>Ga0193743_1000927_pt1 | contig 22608 bp, 23 predicted proteins | sample L2c2metaG_FD_143038 | JGI IMG/M metagenome (GOLD analysis project Ga0193743, IMG submission 143038) | Soil microbial communities from a riparian zone of the East river system, Colorado, United States - L2c2 | ecosystem: Environmental > Terrestrial > Soil > Riparian zone | place: USA: East River... | reverse complement strand
GCTGCCCGGTCGGCGAGGTAAGCCGGGTGATCTTTGGACGCTGACCATCGCCGACTGGGTGGACTCCGTCGTCGCCGACATCGACCACGCCGGGCTGAACGAGCTCGTCATCGTCGGTCATTCCATGGCTGGCCTCACCGTGCCAGGGGCGGTCACGAAGCTCGGTGCATCGCGCGTTCGCGAGATGATTCTTGCGGCGGCGTGCGTTCCACCCGAAGGCGCCGCCATGGCGGACGTGGTCTCCAGGCCGGTCGCCGTGATCGCCCGGCGCAACGCCAAGAAGGGCGCGCCGTATGAGTTGGGCCATGTCATACCGAGGTTCGCGATGCACAACGGCGTGCCGCGCGCGCGACGGCGATTCATGGCGGGCCGGCTTTATCCCGAGTCCTCGCAGATCCCGGTGGAGAAGGTGTCGCGCCGCGACATGCCCGAAGACGTCCCGCGCACCTGGATCCTGACTCTGCGTGACCGCACCCATCCGGCCAAGGAGCAACGCGAGAGCATCGAAGCGATCGGCGGCGTACAGAAGGTGATACCGATCGCCACCTGTCACGGACTGATGGTCAGCGAACCCGAACGGCTGGCCGAGATCCTCGTCGAACGCTGTCGCGCCAGGTCGTAGCGCCGATGGTCGGGGCCGCCTTGTGCAGGCACTCCTGCCACTCCGCGTCCGGCTCGGAATCGGCGGTGATGCCACCGCCGACGCCGAGTACTGCGCGCCCGGTGCCGTCGAACTCGACGGTGCGGATCGCCACGTTCAGCTCGGTGCCGGCGACGGGCGAAGCCAAACCGACCGTCCCGCAATAGATTCCGCGCCGCACCGGCTCCCATGCCGACAGCAGGTGGCGGGCCCTGGCCTTCGGCGTGCCGGTAACCGACGCGGGCGGGAACATGGCGTCGAGCACGGCGGCCATCGGCACCGCGGTGTCGACGCGTGCGGAGACCGTCGACACCAGGTGCCACACGCCGGGCGCAGGACGCACGGCCAGCAGTTCCGGCACGGTGACGCTTCCGGTGACCGCGACCCGACTGAGATCGTTGCGGACCAGGTCGACGATCATGATGTTCTCGGCGACGTCCTTGACCGACGCGCGCAGCACCGATGGCGACTCGTCGAGTGGCAGCGTGCCCTTGATGGGACTCGAGTCGACGTTCTCGCCGACGCGGCGCAGGAAGAGTTCGGGCGACAGCGACGCCACCGCGCCCCAGTCGCCCGCGACGAACGCCGCGCGGGCGGGTGCGGTGCGCGCGACCGCTTCGGCGAAGAAGTCGACCGGCGCCCCGCGGACCGCACCGACGAACTGCGTGCACACGCACGCCTGGTACACCTCACCCGCGGCGATCGCCTCGAGGCACGCCAGCACCCCGGCGTGGTGGGCGACGCGGTCGGCGTGGCCCCAGTCGACGTGGCAGGACGACCGCGGCAGGTCGGCGGTCAACGCGCCGGCCAGCCAGGACGGTGCGGGAGCGCCGGAAAGGCTTTCGTACCACCAGGTTCCGTCGGTGGCCTGACGCAGTACGTCGTCCGTCCAGCCGCCCGCGGCCTCGGGGATCCGCGGGCCGCCGCCGTCGGCTGCGGCGTCGGGATAGGACAGATACCCGATCCACCCGCCGCCTACCGCGTCGCCGGGCGATCCCGGTGTGGTGTCGAAGACGTCGCCGACGCCGACCGGTTCGATCGCGACACTCGGCACGATCACCGCGCGGGATCCGAACCAGTCGCCGGTCAGGGCGGCGGGGGGAGGCAGCCCGCGAAGCGACGTCGCCGACGCCAGGGCGCGCAGCACCGACGGTGCCTGCCCCAGCCCGGCGATTCGCTCGACGCGCATCGTCCCAGCTTGTCACGCGCTCAGGTTGGATGCTCGCTCCGCAGGCGTCGCTCAGCGCGAGATCTCCCGGGCGACCTTGATACCGCCGAGCTTCTCCGGATTGCGCATGGCGTAGAAGTGGCTGATCTTGCCGTCGATGACCTCGACCAGAAAGACGCCTTCCAAATGGTCGCCGCTGTACACGACGACCGCCGGTGCGCTATTGCAGGTCATCGTCTCGAACCGGATTTCCGGCATTCGCCGGGCCGCGCGGAACAGTCGGATCATCGCGCCGGCCACCTTCTCGGCACCCACCACCGGCCGGCGAGCCGCGGTGGCCTTGCCGTCGCTGTCGGCGGTCCAGGTCGCGTCCGGCGCGAGCATCGAGAGCAGGCCATCCATGTCGCCTGTGGCGGCTGCGGTCATGAACTGCTCGGTGATCTCTGCGGTTCTGGTCGCGTCTACGGGCTCGAACCGCTTGCGCCGGGCCTGCACGTGCTCCCGGGCGCGGTGCGCCACCTGGCGCACCGCTGCCGCGGATTTGCCGACGGCTCCGGAGATTTCGTCGTAGTCGAAGCCGAATACCTCGCGCAGGACGAACACCGCCCGCTCGTCTGGGGTGAGCGTCTCGAGCAGCACCAGCATCGCCATCGACACCGACTCGGCGAGCACCACGTCGGCGGAGGCATCGCGAGCGTCGAGCAGCAGCGGCTCGGGAAGCCACGGACCGATGTAGTCCTCGCGACGGCGGGCACCCGCCCGCAGCGCATTGAGCGCCTGACGGGTCACCAGCTGTGCCAGATACGACTTGGTGTCCCGGACCGTCGCGAGGTCGACGTCGGCCCACCGCAGATAGCTGTCCTGTAGCACGTCGTCGGATTCGGTTGCAGAGCCGAGGATTTCGTAGACGATCGTGAACAGCAGCGGTCGTAGATGGGTGAACCGCTCGGCGTGTTCGCCGCCGGCCGAGCCGGCAGTCGGGCCCTGAGCGGTCACGGGTTCGGGACCACCTGCGGGGCATCAGCCGGCTGCTCAGGACGATCGCCGCCCTTGAACCAGAAGGTAGAGCCGGGCTTGCGGGCTTCACGACGGATCCCCCACAGCGTGCCCTTGCAGACCGCCTCCTTCAACGAGGCGCCCAAGCGGCCACCGATGTAGAAGTTCACCGCTGTGTCGTCCTTGCGCGCGAACTGCAACGTGGCGGCGCGGCGGCCGAGACTAATGCACGAGCCCGCGAACGCCTGATCGATGACCGCGGGCGCGGTGCCCGCGATGTGGCTCAGCACGGTGTTGGCTGCCTGGACCCCGAGCGGTCCGGCCGACTGGCAGCTCATCCGCAGCGGCTGGCCCGACGGGGCGGCGCAGTCACCGGCGGCGACGATGCGCGGGTCGTCCATACTGGTCAGCGTCTCGTCGGTGAGCAGTCGGCCCATGGCGTCGGTGCGCAGAGCGCTTGCCGTAGCCAGGTCCGGCACGCCGAAACCTGCCGTCCAGATCGTCACCGCGCTCGGACGCACCGCACCGTCGGCGAAGACCACCGCATCCGGGCGGACCTCCGCCACCACGTCGGTCTCGAGCACGGTGACTCGCAGCTTGGACATCACGTTGGCCACGGACCGACGGCCCGGCCCGGACAGCGACGGCCCCAATTGCCCGCCGCAGACCAGTGTGACTCTGCGGCCCTGCTCGGCGAGCTCGGTGGCCGCTTCGATCCCGGTCAGCCCAGCGCCGACGACGGTCACCGGCGCGTCGGGGTGCAGGTCGTCGATGGCGGCGCGAAGTCGCGTCGCCTGCTCCAGTTCGGCTATGGGATAGGCGAATTCGGCCGCGCCGGGCACCGAGGCGGGCGTCGTGCCGGTGCTGCCGACCGCGTAGATGACGTAGTCGTAGTCCAGCGCGCGACCCGAGGCCAGCCCTACCGTGCGGGTGGCGGTGTCGATGCCGGTGGCGCTGTCGACGACGAGTTGGATGCCCTTGCCGAGCAGTGTGCCGTAGTCGACCGTGGCATCGCCGGTGCCTGCCACTAGCTGGTGCAGCCGGATTCGCTCGACGAACCTCGGGCGCGGGTTGACCAGGGTGACGTCGACGTCCCCCCGCATCCGCAGATGGTTCGCGGCCAGTGTTCCGGAGTAACCGCCGCCGATGACGACGACCTTGTTTGTGGGTGCTGCGATGAGCCGCTTGCGCGAAGAGCCATTTGCGTTGTGATCAGTCATGCCCTCAAGACACCGTCGATCGTCGAAACGTGACACGGCGTGACGCACGTCACTCCACTTGGTAGCGGGGGAACACTCCGACCGGGGCGGGCAGGACCGTTCCTGGGGCCAGCCGGGCGCCGATCGCCGCGAACGTCCGCTGGTCTTCGGGCTGGCCGAGCAGGTCAAGCAACCTACCCATCGAGTCGGGCATCACCGGCTGGCTCAGCAGCGCCGCGATCCGCACCGTCTCCAGCGTCGTGTACAGCACGGTGCTGAAGCGTTCGGTGTCCGTCTTGCGCAGCACCCAGGGCTCTTGCGCGGAGAAGTACTTGTTGGCCGCGCCGAGCACCGACCAGATCGCCTCCAGCGCCAGATGCATGGCCTGGTGGTCGAAGTGGTTGCGCACCCGCTCCAGCAGTGCGTCGGCCGCCGCCAGCAGCGCGGTGTCCTCAGCGGTCAGCTCGCCAGGCTCCGGCACGATTCCGTCGAGGTTCTTGGCGACCATCGACAGCGAGCGCTGCGCCAGGTTGCCCAGCTCGTTGGCCAGGTCGGCGTTGATGCGGGCGATGATCGCGTCCTCGCTGTAGCTGCCGTCCTGTCCGAACGGCACTTCGCGCAGCAGGAAGTAGCGCACCTGGTCCAACCCGAAGGCGTCGACCAACGCGTTGGGGTCGATCACGTTGCCGACCGACTTGCTCATCTTCGTGCCGCTGTTCAGCAGGAAGCCGTGCACGAAAACCCGCTTGGGCAACTCGATTCCGGCCGACATCAGAAATGCCGGCCAGTACACGGTGTGGAACCGGATGATGTCCTTGCCGACCATGTGCAGGTCGGCCGGCCAGAACCGCTTGAACAGTTCGGAATCCGTGTCGGGGAACCCGACGCCGGTCAGGTAGTTCGTCAGCGCATCGACCCACACGTACATGACGTGGTCGGGGTGATCGGGCACCGGCACGCCCCAGTCGAACGTCGTGCGCGAGATCGACAGGTCGCGCAGCCCGCCTGAGACGAAGCTGACCACCTCGTTGCGCCGCACGACGGGCTCGATGAATTCCGGGTGTGCCGCGTAGTGCGCCAACAGCTTGTCGGTGTAATCGGACAACCGGAAGAAGTACGTCTGTTCCTCGGTCCACGTCACCGGGGCACCGGTTTCGGTGGCTACGCGGACACCGTCGGGGTCGACGCTGGTTTCGGCCTCGGTGAAGAAGCGCTCGTCGCGCACCGAGTACCAGCCCTTGTACGCGTCCAGGTAGATGTCGCCGGCCTCGTTCATCCGGCGCCAGATGTCCTTGGACGCTTCGTAATGGTCGGCGTCCGAGGTGCGAATGAACCGGTCGAAGGAGATCTTCAGCGTCTCCTGCAGCCGCTGGAACACATCGGAATTGCGATGCGCCAGCTCCGCGGTCGGAATGCCCTCGGCCGCGGCCGTCTCGGCCATCTTGAGCCCGTGGACGTCGGTCCCGGTGAGGTAGCGCACGTCGAATCCATCCAGCCGCTTGAACCGCGCGATCGCGTCGGTGGCGATGTATTCGTAGGCATGGCCGATGTGCGGGTCGCCGTTGGGATAGGCGATGGCTGTGGTGATGTAGTACGGCTCGCTCATTTGTCCTCACCTTATTGTGTTGCCGTGAGCTTGAAGCGGCCAGCCAACCGGGAGAAGCCGCCCGCCCCCGAGCCGCTGACCCCCTTGGTCGACGCGCACACCCACCTCGACGCCTGCGGCGCATCCGACGCCGACGACGTCCACGCGATCCTCGACCGCGCCGAGGCGGTGGGGGTTCGGGCCGTCGTGACCATCGCCGACGACCTGGCCTCGGCGCAGTGGGCGACGCAGGCGGCCGACTGGGATCCCCGCGTGTACGCCGCGGTGGCGCTGCACCCGACGCGCGCCAACGCGCTGACCGACGACGCGCGGGCCGAGATCGAGCGGCTCGCGGCCCATCCCCGGGTGGTCGCGATCGGGGAGACCGGGATGGACATGTACTGGCCGGGGAAGCTCGACGGCTGCGCGGACCCGGCCCAGCAGCGCGAGGCGTTCGCGTGGCACATCGACCTGGCCAAGCGCACGGGCAAGCCGCTGATGATCCACAACCGCGACGCCGACGCCGAGGTGCTCGACGTGCTGCGCGCCGAGAGCGCCCCCGACGCGGTGATATTCCACTGCTTCTCGTCGGGGCCGGAGATGGCCCGGGTCTGCGTCGACTCGGGCTGGCTGCTCAGCCTGTCCGGAACGGTCAGCTTCAAGAACGCGTCGGCACTGCGCGACGCGGCCCGGCTGATCCCACCAGGACAGTTGCTCGTCGAGACCGACGCGCCGTTCCTCACCCCGCATCCGTACCGCGGTGCACCGAATGAGTCGTACTGCCTGCCCTACACCGTGCGGGCATTGGCCGAGGTCGTCGGCCGACCGGCGAGTGATATCGCTCACGAGACATCGGAGAACGCCATGAGAACCTACGGAATCGATCGCTGACGCGAGTTGCCCCCATCAGGGGCTTTCGTTACCGTCCTGTAATCGAATGGTCGGCGGGGATGTACTTCACGCTGACCTCATAGTCGGGATAGACACTCTTGAACGCCTTGCACAAACTTCATGACACGCGCTCGCCCATGTTGCGGCTACTCATCGGCGCTTTGCTTGCCACGCTCGTCTACGCCGGCGGTTACGCCGTGTCGGCACACAAGACCGTCACGCTGACGGTCGACGGCGCGTCCATGACCGTGCCGACGATGAAATCCCACGTCATCGACGTGGTGACGGAGTACGGATTCGACGTCGGCGAGCGCGACGACCTGTACCCCGCGCCCGACACGGACGTGCACCAGTCCGACACCATCGTGCTGCGCCGCAGTCGGCCGTTGCAGATTTCGTTGGACGGTCACGACAGCAGGCAGGTCTGGACGACCGCATCCACCGTGTCCGAGGCTCTCGCGCAGTTGTCGATGTCGGACACCGCGCCTGCGGCGGCCTCGCGTGGCAGCCGGGTCCCGTTGGAGGGCATGTCGCTGCCAGTGGTGGGCCCACGGACGGTGCAGATCAACGACGCAGGAGCGATGCGGACCGTCAAGTTGGCCGCGGCTAACGTCGCCGGTTTGCTTGAGGCGGCAGGCGCCCCGCTGCTGCAGAGCGACACCGTGGTGCCGGTGGCGTCTTCGCCGGTCGTCGACGGCATGCAGATCCAGGTGACGCGGGTGCGCGTCGAGAAGGCGACCCAACGGATGCCGCTGGCGCCCGACAACAAGCGGGTCCCCGACCCCACCCTGAACATGAGCCGGCAGGTCGTCGACGACCCCGGTACGCCTGGTCTCCAGGACGTCACCTTTGCGGTGGCCTACCTCAATGGAGTTGAGACCAGTAGGTTGCCAGTAGCCAATGTCGTGATCAATCCGGCCAAGGACGGGGTGCTCCGGGTAGGCGCCAAGCCCGGTACCGAGGTGCCCCCGGCGGCCAACGTCGTCACCTGGGACGCGCTATCTCGCTGCGAAGCAGGAGGTAATTGGGCTATAAACACTGGTAACGGTTTTTACGGAGGCGTCCAATTTGATCAGAACACTTGGGAACGGCAGGGCGGTTTGCGGTATGCTCCGAGAGCCGATCTGGCAACCAAGGAAGAGCAGATCGCGATAGCTGAGGTAACTCGAGCGCGTCAAGGATGGGGCGCTTGGCCTGTGTGTAGTGGGAGAGTGGGTGCACGCTGACGATTCGGCTCCTCGGTCGCACCGAGATCAGACATTTGGCCAAGGAATTGGACTTCCGACCACGGAAGTCGTTCGGCCAGAACTTCGTTCATGACGCCAACACCGTGCGCCGCATCGTGTCGGCCTCCGGCGTCAACCGCAACGACCACGTCCTCGAGGTCGGCCCCGGCCTGGGGTCGCTGACGCTGGCACTGTTGGACCGCGGATCGCGGGTGACCGCCGTCGAGATCGATCCGGTGCTCGCTCGTCAGCTGCCCCAGACCGTCGCCGAGCACTCCCACAGCGAGATCGGCCGGCTCGTGGTGCTGCACCGCGACATCCTGACGTTCACCCAGGCCGACATGGAGGATCAGCCGACGGCGCTGGTGGCCAACCTGCCATACAACGTCGCCGTGCCTGCGCTCCTGCATCTGATGGCCGAGTTCCCGTCGATCCGCACCGTCTTGGTCATGGTGCAGGCCGAGGTCGCCGAACGCCTGGCCGCCGAACCCGGCGGCAAGGACTACGGCGTGCCCAGCGCCAAGGTGCGCTTCTACGGCAACGTCCGGCGCTACGGCATGGTCTCGCCGACGGTTTTCTGGCCGATCCCACGGGTGTACTCGGGGCTGGTGCGCATCGACCGCTACGAGAGCTCACCGTGGCCCACCGAGGGCCTATTCCGCGACAAGGTGTTCTCGCTCATCGACATCGCATTCGCGCAACGGCGCAAGACCTCGCGCAACGCGTTCGCGGAGTGGGCGGGCTCCGGCAACGAATCGGCCGAGCGGCTGCTGTCGGCCAGCATCGACCCGTCCCGTCGCGGCGAGACGCTCGGCATCGCCGACTTCGTCCGCCTCCTGCAGCGCTCCGGGCAGGCGGACGCCGAAACGCCGCGACAGGCGAATCAGATCCGCACCTACTGACTCCTACCCGGTGTCGGCCTTGGGGGTCGTTGCGGCTTCCCGCGCGTCCTTGTCGAGCAGTTCGTCCGCCCAGTCTGGTTGTGCTGTGGTGCGAACATGAACGGTGGTCGGTGGAAGGTGCGCCGGTTCATGGTTGATCCGCGGGTGGCGATGATGGGCGGTGCAGAACCAGCTCACCGAGCGCGCGGAGAATGAAGAAGACGAAGACACCGCAGATGCCGTAGACGATGAAGAGCCCCGGCCCCGCGGAGTTGAGCCGACCGCCTGCGCCCATGAACAACCCGGTGCCGATGGCTATCATCTGGAGCTGCCGGGGTTTCAGGCCCTTGTCATAACCCTCCTCCTCGTGTGCGAGGGCTGAGGTGTCGTACACGGTCGCGGTCATTGACCGACGCTGACCGCGGGTTGCGGAGCCCCGAAACTCGGGCAGCGTAAATGTTGAGTTGCGTAACCTGTGCGACGACGTCAGCTCAGCGCTCTGGTGATGAGCGCCACGAACTCGGTGCAGGTGCCGTAGCGCATGTCCGGGTCCTTGGCCATCGCCTTGGCCAGAATTGAGTCGAATGCGTGTGGGACCCAGTCGATTTGGCGGGAGTAACGGGGGACTGGGCGATTCAGATGGTCGTCGATCAGCGCGATGGAAGTGCTGGCTGTGAAAGGCGGTGCACCGGTGAGCAGTTCGACGGCGGTGCACGCCAACGCGTACTCGTCGACCGCCGCTGAAGGAGTCCGCCCGTGGAGCAGCTCGGGTGCGGTGTAGGGCAGCGATGCCTCGATGTGCGTGGGCCGGTGGTGGGCGTCTTCAGCCAGCGAGCGGGCCACGCCGAAGTCGATGAGCACCGCACCGCCGCGCGAGAAGTCCTCGAAGACAAGGATGTTCGCCGGCTTGACGTCACAGTGGACGATCCCGTTCACGTGGGCGTAGTCCAGCGCGGCCGCCACGTCGGCGAGCGCGGTGAGCCGGTCTCGCATGGTGGTGAGGTTCTTCGCGGTGCCGCCATCGATGAGTTGCATGGCCAGCCAGTGCGGGCCACATTCGTACATCTTGACCACGTGGGGGTGATCCAGGCGGCTGGCAAACGCGAACTCGCGCTGTATGCGGTCCAGGTGGATGGGTTCCCGGTGTCGCAAGTCGAGCACCTTGAGCGCGACGCTGCCGTCCGTCCCCGACGAGTGGTGGGCCCGGTAGACCGTCGCGGATCCGCCGTGGCCAACGACACCGTCGACCACGTAGTCCTCGACGCAATCCTCGGGCACGAGCACGCACCCCAGACTAGGGTCCGGCCGGGTTCGGTACCCGGCGAGCGCAACCGTTGAGTGATCCTTGACACACCTTCTGAGCAAACACTAGCGTGGTAGTCCTCCGGTGTCCGAAATGCTGGTGCCGAGCGGCGGGATCAACGAGGGGTATCTCACCACTTCGTACTTGTCCGCGTCGTCGCGGCGATAATGTCGTGACGTGCCGTCCTCTGATGGAAATGCCGCGTCCGAATGGGTGCCGACGGGGTCCGTCACGGTGCGCGTGCCCGGCAAAGTCAACCTCTTCCTGGCCGTCGGCGACCTGCGTGACGACGGCTACCACGAGCTGACCACCGTCTTCCACGCCGTATCGCTCTTCGACGAGATTACGGTCCGCAACGCCGACGTGTTGTCGTTGGAAGTATCCGGTGAGGGCGTCGAAGGGCTGCCAACGGATCAGCGCAACCTGGCGTGGCAGGCCGCGGAGGTGCTGGCCGAGCACGTCGGGCGCACGCCCGACGTGGCGATCTCGGTCGAGAAGTCGATTCCGGTGGCCGGCGGGATGGCAGGCGGCAGCGCCGACGCCGCCGCGGTGCTGGTGGCCATCAACGCGCTGTGGGAACTCGGGGTGCCGCGGCGCGATCTGCACGCGCTGGCCGCCGAGTTGGGCAGCGACGTGCCCTTCGCCCTGCATGGTGGCACGGCTCTGGGTACCGGTCGCGGCGAGCAGCTGGCTACGGTGTTGGCCCGCAACACGTTCCACTGGGTGCTTGCCTTCGCCAAGCGCGGGCTGTCGACGCCGAAGGTGTTCGGCGAGATCGACCGGTTGCGCGCGGACCCCGGCCGCGACCAGGCGTCCCGAGTCGCGGAGCCCGAGCCGCTGCTGGCGGCGCTCGCCTCGGGGGACGCGGCGCAGCTGGCGCCGCTGCTCGGCAACGACTTGCAGCCGGCGGCAATGAGTCTGGACTCGGGGCTGCGCCGCACGCTGCGGGCCGGCGAGGACGCGGGCGCACTCGCAGGCATCGTGTCGGGCTCGGGGCCCACGTGCGCGTTCCTGTGCTCATCGGCGTCCTCGGCGATCGACGTCGGGGTGGAGTTGGCGGGAGCTGGCGTCTGCCGCACGGTCCGGGCGGCCAGCGGCCCGGTACACGGCGCCCGCGTCGTGCCGACGCCGTCCGCGCACACCTAGGAAGTGTGACCCACGCCTCAATCCGCGCGTTGGTTTGGCAGTTACTTAAGAGTCTCTTAAGATGATCAACGGTGAAAGCTAGCGGTCACGCGTCCCACGCGCCAGCTTCTCCCATCGGACATCTCGATGGGCGAATTCGCAGCGGTAGCGCCGACCGTCTCGATTTCCCCTGGGCAACCAGTTCCTGGTTGGCTGGGCTGTCGCAGGCATCACCCTTTCGAAATGGAACCGCTCCCGAATCGTGTGTGCGCGCCTTCTCGAAAGCGCCCACCAGCTGGCGGAGCATGGAATACCGGGCAATGGCGCCTGAACCCAGGAGGTCGTCGTGAGCAGATTTACCGACAAGATGTACCGCAACGCCCGCACGGTGACGACGGGCATGGTCACCGGTGAGCCCCACGAACCGATCCGTCAGACCTGGGGCGAGGTTCACGAGCGGGCCCGCCGCATCGCAGGCGGACTGGCCGCTGCAGGCGTCGGACACGGCGACGCGGTCGGCGTGCTGGCCGGCTTCCCGGTGGAGATCGCCCCGACCGCCCAGGGCCTGTGGATGCGTGGCGCCAGCCTGACGATGCTGCACCAGCCCACTCCGCGCACCGACCTGGTGGTCTGGGCCGAGGACACCATGAACGTCATCGGAATGATCGAGGCCAAGGCGGTCGTTGTCTCCGAACCCTTCCTGGTCGCCATCCCGGTGCTGGAGGAGAAGGGCATCACGGTCCTCACGGTCACCGATCTGCTCGCCGCCGACCCGATCGACCCCGTCGAAACCAGCGAGGACGATCTCGCGCTGATGCAGCTGACGTCCGGATCGACTGGGTCTCCCAAGGCCGTCCAGATCACTCATCGCAACATCCACTCCAACGCCGAGGCGATGTTCATCGGCGCCCAGTACGACGTCGACAAGGACGTCATGGTCAGCTGGCTGCCCTGCTTCCACGACATGGGCATGGTCGGCTTCCTCACCATCCCGATGTACTTCGGCGCGGAGCTGGTCAAGGTCACGCCGATGGACTTCCTGCGCGACACGCTGCTGTGGGCCAAGTTGATCGACAAGTACAAGGGCACCATGACCGCGGCGCCGAACTTCGCCTACGCGCTGTTCGCCAAGCGGTTGCGCAAGCAGGCCCAGCCGGGCCAGTTCGATTTGTCCACGCTGCGGTTCGCGCTGTCGGGCGCCGAGCCGGTCGAGCCCGCCGACGTCGAGGACCTGCTGGACGCAGGCAAGCCGTTCGGGTTGAAGCCCGAGGCCATCCTGCCCGCCTACGGCATGGCCGAGACGACGCTGGCGGTGTCGTTCTCGGAGTGCGGTGCCGGCCTGGTGGTCGATGAGGTCGACGCCGATCTGCTTGCCGCACTGCGTCGTGCCGTGCCCTCGACCAAGGGCAACACCCGACGCCTGGCCTCGCTGGGCCCGCTGCTGACGGATCTCGAGGCACGCGTGGTCGACGACACGGGCGAGGTGATGCCGGCCCGCGGCGTCGGTGTCATCGAACTGCGCGGCGAGTCCCTCACTCCCGGCTACCTCACGATGGGCGGTTTCCTGCCCGCCCAGGACGAGCACGGCTGGTACGACACCGGCGACCTCGGCTACCAGATGGACAACGGCCACATCGTGGTCTGCGGTCGCGTCAAGGACGTCATCATCATGGCGGGCCGCAACATCTATCCCACCGACATCGAGCGTGCCGCAGGGCGCGTGGTGGGGGTGCGGCCCGGCTGCGCGGTCGCCGTCCGGCTCGATGCAGGCCACTCCCGTGAGACCTTCGCGGTCGCGGTGGAGTCCAACGCGTGGCAGGACCCGCTCGAGGTGCGTCGCATCGAGCACCAGGTCGCCCACGAGGTGGTGACCGAGGTCGACGTGCGGCCGCGCAACGTCGTGGTGCTCGGCCCCGGCACCATTCCGAAGACGCCGTCGGGCAAGCTGCGCCGGGCCAACTCGGTCGCGCTGGTCACCTAGCCCCGCTCCTTGGCCCCGCTCCTCGGCGCCCCGCTCCTCGGCGCGAGCGTGCGTGTCTGCCGTGCAACACGCCGCGACGCGCCGGCGCGATCCGCACGCTCACTGCGCCCCGAGCGTGCATAAACCGGTGGCCGACTGTCGGTGACCGCCGATACCGTGACAGCCATGACCGTGAGCCCGGCCATCGAAGCCATCGATCTCGTCAAGAAGTTCGGCGGTGCCGCCGACGAGAGGCCAGCCGTCGACGGCGTGAGCTTCGCCGTGCCGAAGGGAACGGTGATGGGCCTGCTCGGACCGAATGGGGCAGGCAAGACCACGACCGTCCGGATGATGACGACGCTCACGGAGCCCACCAGCGGGACGGCACGGGTGGCCGGTTACGACGTCCGCACCGAACCCGCCATGGTGCGCAGCAACATGGGGCTCACCGGGCAGTCCGCGACGGTCGACGAGCTGTTGACCGGCCGGGAGAACATGCGGATGATCGGCGCCCTCTACGGCATCGGCCGTCGCGACGTCGTGCGGCTGGGCGACCAGTTGCTTGAGCAGTTCTCGATCGCGGAGGCGGCCGACCGGCCGGTGAAGTCGTACTCCGGCGGAATGCGCAGGCGCATCGACGTGGCGGTCAGCCTGATCGCGTCGCCGCCGGTGCTCTTCCTCGACGAGCCCACCACCGGCCTGGACCCGCGCGGCCGCGTCGACCTGTGGGACGTGCTGCGCGGCCTGGTCGCGCAGGGCACCACGCTGCTGCTCACCACCCAGTATCTCGAAGAGGCCGACCAGCTCGCCGACCGCATCGTCGTGATGGACCGGGGCTGCATCATCGCCGAGGGCACGCCGCTGCAGCTCAAGCAGCAGGCGGGCAACGCCAGCCTGGTGGTGACGGTGTCGCATGCCGACGACCTGCAAACCGCGCGCGAGTTGATGGCCAGGACCGGCGTCGAGGTGCACGTCGACGCGGGCGCACGGCAGCTCACCGCGGCGGCGGAGGGCATCGCGGACATGACCAGGGTGGCGGGCTGGCTGCAGGACGGCCGGATCGAGGTCGATGACATCGGCCTGTCCCGGCCGAGCCTCGACGACGTGTTCCTCTCGCTCACCGGACACCGCGCCGAGGACGAAGAGACCGAGGAGATCCGAGCATGACGACCGTCGCGCCCAAGCCCGCCCTCGAAGCGTCACGACCGGCGACGCACCCCACCACCATCGTTCAACAGTCCTGGATCATGGTGAAGCGCAACATGATCCACACCAAGCGCATGCCGGAGATGCTGAGCGACGTCACGGTGCAGCCGATCATGTTCGTACTGCTGTTCGCGTTCGTCTTCGGCGCGTCGATCGCCAATACCGGCGGAGCCACCTACCGCGAGTTCCTGTTGCCCGGCATCATGGCCCAGACCATCGTCTTCACCGCGTTCGTCGTCGCCGCCGGCATCACGGCCGACGTCGAGAAGGGCATCATCGACCGGTTCCGGTCGCTGCCCATCCGCCGGTCGTCGGTGCTCATCGGTCGCAGCGTGGCCAGCCTCATCCACTCCTCGATCGGGATCGTGGTCATGACCTTCACCGGGCTGTGCATCGGTTGGCGCATCCGGGGCAGCATCGCCGAGGCGGTGCTGGCGTTCGCACTGATCCTGGTGTTCGGGTTCGGCATGGTGTGGTTCGGCATCCTGGTCGGCTCGGTGATGCGGTCGGTGGAGGCGGTCAACGGCGTGATGTTCACCGTGCTGTTCCCGATCACGTTCCTGGCCAACACGTTTGCGCCCACCGGACCGATGCCCACCTGGCTGCGCGTGACGGCCGAGTGGAATCCGGTCTCGTCATTGGCGCAGGCCACGCGCGAGTTGTGGGGCAACGGGCCCGCCGCGCCACCGGAGGCGCAACTGCCGCTACATCACCCCGTGCTGGCGACCGTCGTATGGTCGCTGGCGATTACCGCGGTGGTGGCGCCCTTCGCATTGCGCGCCTACGCGCGTCGCACCTCGGATTAGGGTGCGAGGCGTACTCTGCGACGGCCCGGTCGAAATCGGTATCGAGAGGAACCGGTGACGGTGATGTCCGACCTGTTTGACTACGACGCGGAATTGCGCCTGCACAACGAGCTCTTCCGCGTCGTTGCCCGCGTTGGCTCTCGCGACCGTGTGCTCGACATCGGTTGTGGCACAGGCCAGTCCACGCGCGAGGCCGCCCGCGCCGCCGTCGCCGGAAGCGCGGTAGGCGTCGATCTCTCCGCGCCAATGCTCGAACGGGCCCGTCAGCTCAGCGACGACGAGGGGCTGGCCAACATCACCTTCCAGCAGGCGGACGCCCAGGTTCACCGCTTTCCACCGACGCGTTTCGACCTGTGTATCAGCAGGTTTGGAACGATGTTCTTCGCCGACCCAGTCGCCGCGTTCGCCAATATCGGGCGCGCTCTGCGCCCCGCCGCGCGCCTGGTGCTGCTGGTCTGGCAAGAGCGCGACCGCAATGAGTGGGCCACCGCGATCCGTGAGACCCTCACCGCCGGATCGGCCGCACCTCGCGGTCCTGACCCGTTCTCACTCGCCGACCCGACCGTCACTGAAGGCATCCTGGCGGCGGCCGGGTTCGCGGAAGTCAACTTCTCCGACGTTCGCGAGCCCGTCTACTACGGCCCGGACAGCGTCACCGCCTTGGATGCCGTGCTCCGCTTACTGAAATTCGAAGACCTGCTTGCCGACCTCGACGCGGCGGCGGCCGAGCAAGCACGCACGCGGCTACGCGCCACCCTCGACGCCCACGCCACCGACGGCGGCGTGTACTTCGACTCGCGTGCCTGGATCGTGACGGCTCGCCGCCTCACTGACCACCGCCATTGCCGCCAGGATGTTGACGTAGTCGATTGACAACAATCGCAGCGGAACCCGCCGGCTTGGCCGAGCTAGGCAGGCACCGGAGTGCTCAGGCGGTCGTAGACCCGCCACACCACGGCCTCGTGGTCGACGGTGCTCAACTCACCGGCGGCGAGCGCATGGTCGGCGTCGGCCAGTTCGTGGGCCAGCGCGTACAACTCGGCGTACCTGTCGACGGCCACGGCGTCGACGACACCGGCCATCCGCACCACGGCCAGCGTCCGGACCCGGGTGCGGTTGGCTCCCGTCATCGCCATGAGCAATGCGCCGGCGCCCAGGCACACGGCGGTGGTGATCGCCAGCGCAGGGTTCGGCCCGATGGTGGGAACTAGGAACATCTCCATGACCAGCCACGTCAGCATTCCCCAGATCGGCCAGGACCGCCACAGTCGCAGCAGCATCCGCTCGTCGGGGGAGATGCCAGGCGGGAAGACCACCAGTCGATGCCGAGTGACGCCATAACGGCTGGGCGATACGCCCAGCGAACCCCAGGTGCGGCCACCGTCGATCAGTCGCCGCCAACGGGACTCGTGCAACGTGTCGTTCATACACTCCGGTGTACGCCCGGCAGGGCGCCGCGACGACTATCTCTACGCAATCCTGACGGAACCGTACGCAGTCTTTACGCGTTGCTCGCGTCAGGAGGCCACCTCCGAACGAGGGTCGAACCCGTTGGCTCACCCCTTCGGTGTGCGGGTTTCCGCCGTCGCCAACGGCGCATTCGACGGCGACGACGTCGGGATGCCGATATCTGGCGGCGGATCGTCGATGCTCGTATTCACCGGTCCGCCAAAGTGTTCGGGGACCACTGCAACGGCGATCGCCTGCGTCGCACCGAGCACTGCGGTACATGTGCCGATGGCGATCAGTGCGCCCGCGCCGACGGCCGCCGACATCAATCTCAACCTGTTGAACTTCACTGTTGATCACTTCCAAAATCGATCTGGTTAGCCGTCCCTTGTCTGGGCGGACGTTCCTTCGAACCGAGACGATCGGGTCAGGCGCGTATGCGTCGTCTGACAGTCCCCAAGGTAGTGACAGTGCCTTGGTGTTGTGTCCGTCATTCCGTAGACATTCCGTAGAGCGCGCTGGACGGCGGATGCTCATCTTTACGCATCTGAGTATTGTTGACTATACTCAGAACGTATGACCTCGTCTCGCAAGATCTCGCCGCGCCTGGCCGAACATCCGACCGTGCGAAAGATGATGGCGCGCAGGACGGAACCGCCGGGAGTGATCGATGCCGACTGGCTGCGGGACGTGTGCCTGGCGGCAGGCGCCGACGACGTGGCCTTCGCGAGTGTCGACAACCCGGCTCTGGCATCCGAGCGGGAGCACGTCGAGAGCGGGCTGCCCGGGACCAGGACCTACATCTCGCTGGTGGTGAAGATGAACCGCGACAACGTCCGGTCGCCGGCCCGCAGCGTCGCCAACCAGGAGTTCCACCGCAGCGGTGAGATCATCAACGAGGCCGCACACCGGATCACCCGCACCCTGCAGGACGCAGGACATCGAGCGCTGAACCCGTCGGCGACCTTTCCGATGGAGATGGACCAGTTCCCCGGCCGCATCTGGGTGGTGGCCCACAAACCTGTCGCCGTCGCCTCCGGACTCGGGGTGATGGGCATCCACCGCAACGTGATTCATCCGCGTTTCGGCAACTTCATCCTCCTGGCAACGATCCTGATCGACGGAGAGGTCAGCGCCCACGGCGAGCCGCTGGACTACTCGCCATGCCTGGAGTGCAAACTGTGCGTCGCCGCCTGCCCGGTGGGCGCCATCGGAAAGGACGGCGAGTTCGACTTCGTCGCGTGCTCGGTGCACAACTACCGCGAGTTCATGGGTGGCTTCACCGATTACGTGCAGACCATCGCCGACAGCGAGGATGCCGCCGACTTCCGTTCCCGCGTCACCGATTCCGAGAACGCGTCGATGTGGCAGAGCCTGTCTTTCAAGGCCAACTACAAGGCGGCGTACTGCCTGGCCGTGTGTCCGGCGGGCGAAGAGGTCATCGAGCCGTTCCTCGATGACCGAAAGGCCTTCATGGACCTGGTTCTTCGGCCACTGCAGGAGAAGCGGGAGACGCTGTACGTGCTACCGAACTCGGCCGCCAAGGAGCATGCCGAACGCCGGTACCCCCATAAGCAGGTCAAGGTGGTGGACAGCGGCATCAAGGGCCGCAGCTGACGCACGCTGGCCGAGCATCGAGCGTGCGCGTTCGGTGGAAATCTCGCGGCGTGTCGCCAACAGACACGCACGCTCGCGCAAAGGTGGGGGACGCGTCAGGTGGGGGGCGGGCATCAGGCCCAGGCGTGCACCGCGTTCTGGGCAGGCTCGAGCCCGAGCTCGATCAGCAGTTCGGTGGCGTCGGCGGCCTGCTCGCAGATGGTCGGGACCTCCGACCGCTCGGCGGAGGTGAAGTTCTCCAGCACGTACGTCGCCCCCGACTTGCGGCCTGGCGGACGCCCGACACCGATCCGAACCCGCTGGAAGTCGTTGGTACCCAACGCCGATGACACCGAACGCAGGCCGTTGTGACCGGCCACACCGCCGCCGAACTTGAGCCGGATCCGACCGAAGTCGATGTCGAGCTCGTCGTGCACGATGATCAGGTCGGCCGGCGCCACGGAGTAGAACTTGGCCAGCGGCCCGACCTGGCGGCCTGAATCGTTCATGTAGGTGCGCGGCTTGGCCAGCACCACCGACCTGCCGCCGATCCGGCCCGTCGCCACCTCGGCGCCGGAGCGTTTGTGCACCTTGAAACCCGAGCCGATGCGGTCGGCCAGGATGTCGGCCACGACGAAACCGATGTTGTGCCGGGTCTTGGCGTAGTTCGGTCCGGGGTTGCCGAGGCCGACCACCAGTAGCGGTTCGGCCACGACAGGGGTCCCGTCCTACCCGAAACTATTCGGAGTCGGCTTCGGCGGAGGCCTCCTCGGCCTCGTCCGCTGCCTCGCCCTCGGCAGGCGCTGCCTCGGCGCCGGCGCCCTCGGACTCGAGGTCCTCGGCGGTCGGCGCGTTGATGACGTTGACCACTAGCAACTCGGGATCGGAGATCAGCGTGACACCGTCGGGCAGCGGGACCTGGGCGGCGGTGAACTGGGTGCCTGCCGGGATGCCCTCGACGGACAGCGTCAGGCTCTCGGGAATCGACATCGCGTCGGACTCGATCTCGATGCTGTTGGTCTCCTGGTTGACCAGGGTGTCCGGACCGGCCTCACCCTCGACGATGACGTTGACCTCGACGGTCACCTTCTCGCCGCGACGGACGATGATCAGGTCGACATGCTGGATGTTGCGGCGGATCGGGTGGATCTCCAGCGCCTTCGGCAGCGCGAGAGCCTCGGTGCCGTTGATGTCCAGAGTCAGAACCGCGTTGGTGCCGAAGTTGCGCAACACGGCGGCGAACTCGCGGGCAGGCAGCACCAGGTGCTGCGGATCGGTGCCGTGGCCGTAGAGGACGGCAGGGATCTTGCCATCGCGGCGGGCTTGACGCGACGCGCCCTTGCCCGTCTTGGCGCGGACCTCGGCGGTCAGATTGTTCGCGGTGCGGGCCTTGGTCTTGGCCATGGTGTCAGCTCCTGTACCGGTCTGAAGATGGACGCGGCAAGGGCGACTCGAAGCAGCTGGGCTGCGGATCGGTTCCCGTCGATAACGGTGGCTCCCCGGAAACCGAAGCCACCCTCGCCGTGATCGCCAGCAAGGTTAGCGCAAAGCGGTGGCGATTACGAAATCACAGTGCGAATTTTGTGTCGGTGAGCTGCTCGGATAGGTCCCACAGCGCGCTGGCGGTGCTGGTCGACTTGGCCAGCGGGCTGCGGGCGCCCCTGCCGGTGGGACCGCGCATCGCGAACCGGGGTCCGATGAAGCTGTTGCCCGGCAGATCCTGCGACACGGCGTACAGCGTCTGGCGGGCGCCGAAGTCGGCGTCGGTGGCCAACTTGTTGCCCAGCGACATGAGCGTGCTGCTGATCCTGCCTGCGGCGTGGCCCTGCAGGTTCGTCGCGGAGTAGCCGGGATGCGCGGACAGCGAGGTCACCGGCGACCCGGCGGCGTCGAGCCTGCGCTGCAGCTCACTGGTGAACAGCAGGTTGGCCAGCTTGGACTGGCCGTAGGCCAGCCACGCGGAGTAGGGCCGCGACTTCCAGTTCAGATCCTTGAGGCTGATCTTGCCGAACAGGTGCATCATCGACGACACCGTGACGACCCGGTCGGACACCTTGGGCAGCAGCAGGTTGGTCAGCGCGAAGTGGCCGAGGTGGTTGGTGCCGATCTGGCTTTCGAAGCCGTCGACGGTCTGCGCGTACGGCACGGCCATGATGCCTGCGTTGTTGACCAGCACGTCGACGCCGTCGATACCGTCGGCGAACGCCCGCACCGAGGCCAGATCCTGCAGGTCGAGCTCGCGGACTTCGACGTCGCCGGTCATACCGGACGCGGCGGCGTCGCCCTTGGCGGTGTTGCGAACGGCGAGCACGACCTTGGCACCGACCCGGGCGAGCTCGCGCGCGGTCACCTCACCGAGACCGCTGTTGGCGCCGGTCACGATGACGGTGCGGCCGGCGAAGGAGGGGAGGTCGGCGGCGGTCCATTCGCTCATGGCGCTCAGCCTAGGTGTCCGGGTGGAGTCGATCCAGGGCGTTACGTGGGCTTGACCACGAAACCCTTCAGGATGGCCTCGATGTCGGGCCCCTGCGCGGCGGCCTGGTCGGCGAAGCTCGTCAACGTGAGCTGGATGAGGTACTTCTGCCCTGGCACGTTCGGCCGAACGGGTGTGCCGGTGGCGATCACGACGCGGTTGTAGCTCTGCATCCGCCGGCCGTTGAGGTCGTATGTGCCCTCGACCATCGACGAAGGGAAGCCGCGGTAGTTGTCGGCGGAGCCGTTGAGGCGCTTGAAGTTCTCCGACAGCTCGGCGTCGGCGTCGGCGTGCTTGAGGGCCTCCTTGACGTCGAAGTCGCCGGTTAGCTGGAACACCAGCAGCATCGCCGTCGGATACGTGTCGCCCTTGGCGATGACGCGGGTGCCAGGGGAGAGGTTGGCGTTGGAGTACGGCGCCCAACCGGGCGGGGTGGGGAACGAGACGGTCAGGTCGGTGAGCTTGTCGGGGGCCACCGGTGCCCCGTTGACGCCGAGCTTCTCCAGATACGCCGACAGCGGTACCGGCGCTTCGGTGCTGGTGGCGGTCGTGGTCGTGGTGGCCGACGTCGACCAGATCGAGTGGTAGTCGGGTTCCGCGGGCCCGCAGCCCGCCACGGCGAGGACCACCACGGCGGCCGGTAGCACCCAGCGGATCACAGAATCTCGCGGACGGAGTTCATCGGCCTGGCCAGCCGGGTGCCCTTGGCGGTGGTGACGAATGGGCGCTCGATGAGGATCGGGTGCTGGACAAGAGCGTCGAGCAGTTCGTCGTCGGAGGCGTCGGCGAGGCCGAGTTCGGTATAGAGCGCCTCGCGCTTGCGCACGGCGGAGCGGACGTCGATGCCCGCGTCGCTGATCAGCTCGACCAGCTGGTCCCGCGACGGCGGGGTCTTCAGGTACTCGACGATGCTCGGTTGGTGGCCGCTGTCCCGCAACAGGTCCAGCGTCTTGCGGGAGGTCGAGCATCTTGGGTTGTGGTAGATGACGGTGTCCTTGGGGGTCGCCTTGGGCACCTTACGCGTCACCGTCGAAAAGTCCTGTCACCGAACCATTCTCGAACACCGCCCGGATCGTGCTGGCAAGCAGCGGCGCGATCGACAGCACGGTCAGCTGCGGGAACTGCTTGTCGTCGCCGATGGGCAGCGTGTTGGTGACGATCACCTCGCGCGCACCGCTCTCGGCGAGCCGTTCGGCGGCAGGCGGTGACAGCACGCCGTGGGTGGCGGCGACGATCACGTCGCTCGCGCCGTCCCTGTGCAGGAGCTTGACCGCGCCTGCGATGGTTCCGCCGGTGTCGATCATGTCGTCGGTGAGCACGCAGGTCTTCCCGGCGACATCGCCGACGACCCGGTTGGACACCACCTGGTTGGGCACCTTCGGGTCGCGGGTCTTGTGGATGAACGCCAGCGGCGTCCCGCCCAGGGCGTCGGCCCATTTCTCGGCGACACGGACGCGACCCGAGTCGGGGGACACCACGACCATGTTCTCGGTCGGGTAGCGCTCGGCGATGTGGCCGGTCAGCAGGTTCTGTGCGCGCATGTGGTCGACCGGGCCGTCGAAGAAGCCCTGGATCTGGTCGGTGTGCAGATCGACGGTGACGATCCGGTCGGCACCGGCGGTCTTGAGCAGATCGGCGACCAGTCGTGCCGAGATCGGCTCGCGGCCACGGTGCTTCTTGTCCTGCCGGGCGTACGGATAGAACGGCAGGATCGCCGTGATGCGCTTGGCGCTGCCGCGCTTGAGCGCGTCGATCATGATCAGCTGTTCCATCAGCCACTTGTTCAGTGGATCCGGATGCGACTGCAGGACGAACGCGTCGCAGCCGCGCACCGATTCGTCGAACCGGACGAAGATCTCGCCGTTGGCGAAGTCCCTTGCGGTCTGCGCGGTGACCGGAACGTCGAGTTCCTTGGCCACCTGGTCGGCCAATTCGGGGTGCGCGCGACCCGAGAAGAGCATCAGGTTCTTGCGGTTGTCGGTCCAGTCGGTGCCCACAGTGCGCCCTCGCAGGTCGGGGAATCGATACGGTGGCAATGGTACGTACGGTTGCCCGCGGCGCGTTGCCGGGTTACCAGATTGCCAACAAAAGGAATACGAATTCA
>Ga0193743_1000926_pt1 | contig 22614 bp, 21 predicted proteins | sample L2c2metaG_FD_143038 | JGI IMG/M metagenome (GOLD analysis project Ga0193743, IMG submission 143038) | Soil microbial communities from a riparian zone of the East river system, Colorado, United States - L2c2 | ecosystem: Environmental > Terrestrial > Soil > Riparian zone | place: USA: East River... | reverse complement strand
AGACTGGTGCGTGCGCAATGTGATTGGCCTGGAACATGGAACATGTGTGGAGCATGGTGGGGCTGTGGTTGTGCTGCGGTAGAAAGCACATGGTGTTGGTTGGTAACGACAATGATAAGAATGCAGGTTGTTTTGGTGGTAGCGGAGTGGAGGGAGGGAGTATTCCGATGGAGCTCCGATATAAGTCCGACGAAGGTGGCCAGTGGTAATGGTGGCACTGAACAATGGTGAGGCGGTCATCATCAGAGACTCCGTCGGAGCCGTCCTTTGATTGTTCTTCGGAAAGAACGTGACCGAGCACGGACCATGACAGAAGCAAAACATAAACATATAAGGAGTTATCGTGAAGAGCATATGGTAATAGAATGAACATATAACAAGGAGACTCGTATTCCAGATGGTGCCGAAGGATGCCGACGTAAATCCTCGCAGGTCCTCGTGGTGACCGAGACTCATGACCTCGAGACTGGTGCGTGCGCGATGTGATTGGCCTGGGACATGGAATGTGTGTGGAGCATGGTGGGGCTGTGGTTGTGCTGTGGTAGAAGGCACATGGTGTTGGTTGGTAATGACAATGATAAGAATGCAGGTTGTTTTGGTGGTAGCGGAGTGGAGGGAGTATTCCGACGGAGCTCCGATATAAGTCCGACGAAGGTGGCCGGTGGTAATGGTGGCACTGAACAATGGTGAGGCGGCCATCATTGGAGACTCTGTCGGAGCCGACCTTTGATTGTTCTTCCGAAAGAACATGACCGAGCACGGACCATGACAATGTCCCGGTTTGTTGCAGTTTTCACAAGCGTCCTCGGATTCTGACTCACTAAACTCTTCTTTAGGCTTTCTTTTTTCGAATCTCCCTCTTGCATGTGCCGCTAACACTGAATCAGCCGCCTTCCCTCTCTGCTCTATTATTACGTGATGCTGAGCTTCTTCGATCAAGAAAGCTATCAAGTCGTTTGGCTTCATACACTGTCACTGAACGCCAGAAATTTTATTAGCTCGTTCAGCAGCTGTAATAGTTTGGAGGGTTGGTCTATAGGATTCCGGAATTGATGACATGATTATAGTATTAAATTGGGAGTTGGAGATGGTGGAACCTATGGATATTAGGTTGTCGTGTCATTGTAGCATAATTTCAAAGTGATTTTTGACAGAAAGGTGAGTTTGTGAATCTTCATCATCATATAACTTCATGTTAGCTAACTGTTCTTCAGCATCAAGAATATATAGTGTGCTCTTCTTCGTCGCTTCGGCTTTCACTACATCCCATATCTCCTTTGCTGTTGTCAGACCTTTTATTTTAGCTCCGAGACGTGTTGAAGTTGTTGATAGGATGATGTGCTGGGTGAAATACTCTTGTCTTTCAAACTCCATTAGCTTCATCTCCTTCCTTTCAATTTGATCTTCAGTAGCTTTTGTTTTCCCATCCTGTAGAACCTGTATTCCATTAACCAATTCATATGGTTTCGGCACAGTAGCTTTGCCTTCTACATGTCTCCATAAACCCCTAGCTCCCATTGCCTTCTGTAGTCTTGGTGCGTAATCTGCCCAATTGCTTCCATCATCTTGGAGCTTCAATACAGTAAGGTGTGAAGATTGAGAGTTGGTTTTGAAAAAATTAAGGCTGGACATGGTAACTTGTAAATTTAAATTACTGTCTGGCGGGGCCCATAACCTGTTGGAATAATTTCGCAGCTTGGAATCAAGTTCAGCTTGATGTAAGAGTATAAACTCGTCACCAACTGAGCTTGTCCATATTAGCTACCATATTACATAATATACTATAAACGGATGAACAAAGTCTCATACTCGCAATACTTCAACAATTGGTAGTTTGGACAGCTAGAATTGATGTGGTCATATCCTTATCCTTATAAAGAAAATGTGACAATTTACATTATAAGGCACATTACATTTTTCCAACAGTATCCACTGGTTGGATGTGTCCTTTTGCAAGGACTTTATTGACAATACTGAAATGTATGAGTCTATGTATCTGGTGTCTTTTTTTTTCTGAGTGGAAGGGCTGAGAGCGCTATAAATGTGAGAAAATTGTCACACATTTGCGAGCGTCGGCTCATCGGAGATCACAGAACGGAATCATTTTCGCAACCATCAGCGGAGTTTAAATGGTAGATATTCGTTGTGATGATCTGTGACATTGACGACTCGACCAACATAGTAAGATAAGTAGATGTTAATGTATGCAGATTTTGAAGAAGCCAGCTGCAGAAATGGGGGAGAAAATCGAGAATCAAAAAGTCCCGGAACGTTCCAAACTCCCGGTATGACATACATAATACGCCTAGGAATCCGGCTTAGGACGGAATTCCGGTTAAGCGAGGGTTAAGTTTGTTAGGACCTTGAAGAGCATATATGTGATGAAACACACCGACGATACGCAAGCGCCACGAGGCTTTCTAGTCGTGGGAGGGACATCTCTCTCAATGGAGGAACGTATGGCTGGAAAAGGGGTGACTCTGCTAGAATTTGCATGTTCCAACCTTCCCTTGATACAAAAATGTCCTTCACACCAGTTGAGAAGATTCTCAAGTCTACTGATGATACCGAAATATTCGCTCGCGCGGTTGGCAACTGCGAAAATCCAAGCTTAGTTTTCGTGCATGGATTTGCGCTGAGTGGATCAGTCTTTGATGACTTATTTAGAGACAATGACTTACTGGACCATTTCTACTTGGTGCGTGTTTCCGCCTGTACCATCCATGTCATATGTAACTCCTGATAAAAGGTATCCTATGACATGCGTGGCCACGGGAGAAGTGGCAAGCCTGAGGTTGAGGAAGGCTATACCTCGGTAAGATATGCCGACGATTTTGCCGCTGTTGCGAAGGCGTTTCATCTCAAAGCCCCAATTTTCATTGGCTGGTGCGTATAATTGACGGCAATAAGCACATGGCTGAGGGCTGACACATTGTCTGAGCATAGGAGTCTTGGGGGTAGGCAAGAGAATCTCGACCAGTTGATATCAACCACTGACATTGGCACAAAACAGGTACAGTCGCATGCGACATCTGCGCTCATCTCGGACGCGATGCGGTTTCGGGGATTGTGTATGTTGCTGGGTTGCCCTACACGGGACCAGCCATAAACGAGATCGGGACACCCCTCATCCTGGGATTTCTACCAGGCCTTTTCTCCACCGACGATGTTCTCTTGTCGCAGCGCTCAAGAATTGCGTTTGTGGACTCCCTGTTCAATGAACCCGATACGGTCCCCATCAGCCTTAAATGGTCGTTATTGGGCACCTCCACCCTTCAGAATCCTACTGTGTCTCAATTAGTCCTTGCACGCAACCAGGATCCGGGGAAACTCTTTGAAGCAGGTTCAAAAGGACTCCCACTGTTGGTGATCAAAGGCTCGCTGGATAAGCAGGTGCAGAGTGACATGGTCGTTGATATCGTGAAGCCGCATTTCAAGGACTTGGAAGTTTACTCGGTTCATGGTGGAAGCCACACCATCTTCTACGAACATCAGGAACGCTTTGTCAGGGTGTTGACAGGATTTGCCTCCAGAGTCTTCCAGAGGAAATTTTAGCAGCTGACAATTGAACTCACAGGTACATAGGAAATATTACTAACAGCAGATTTTAACTAGTGTTCTCGCTTCCTGTCTTCTGCGGAAGTGCACTCTATGTCCGTACTAGATTAAACAAAGCCATCTGGAAGAGTTTTGACTCAACGATGTAAAGACACAAATAACTTGCGCACCTGCTTACAATTACACAGATGTTCTAGCTATCGTTGAGAACTTCTGGATTCTGCAGCTACAAATCAGATCAGGAGACACCATCGGAAGAAGACTCTGCGCAAATCTCCATCTCCTCGGAGTTTCAATAGTTACAGTATGTTATGTTTTCGGTATAATATCTCGCCTCAAGGGTAGCTGTTGCGTTTCCATCACGAAAAGAGTAAAATTTTCATGGCACATGGATATGTGTTGTACAAGTCAGCTGACTTGAGGTCAAGAGCGTCACGGTCAACGTGGTCACGTCAACTGACTTTGGACATCAATTGATCGGCGTAAAAGCGGATCTAGACTTCGGCACGGAATATCCGTAGATTTCTCACAGACCTATCACAGACATCCGTCAATCAAAGTCAGGTCACTCGACAACAGGTCGGGGTCACGACAACGCTGGGCTAGTAGTGGATGACTTCCCGTAGAGATTTGATACGAGTTTACATTCTAAACGGTTCCAGATTCCCATCAGCCGGGATGCCGAACCCCTATCACACTAATTTCAAATGAAAAGGGCATTTCAGACGATATCAGAGTGCTCGGTTTGAAAATGAGGTCAGGACCCTCTTAAGTACAAACGCTTTTCAAACCTTTCAATGTCACGTTGAGTCCATAAATGGCATATGGACCGAGGCTAATAATTTTGGATCAGCCAATCCGGGAATTGAAGTGTCACAATGTCTCACGGCCTTTGATGACATCAAATCTAGAAGAGCACATTGGATCGATCTTTCAGGTTCTTTTACGCATTTCACGATCCATGAAGAACCGACACGGCCATTGGAGAAGCTACTTGTCACCTTTGCGTTTGAAGAAACTGAGACTGATGAATTACAAGCTGCCGAGAACTTTTTGCGGCGCTGTTTATAAAAAGGGCAACTGTGAAGGAGTTAATTGAAGGCCCATGACTTGTAAAAGTCCAGTTGCGAACCCCACTATTTTTCCCCAAGCAGTCGGCGGGGAGACAAATCTCAGTTAGACAAACTGAAAGAGACAACTGATATCGATGACGTTGGATGACAGTCGGTAAAAGAATTATCTCGGAAAAGCAGTCTAGAACTTGCTGCTATTGATGACACCCACTTCGACAACCCGTTGAAGCGCACACATCTAGTATTGGCTCCAACTTGACTAGTCGATAATGAGTTATCCAATTTGTTGAAGGCCTGAAATTTTGCAGTTGTTTAAGGTGTATTGATCGATCTGAACTGTGATATTGAAGTCTTCCCGAACTCTTTTCTCACAAGCGCCACCTTGGCAGGCTATTGGCCTAGTTCTTGTGTAACTTCCTTGGAAACTTGTCGAAGAGCAGTGTAGAGTTCTAGACACATGTAGAAAAAGAACATATTTGTAGAATATAATATACAGTTCAAGAGGACATCTTGGAGATAAATCCCATCTGAGTGAGTAAACACCTACTGTAAGTATTCCGTTCGTGATATTGTTCCGACCACCAGGCAACTCCCATGGCAGCATCCTGGACACGGGAGGAGGGAGCTAAGGAGATTGCGAAGAGTTGTTGAAATTAGGCTGTAGGCGAATCGGAATCCATAGAAGGGCAGATTTTGCATTACATGGATCATTTCCATTGCATGACCACCCATAGCAAGTATACCAAATGAACAGGACCAAGAAGCATGGTAAAAAGACGTTCACCGCTTCTTATGCAATCTCCTACTATCAGCTGAAAAAATAAATCAATCAGCATAAAAAAAAAGCAAAGACAACAACAACAACAACCCACCTTCCGTCTTTGCCTTCTTCGGCGCTCCTTTCCCTCTCTTCCTCCTCTCAGCAACATCAGAAAGCCTCTCCTCCTCGTCCTCGTCGACCATCTTCAATTCAGGATAGGCTTTGACGATTTTATTAATATTAAATTCTTCAGGATAATAAGAAATCATTGAAGGTCCTCGCAGACGTCTTTTAAGGTATTTTGCTCCTGTACGGATACTGGAAGGATTGTAAGAGGTTTGGAAGATCGTACAACGGAGTTTGGCGAGCGAGGAGAGGCGGGAGGGTGGGATGAAAGCTGCTATTGACATTGTGGGTATGGAATTAACGCTGGGGTTTGATAGTTGGGCGTTGTTCTCGTATTTGGTCCAGTTTGCGTGCTTCTAACATATCTTGTAGCCAATTTCGTTTAATTGCGTCAAATTATACAATTACACATGCATGGGCCATCATGTATAACTAGTCGACCTGCACGTCCGTATTAAGAATTCTATATCTATTTTTTGGCAGCGTTAGGATATAACTCATTTGCCACTTTTTGAGCTTCGAGTTCTGCTTCGCCCAGTGGTCCAGCAGTCTGCGGTTTCGCAGCAGCACCTTCTGTTGTTGTTGTCGTATCAGATTGAGCAGTGCTTGGCGTCTCAGATGCTGCTGAGCTGGATTCATCGGTGCTCTTGCTCGAGTCAGTTGTTGATGATAAGGTGCCAACGATGACTGAACTAATCTCTTTGTGTTCCTGGATAGGCTCTGGAGGCTGAACAGGAAGATTGTCACTCTTGATGTCCTTCAGGGGCTCGCCGGCAAATATATCCCGACCGGGTTCGGCCTTGCCTGGGTCAGCTATTGTTGCTGCGATTTCAGGAGCAGCAACTTGGACATTGTGATCCTGGATCACGATCGGAGCACGACCGCCTTGCTCATCACCAATGGTGGATAAAATGGGAGTGACGGGCTTTGCGACAGTTACGCCGCCGGCATTGTCATAATATGAGGACTGTAAGGAAGTGGTCAACATCACAAGGCAAATGTCAAATGTGCAACACTTACATCCTCGAAAAACTCATTGCTACAAGATCCGCGACAAACATTAGTACTTCTACAACAAATAAGCTATCAACGAACATACCAGGAGAAGTCCCACGTCTTCAACCATCTAGCCTTTAGGCACTTTGATTTCGTCCATGGACTGCCATAAACCAAAGGACTTAGATGCTGGAAATTCCAGATAGCAAGGATAACCAGCACAGCCGCGATCTGTAGTCGTGTCCTAGGCCGGAGCATTGATGTGCCCAAATCAAACACGCCGCATGACAAGAGAATGGCAAAATACAATGCGGGGAAGTAATGGTGTAGGAAGAGCTGACGACCCATTAGGAAGAAAGGGAAGTAATGCAATCCCCAACCAATAAACAGGAAGCCAATCAGGGAGTCATATTTCACGACTCTCACTACATAAGGAGATTAGGAGCAAGCGCGAGAAAGATTACTGGAATAGATTACGCACTGCTATCGAAATCTCTGTATCCTCTCTTGGCGCGCAGGATCAACAATCCCCGGACCGCGGCATAGATAGCGATGCACATTGTGGTGGTGTACCATATCATAGGGTTGCCAATGAGGTATATTTGACGATGGTCCTTGACCCAAAAATTCTAGAAAGAGACCATCAGATTTGATAAGGGAATAATACATCCAACTTACGATACCACGACGTAGCAGGGGCCAAGAACTGGGACGAGAGTCAAACGTATGTCGGTCTGTCAAGCCCGCATTCGTAGTCCACATAACCTGTTGAAGCTCCAAAAACTTGGAGAGGAAGCCAAGGCGCCTGTAATTAACCTTCTGCGCATCGGCAGGCACTAATTAAATCAATCAAAATTTAGAGATAGCGTCAATTTTGGAAGATGAACAAACAAACGCTTCGGATGTAATGCAGTCTCGATTATCCACAGAGAATTCGCTCGGATGGCATTCTTGTTGCAAGTAACTTCTTGCTGTTCAAAACCCCACTCTGGCAGTTTGACTTTGTGCGAGAACAGGTAACAACCAGTCAAGGCATGTCTCAAACGGAACTTCGTTCGTAGAGTCCTTAAACGTTTTGTAGATTCTTTGTCGCGGCTATCTCCATGTTCGATCTCCACGAACCAATCATCATTGGAGTCTCCAACAAATCCTGCCATACCATATGCCGAAACTTCATTCTGGAAGTCGACTTCTGAGACGGGTGGGCGATGATCATGCGAGTGCAGATGCTTTTCAGTGGCGATATGACGGAACTTGATGCGCATATCAGCTTTAATGTATTCCAAAGGGTTGTTCTCCCAGTCATAAGGATCAGCAGTTCCGTCGATGGTGGAATTGTAGATTCGCCAATCGTTGTTGGAATCTCGGTGTGGGTAAAGGGTTATCTGTTGTTCTGTATTATGAGGTTGAGTTAGGTTTATGGAGAAGAAAATCAATAGAAAATGCAAATTACGCACGTTTGCTTCCGCCAGGGTAGTTGTGGGGATGAGAGTGTAGATAACCTCCCTGCGTATTTACGTGACGGATTGACACGGTTGAGCCAATGGCCACATCTGTAGTACTCAAGGTCAGAAGAAGGGTGGTGCGAGCAGATGGTTTCAACCTACCGGCAAATGTGTCTGCCATAGACCGTCCTCCTAGTGTGTGTTGGAACTCTGAGCTCATGAATCCATCTCCATCACCAGAGTTCTCAAGAATAAGAAAGTGGATCTGGAACATGGCCATATAGAACACAACAGGAACGACGATGAGGCATAATGCCCTGGCCATAAAATGTCTGAAAAACAAACGAGGAGTAACGCGTAGGTCGCCTAGCAAATTCCAGAGCTGATATAGGGTCCCGACACCCAAAGTTGCGATAGTAAATAGGCCAACCCATTTACAACTAACAACGGCACCAAGAGAAAGCCCGGAGAGTGTGAGCCATGCCCACCATGATGAGGTGAATGGCTGATGTTTGTCTTCATTACAGAACCCACACCAAAAAAAAATGGTGAGAGCTGTGAAGAATATCAGAGGAGAGTCGAGGAGGATGTGTCGGGATTGGGTGATCATCCCGTTTTCGAACGTGATAAAAAGAGAAGCTAAAAGAGCGGTGGTCACACGGCAGTCAAGGGCGCGAAGGGTGAGGTAGGCGATAGGAACAGTGGCAACACCCAACATTGCGGGTAACAGTCGCATCGCAACGTATGGGACTTGTTCGTAGATTCTGCAAGTTTATTTTATAGTTAAATCTTACAGATAGCTATTTGAAATGACTTACTTTCCGATATCTTTGAATTCAAATTGCCCATCATAACCAAAAATGAACGCTGCGAACGTAATCAATAACTTTGCTAGTGGTGGATGCACGTCAACAAAATATTGGGTCTTGATGTACTTGGAAGCAAATTTTCCAAAATGCACTTCATCGAACCTGTAATGTGCTTCACTCTCAACACGAGAAGGCATTTCGAACACGAGTGACACTCACACAACACTATTCGGTTTTGACAACCGAAAGAGACGAACTGCAAGGGCGACAAGAACGATTACAAACAATAGCTTCCATTCTCCAAAGGCGATATCCAGCCCTCCAGATGGGTAGGGTCTTGTCCGACCTGGTCCAAATCCTTTTGAAGCGACAGCTCTCCGCTCGTCTGCGTCTAAGTGGTCTCCTCGGGGATGTGGAAATCGTTGTGACACTAACGGAAGTTTTGGAATGTCAGGTGGTGGCGACGCCGGGCGCCTGGCTCTAAAGCTACCAGACATTTAAGTCGGGCTTGCGTGTTGAGGAAAGAAATGTGAGCGACAGCACCGTGATTGCCGCCTCGACGTGGCGTCCATAAAAGGCAAGCCCCTGATCAAACATTGCCAATTTTTATTAGATTCAATGTTGGTAATTCTTTTTTGCTATGCTTATTGTAATTCTACAGGTTCTATACAGCTTCACGTCTCCGAGGGGATGCCCGCAGAATATCATCAACACTGCAGACGAGGATCAGTCGTCCAGTCAACAAAAAAAAGGTAAAGGCAAGTCAAAATCTTACCGAATGATCATCTCAGCAGCCTCACTCGCACTGAGTACTACCTGTCGCTTCAGTTTGTAACTCTCCGTAACCCCAAGCTCTCGCATTGATCCGATGCTTCCTTGGTCCATATCTAAACAGTAAAGTTAGCTCCGTATGAAAATTGATACCAAAACACATATAAAAAGATTTACTGACCCAAACCGGCATCTGCTTGTCCGCCATAATGTGCGGCTCGTAGTTTTGACACCAGATCGGAAGAGTCGTAGCCGGCGTTGTCAGCGAGAATAGTTGGGATCTGTCGCAGAGCGCGCCCGAAGGCTTCCACAGCAATTGCCTTCTTTCCGTTGATACCACGGGCTGCCTCCTCGACCGAGCAACTCATAAGCATCTCTGCACATCCACCTCCAAGAACGGTTCTTGTCTCTTTCACGGTTTGGGAAAGGACAGAGAGGGCATCATGTAGCGATCTTTCGGCTTCATCTACCATCTGGTTCGTTGATCCACGGAGGACGACGGTGCATGCCTCACCGGCAGCAACGCCGGAGAACTTAATCAACTAGAATGGCACGGCGATGTCACCAACGCAACTAGACGAAAAAATCGATCAACTAACCTTGTCTTCTCCAATCATGATCTCCTCTATCACCTCACACCGCCCTAGTTTCACCAAATCTGGTCTATCGAATGTACTAGCGATCTCTCCACCAGTGACTAGGGATAATCGCTCAACGCCTTCGAAATCGGCATGTTCTATAACGAGAATGCCTTTCTCAGCCAAGAGAGATTCCGGGTAGTTGTAGATCAGCTGTCTGTTAACAAAGCAGTTGATGCCATGTGCTGCGATAGCCTCCACTTTGGCTTTCATTTTTTCCTAAATTGTATTGTTAATGTTTGATCTCGGAATCAAAAGATGGAATGGATTACTTTTTCTGCGCGTTCGAGCTCGGCTAGTTTTCCAGTACCATCGACCTTGACTCGTGCACCAAAAATCTTGATTTTGTCGGTATCCATGGCTAATGAAATCAAACTTTGTGAGAGGAAGGATACAAGGGGGGTATCGGACATACAAGTGTTTGCGATGAGGATCTTTGCGTTTTCAAGTCGTTTTGGTGAATTCACAGCGATTGATTTATCCAGAATGAAACCTGAGCAGAATCAGAGAAAACGCGACAGACAGAGAAAAAGGAATATTGACCTTCATCAAGATATGAATCTGTCAATTTTCCACCGACTTTTTTGATGATTTGGATATGCTCAAGGTCTATTGAGCCCTGGTGATCTATTGAGTGAAGGACCAAACTTTAAGAAGAGTTAAATCTACCTTTAGCCGTAAGACAGCATCTACAGCAAGGTTCGCGAAATATTCCTTGTCCTGGGAGAGAACTTTTGATGATAGGGTAGTACGAGCGATGTTGAACAAATCTTCTCGAAATTTCAGAGGATTTGATCTATCATTGCTCTTCAGCATTGCCGAGTCTAGTTTATGAAGTGCATAACGAATACTCACGAATGATCTACGGCGGCATGTTCCAGAGCCTTCAATGCAGCTATACTCGCGATCCGATATCCCTCCACAATCGTCTGAGGATGAATTTTCTGCGCAATCAACTTCTCCGCCTCTCTTAACAGCTCCGCAGCTAACACAGTAACCGTCGTTGTCCCATCCCCAACCTCATCATCCTGCACTTTGGAAATATTGACCAGGATCTTGGCTGCAGCATTGTCCAATTGGATCGCTTTCAGGATAGTTGCACCATCGTTTGTGACGTTGATATCGCCTGTAGAAGCAGATTGAAGGATCTTGTTCATGCCTTTGGGTCCTAAGGTAGATTTAACAAGATCTCCGAGGGCTAGGGCTCCGACGAATGATGAGAGACGCGCATTCTCTGCTTTCTCTTCCGTCGCCTATGGTTTGATATCTTGGTTTTTATGCATTAGAAAAAAAACATATTTGCTATACGCACCTGTTCGCCGAATATTTGCATTGACATTGTCAGGTAATCGTGAATACGTTCAAAACCAAGCCTTCAGGTTTACTTAGGAGCTCTATGTAAGGAAGAGCGCGTCTGGCAAATCAGAAATAATCAAATTTCCCACGGAAAGCGATCCTTCTCAATTTTCTACTACAAGGTCGACTCTGTCCAAAACTCTCCGTTCAAAGTCATAGCGTGCCTCTGGTGGGTTGTATATTAATATTCATGACATGAATGTAAATACTACGAAAAATGAAAGTTAGGAACGAAAAATCTGTGATTCAAGTTGGTTCCAATGCCCGAGCTTCCTCCAATTGCAATCAAAGCTTGCAAGAATGCTCTCAAAGGCTCGTTTATGTGGGCAACACAACCCTCAAGGGTGAATAAGAGCTTCTTTACGTGTTTGTCATACTTTTTTCTATTGTTTCCCACCAAACCCTGCCTTTTTGATCCCACCACCAAGTTTTTTTCAGCTTGTCAGCCAATTATTTCTGCTGCGAGTGAAAGCCGCGTTCATATATAGTCTGAAGCCGATGATGGCTTCCCCATCGACCAGGTTGGCAGCATCATCCTCTTCAGCTGAAATCCTCTCCTTCCTATGCAGGCGTGCTAATAGGTCATCGAGATTCTTGAGCTTCGCAAGACCAGTTTAAGCACATCCAGAGGATTTTTCGACATTTAGAAAAGTACTAAAAATGTCTGGCAGAGTGGTTATTCCATAGTGTTTCTAGCGTGTTCTAGCACATTAATAGCTTGGTTTCTATATTCCAGGCACGAAAATATATAATCAGCGGTAAAGCGGCTTATTTTCCTGGCTAAATCAAATGTGAATGAGGATGGACGCGTAGTTTTGCCGAAGAACTTCATGTGTTTCAGTGACCACGATGCCAGGCAAACGTTTTCCGGCAACTGCCTGTCAATATTACTCGTCTCCTTTGCTAAAGACTAAAGTGGTGCTAACCCGGACTTTGCATCCGTCTCCACTTGGGCACAATTTGCATACAGCTGCGCCGCGGCATAGCGATGTACACGCGATCGGCCAAACCCTTTCTGAGGGTAAGTATACGCACACTGTTCCAGGTACCGCTTGACATGGGACTCCACATTTATTCAATTGTCTTCGCGGGGGTTTAACTTAGAAAAGAAAATGTCTCGTTACGATCGCATCCTATTTGTAACAATCCGATGAGACGCGTGCCGCCTTACTCGTCTATTTAAACGGCTCGCTCATATCCAACAGGTCCAAATTTTACCCATCACTCATCGATGCAGCTTGTACCCGGCCCTTTGTACCTTCTACGCACATTTCCATACTTTGTGGTCCCCTCGACCGTTGTCTATGCGGGTCTAACTTTAGCCAAGGAGCATCTTGGCCTCTCCATTCCCAGCTGGCTTACGGTAGTTACCGCCCTTCTTGCCCGACCCACGATATTCATCTTCAATCGATACTACTCGAGATTTGCAGATAGGAGAAATGCTGCTGCCAACAATGCAGTAGTTGCTCCTCATATACGGGAATCGGCTTTCTCGATCATATCCAAGATTTCCCGGAGCTTACAGGAAGGCTATCCTGGTGCATCTTGATGCTGTCTATGCGTTCCTGTCCAAAACTAACAAGTGTGCTTCACCCGTAGCCGATACAATTGAAGACTGGATGAAAGAATACGGTCATACTTTCCAACTAAGACTCTTGACTGATAATCGAGTACGTGTTTCTATGCCTCATCCATGGAGCGCGGAAAAGAACTTTGCCCGCAGATGGTCACCGCCGAACCCCACCATGTCAAGGTACATCAAAAGTTAGTAGTGTCACATTTGATTTTGACATCTTGATTTTTCGACCGAAGGCGATCCTCGCCACCCAATTTGAGTCCTTTGAAAAGGGTAGGTGGAATCTAAATAATATGACAGAAAAGTCTCCGACAAATGCAAACTTTAGGACCTATGTTCTACTCGCAATTCAAGTCATTACTGGGAGAAGGAGTTTTCAATGCTGATGGTACGCTATCCCCTATCTTTACGCACACTTCTTGGCTGATCATGACTGAACAGGTGAAATGTGGAAGTGTGTTGCATATTAATTTCATACTTGAACTTTCAACCCTAACTCAGAGCTCGAGATTCCACCGAGCAATGACTCGACCATTTTTCACTCGAGAACGCATCAGCGACTTCGATATCTATGATAAAAATTGCGCCAGTACATTACAACTCGCAAGGACTAGATTGGCAGAGGGTTATCCCGTTGAATTTCAGGTAGGTTTTTCTGTTGATAACTATACTCCAGATTCTCAAGGTCTGTTGTGCGTAGGATCTAGTTGCTCGGTTCACCCTGGACTCTGCTACAGAATTCTTATTTGGGAATGATGTTGGATCGCTGTCAGCGGACATCTTCTATCCACCATCAGCGGCACATCTAAACAAGCCTTCATTCTACAACCATCCCTCTAACATATTTGTCAAAGCATTTTCAGAGGGACAAAATACAACCGCTGCACGTACATCCTACGGCAACGATTGGCCTCTGATTGAATTCTGGTCCGACAAAGTGACACCTTTCCGAAAGATTATCGACGAATTCACGGAACCGCTTATGGAAGACGCTCTTGCAAAGAGGAATCTTGAGTTGTCCAACAACGGAGCCGACGCCAAGGATGACGGTGAGCATGGAAGTGATTTACTTGCACATCTTGTCAAGCACACACAAGGTAAGGGAGTTCACGTTGAATTATAGTTTCGACTGCTTAACCTGTTTTTGGGGACCGTCTAGATAAGAACATTTTGAAGGACGAGGTAATTTGATTTTCGAGATAAAGATTATCTGGTCTGAACTCTCGTCTAGCTTGTTAACCTTCTTGTTGCTGGACGTGACACAGTACGTCAAACGTCGCTTTCATCCCACTCCCATTCCGTTAATGCTCGATGAAAGACCATGTGCCTTTTAACATACTCGTTCTATATGTTGTCGGAACACCCAGAGATCGAAAAGCGTCTTCGTCAAGAAATTTATGAAAAAGTCGGCCAAACGGGAAGACCTACATATGAACAGATGCGAGATATGAAGTACATGAGGGCATTCCTTAATGGTACGTATTCGCAGTTGCGTATTCAATGAAACTTGTTATTGATTACCTTTTCGGCAGAGGTCCTAAGGCTGTATCCTCCTGTGTTAGTTTTTCTCTCTGTCTTCATGAGACCCAATTTACGTTGATATCTGTGTTGCAGTCCAGTTGATAGCAGGTATGCAACATGAATCTACCTACCCTTCAGCCCGGTCTGATACTATTTGGCCTTCATAGGTTTGCGAACAAAGCAGTCGTCCTTCCTGCTGCAAACAGCAGTTCCAAACCGATTTACATCCCGACACAAACGCAGTATGTTTTTTTATTTTTCTCTTCAGAGACCATACGCATTTGTTTACCCACTGAATTGGTTTTCAGGATTCTCTACAGCGTTCTCGTCATGCATCGTAGAACAGACTTGTGGGGTCCTGACGGTAATGATCACAACTTGCTTCGAATATTTGCTTAGTTGACTAACTTACTTTCTAGCACTCGTATTCGATCCTGATCGCTTCCTTGATGAAAGAGTACACAAATATTTAACTCCAAACCCTTTCATCTTCTGTCCTTTCAACGCAGGACCTCGTATCTGTCTCGGTCAACAGGTATGCACAGAACTACCCATGCTCTATTCAACAAATGGCAGAAACTTAAAAACTTTCTCTTTCCCACTTCTAAGTTTGCTTATCACGAAGCCACCTACTTCCTTATCTGTCTCTTGCAGCAATTCACTGGATTTGCTTTAGACAAATCTGAAAACCTTCAACCTCCGACGGAATGGGCCGCTTGTGATGGTTTGAAGGCAACTGAGAAAATTTTCCCTGCTTCGCATCTGACGCTGTATGTTAGGGTGAGTGTCTTTTTTTTTTTTCGGACCAGAATCTGTGTGACGATTTTTTATTATTATTATTTTAGGGCGGCCTTTGGGTACGGATGGAGCCGCTGAAATCTTTGGAGGAATGATCCTTATAACAGTTAACTTACACTGACCTTCTCTTTCGAAATGCTTTGGCCTACAGTCATTTACCAGCTTGTAACCAGCTAACGACAACACCACTACGCTCTCGTAAATTCTTTCAATAACGTAGATACAGATCTTCTAATTCAGAGTACTGTAGTATTTGTGTCAATTCACCCGGGTGGTTATAATTAGGGGACGCGCTGGAACGAAATTCTATTTCCGGCTACCAGTCCGAGGGATAAAATACCTAAATTCGGCCAGTTGGAAATAGTTTGTGTTGATGCTTGAAACTCTGTGGGTCCACCAGTTGGGTGACAATTTAATCAATTTACATTATAGTGGGGACTCGGGATGGTGTTATCACAGTTGATAACACGAAATCGATTCCCCTGCTAAAGTTGACTGCCAAACTGATCCCCACCAAAAGTTCCTGTCTCATTTTCAAAGCTATCGATTGGCAAGAACAAATAGTGTAAACGAACTGCTCTTATAATAGTTGAGTTTGCTATGACAAGTAAAGAATCTTGTTATACTGATCACAAAAAATCTATTCTGCTCCTATCGTTGTGGAGATACACAAATCTACCATATGCTGGGCATAAGGAATCGGCGTATGCAGTCGCGGGTAACAATATCTTCCGCCGTGCGAGATGATGTTGGCAGAGCGAGACGACGTTAATCCAGTATATTGTCCCGAAACAGAACGTTGGCCATCTAGTATTACGTAACTTGCAATCGGTACTCGGAAGTATAACATAACCCAAATCCCAAACTAAAATAACCCTTATTTGAATGGCCAACCAGATATCGCCGTCCACCTGGCACGATGAAAAGATTAGTGACTTGGTCGGAAACGGATGTTCAGTAATTCTAGTTGTGCTTGGGCACAGCGTTGCGCCAGAGTCATTACATAAGGTGTTGTTTTTCCGAACGCGACGCAGCGCTGCCAGAACTCAATCGATCTACGCAGCCTCATCGGCGACGGCATGTTCGGGTTTCACAACAGTCATATCGGGTATAGGGAGGCTCGGTAGAGGTCGAGGCATACTTGATGAAGAGCATCCATCCAAACTGCACGCTGCCGTGTAGTTTACAAGTCTTGATGGGTTCACTGACTTTAAGCAATGAAAAGAGAGTCTAATATTGCGTCGGCGGTGCCACCTCAGAGGATCCTGCCTGTCAACCGCCTTCCACGCTCTTTCTTTTTGTTGCGCCCCTTTCTTCGTCCTCCCAATTGCCTCCTCCCCTGCTCGATGCCTTTTGGCTTGATTTTGAATCCATCGACTTCGATGGCTGACAGGGTCCTCCGCCTTCCTTTCAAGCCACCGTTTCCCCGTCGTGCCCGATGATATATAAGAGTTGCAAACAGGACCCCGGATAATGGCTACTGAGGCCGGGTCCCAATTCAGACAAATTTGACCAAACAGCTGGGTGAAAGACATTTTTGGGGGTAAACACCAAAAAACAGCTGTGTGAGGTGAGTCCTGGCTTTGACCATCCTAGATCCTGTCTAGACATAAGTGTTAATATAGATAGTCTAATGGTTGAGCGTTGACTTGTGTATGGTTAGTAGTTATAGTCTGTAAGGTTTTGGGTTTGATTCCGGCATGTTGTATTTCTCTTGATAGGGAAACTCTTTTTTCTCACAACGGTTGAATACTCTCAGCTCAAGCTCCATATATGGGCGATACTATACAGATTAGAGCTGTGGGGCAATTCTAGGCACAATTCGAGCACTCCTGGTGGTCTCTAGCAGCTTTGGAAGCTCCCACGGACCGCCCAGCTAGGTGAATTCCAGACAAAATTTGCAAAACCCCCCAAATTGGCCATTTTGGAGACCTTGCCTTTAGTAGGCATTATCCGGGGTCCTCTGCAAACGATCACATGAACGGTGCATGCGCAGCAAGTTGGTTACCGCTTAGTGCTTAAAAGTTATCCGCATTCACTTATCCCCATAGCGGCGCTACAAACTGCACACTACATTATAACGAGGTGTGTCATAAGAAATTAGGAGTCTGAGGGAACATGTCTTGCAAATCAATATGCATAATCGAGTTTCTCGCCAGAGCGTTTCGAAACCGGCGAGAACTCACTTCAACTCAAAGGAGCACATCACTGAACTGGCTCTTGACGTGGTAAATCCTTATCACGACTTGGTTTTTTCGCCGCATCAAAAACGGCCTTGGTTTCTAGAATCATATGTCGCTATGAAGATATATGCCATGTGTTTCAAAGGTTATAAGCCATTATTTCCGGCAACCGAACCAAATTAATCTCTCTTTCGCAGGTTATGATGACGACGAGTATCAGCGTATCCATTAGCTATCAGTCAATCGACTAGCTAATAATAGTTCTAGCTGTGATCGAATCCAGCAGAATACGGCTGGCATAGTCCGGGCCAAGTTCAAGCTGAAACAATCTACTAATCCTTTATGAGACAGGTGATAACGATGACCACGGATCCCAGGTGATCATCATGATATTCGTTTGTTTGACATGTGGATTGCACCGGTTACATTATCTCACCTCTGTAATGATCCAACCAAGACATAAAGCTATACATATTACGGATCACATCCAAGATTCTTACTCCTAACCACCACACTTCCCAATCCCATGCAGCTTGCACCTGGCCCTTTGTACCTTCTGCGCATCTTTCCATACTTTGCGATCCCATCGACTATTGTCTATGCAGGTCTAACTCTAGCCAAAGAGCATCTTGGCCTCACAATTTCTAGCTGGCTTACGGTCCTTACTGCCCTTCTTGCCCGACCCGCGATATTCATTTTCAACCGATACCACTCGAGGTTTGCAGACAGCAACAATGCTGCTGCCAACAATGCAGTACTTGCTCCTCATGTGCGGGAATCGGCTTTCTCCATCATAAACAAGTTGTCCAACCACTTCAAGCGAGACTATCCTGGTGCATTATGATGTGGCTTTGCGTTCCTGTCCAAAATTAACAATTATGTTTGCAGGCAATCTATTTCTCGACTGGATAAATGAATACGGAAATACTTACCAAATGAGACTCTTGACTGATAACCGAGTACGTGTTTTTATGTCTCATCCATGGAGTATGGGAAAGAACTTTGCCTGCAGATAGTCACGGTCGAACCCCACCATGTCAAGGTACATCAACCGAGTTGTCTTCATATCTGACTTTAACACACTGATCTTTCCATCGAAGGCGATTCTCGCTACCCAATTTGATGCTCATGAAAAGGGTAGGTGGAGTCTAAGAAATATGGTGGAAAATCTCCGATAAATGAAAACCTTAGGGTCTATGTTGTACTCGCAGTTCAAGTCATTGTTGGGAGAAGGAGTTTTCAATGCTGATGGTACGCCACTCCCTAGTGCTACTCTCACACTTCTTGACTGATCATGACTGAACAGGGGACATGTGGAAGTGGGTTACATTTACTGTTACACTAAAACTTTCAACCCTAACTCGAAGCCTCCAAGATTCCACCGAGCAATGACTCGACCATTTTTCACTCGAGAACGTATTAGCGACTTCGATATCTACGATAAAAATTGCGCCACCACATTGAAGCTTGCAAGGACTAGATTGGCAGAGGGTTATCCCGTCGAATTTCAGGTAGATTTTTCTTCTCATGAGTGTATCCTAGTTCTCAGTCGTCTGTTATGCGTAGGATCTAGTTGCTCGGTTCACCCTGGACTCTGCTACAGAATTCTTATTTGGAAATGATGTTGGATCGCTGTCAGCGGACATTTTCTATCCACCATCAGCGGCACATCTAAACAAACCTTCATTTTACAACCATCCCTCCACCATATTTGTCAAAGCATTTTCAGACGGACAAAATCTAACTGCTGGACGCTCATCCCTCGGTAATGATTGGCCTCTGGTTGAATTTTGGTCCGACACAGTGGCTCCCTTCCGAAAGATTATAGACAACTTCACGGAGCCGCTTATGGAAGACGCTCTTGCAAAGAGGAATCTTGAGTTGTCCAACAACGGAGCCGACGCCAAGGATGACGGCGAACATGGAAATGATTTACTTGCACATCTTGTCAAGCATACACAGGGTGAGGGAAGCCTCGTTGAACCTTAATTTCGACTGCTTAACCTGTTTGTGGGGATCGTCTAGATAAGAACATCTTGAAGGACGAGGTAATTTGATTTTCGAGATAAAGATTATCTGGTCTGAACTCTCGTCTAGCTTGTTAACCTTCTTGTTGCTGGACGTGACACAGTACGTCAAACATCGCTTTCGTCCCACTCCCATTCCGTTAATGCTCGATGAAAGACCATGTGCCTTTTAACATACTCGTTCTATATGTTGTCGGAACACCCAGAGATCGAAAAGCGTCTTCGTCAAGAAATCTATGAAAAAGTCGGCCAAACGGGAAGACCTACATATGAACAGATACGTGACATGAAGTACATGAGGGCATTCCTTAATGGTATGTATTCGCAGTTGCGTGTTGAACGAAACTTGTCATTGACCACCTTTTTCGGCAGAGGTCCTAAGACTGTACCCTCCAGTGTTTGTTTTTTCTCTTCTTCATGAAACCACATTTTTACGTTGATATCTGTGTTGCAGTCCGATTAATAGCAGGTATATAACATCAGTCTTCCCACCCTTCACTCCGGTCTCATAATATTTGGCCTCACCATAGGGTAACAAACAAAGCAGTTGTCCTTCCTGCTGTAAACAGTAGTTCCAAACCGATTTACATCCCGGCGCAAACAAAGTCTGCCCTTTTTCTCTTTCTCTTCGGAGCCCATATGTACATTTTTACCAACTGAAATGGTTTCAGATGTGTCTATAGTGTTCTCCTCATGCATCGTAGAACGGACTTGTGGGGTCCTGACGGTATGATCACAATTTGCTTCGAATACATGATTGGTTGACCGATATACCTTACTTTTCCAGCACTCGTATTCGATCCTGATCGCTTCCTCGATGAAAGACTACAGAAATATATAAACCCGAATCCCTTCATTTTCTGTCCTTTCAACGCAGGACCTCGTATCTGTCTCGGTCAACAGGTGCACAGACCCACCCATGCTCTATTCAACAAATAGCAGGAACTCAAAACTAATTTTTTTTAGTTTGCTTATCACGAAGCCACCTACTTCCTCATCTGTCTCTTGCAGCAATTCACTGGATTTGCCTTAGACAAATCTGAAAACCTTCAACCTCCGGCCGAATGGGCCGGTTGTGATGGTTTGAAGGGAACTGAGAAGGTCTACCCTGCTGTGCATCTGACGTTGTATGTTAGGGTGAGTATCTTGCTTTTTTGGAACCAACGGGATTAGGGTCTATGTGACTGATTTTTTTCCAGGGTGGACTTTGGGTACGGATGGAGCCGCTGAAACCCTCGGACGAATGATTTATCAGTCAATTCGGCATATTAACTAAAACGTAAATTATGAAACATACAGTACGTATATAGTGCAGACCGTTGGTGACTCTTAAAGTCGCCAATGTTCAACCTCCTCTAGTTCTTCCTGCAATACCATCAAGCATTGTTGACAAGCAGCTGCTTGAGAGATGCACATTGCAGACTTGGGAATAAATGATGTTGGAGTATTAGCTAATTTGAAGTTGCACTGTAGCAGGACCCCTGAAAGTACCCTCAGATGCCGTTCCCGGATCCGGATAGAAATTGACGAAATTTTTCGAAATCCCATCTATGAGCACTGTCCGGATAAATTTTTTTACAATTTGGCAAAATCCCGGAGGGGTTTTTCCGGATAGAAATTGGGCCGCTTGACCTGACCCGAGCCGATTCCGGATGAAAAATGGCCCAGATCATGGAATTTGGAAGTTGGCTACACGAGGGAGTGCAGGCGTCAGGCCCAGTATGAGACTGACCGACTTAACACTGAATTCTAGTATTGTAATTACATCTCTTGTATGTTATGTGGCATCCTGTGTTGAATATATACGAGTTTAGCTCGTTTATATTATCTTTATATGTTGTATCTCTTTTGTTTATTCGTTTTGATTCGGTTATGTAATCACGTTGTCAAAACCGTCACGTATTTTATTTAGGAGTCTCAACTTTCTATTTGAAGTAGTAGTATAGATTCATTCACTCATACATATGCTAATTGTTACCTAGAAATCTGTTCTAGGTATATATCTATAATAAAACTTTCTATTTGAAGTTGAGACAAATCTGTTCTAGCTGCAAAACTATTCTAACAGGTTATGGGCCCCACCGAACTAATGAATAACCTATTGTTAAACTCCAACTCAGACTCAACAACGCTATCGGTGCCAAAGCTCCGTGATGACGGAAGCAACTGGTCAGACGTGTACTTTACACTCCCCCTGGTTGTCCGGTCGGACTCCGCCAGTCCGGTGGACATCCACCGGACTCTGGTCATTTGTACCGGACTCCGCTGGATGTCCGGTGATTGTCTGGTGATTGTCCGGTGATTGTCCGGTGAAGTAACTTAGAAGCAGAAAAATGACCAGACTAGCATGTCTGGTTGGACTCCACTGGACTTTCACCGGACTTTCACTGGACAATCAGAGAAAATTCAACTCTGGCATGTCTGGCTGGACTCCACCGGACTTCCACCGGACTATCACTGGAATTTTTATGAATTTCAAGGAACTTGTATATCATTGTTAGCTAATACTCCTGTCTAATTTTACATGTGTATGTACAGTATGTACAAGTTTATTTAGGCACCATCACCATCACTATCATCATCATCATTGTTCACATTTCCTGCTTCTCTCTTTCTTGCTTTATTTATTTGTTGCTTGATAACATTTCTTGTATGATAAAAAAGCATCACATGTGTAAACCAGTTGAAATTTGCAGGAGTCATTCGCTTGAGAATGGACTCAAATCCACCCAACCATGCATTAAGTTGCTCACATGCCTGAGTATTGAATGCACATTTTTGGTATGTAGATCCATCAGATGCTGTTGCTGTTATAACCAAATTTGGAGCAGACCCATCTGTGGGAGCTGGATTACACCAGGTGCAACAAAGAGTGTCTGTTTTGCGATGATTCTGATAATGATAGCTGTCAACTATAAATCTGGTTGTTTGTGACCAGGTGTTCCATTGACCTTGAGCAACAATATGCTTTAGTAAT
>Ga0193743_1000925_pt1 | contig 22622 bp, 20 predicted proteins | sample L2c2metaG_FD_143038 | JGI IMG/M metagenome (GOLD analysis project Ga0193743, IMG submission 143038) | Soil microbial communities from a riparian zone of the East river system, Colorado, United States - L2c2 | ecosystem: Environmental > Terrestrial > Soil > Riparian zone | place: USA: East River... | reverse complement strand
GTTCGATTCTTCCAAGCGAGCCTAATGCGGAGACCCTCTCCGGGTCCGCATGCAGTTCCTTCGCCAGGGAAATCAACTCCTGCCCGAGGTAGAACTCCTCCATAAACAGCGTGTTAGAGACATCGGCGGCGAGCCAAACTAAATCGGACCTCCCCGGGTCTGCGGCTGCCCGCCAATAGCAATCACCGTAACCACGTTCCGTTCAAGATCAACCCAAAACACCGGCCGCCGCGCAATGTCCCTGAACACCAGTTTCGGGAGTTGCCAAGTGGCCGGGTGTTGCGGAACTCATGGTTAAACAACGCAGCAGTTCGGGTTCCGGACGTTCGTTTAGGGGAAGCGAATTCCAGTCCGACCGGATGAAAACTCTATCGGCGCATGTCTTGATGCCTAGGCGGATCTTCCCGATCTCCTTAATGGTTCCCCAGGTGTGCTCTTCCACCCGCGCCACCCAGGCGTCTTTTCAGGGGAGTTTTAATGCGCCAGCTTCGTATCTCCCAGATCCCAAATGTGCTTCAGCGAGGACGCCTGAAGAAGGCCCCGCCGGTCGCGGCTCCAGAACGGGTGGAGAGGAAGCGGTTAGACAGAATGATTCCCGCCACGCCACCTTCCGAAAGCACGGCGTCAATAGCAACAAGAAAAGCATGGGCCAAATCGACTCGTGGGTGTTTGCGGTCACAACGTCAAACAACCCGGTTTCGGGCAAGCGGGCGGCTTCGAGAAAATCATCCCAGGCGCAAGTACAGGCGCAGCCGGGGATAGTGCCGCTCGAGGAGCGTTCGCGCAGCTGCAAGCGAAGCAGGATTCTTATCGAAACCGTAAACCTCCATGGACCCGTCAAGTCTCCTGCGCGTCAGTTCCGCAAGCAGACTGAACAACAGCGCGCCTTCACCCACAGCCGGGTCGCAGATGCGAAGCGTTCCGGCCGCCGGGGGCTGGACGAACTGGCAGACTTGACGCGCCACGAAACCGGCTAGAGCCGGGGGAGTGAAGGTGGCGCCATCCGCTTTTTTACGCGTGACGCCGCCGTATCGTTTCATACGTTACAAACCCGCCCCACCAAACCCGCGCGGTGATAAACTTCTACCTGCCATGCAATCCAGACGAGACTTTGCCAAAACAATCTTAGCTGCCGTTCCGACTTCGATGGCCTTAGCGGCCCGGATAAACTCAACCGTTGACGGCGTTCGCCTGGGAGCGAGCACCTACAGTTTCCGTGATTTCCCGCGAGCCGCGGATGGGACACAACTCGACGCCACTATCCAAGCTTTGAAGGATTGCAGCGTGGGAGTTATCGAACTGTTTGCACCGACAATCGAACCGGGTGTCAACCATCCAGCCGGTGGGCCGCGTCCTGCCGGCGGCCGCATGAATAGTCCGGAGGCATTGAAGGCACGGGCCGATTTACGCGACTGGCGGCTTTCGACGCCCATGACCTATTTCCATGGCGTTCGCAAGAAGTTCGACGACGCGGGCATTGACGTTTACTGCTATACGATGAACTACCGCGAGGATTTCACGGACGAGGAAATCGGGAAGACGTTTGAGCAGACGAAGGCGCTAGGTTCAAAGATTATCGCCACCTCCACGCAAGGGACCATGGCCAAGCGCTTGCTACCGTTCGCGGAGAAGCACAAAATCGTCGTGGCCTTTCACGGGCACGCCAACCTGACAGATCCGAATGAGTTTGCAACGCCCGAAAGCTTTGCAAAGGCCACCGCGCTATCGAAATATTTCAAGATCAACCTCGATCTCGGGCACTTCACGGCGGCGAATTTCGACGCAGTCGACTTCATTCGGCAGAATCACCAAAACATCACCCACCTGCACATCAAAGACCGGAAAAAGGACAACGGTCCCAATACGCCGCTTGGTGAAGGCGACACGCCGATCAAGCAAGTTCTGCTGCTCCTCAAAGAGAAGAAGTATCCGATTCCAGCATTGGTGGAGTACGAGTATCGGGGCACGGGCACCTCTATCGAAGAAGTCAAAAAGTGCATGGACTTCATGAAGCAAGCGCTGGTTTAGGCTCTCGCTAAAATCAAAGAGACCCCGCTACCGACAGAGCTTCACGCTCCGAAAGTGAGTATTTCCAGTTGATATGTTTCGTTCCTCGAACGTTGCTTGTGTCTACGTTCGGCCTGGCGCTCGGGCTAACCGCGCAGACTCCCGGGCAACCGCCTGCGCAACCCCCCGCGCCCACGCCGGCGCGGACACCTGGATTCGTTAGGCCGCCGGCCTATCCCGAACGCCCTCCCGCGGATCCGGAAGTGGTCGCTCGCGGCAAGGCCGTATTTGGAGTGAATTGCTCCTTCTGCCACGGCTCGGATGCCAGGGGCGGAGAAGGCGGCCCTAACCTGATTCGCTCCGAGTTGGTTTTGAACGACAAAAACGGCGAGAAAATCACTCCCGTCGTGCAGAACGGCCGCCCGGATCGAGGCATGCCGAAGTTTGAATTAAGCACCGCAACAATCTCCGACATCGCCGCCTACATCCACAGCTTCAAAGTGGGCGGATACGATATCTCCCGGCAGCGGCCGGTCAGCATTCTGGTTGGCGATGCGAAGGCAGGTGAGGCTTACTTCGAAGCAAAGTGCGCTTCGTGCCACTCTGTCACCGGAGATCTGAAGGGATTTGGCGGAAAGTTCGACGATCCGAAACTGCTGCAGCAGACGTTCCTGGCGCCGGGCGGCGCAGGGAGACGCGGCCCGGCTCCACAGGAATCCGTGGTCCACGTGAAACCCACCACGGTGACGGTTACGCTGCCGTCGGGCGAGAAGGTGGAAGGACGGCTCGTGCGTAAGGATGACTTTATCGTTATCCTGGCCAACGCGGATGGCACGCAAAGCAGTTTCCGGCGTGATGGAGACTCGCCGAAAGTGGAGGTGCATGACCCTACCCAACCGCACCGTGACCTATTGCCGACGTATACAGATAAGGACATCCACAACCTGACCGCGTACCTGGTGACTTTGAAATGACATCGATTCAAAAATGGCTGCCGGCGCTGACATTCTGTTTGGCCCCGCTGCTTGTACAAGGACAAATTCTCGATCCCGCGGCATTGACCGAACCGCTGGCGGACTCATGGCCGACGTATTCAGGCGACTATTCTGGAAAGCGCTACAGCCATCTAACCCAGATCAACCAATCCAACGTAAAAAATTTAACCTTGGCCTGGGCCGCTAAGGTAACCTTTGGCGCGCCGAGCGGAGGAACGGGCGGGCGAGGTTTCGGTGCTCCATCGGTGCCCACGATTGTAGGCGGAGAAGGTACAGCCGAGATTGGCGGCGGAGGCAGTTCGCGCGTAGGCGGCTCGGTCCTGCTGGTGAACGGAGTTCTATACGTGTCTGCCCCCGATAACGCCTGGGCGGTGGATGCGCGCGATGGCCACGAGCTGTGGCATTACTTCTGGAAAACCAGAGGCGGCACGCACATAGGCAATCGCGGGATGGGATTATGGGGCAACTGGCTCTACCTGGAGACGCCGGACGACTATCTGGTGAGTCTGGACGCGAGAACAGGCAAGGAACGCTGGCACAAGACGATCGCCGATTTCGATCAACAGTACTTCTCCACCATGGCTCCGATTGTCGTGGGCAACCACATTCTGGTGGGAACCGGAAACGATCTGGATGCGCCCGGCTTTCTGCAGTCGTTCGATCCGGAAACGGGAGAGGTGCAGTGGAAGTGGTATGCCACTCCCCAGGAGAAAGGCGACCCCGGCCTGAACACCTGGAAGAATTTGGACGCATCGCGGCACGGCGGCGGGCACATGTGGGTTCCAGGGTCGTATGATCCCGAAACCCACTTATATATAGTTGGAACGGGAAATCCGACCCCGGCTTATACTTCACAAGCGCGCGGACCAGGCGACAACCTCTACACCTGCTCGCTCGTGGCGCTCAATGTGGATACGGGCAAGTTGGCCTGGTATTACCAAACCTCCCCGCATGACACGCATGACTGGGATTCCGCGCAAACGCCGGTCCTGATCGATGCGGAATTCGATGGAAAAATGCGCAAGCTGGTCCTTCAAGGCGCACGCAATGGGTTTTTCTTTACGCTGGATCGAGTGACCGGCGAACACCTGGTGACAAGCAAATTCTCCGATACGGCCAACTGGGCAAAGGGCGTGGATAAGCAAGGCAGGCCGGTGCGCGAACCGGCCAAAGACTTCGATATCGCTGGCGCTCTCGTTTCACCCGCGAATGGCGGTATCACGAACTGGCCGCCTCCGAGTTTCAGTCCTCAGACCGGCCTTTTTTACGTTCCGCAGCATGACACCTATTCGATGTACTACTTAACCGAGACGGACCCCAGGGGCGCGATGGGGTTAGGCGGCAAAGAAGAGATAGGAGTCGGCTCGATGGGGGACTACCTCACGGCCATCGACTACAAGACGGGCAAGATTGCATGGCGGCACCGGGAGGGCGGCGCCACCGGGCTGCTGAGTACAGCGGGGCATCTGCTCTTCGGCGGCGACACCGGGGGTAACCTTGTGGCGTACGACCCGGAAAACGGAAAGCCGCTGTGGCACACACACCTCGGGCAAGTATCTAATGCGCCGCAGACGTATATGCTCGACGGGCATCAATACCTGCTGGAAGCGTCGGGCGATATGCTCTATGCGTTTACCTTGTACTAGCCCAAAAGCAAAAAAGGCTTCGAGAAGCGTGCCGGCGTTCCCGAAGCCTTTTCTTTTATCTAGTCGTGTCCTACTGCACGCGTTCGCTTTTGCGGCTGAGATCTTCGGAAAGAATGATCGCTTCGGCCAGTTCGCGCATGGGACGCCGCAGCCGGCGGCTCTCATTGCGCAGGCGCAGGTACGCTTCTTCTTCGGTCAAGCTATGGCGCGTTTGCAGAATACCCTTCGCCCGCTCGACCAACTTGCGGGTTTCCAGCTGACGGCGCATTTCGGCGGTCTCTTCAATCAACCGGATATTCTCTTCCGCAAGGAAGCTCTTGGTAATTGCTCCGCCCATCTGTTCGCCCACGAACGTCAACAGCGCAATCTCATCGGCGCTGTGCGCGTGTTTTTCACGATGGTGGACGTTGATGACGCCGATCACTTCGCCGCCGCTCAGGAGCGGCACGGAAAGAAAAGCCTCATAGGTATCTTCGACCAGTGCCTGAAAACGCTTAAAACGACTATCAGCGGCCGCGTTGGAGGAAAGTGCGACAACCGAATGGTGCTCTACTACCCAACCGGTGACGCCTTCGCCGATCTTTAGGCGGATGTTGCCTAAATCGGTCTGATGAGGAACTTGGGAGGCCCGCAGAACTATTTCATTAGTTTCGCGTTCGATAAGGTAGACGAGGCAGGCATCGCAGTCGGTGACTTGAACGGTTAACCCGACAATCTCCCCGAGCATTTCATCGATGGAAAGCTCAGAACTGACGATGTTGCTGATGCGGTGAAGAAGACCAACTAAGGTCGGCGGTGGTTCCATGTGACTAACGGTAGCCATATCTCGACTGTAGAACGCTTGCGCGTGCTTAGCCAATCGAAATTATTGATCTGACCCATGTCCTTCTAACTGCTTTGTGTCAATAGAGATACAAACTCTCATATACGGATCATCTGCTCTTGTTCCTGCCCTGTAACCGTAGCGCAATCGGTGCCTACGTAAACATTCACCTCGGAGCGGATGCCGAATTCCGGCAGATAGATGCCAGGCTCTACTGAGAAGCAGGTGCCGGGAATAATCCGGCGCTCATCGTGCGATTCGAGATTATCCATGTTGGCCCCGGTACCGTGTGTTTCCGTGCCGATACTGTGTCCGGTGCGATGAAAAAACTGTTCGCCGAAGCCGTGTTTTTCAATATATCCACGCGCCACATCGTCCACTTGAAAACCTGCCAGAGGCTCCCCGGCCGCCACTTTTTCGATGACGAATTGAGAAGCATTCTTGCGGGCGTCGCGGACAATCTCGAATACGTTCTGCACTCGCTCCGGAATTGTATCACCGCAGAAACCGGTCCAAGTGATGTCGTAAAACACGGCATCGGGATGGGTTAGTTTTGCCCAGAGATCGATCAATACTACATCGCCGTTTTGGATATGCGAGGTGCAGTCGCGAGACGGCGTATAGTGCGGATCGGAAGCGTTGGCATTCACGGCGACGATAGGGCCATGGTCAGTGGTCAAGCCCAAAACGGAAAAGCGGTGGCGGATGAACTGCTGCACTTCGTATTCGGTAACCGGTTCGGTCGAGCGCAAGCGTTCACCAATTAAATCGAACGCTTCGCGCCAGGTGCGGTCTACCAGTTTGCCGGCCTCAATGTGCATCTGGAACTGCTCCTCAGTCCAACGCGCCTCGAACTCCTGAATGAGATCGGCGGAACTGACCACTTCGGCGCCCGCTGCGCGGACCAGTTCCAGCGTGCCGGCATCCACCATGGAGACATACGGAATGACACAGTGCGGGGAATACTGCATGGCAATCCGGGGCGAGCCGGCGAGCAACGCGCGCAGCTGTTGCTGCTGCTCAGTCCAACTGGAGTAGACCTGTTTTGTGCCAGGCAGAGTGTCCAAAGATCCACTTTCGATGCGATGGACCAGTTTACGCGGTTCACCTTGGGCGGGAACCAGATAGTACCAGCGCCGTGTGGGCTGCAATTCTTCCGGCAGATGGAGAATTCGGTAGGCCAGCGGGTCGCGGCGATGGTGATCGAAAAAGAGCCAGCCATCGAGTCCGGCGGCGCGCAAGGCTTCTTGAATCCGTTCAGTGACCATAAAAGCTGATTTTAAGACACCGTTCCTAGATTCCATCGAACGTCGCCAACTGGCGGGACGAAGGAGGAGGTGTCAACAGGCTAATCACGACCAAACTGGCCACGGACGATAGCAAGGCAGGGTAAATGGCATCGACGCTTCCTATTTTGGACTGAATGGCCGGTGAACCGTACTCTGGGAACGATTGCCACGCGACCGTGACAATCGTTCCCAGGATGATGGAGGTAACAGCGCCGGCGCTGGTGCTGCGGCGCCAAAAGAACACCGCCATAACGGAGGGCGTGACGGCCGCTCCGTACACGGTGTACGCATATAGCGAAGCCTTCAGTATCGACTCGAATTGGGTAGCCTGCAGGACCGCGAACAGCCCGAGAAAAATAACCACCAGGCGCGAGACGATCATGGTGCGCCGCTGACTCGCGTTCGGATCGATAAAGCGTTCGTATACGTCGTGAATCAAGTTTGTGGCGGGTGAGAAGAGATAGTTATTTGCGGTGGAAATGACCTTGGCGAAAATCCCTCCGAGCAGGATGGAGCCCAAGAGAGCGGGTAGGGCCTGTTTGGCGGCGAGTGGAAGAATCTCGCGCGGCCGGTCGGTGTGTAGCTTCGAACTGGCGATCACGGCGACCAAGATCAGTAATGTTTCGAGAGTGACCGTACCGACTATCCAGCCGATGACTGATTTTCTGGCATCGCTTTCCGATTTGGCGGAGAAAAACTTCTGGTACATCCCCTGATTGCCGATCAAGAGCAGCATGGTGGGGAGAGTCAGTCCAAGCGCGTTCGCGAGGCTATAGTTGCCCAAAATTTGAAAATGTGTCGGCGGAAGCGCGCTGGTGACAGCAGACCATCCGCCTACACGCGCCAGCAGGATGGGAACGGCAACGATCACGGTTATAGTGACCAACGACCCGATGACGAGGTCGAGATAAGCGATGGATGCCATGCCCGCAGCCGCAGTAAAGAAAATGACGAAAGCGGCGATGATGTAAAGCCCGGTGTTACGGGAGATTTCGGGGAAAATAAGATGCAGAATATCTCCGCCGCCGATGAACTGATAGCTGGTGATGACAACGCACGAAATGACAATGGCGATTGTGGCGAGTACGCGGGCGGTGGAGTTGTAGCGCGCTTCGAGTAGATCCGGCACCGTGAACTGCGCAAAGTGCCGTGCGCGGCCGGCGATCAAAGCGATAAGGATCAAGCCGAGCCAGCCACCCAGCGGCTGCCAGAGCGCGACAAAGCCGTTTCGATACGCGTTTTCAGCACCAGCCAGCAGACTGCCGGCGCCTATCCAGGACGACAGAAGCGTGAAGACCAGAACGGGCCAGCTCAAACTCCTTCCGGCGACGAGAAAGTCTGTTTTGGTTTTGACTTGGGTGGTTTTATAGATCGTTATACCGACCAACACAACGATTACTAACGAGAGAGTGATGGCATAGATCATGAACCGACCATGGTAGCGAGCGCCGCTTTACCCTTGCCTGCGGCTGCCGGTCGATTTCACAAAAGGCGGCCCTGCATAGCCGATCAGGCAGTATTGATCGAGCGCAAACAGCACGATGGATTCGAGTCCCTGCGACTGCGCAATATCAACTTCTTTTTTCCAAGCGCTTCGAATGTCGCCGATTCCAACCAGGTGACTGCGCTGCGGAGACGGAAAGCCTTTCGCGGCGCTGACATTCATGGAGTAGGTGCATTGCACTAGATTCATGCCGCCGGTAAAGCCGAAGCTCTCCGTCTTCAAGCAATCCAGATTCTCGGGCGTCCAGTCGGCGGCCGGATAATTAACTTCCAGCATAAGAGGGAAGTTGTTCACATCGTTTGGATAGAGCACTTCATACCGGCAATTGGGATATTGCGCCCTGAGCGCGGTTCGAATGGCGGCTGTGTAGGCGCCGATCAGCGTAGGCAGGAAGGCAGTTTCGTTGGGGTACGCGGCCGGGTCGGCTGTGTTGCTGGAGATGATCCCCATTTCAACGCCATACGCCGTTTGGAATTGTTGTTTGGTGTAGTCATCATAGAAGGTCATCCCCTGGCCTTGCGTAGGGAAATTTTTGGGAAAATACCACCACTGCACTTCGCCGAATTGCAGATAAGGGATGAGCCCGGCGGCGTCTTGCAAGTAGGCCATGTCTAAGTAAACCTGGGTCCAGTATGCTTGCGATATAGGCGAAAAATTGGTTTGAATGCCCGGTGTGTTCACGGTAACCGGGCTGCCGTCGGGATACCGTTGGGAGATGCCGGCACTGGCGGCAGGCTCTCCATGCAGTAGTTCGGTGCTAAAGGCAGCGACCGCATCCAGACCGTATCCTTTGAGAGCTTTGTAGAACGCCAAATGCCAATCCCAGGCAGCGCGGTTGATGCGCGGAGTACGGCAAAGATCTGTTTTCCAATACTGCGCGTTGTTTTTTACGAGCGCATTATTTGTTTGGTTAGGCGTGGGCGTAACCCCGTCCGGAGCCAGGTCCAGATCGTAAGGCACGCCGTCTATTCCACCGCTCAATTCATGTAAGTCTGGGCTCAGGGTGAAGCCTTCGCTACGGGGCTCTAACTGGACACCGACACCGTTTCCTTCGTTGCCCATGAAGCGCGCGGTGATGGTTAGTTGGTTATCGCTGGCGCTCGCCCAGACAAGGTTTGTTCCCAGGTTGATGAGTGCCGCCAGAGCCTGCGCGACAGTGGCGGTGGTATCGTCGGGCAGGACCAGGTGCTTGATCAATGTAGAACTGGTCGATAATGCGGCAACAGTGGGCGCGATAGCCAGTACGATCGTAGGGCTGCTGGTGGAGGGGATATGTTGATTCAACGTAAACGTAACAGAAGCATATTGCGTACCTGTTCGATCCAGTTGATAGAACCATAAGGCGCCCACGTAGTGATTCACACGTCCGAAAAAGCCAAGTTTCTGAACGAGCCACGCGGTGCGTTCCGGCGGTAGCGACTGTGAGTGATAGGTGTCCCAGTCAGTTGCCAGCGACAATTGCGTTTGCGGCGGGAAATCAGGCAGATTGGTCGATGGATAGGCGATCTCGAGAAAATCGAAGAAAAGAGTTTCGCCGGACGCCCCACTATGAGCCAGGGAGATCGAATGAGCGCCCGCGGCCAAGGTTCCCAGTGGCGCGCGTATGAGCTCATCTTCGCCGGAGAGCATCAAGTTCAATGGGGTTAACGGCAAGCCGTCCACAGAAATATCGACGACCGGCGCACCACCGAAGCGGCGCAGCCCTAGAAATAACTGATGGGCGGCCGCTTCGGTGTAGGTAATGGTGCAACTATCGCCACCTTTTGACGTCTGATGAATACGGCTGCCGGAGTAATTACCAATTCCCGTGGACCACATGTCACCGTTGTATTGGACATCCGAATCCGTATCTTCTATCCGGCGGCTGCCTGGTCCTGCCACCGAATAAATCCGATTGGAGCCCGTCACGGTCCAGTTAGAGACGACGGTGGAATATTCCTTCTGCGTAAATGAGTGAGGTTGTAAATCAGCGGCCCAAGTCCAACGCAGTTTGCGGACGTTCTGAGTGGGAACCGGGATTGTGATGCCTGGGTTGCCATCGGTATGTCCCATAAGATTGCTGAAATCGACCGTAAAGCGGTACTTCGAAGGAAATTGGCCCCCGCTGAACATGACGGCGGGCTCCTGCCAGACTGGCTGACCGCTAGTGCAGAACCCATAGACGCTGATGCGGTTGCCGTTTGCACCGAGAAGTTGCGGGTAGTTGCCGCCGGGCTTCCAAGTAATGATTACCGCCGCGCCTTGGCTTGTTGCGGAAAAATCAGGGTTGTTATCCCTGGTTACCGCAGCGGCGACACCCGCCGCAATTTCCTCTAGCGTATTTCCCGGCAGGACATCGTAATAGTGATGCTTCTCGAGGACTGATAGGCCGACACGATTGGGGCCGCTCGAAACCGCCGGTACCGCCGCTAGTGTCATCTTGGCGGAGGCAGGGACATAGTCTCCTTCGATAACGGTGCCGAGGTCCTTTAGCTCAACGTGGTAAACACTCTCTCCCTTTGGGCTATTGTCCGGCACCCAAACCCGCAAATTATCCCAATCCACCACCGGCACCAGATTCGACTCAAGCGGGATGCAGTCCACCCGTTCTTCCTCATAGGTCAATAGCAGGCCGCTTAGATCGCCATCGGGAAGATTCCGCAGGGCTGGATGTTCGAACGTATTGTCACGATTCCACTCCACAACCGCCCAATCGAACTGTTGACGCCAGTTGCCGGAGACGGTGAAGCCGCTGCTGCTCGCGTAGCTCATCGCCGCAATGGCAGACGGCATGAAGAAATAGCACTGTAAGTCCCGGTTGGGACTGAGTTTGTAAATCTGTTCCGGCATAGTATTAGAAACGAATAGTGACAGTCAAATCCCTACCCGGGCTGGGAGAGGGGGAGCCTGCTGTCGTGGGGTTCAATGCGATATCCACGGTCAGCGTTGCGTTCTCTTGCAGAGGAGGTAGTTGAATATGTCCGTTAGAGATGAATCCTAAAGCGACCTCAGACAAGGTTGTTCCGGATCGGATGACCAAAGACTGGTAAGCTGCGCCATCCTGGTTAACGGTTATCGCAATGTCAAACCCGCTGGCGGCCTCGTTCAGCGTAGCGCGTATATCGCGCACGGCATGCGTCGCCTCCACGAACAAGGGCGGCGCCGCATTCTGCTGAGTCGCGAGATAACCGCTGACCTGCAAGGAAAATTGTCCGCCGGAAAGACTTCTTAGTTCATTGCCTGCTGTGTACGAAATCGTGGCGGCTTGGCTGCCGCCAAAGCGATTGGACACATATAACTGAGCGGCTAGAATGCGCGCATCAGGAAGATTGAACGTGTGCAGGAAATTTACGGACGCCTGGTTTCCGAAGAAGCCGCTGGCGAACGCAACCACAATCGTGGCCCGGTCGAGCGGCAGGACTTCCGCGGCTGCGCTGTGCGGGGCCGGGAGCGAGCCTAGATCGTGACGCAATACCGTGTAGGTATTCGGATCCGAATCTAGTGGTGGCAAGATGGTCATCAACTCATCATCGATTTGAAGCACCTGGCCCGGCAGAAGCGTCGCGGGGAGTGGGAGGACTCGAATCGTCTCCGCCGCGGCAGTAATGCCGGCAGCCAACGTCAATCCACTCGAAGGATGCACTTCGTTCCAATAAAACACCTGCAACGTACCGCTGGTCACGGACGAGATATTCGGGGGCGTCGGCAATCCTTGCGGAGCGGCAAACTGGATTCCAAAAAGGTTCAGTACGCCGCCGCCGGGAGCGGAAAGCTGAAAACTAGGCGTAGACGGAATGTCACTGTCGACCGGGACCCCACCCAGTATCCACTGCGTAAGAGGACACAAATCAGGGCTGCCTTCCTGATCGTTAACGTTAGCCCCGCGGCCCGAAATTTGGATGACTGCGCCCGGCTGATAACTAATTTGGAATTGAGCGGGGCTGGTGGCGGAGACTGCGGCAAAGCTCCAAGACGCCTGCGCGATCACGAAAACGCTTGAAGTATCGGGCATTACGGACCAGGCAGGACTAACGGTCAAAGTCGTTTGAGTGTTGCTTGAAATGGAGCGTTCCTGGCCGCTCCCCTTGCCCGCCATGATGCGCACTACTCTTCCCGCGTAACTCACACCGATGGCTCCCAGATTGTCTTGACTAATGGTGGTTGGGGAAGATGCCGTGGTCGTAAATGGACCGGCGTATTGGTAGCGATAGTAGAAATTAGCGTGATCAAAGCTCGCATCCGGCGGACCGATGGGCTGCGGCGGGAAGAGGCCGGTATCCGTAAATTGGTTGGGCAGCGGCCGCACGATCGACTCAATCCGATACAGCAATTGTGGCGTTGTGCCGCGATACACGTTAAAGGAAATAGCGGAAGCGGGAAAGCTCAGTCCCCGCAACACCACCATGTTGGTATTCGTTCCGGGAGGGATGACAGCGGACACCGTAAAAGATAACGGGCCTTCCCCGGTGGCATCGACGGAAGTAACGGCATAGTAAGAACGCATGCCACCCGGCAGTGTTCCGTCTATGCTCGGATAGTCGGGAGATAGGCTGAGTAGAGGAACGTTCAGGGAATTCGACGTTGGCTTGGCCGGCACCGTAAACTTGACGCTAATTGTATCGATTCCCGTGCCATCGGTTTGCATGGCCAGCTGCGGCTCCATCACTTCGAAGTCGAAAAACCCGTTTGCGTCAAGCGTATGACTACTTCCTATCAGCGGCAAAGGAGTTTGGGTCTGTGAACCGGGCTGCCGGCCGGCTCCCGCTATCACCGCCGGATCATCGCTGTACCAGGCGTCGTTGTGAATTTGCGCCAGCACGGTGACCAACTCATAGTTCAGTGACGGCGATAGCTTCACAACACGGAACGGGACACGCACATAATTCGCTTTCGAATAAGTAAGCGCGATGATGTCGCCCGGCCGTACTTTCAGGGCGCGGAAGCTGGTCTGAAACTGGACGTACTCATTTCCCTTGATGGATTTATCCAACTGCCGGAGCAAAACCCGGTTCGCCTGACTGAAGCTGGGAATTCCCAGCGCCGTGGACTGACTGCTATTTTCGTATCCAATCAAGGCCACATCGCCGGAATCGACCACGGAGAGGCTGTCCTGTTGATACTCATTCATCTCGTCCTGGAATTCGACACTCAGGCGATTGGTAGTTTGGGCGGCGCTATTAGACGTAAAGCGCAGAGTGGATGTCCCATTTGCGTTGCGGACTATGCCGGAAAATTCAGCATCATCACTGAATTCGTAAACCGGCCATCCGCCGGACAGAATTCCAGTGCTGTTCTTCCCATCTGGAGGACGGATTTCAGGCTGCTGACCGGCGATGGTGGTCTCCGGCATGAGTTCCAAGAGCCCGGACGCACCATAACGAAGCATCAGGCTTGACCCTACGCGAATACCGCGCACCACGGCGGCGGCGCTCTGCCGTCTGGTTAGTATCAAATTGCATTTGTAGCGGGAGACCTGAATCGGGAGGCCATTCAGATCTTCGGTATGAATCACATAATCGCAAAAGTCGGCCGCCTTGGCGAAGCTGGTTAGATCCAATTCGGCAGTAGACCAACCGCAGCGGCGCAGGATGTCTAAGATAATCCAGGCCGGATTGCTGCCGGAAGCAGGCGTTGGGCCGATGAAATTACCTGATGGATCGTAGCTATCGACCTGAACACCGCGCATGAGGACTTGCACGTTTGCCACCGAACTCCCGCTGCTGATCCGGTTGGGCACCACTACCGATAGCGAAGCCAGACTCCCGTGCGGATCGCCCAGAGGGATATTATTGGAATCAGCGAAGCCCAGATTGAAGTTACCGAGCCTATCTCCTGAACTGACCACTGAGTACCAACCGCTCACGTTCATGTCCTGCCCGGGAACCGCCGACGGAATTTCGACGTTGTTGACGACAACTTTAAGTATGCGGTCGATAACACCCATACCGAGCAGCGTCTCCATATGAGTCAGATTTCCATCATTGCGCGCGAAGATGACAGGGCTTTTGAGCCACCCGGTTCCGTAGACCAGTGGGACGGGATCGTTATAACTAGCCGCGTTGTCGATTAGCGGCGAAACATGCGACGTTTTGTCACCCGCGGAACGTACTAAGACGGCCGAGGGGACGAACTCCAATCCGCCGAAGCGCCTGGTGATGTTAGCGGAAACGGTTGTGTCCTTATCGAACATGCCGCGCTGCACACAATTTGCTTTGGATTTGTCACAAGTCGTGTAGGCCTGCGTCCCGTTCAAATTACCGAATCCATGCAGAATATCCGCCGAATATCCGCAGCGGTAAAAGCGCGAGAAGCGGCCATTTGTTCCTCCGCTGAACGCCTCGGCCCGCTGCCCGGCGTCGGCGGGGAAATTCCAGGGGCACGAGCGCTGGATGCGGACTTCCGGCAGAGGAATTCGCTGCAGTGTGAGTTTGTTGTTGAACGACAGACTTACACTTTCTTCAGTGACTTCGTCCGGATCGCCTCCGATGCCACGGAACAGCACGGTGCTTTCGGTAGTAATGGTCAGCGTGGAAAGGTCGGCGAAGGCGAAGTAGACGGTGAGTTGAGCGCCTTTGAATCCCAAAACCGTGTTCAGCTCGGATACATAGTTATCCGCATTGGCTAACGTAAGCGAAACCTGCGAAATGCCATCCATGGCGTCATCAGCCGATAACGCGAGGTCAAATAAGTTGTGCTGGAGTACACGCGGCGAGTAATCGGCTTCGTTGAAGCGAATGGTATGAGTACACCAATACTGGGTGGCGGCGCCGCCTGGCAGCACGCATTGAAAGAACAGCAACGGCGTGTCGGATACAGGGCTATTCTTTATGTCGTTTATGGTTGCCATCTGTCATTCCTATAAGGCGGTCTCAATGGTGAAGGAAACGGAGTACAAATTCGGAGCTTCGGCCACAATCGCCAACTCTTCCACAGCCCAATGCGCGTTGGGATAGACGCCTCCGGCATTGGTAGTGGAGCAGTAACGGGATGGCGCTGGCTGCGCTTCGAGTTGTGGTCCGTAGAGCAACGCCTGCCCGGGCGCCAAGCCAATGGCCACCGTCAATTTCGTACCCGCATCGTTGAGCCGGCCTCTCGAAACCACGCGTGTCCAGGCCGGACCTACGCTATAAGTGGTTGTCTCGCTGAGCACCTCTCCGCTTCGTCTCAACGTAATGGACGGTAGATCTTGGCTCCGGGCATAGACAGAAAGGCAATATTGACAATTCGCGGGCACCGTAAACTCTTGCGTAATCTCTTGCACAACCTGAGACGTATTGGTGGCGGTGAAGGCGCCATTCCCCCCGAACGGGTCCGCTGCCAACGGCTGCAAAGTGATCAGCCCCGCTATTGGCATTTGCTTCCACGCGGAATTAGTAAAGTCCGCGCTCGAAGCGAGCATGTTGTCAGTCGGGTCAATGAATGTGAAGCCGCGCACGGGACCCGCGCACGAATCAAAGTGTGCTTGGAGCGCGGTGATGTCAACAAACGACAGGTCCACATATGAGAATTCCCACTGCAGCCTTCCGGCTCCGGGATCTTGCTTCGCGTAGAAACTGCCGTCCGCCATCACATTTTGGATGGTCCGTATAAAGCGGCTTTTCCCGATGGGATATTGAGCCGATGCACCGCTAGTCAGCTGTGGGAAAAAAAGTTCAGGCATCCCGCCTCCCCGCCGTTTCCAGCACCCAAAACGACGTGGCGCCTATATCGGTCGATAAGTACGTAGTGGCAAACACTGGCGCGCCAAACACACAATGGGGAACACTTGTCTGGCTGATGGGATCAGGAAACGTGAACGAACCATATTCACCGGCTTGTGCCTCAAAAAACGCCTCCAGAGCCGCAATCTCCGCTTCGTTCAATAGATTCAACTTGATTTGCCAGCTGCGGAGCCTGATTCCGCGCGCCGCGAAACGCTGGTCCTTACCGTCGATAAACTGGATCACGTGCGCGGGCCGCCCCACAACAAGGGAAGCCGGATACTGCATAACGGCGCCTGAACTGAGTAAGGGAAAATCGGCCATCAGATCTCCGCAATCACGTCATTTAACGAACTGGAGTTGAGCAGCGCCTGCTTTACGGCCTGGGCAATCTGCGTGCTCTGATACTGGTAAGGCGACGCAGCCGGCTGCCCTCCCGGCATGCTGCTGGAAGCATCGGCGGAAGTAGACACCGAAGAACGGCCGCCCGAACCTATGTAGGAGACCCGGTCTTGTGAAACCGGCGCCTGGTATTGAACCAGCGGAGGCAAGGCGGCTTTCCCTCCCCCAAACAGGCTGGCAAATCCGGAAATGATGGATCCCAATCCCAAAAATCCGCCGAGGCCCCCGCCGAGCGCGCTCGCAATACCGCCGGAAGCGGTTTGCTTCAGCAGTCCCGTCAAAATGCTCCCCCCGGAGGAACTGGCAGACGACCCGGGGCTGGATGGCTTTCCAAACGAGATGGCGGAGCGGAGAGGTTTCGCGCTGAGAGAAAGAGCTTTTGTCGTGCCGCCAAGGTTAGAGACCTTCGGCACTCCCGTTGACGATGCACTATCGGACTGGACAAGCCTGCCCGTGGTTCTGCTGCTGGATAAGGAATTTTTTCTAGACTTTGCCATTTTCAATTTCCGTTCGCCATTCTTGCTCTAGCATCACGAGTGCATCCGCGCTCTTCGCTTCCATCGACCACGCATCTCCACCCAGTTCCTTCCACAGCCGGAATTGCTCCAACCAGTGCAGGCTCTGCGCAGTGATGATCGACTTCGGACACTGCCGCGACATGACCTTTCCCCGAACCCACACCAGCCTTCGATCCTCCGGCCTCTGTTCTTCGGAAGAAACCCAGGCACAGTTTCGGACTTTCACCAAACCGCTCGACCGGCAGCTATCGCATTTCCACGCGGCAGGCGAGGAAAACTGGAAATGGAATGCGACTAGGAGTTTTTTCTTTCGTCTTCCGAAAGTTCAATCTCTTCGCGGATAGCCGAAATGATCTCTCCGGCCAGATCTTCCGGCCCCTTCTGAATCAAAAGAGAAGCGGTGGCAGCCTCGCCGTCGATAACCAAGCCTACTATCTCGGCCAGTCCCCATTCGATGTATAGCTTCCGGACTAACAAGTCCGATAACGCGGCCTCCAGTTGGTCGGACGTTTCTCCCGCGTTCAGAAATTCATACCGAAGCGTCAACTCCCGCACCTGTTTGGTCAGTTCCAAGCGGTGCGCAAGGGAAATCCGTCTCACCGCGAAACGCACCGGCGGCATGGTCTCGCTCTCACGCCATGACAGGCTCGAATAACTGAGATTCTTAGGCAAAGGCGACATAAATTTCATCATTCGATGTTCCCTGCCCTAAGTTGTTTTTGAATTCCCATAGCAGCCTTGTCTCTGAGTCGTTGTAGAGCGGTATCTCCGGAACCACATTCGGCACGAAGATCCCCATGATCTGCCCCTGCTGCCGGCCCAGCTGTAACATGGCGGCTATTGGATTCCGGTGTTTCGCCGCGGCATACAAACTGTTGGTCTGCGCGTCGTTCTGCGCGAACAGGGTAAAGGCAGTCAGCACTTCTCTCGGGCCTGCCGCAATCGCCCTGGGATACGAGGAACCGAACTCCCGGTCTCTAGCGTCGATATTGTTCTTGACCGCAATATTCGCGGCGGTCAAGGTGAGAAACTGGTTCGCGGGAGCTCCTAGCCAAACTTGCCCCAGTTGCCCAGGCACGATCGAATAGTCGAAGGGGACGAGCACCGGCTCGCCTGGAAATGTACTTAGACTATACGAATCGAGCAGATCGGCCGCGGGGCCGCCGAATGACAGTTCGTGATAATTGCCGTTCACAATAATTTCGAATACGTCCATCGCGGCTCCCGTCAGCATGCGGCTGACGGCGCTTCCGGCAGGATCCCAATAGTCGAAGAGCGTCACGCTGGGAAGAGCCGTCGAAAGCTGATAAGTAATGGCCGGGGCAAGAGGCGTGTTGGCCGCGACCGCCGCTACGAAAGGCGCATTGATCACAATCACTGTCGGGCTTGAGACCGCGGTAACGAAGCGAATGTCGGAACCGTTTGAAATGGCCATTCCCACCGAAAGATTATGCTGCGAAGTAGTAGTCAATTGAGTGCCATTCGTAACCGTGGCGATGATCAGCGGCTGAGTGGTCACCGGCGGCGCTCCCATCGCCGCTTGTACGAGCGGGCCATAGCCGGGTTGCCCGGCGCCGGTCCAGGATGTGAGATAGGTCGAGATGTTAAATGCCGTTTTCCGGCGCGAACTGGCGGAAAAACCTAAGTGAGTGCGAGTGCCGGTCTTGTCCAGCCGTTTGCCCGGTTGCAACGATTGATGCGCGTCTAGTCGCACCGCTGGAAAGCGGTTGGCGGCAGTAACAGTAGCCGCGGTTCCATAGTTGCTCTCCAAAGCGGCGTAGAAGCGGTTCGCGTTCGAATTGATATAGCTCATACATTTCCCTAGAAAGTCCGTTCAAACGAGGCTCACGTCCAAATTGCACGTCAATTTGGCCAATTCGACATACCCGAAGCCACCGCCTTTTGGTGGTTGCAATTGCACATCGTAAATACCGGAAAAAGAGAATCCATCTCCCCAATCGCCTATGTTGGCGCGCAATATTGAGGTCAAACCCTCGACGTAAAAGTGAATCCAGCGGTCTGCATCGCCAACCAGGCTGCCGCTCGCCCACACTTCCGCTACCACCGCGATAGATCCAGAAAATGAACGGAATCTTTCCCGCTGTGCATTTCTAATCTGGCTGCTATAGAGACAGATACGCGGATAGGACAGAAGAATCTCCTTGTCGGCGGTCTCGTTGCCGGCCGAATTTAGCACCACCTGATTCGAAGTAATCGGCGGAACCGCGATTCCTGTTTCCGCCGCGAGAAGATCAATCGCCGCCATCAGGGAGTTGTCGTCCGTAAGTAAGTCAAAGAGCTTTTGGACTGCCAGCAGTGTGAGCGGAAGCATATTATCCTCGCTGAATCTGTCTAGAAAACGTGATGTAGGAGTCTGGACTCTGCCCCTGATTTTGACCCGCGGTAAGCCCCGAACCATTACTTAGCCCGGTGGCGGGTAACCCCCAACTGGAGCCGATAGCCAGTGGACTCGTGTTTCGCAGCGTAAGTCCCGCGGATACGGAACTCAGATAAACGTTCCAGCCGGCGGCAGTCGGCGGCGGTAGAAATCCGGCGGCCATTGCCACCGTAACAGTCGAGTTCTCCGGCAGCACGATTCCGTTTACCGGACTCAGAGCACTCTCGCTGCCTCGAGAATCTATCCAGGCAGTCTGCACGAATAGGGCCTGCGACGAAAGAGTGCCGGTCGCCACGGTCACCAGCGGTAATGCCGGCTGCGGCAGCGGATTGTGAACGATGCCAATTCCGGAAAGCATGGTTGAATTGGCGGCATCGTCGGCCTGCTTGCGGTACTCCGTCCACTTCCCTTGAAACCGGGCGTTCAACTGGATGTTATACGCTTCGGCAAAGAAATAGGACAATGATTCGAAACACAACCAGCGCTGCAGCGGTGGCGTAACAACCACCGTGGAGAGACCCAACAACCTCCGGTTAAGCGACTGCGGATCGGACATACCCACATTGCGCAGCCACAGCATCAACTTGTCTCCGATTGCGCTCGTTGCCAGGCCGATCTTAATATTTACGTCGATGCCGTGGGACGAAGCTATCTGCACCAGCGTGGCCTCATACTGCAGCAGGTCGTCCAGGTTAATGATGCTTATATCGGTGAAGAGCGCCATGGGAGTCTACTTTTTCGAGGCCGGTGGTACGTTTGCCTTCTGTTCCGGTTCAGGAACGTAGGAATGGTTGAAACTCGGATCGGTGATGATGGCCACCTGCAACCGGCGCGCCAAATCCGCTTTCTCCGCCGCGCGCTTCGTGACCGCCTGACGCTCGAAGTACAGCTGCCTTTGTTGCTCGTCAGCCAGCAAAGCACGGCCTTCTACAAACATTTTTGCCGCTAGCTCACGAGTAACCTCGGAGACCATACCGGACTTCCCGCCATCGGAAGTTTCCAAGCTCACCACGAGCGGAAACAGCTCAGTTAACGCCATCTCCGTATCGCGAATCTTTTTGAAATATTGCCTTAAATCCACTGATTCCCTCCCAAAAATAGAAAGAGCCGCGCGAAGGCGGCCCCCCGTTGGTTCTTGTTGACGATTAGCTATTTACTTGAACCGCAAAATTGTTGCGCAAAACACCGCAACCGTACAGTACGTCCACCGTAAATTGCTGAGCCAGAGTATTCGGCTGGTAGCTCATTACGATGCGGATGCCGAAGTTGCCCATCTCGGCGTATTCCGCCACGGCGCCAGTGCCGGGAAGAGGCTGAGGCAGACGGCGCACCACCAGGCCGATCGCATCGCGGGTAAACGCGAGGTTGTGCGTGGTAAGAATCGTAGTCCCGGTGGTGGGTACATATTGCGACCGGAAGATAAAGAAGTCTTTCATCTTTCCCACGTTGCCTTCAATCAGCGCCTTCAGGCCCGCTTCTCCCGCGGTGTAATATTCGCTGAAGCGCGGAATCTGCCGGATCTGTGAATACGCGTTCGAATCCACCACCAGATACTTGGGAGCGCCGGGAGGAACCAACGCCGCAAACAGAGCCGTTTCGGCGGTGTCGATGATGGCTTCGGAAATGGGGGTACCCGCTGCGCCGAGCGAGGCGTTCGCCGTGAACTGGCCATACAGGCTCAGCAGATCGCGTTCCACTTTGGCCGCAATGGCAACCACGGCGGGCTGCATGTAAGCCTTTAGCAGTTCCGGATAGGCTAGCGCCTTAGTCACGTCCGGTATTTGGAAGGTCGCTTCCGCGTGAGTGTTCAGAACGATCTGCGCGTTTCCCAAACTCGGATTCTGCGTCTGAACAGTGCCGCCTTCCGCAATGTTATTCGCCACCAGCACCGGAGGAATCGGCACGTTGATCGTATCGCCGGCATTTGCCAGAACGGGTTCATAGTCGCGATTCACCAGGTTGCCCATGATGAGATTTCCAGTTAGGGCAGGCAGAGCATCCGCCGCCACGAGTTTCACGATCGCATTCGCCAAATTGGCTGAGGTAATAATTGACATAAGTTCTCCTTGAAAATTCTTGATTGCACTAGTAAGTGCCGCTAAGTCCAACCGCACCGCTCAGTGCCGTGCGCGGCTCGGCAGATTTGTCCTTCTTACGACGGACTGCCTACATTCCCCGCAAGGCCTGAGCCGCCAGCCTGGCAATCTCCTGGCGCACTCTTTCGTGATCTTCCTTGCTCATTCCCGGCTTGATTTTGTCCAGGTCGATGCCGCCCTGGCTGCCTTGCGAAGTGCTTTTAGCGGGTGCGTGCGCCCCGCTGCCGCCGGCGATCCTGGCAGGAAGCAGCTCGGGGTTCTCCTGCACGAAGCAGTTGAGGTACTCCTGCAAAGACTTTGCCTCCGGCCCCCGGGCCTGCAGGCGGCCGTCTTCGCCGCGCACGATTTCGTCTTTGACGGCCCGAAACGCGAGATCGACTTTGGCAATACCAAGCCGCTGCAGTTCGGTGCGGATTTGAGAGTTCCGGTCCGCTTCTTCGGCCAGAGAGCGGGATTTCCGGTTCTCTTCGACCAGCAGATTCATGCGCCCTTCCAAGCTCTCGCGCCGTTTGCGCTCTTCCATCAGTTCCGCCTTGTAGGCCGGTTCGGATTTCTGCTGCTCGGCTTGCACAAATTCGTGAATCGCCTGCCTGACAATTTCCCGCACATCCGGCACGGCGCTGCGGGCAGTCTTAGGATCGTTTTCAATTGACATTTGCTCTGACATTCATTCCCTCTTGGTATTGGTCGCTGGTTAATTACTGATCTGCGCTTCGATCTCTCGCGCGATTCGATCTTTGGTTTCCTGCCGGGCGTCGCTCATATACTTCAGCGCGAGCCTCTGAAAAATTTCCCGTTTCAGCGTCGCGGAATTGATCCCCAGCTTTAAAAGGTCCGTAGCCTGCTGCAACTCCGTAGTGAAGTCGCTGATGTCCACTTCGTCCATGCCCGCTACCGAAATCTGAACGCCATCCTGGCGAGCGTCGCTGATCGCGGTCAGCACATTCTTGATGCATTCTTTTACAGCCGCTCCGTAAGCGCGCAGCACTTCCTGCGTAACGGTAAAGTCGAGTTGCTTTCCCAACGCGGATTGACCCTGGCTGGTGGCCGCCTCACCCGAAGCCTGCGACAGGTAGCAGACCCGGTAAATTTCCTGCTTCAACATTTCGAGATTGGCCGCGGCGATCTGATACACCTTTCCATCCGGTTCGGTCCAGCCGAACCTATCGGTGGGTCCGAGTTGGATGTAGTAACTCTCGCCCACAATCTGACTCCACTCGCGGTCGGAGTACACCACCGGCATGGCGAACAGCCCCATGGTGATT
>Ga0193743_1000923_pt1 | contig 22640 bp, 15 predicted proteins | sample L2c2metaG_FD_143038 | JGI IMG/M metagenome (GOLD analysis project Ga0193743, IMG submission 143038) | Soil microbial communities from a riparian zone of the East river system, Colorado, United States - L2c2 | ecosystem: Environmental > Terrestrial > Soil > Riparian zone | place: USA: East River... | reverse complement strand
TTAGGCCTTGACCGGAATCTATAGAGCTGTTGGATGGAGGAGCGGTACTTGACAAAATGATCTGTGTATGCATCAGCCTCAGCATTTGTAACTGAGTAAGCTGCAATAATATTTGTAGAGCAGACTAAGTCACAGAAACTCTGCAGCAGCTGTCTCTTGTGTTCATCACCATTCCACCAGATCATAGGAATAACAAGAGGAAATATAACAGAAAATAAAACCAAAAGCTCATGAGCCTTAAGTTTTCCATGGCTTGGTTCACCAAGATTAGATGGTGGTTCACTGTGAAGAGATAAGACAATTGATGCTGATTAACCAGTGTTGCCATCATGATCACTCAGCATCCTAAGGTATGATTTCAATACAACACTCTCAAATTTCTGGCCCGAATTTGACAGGGCTTAGAAGCATCATATACTACTACATAAACTTTCTGTAAGTTGCTAGGGAAATGGGTGGGGCGTGATTCGAGACGCCGACATGAAATGGCCCCAATCTGGCACAAAAACATGAAGTTGAACAGAAATTCTTGAGTTCCAGGCCAATTTGGACTCGCCCAGGCTTAAAATTATCATATACTACTACATAAACTTTATTTGAGTCACCAGCAAGTCGGGCAAGCTGCAGATTGACATGTCAACATGAATTTGGCCTGATCTAGCCTAAAAACATGAAATTGAGTGCAAGTTGGTCATTTCATCTCCAGTTTGGACTCACCCTGGCTTAAAGGAATCATATACCACTTCATCAAGTTGCCAGAGAGTCAGGTGAGCCGCAGTTTGACACACCAATGCAAAATTGGCTTGACCTGGCATAAAAACACAAAATTAAACATAGGTTTGTCAATTCCTCATTGATTTGGACTCACCTGGGCTTAAAAGAATTGTCTACTGCTTTGTGAACTTTCTGTGAGTTGCTAGGGAAATGGGTAGGGCGTGATTCAAGACGCTGACATGAAATGGCCCCAATCTGGCACAAAAACGCGAAATTGAACAGAAATTTGTGAGTTCTGGGCTGATTTGGACTCACCCAGGCTTAAAAGCATTGTATACTACCACAAAAACTTTATATGAGTCACCAGTGAGTCAGGCAAGCCGCAGGTTGACATGTCGACACGAAATTGGCCTGATCTAGCCTAAAAACACGAAATTGAGCACAAGTTGGTCATTTCATCTCCAGTTTGGACTCACCCTGGCTTAAAGATATTGTCTACCACTTCATCAAGTTGCCAGAAAGTCAGGCGAGTCGCAGTTTGACACACCAATGCAAAATTGGCTTGACCTGGCATAAACACACAAAATTAAACATAAGTTCATCAATTCCTCATTGATTTGGACTCACCCAGGCTTAAAAGAATTGTCTACTGCTTAAAAGCATCGTATACTACTATATAAACTTTATATGAGTCGCCAGTGAGTCAGGCAAGCTGCAGGTTGACACGTCGACACAAAATTGGCCTAATCTAGCCTAAAAACACGAAATTGACCCCAAGGTGGTCATTTCATCTCCGGTTTGGACTCACCCTGGCTTAAAATAATTGTCTACCGCTTTGTCAAGTTTTCAGAAAGTCAGGTGAGCCGCGGTTTGACACGCCAACACAAAATTGACTTGACGCTACAATTGGAAAGGTAAGTCCGATGATGAGACAGGATGAGACAGGAATGAAAATATGTAGAAAAATGAAATAAAAGAAGGAAGAGGCGGGTGTAAGTGTATCAAGGAGAAAGAAAGAGAGCAAATAGCTCAATAAATAATTAAAAGTGAGTGAAGAAAGTGAAGGGAGAACAAGCGCTGGACCTTAGATAAGTGTATGTATGTCACATCCATGTGACGTACCGGTCATGTACAGGTCAAGTGAACTGAAGTCATGTTGATTCCACATGACCTGGAAATTGCCCCCGGTGAGAAGAGGGGCAGAGGCTGTGAGGCCGTGTCTGTGCGAAGGCAAGCAGAGGCCTCCGAAAAAGCTCCCTACCTCCAGAATCCGCTTTTATGCCAAACTTGCCTATTTCCTATGTCTCATGCTCATATTATGTCTATGATGTACAAACAAATTGAGGCCATGTTCCCCTCAAAAAGACATTAGCGGCAACAGTAATGACGGTTTAGTTACTATAAGGCTATCCAAACGCTCCACCAAAAAACAAAAAACAAAAAAACAACAAACAAAAAGGCCAGATGATCCGGCATTTCTTCACGGCGATGGCGGGGTCATGTAGTCATCCGAGCGGCGAGTTCCGAGAATTCGATCCGGCTCACGTGCCGGCCAACTCATCGTCATTTGCCACGATGAACTTTTGAATTTTGATGAACAGACACACACAGTGTCTCTTCTAACCTATCCGGGTGCCGTCAGAATGTCACTGCTCATTACAATCTTCCTCCTCGTCTTCATCACACAACTTATCACCTGGATTGGGAAATCCGTTTTGCTTGATATCGTATGTTATTGCTGTTCTTTTCCTTTGAAAGAAGAAATATCGACGACGAAAAAAAGACTTATGACATATATCTGCGCATCACTGGTTCACCGGCAGCGATGCGTCAACGCTCTCTTAAATCGGAAATACTGTCAACAAAATCAGAGCTCCTCAAAACAAGTGCGCAGGATCAATTTGCGAAGTGGGCAAAGTTGAGGCGGAGTGTGGATAAAGGTCTTGCTGACCTTGAGAAATTGAGTGAGTTTTGTGTCCTACGTTATTCATAACGCCATTCTTCCCTGTCTTTCTATCTCCGTCCAAAAACGACCGATTGATGCCCATTTATCTATCATTGTATGTAGACTCTGAAGTCGCATCCTCCAAATCTGCCTTCGCTATGAAATTCAATACGCTATTATGGCTCTTGACCACCGGATCGCAATTCGCCGTCGGATGGTGGTACAGGAAGCAGCCCGTGTTTTTTCTCCCTCAAGGATGGCTTGGTCCGCTTGGATGGTGGCTTGCGTTACCATTCGCTCCGGCAGGTACGTCTCTCTTCCTTATCTCCGCTCTTCAACAACCTACATCCAACCCACCTACTGGGCCTGAACAGTCGTGCAACATGACTTTTCCATGTGGCCCCCATACGAACAGCCATCAGCCATGCACGTATCAATTGCATAGCAAGCCACGCATGTTCTAAGCTATGCATAGACGTGGCCCTACCTTCAATTCCTCCCATTCTACTCTGTTTTCGCATTAAAAAGAAGTAATACTGATTTATGTGCGACTATTCTACAGGTTCCGTGAGTGTAGGCGTTTGGCAGATAGCATGCAGACGGCTCATCGTGGTTGGTGAGAAAGCCGTAAAAAGTTTTGCAGGTAAATAAGTTATCAAACATGGCTTTTTCTACTATTCAAAGCCCGTTATTTCATTCCTCCCATTACTATTCATCTCTGACAATCTTCCAGTACCCTCACATCTCAACTCCAAGAACGATATAAACATTTCTTTACTGGCTCCCACTCCCAACAACACACCAAAGAAAGGCGAAAGGAATCAAAAAGAGTCATGACCTTAATGACGTCCATTCGTCATGCACGCTGCTGGCGACGGGCCATAACGCCTGTTGATGTGATGTAAATGTGAATACAATCGTCTTCGAAGGAAGCGACACACCACGTATAGTATTAGCCTTTAGCTTGTCTACATACTTACTCATAGGAGCCTTGTTGTCGATAATGTTGTTGTTTTTGTGATTTATTAGATGCCATTCAAGTTTTCATAATAGTGGTTTGGATAAAATGTAAGTGGAATTTCTGTCAAGGTATGTGACTTTTACCACGCGCACCCTGATACTGCTTTCACACTGTCTTATTTGAGATTGACATAGCATTAGCGACTTGCCAAAACCTTTTAAATGTGAGTGGATATTGTCACAAGGTTGCGGTTCAGTTCAGTTCCGCGACCTCTTTTTTCATTTTCATTTCTATTTTTATTTCATTGTGCTGGGAAGGTTTTTTTTACGCAGATTTAATTCGCTGCATTACTAAGCTGGAGTACGTAGTGAACACCTGCCGAATCCGTATCGAATCTGTGCTGTAGGCAGGCGAAGCGAAGCAGAGCCGTGCCATAGGACCCCCGTTTATACCAGCGACGGTCTGATCCCAATCCGGACAAAAATTGTCCGGATAACATGGGGCATGGGTACCTAGCCCCAGAGGCAGGTATCCGGACAGAAGTCCTATTGCTTAGCGGTCTAACGGTGCACTGGCTGTGTCAAACGCTTTTGAGTTGATTCCCCAAAGCCCGGCGTTCAATTCCTGGCATTTAGAGCCGCGGAAGCTGAGATATTCAATAGTGACGATTCTACGGGTGTGATGATGTGCTGGTGTATACCGAACTGCAGGGTTCAACCGTTCCAAAGTTTACGATTACTACTCAATCTTTTCTATCGGCGAGCTTATTGTCGGCAGCCTGGCGCCGCGTCGAAGAGAATATTGAAATCAAAGGGCTGTTATAAACTCTGTGACGACATTGAATTTGCACTCGGAGCCAGTGGATCTTCAAATCCTTCTAAACCCAGCTTTTTACCAAAGCATCGGACTTGGTAGTACGCCACACGCCACAGTTTAGCGGCTTGTTTTTGAGCTTTGAGGAACTTAGAGTCGGAGTGAAATTCTATAAGCCTGGGTCGGTACATGAATTCAAGTTGCATAGAGTTGCCAAAACGCCACTAGTACATCACATCATATAGTGTTATGTGATGTACTAGTTTTGGCAACTCTATGCAACTTGAATATTATGTAGTAGTATGACAGGGCACTAGCCGGGATACTTGTCTGCTATGGCACGTTACGGAGAAAAATCTGAACTTCGATGATCTTGAAGCTTGTATATTTCAGAAGAGACGGTGTTCTCCGTCGGTAATTATCAGATATAATTTCAGAGACAGCTTATAACTTGTAAGTAACACAGTTCTCGAATTCAGAATTGCTAACTACAAGCGTCGACTTGCCAAAAAAGGCGCATCAAGGCTATCAGGATGTCTAGTAGGGATTGGCATTTGTAACTTGAAGAAAACGTTCGAGGTCCGGACAGTCGCCTGACTTGACACAATCAGCCATTGTTTGACCAATATTCAATCCTTCATAGTAGGCGCCGTGCAAGAAACCTGTCATCCAATCAACCAACTGTTTTGTTTTCTCTGCCGAATCAACGAAACGCACCGAAATATTCTCTACTCATGGCTTCTCCAGCAAAGTAAAGTCGACCGATGTTCGCCCTCAAATTATCTTGATGTTGTCTGGTGAACGATAGTGGCCAACTTGAGTATGAACCACGGAAGAGGGGATTACTATGCCACCGTGGAAAGAAGAAATCCGTAGGTTCCGGAACCGTTACATTCGGAAACATCGAGCGAACGATACCCATCACCTCGTCCTTAACTTGGCTGTCTGGAAGAGCCTCGATTCTTACCGAAAAATCATTCTATTTCAGAAAAATCAAATTTACAATTTCAAGGTCAAATTTTGAGAGGCCGAGACGGATGTGACATATGATTTACTCACAGTTACAGTTACGAAGACGATTCCTGATCCCGGAAGGAAATTTGGATGGTCCAAGCTTTGCCAGATAGGATACCGACCACGTTCAGAGTCAGCATAAATTGCCATCTCAAGGGACGAATGTCAACATTTCGAGGAAAATAGTACGAAATATTGGCATACCTCCGTTGAAAACCAAAATTTGTGGGGGAATCGAAGAAATATTTTAGTATATGTGGCCATTGCCATCCCCTGGATAGCTTCTTGTTTGAATTCTGATGATAGTTCCAGTGATGCAAAGAATAAAGAGAGAGGAAATGTTACTTACGAGGCAAAGGTGGGTGAAATTGGACATCATCATTCTGAAGTACCCCAAGGCTGAACGTACACAGTGCGTATTCTGCGACATTTCGAGGAAAATAGTACGAAATATTGGCATACCTCCGTTGAAAACCAAAATTTGTGGGGGAATCGAAGAAATAGTTTAGTATATGTGGCCATTGCCATCCCCTGGATAGCTTCTTGTTTGAATTCTGATGATAGTTCCAGTGATGCAAAGAATAAAGAGAGAGGAAATGTTACTTACGAGGCAAAGATGGGTGAAATTGGACATCATCATTCTGAAGTACCCCAAGGCTGAACGTACACAGTGCGTATTCTGCGGACAACGTGGTACCATTTGCCAGTGTGACTGTAACACCATCGTCCGAGTGAGCTACTGTCTGTATGGTAGCGTTCAACACTCGCTGTGGCACTGTCAAAAATTCATCTGCTTCTTGCTGTATCAAAGTCTTGAATCCCCTTTGATCAAGAGAGATTCGATTATTTTGCTTTGAAAATCCGCCACTGCTGTATCCCTAAATCGATAACATGAGTTCATCGAAAGACTCTGAAAACGAAATAGGACAGGACCCATGATGATGCAATCAGGGAGGTTTCCGCTGGCGTTTGAGCAACTTCGAAATCAAACTGCTCGGGATGTGAATAATGGATATTTTAAGGTATGGCAATATAGAGAAAAAAACCTGATAATATTCAGATGCTTGAGCATGGGGATTTGTTCGCTTCGCCCCGATGAGAACATATCCCGTCCTCGCAGAAATATCGACAAGACGCGAATCTACACGACGACCTAATAGATACCGCTCAGTATTGTGTCAAAAAGAAGTATAGTAGCAGCGTATTTTGACATACCGGCCAATACAGTGAGGTTATGGAAGTCGTCTTCAGATTGGTTTAAAACATCCGAGTAGTCCACTTGGCCTGAACTATCATAGGTAGCTGCGATAGAGGATCGATGAATATATTTAGAAATTTTTGATTAGACCTGGATGAACTTGAGAATATCACGTACTGACACTACCAGACAAATCATTGAACTGGGTCACGATATTGTACTTCTTTGCTAACTCTAAAATCGGATTTGCAGTTCCATTCCCAGTCTGTGCGTTTTGTATCCAATTAGCGCCCTGTTCGACCGTTCTATTCGCAAAGGTATAGCTCATCATTCGACCCCCAAGCTCATGGCGTGCTTCAACAAGGAGGAAATCATCAATGCCATTCTGGTGAAGTGTACGCGCCGCGATGACCCCTGCGACACCCCCACCTAGAATAAGCACCTTGTGATGTTTTGATTCAGATACAGAAGGTGTATTGATGCCTCTGCCTATCGTAGCACACTGGCTAAGGCCTGAGAAGAGGAGAAATAACAGCTGGGTTTTGAGTGAGGAAATCATGATGGGGATCCTTTCATAATTATCCCTTCAGATTCTTGGAAGTCTTAAAGCTAGTCGTAGGCAGTGAGGCCGATATTGGGATCTGCCGGAATACATCAGCTATATGCGTTCGTACATGTGCTGTTGAATGCTGGGTACGGAGCGTTCCAACTTCCGAGTAGCACTACAGTTAACTTCTCATAATCCATAATACATATACGTCATAATGAACCTTCGAGGGCAATTTAAATAAATTGACTAAACCAAAATCAATACGAAGTTTGTGATAGTGGCTGTGCAGTGACCAAATTTAGACTCCAACCCCAGCCTCCACGCGATAGCTATATTAATTCTCAACGCTCATTACTCAGTAAAAAAAGTGCTTCTACCTCACATTTTCCATGGCCCGTGGGGCTCGTTCGGGCGGAACAAAATCATGCAACCAAGAATCACTACTTGATCCCACGCTAATCGTGATTGACAGCTCAGTTGACGATGACGAGAAGGTGCGCAGTTCTGGGTTGGCTCGATGGAGTTAACAACCATTTCCACACCTATGTTAAAGGCGAATCTACCGGGCTCGTGAAGTTAAAGACTATCAGATTATAGGAACATCGGATGGCCAGAGATTCTCAGAAACAGGTTTAACTTGAATTCTCGCAAATATACCTCTCACAGACGCGTTCCCGACTCTAGCACACCAATTCGATGTTTATAGCACGGGTAAACACCGCTAGTGGACTTTGGACAGTGGAAAAATTGGCTCACTGGACGGTCCTGTATTTGATTAGATTAGATATACTATTTATAGTTGGACCTTCTATATATAGACGCTATGGGCCAAATTCGGGATCTGATCGAGGAAAGTAAGCATTGAGGAAACCTGAACGCTCTATGTTTGAACATAGTGGCGTTTAGCACCATATATTAGAAAATGACAGTTAATCTCTCTTTGTTGAACATAGTGGCGTTTAGCACCATATATTAGAAAAGGACAGTTAATCTCTCTTTGGGAGGTGGCCAGATCGGGCAGATCATCAGAAGTGATAACCCGCTCAGTTTTTATCGGATCGCTTGGCCTTTTAACCTCGTAAGCGTTGGTCTAGAGGGATAAGGAAAAGAGTGTGAGTTATTTTGGCTGTACCAAAGTAGCGGCCTCTAGGTGGCCTGCGCCTACAGAATATCAAGTCATAAAGGGTTCGTCTGGCGCCACAAGTGGGGTTGGACCCTTAATTTCCTTATTTAGAATGTCTTAAATAGGCAAGATCCACTGTTCTCGATGCCGCTATGAGAGCTAGCATTAATTGACATCCATCATGATTCCTACTCCCATTCTGCGGTAAGAGCGGTACTTGTGAGCGGCATATTCTGATCAAATCCTCGCTTTCCGGATGCTATTTGAGCCTTCCCTTTCTCGGAACGGGCACCTTGGCACCTTGGCGTAGTGGTACTTCATGAGTCTTGTCGACTTGAGCTGTTTTACCCCATTCAAAAAGTAGATTTTTTCTCGTGATATATTGAAACTGCATATTTTTGATATTTGGACCCGGTTTCCTTCTAAGAGTGAGAGAATTTCATCAAGATACACAAAATTGGGCTCAAAAAACAGGGATTTGGTTTATCTGTCCGACACCGTCCCCTTTCACTTCGTACAATGCGCATGGACGCAATAAAAAAAACATCAATCCTCGCTCCTCGGAATAATCAGGCTACCGAGAGTAGTTTGCGATTTTTTCGAAGTTCTTCGCGACGTAAGAAAATACGGAGTTGACGGAGTTGTTTGGTTAACTCGAGGGAGGTATCTGAATCTCCGAGTTTCAAGGTGGGCCGCTCCACTTGATTTCAAAGCTGGATGGTGTCGGAGCGAATCTTCGGTTTAGGAGGTCCCTTTGGTAGTCGTTGGTATGGCTTGGGTTTATCTCGTTGTCGGTCTATGGATGCGTATGAGAGGGTTTCAATAGGCAGCAAGGAGATATAAACGCCATCGTGTCCTGCCAGCTGTGAGCATGGAGAAATTAGGAAAGGAGATTGTTTAGGTCACCTTGTGTTATTGGCCAGCGTTTGATTCTGAAAGATCACGAAACAGGAGGCGTGTGTCGTTATTAATGAGAAATCCGCGGGGGAAATGACAGTTCATTAATGTTCATTTTTAAAATTCCTAAGGCTCACTTCGTTTTCACTTAATTTTCGAGTCTTCTACAGTCAATCACTTGTCAATGAGTTGCCCCACTCAATGAGCCAAAACACGTTTATGGGCTCAAATTCAAAGAAATTACCTTAATTCTTTTTAGATTCTCTTTGAATATATCTCACCTATGTTAATCCCAAAATTTTAAGCTTACAGATATTCCGAATCTCTTGATAAAAAAAATATGAATAGGTATCAATTGCACCAAAGTGTGAAGTTTATTTATATGATCTCTTGCCTAAATCTTGCAAAGAGCCACTTCTTGGATGCAGTATTGTATAGTATTCTATAAGTATCAGGAAGCACATTATTACAGGTTTCTCTAATGCTTGAGAAAACCAGAAACTTTTGAAAGGATGAAATTGGGCTCGAAACATGTGTTGATGAGGGTCACATCGCGTCACAATTGCCATTTTCAGAACTCATGGGGAAGATTTATTTTCCTAATGCTTTAGAGTTTCCGAGGCCGTTCAACTTTATTTGCGTGCCCCATTGACGGGCGAATGACTGTATATCATTATTATATGTCATACTTACGAGAAGAAGGTTGACTGTACTTACCTGACAGTTGACCCTGTCATCACCCATACCAAATTGTCCTTTTGCACCAAAAGTTGCCCCTCATAACCCATAACCTCCAGTAACTGGGCTGCCCACCGATGGGTATGGGTTATGGCAGAGTTGACGGTCATACTAACAGGCCTGTGATAGTTGATTATTGCATAGGTTTTCGACGAAACCGACTAGATTCGAGGCAAACCAGCCCATAAATTACAATGCATAGGCAAAATTGGCCAATATGCACCCACCAGGGTTTGATCTGGTTGCACATTTATTCTATCAAGGGACTGATATCAGATGCATTTTGGAGCTCGCTGAATTGAAAATGGCTGCTAAATACTATAGGATATTCAGGGGGTGCAAGCGCAATTCCCGGAGAAATTTCAAGAAATTTTGTTACTTGTTATACGAAATTGAATGAACACCGAGGACACCCTGCTTGCAGAAATGCCCGCAGAGCCCGTCGGACGGTACTTGTGCAGCCCTGTGACCGTCGGACTAGTTGAAATTTTGCTTCTGCCATACGGTAGATCGGTATATACTAAAGGAGAGATCGCGACTTAAGTTTTGGGTTTATTGTTCCAAATGCCTCCTATATCCAAAAAAATCTGGAACTGGGATGCAGCGCCGGCGCCGATAAGTAGATAACACCAACAACCTCTAACAACCCGTTATATGTGAAAAAAAAAGTAACATATATGGCAGCAGTGGAAGTTTCTATAGTGATTCAGAATTCAGAAGAGACGGCGAATTTATACGTACCCAGTAGGGTATCAGGCATATTTTTATCTTAGGGATAGTTTCAGAGTGATAACACAGTTCTTGAATTACTACGATGAATTGCTACGAGCGTCAACTGATCAAGAGGTGCATCAAGACTATCAGGATGTCTAATAAGGATTGGCATTTGTAACTTGAAGAAAATGTTCGAGGTCCGGACAGTCGCCTGACTTGACACAATCAGCCACTGTTTGACCAATATCCAATCCTTCATAGTAGGCGCCGTGCAAGAAACCTGTCATCCAATCAATCAGCCTTTTTTCCGCCGGATCAACGAAACGCACCGTAATAGTCTCTGCTCATGGCTTCTCCAGCAAAGTAAAGCCGGCCGACATTCGCCCTCAAATTATCGTGATGTTGGTTGGAGAACGATAGTGGCCAACTTGAGAATGAACCACGGAAGAGGGGGTTACTATGCCACCGTGGAAAGAAGAATTCCGTAGGTTCCGGAACCGTTACATTCGGAAACATCGAGCGAACGATACTCATCACCTCGTTCTTCACTTGGCTATCCGGAAGAGCCTCGATTCTGATCGAAAAATCACCCTATTTCAAAACGGAATCATATTTGGTATTTCGAGGTCAAACTTTGAGTGGCCCAGACGTGACATAAGATCACCCACAGTTACAGTTACGAAGACGATTCCTGATCCCGGAAAGAATTTTGGATGATCCAAACTTTGCCAGATAGGATACCGACCACGTTCAGAGTCAGCATAAATTGCCATCTCAAGGGAGGAATATCAACATTTCGAGGAAAATAGTAGGAAATATTGGCATACCTCCGTTGAAAACCAAAATTTATGGGGGAATCGAAGAAATATTTTAGTGTATGTGGCCATTACCATGCTCTGGATAGCTTCTTGTTTGAATTCTGGTGATAGTTCCAGTGATGCAAGGAATAGAGAGAGAGGAAATGTTACTTACGAGGCAAAAAAGGGTGAAATTGGACATCATCATTCTGAAGCACCCCAAGGCTGAATGTGCACAGTGCGTATTCTGCAGATAACGCGGTACCATTTGCCAATGTGATGGTAACGCCATCGTGTGAATGAGCCACCGTGTGTATGGTAGCGTTCAACACTCGTTGTCGTGCTGTTAAAAATTCATCTGCTTCTTGCTGTATCAAAGTCTTGAATCCCCTTTGATCAAGAGACATTGGATTATTCCTTGAAGACCCGTCATCATCAGCGTCGTCTCCCTATATCGATGACAACAGTTCATTAAACGGCTTTGAAGAGAAAAGGGGACAGGACCCATGCTGATCCAATGAGGGAGCTTTCAGCTGGCGTTTGAGCAATTTCCCATTCAAACTGCTTGAGATGTGAATAATGGATATTTTAAGGTATGGCAATATAGAGAAAAAACCTGAAAATATTCGGATGCTTGAGCATGGGGATTTGTTCGCTTCGCCCCGATGAGAGCATATCCCGTCCTCGCAGAAACATCGACAAGGCGCGAATCTACACGACGACCTAATAGATACCGCTCAGTATTGTGTCAAAAAGAAGTATAGTAGCAGCGCATTCCAACATACTGGCCAACACAGTGAGATTCTGGAAATCGTATTCAGATTGGTGTACAACATCCAAGTAGTCCACTTGGCCTGAATTATCATAGGTAGCTGCAATAGAGGATGGATAATTATATTCAGAAATTTTGAGTAGACCCAGATGAACTTAAAATATCACGTACTGACACTACCAGACAGATCATTGAACTGGGTCGTGATATTGTGCTTCTTTGCTAACTCGAAAATCGGATTTACAGAATCATTCCCAGTTTGTATGCCTTGTATCCAATTCGCGCCTTGTTCGATTGTTTTATTCGCAAATGTATAGCTCATCATTCGACCCCCAAGCTCATGGCGTGCTTCAACAACGAGGAAGTCGTCAATGCCATTCTGGTGAAGTGTACGCGCCGCAATGACCCCTGCGACACCCCCACCTAGAATGAGCACCTTGTGATGTTTTGATTCAGATATGTAAGGTGTATTGGTGCCTCGGCCTATCGTAGCACACTGGCTAAGGCCTGAGAAGAGGAGAAGTAGCAGATGGGTCTTGAGTGAGGAAATCATGGATGGGGATCCTTTCATAATTATCCTTTGAATTATTGGAAGCTTTAAAACTGGGAGCCTGTTGTCGTAGGCGGCAGTGAGGCCAATATCGGGTTATGTGCGCCCGTCGGCGGGCGCACATCAGTATAGACGTTCATGTGCGTTGTCGGATGCTGGGTACGGAGACTGGAAACGCCGGGGATTACTATTGAATCGCGTGCTTTTCCTTGAACTAGATAGTGATCTGATAAACTCACCATCGCCGTATCGGAAACTTACGAACCCTATTATCCTTCAGTGTATCATCCACCTACTCTTCTGCATCTAAGATATTTTGCGGCACGTCGCATCATTTGTCAATAAGGAATCTTACAACCAAGTTGCTGGATGGATGAAGTTCAAAAGGAGGGGAAACTCGATCTCCCTGAGTCAATTCCTTTGACAGCAAACCGTTGTCCCTGTCACGGTCATGGGAGGCAGAAGAGAAGTAGTAAAATTGTCGAGATTTGGCAGATACTTAGTAGGGTTATTTAGAGTAGCCCTATTTGAGCTCCAGGTTTGTCTTTGGTTCGGCAATGGGTAGGGTCCATGGCTAGCTGCGGTGTGTGGAACGGTCAGCACTGATGTAGCAACGGCTATTGAATGAATGCTATTGACCCAGTAGATGGTGTCGGGCCTGGGATAGCAGGCATGCTAATAGTAGCGGGCCATCGACGACTCAAGAAATGTACGCAAGATACATTTTGATCGCGTTTCGAGGCGACATTTTATGTATTCTTGGTGAGTCATTCACTAGTATGTCATCTTCACATCTAGGTTCTGCCGTCAGCGTGGAGCGGGTTGTCGGGGGCACCATTTCTTTCCGCCGTGCAAGCCTTGATGCTGATACCATCCAGATTCTACTGCTGGTTAAGAGGCGGTTACATCTGGCTCGCGCAAAGGCCAATGCAGCCCCACATCGTTGAATACCTAGATAGTCAGTGTTTATTTATTTTTTCAACTTTCATTGCATGCCACCCACCGTGCAACGGCTGTATCCACAGCCGTTGGAGTTCTACTTACCAAGCATTACGGACAGTGGACGGGAGCCGTACCCGTATTATGGCCCGATTATACATCCATACTCGTCAGACGGTACGGTGTGCAGCTATATGACCGTCAGACCAGCTGAAGTTTTGCTTCTGCCATAAATACGACACGATAGATCGGTATATACTATATAATATAGCCTAAGTAGGAATCGCAACTTGATTCTAGGGTTGATTGTTCCAAATGCCTTCTATTTCCAAGACTGGCACGCAGCACCGCCGCTAAGTACATAACGCCAACAACCCCTAACAACCCGTTATACGTGAAAAATATATATAAATTAACACATGTGGCACCGGTGGAAGGTTCTATGGCGATTCAGAATTCAGAAGAAACGGCGAATTTATACGTACCCAGATAGGGGTATATTTATATCAGGTATATTTTCAAGAGTAAGTAACACAGTTCTTTGAATTGCTATGAGCGTGTCGACTTGTCAAAGAGGCGCATCAAGGGCTATCTGGATGTTAGGCATTTGTAAGAAAATGTTCGAGGTCGGCACAATAGCCCGACTTGACACAGTCAGCTACTATTTGACCCATATTCAATCCTTCAAAGTAGGCGCCGTGCAAGAAACCTGTCATCCGATCAGCCCCTTTCGGATATATGATGTCTCCGATGGATCCAAGAAGAAACACACCGAAATATTTTTTGCTCGAGGCTTCTCCAGCAAAGTAAAGTCGACCGACGTTCGCCCTCAAATTATCTAGATGTTGGGTGGAAAACGAGGGTGGCCAATTGGAGTATGAACCACGAAAGAGGGGATTACTATGCCAGCGTGGAAAGAAGAAATCCGTAGGTTCCGGAACCGTTACATTCGGAAACATCGAGCGAACGATACCCATCACCTCGTCCTTGACTTGGCTATCCGGAAGAGCCTCTATTCTTATCGAAAAATCGCCCTATTTCAAAACGGAATTATATTTGGAATTTCGAGGTCAAACTTTGAGTGGCCCAGACGTGACATATGATCACCCACAGTTACAGTTACGAAAACGATTCCTGATCCCGGAAAGAATTTTGGATGATCCAAGCTTTGCCAGACAGGATACCGACCACGTTCAGAATCAGCATAAATTGCCATCTCAAGAGAGGAATGTCAACATTTCGAGACAAATAGTAAGAAAATATTGGCATACCTCCGTTGAAAACCAAAATTTGTGGGGGAATCGGAGAAATATTTTAGTGTATGTGGCCATTACCATGCCCTGGATAGCTTCTTGTTTGAATTCTGATGATAGTTCCAGTGATGCAAGGAACAAAAAGAGGGGAAAGGATACTTACGAGGCAAAGGAGGGTGAAATTGGACATCATCATTCTGAAGCACCCCAAGGCTGAATGTGCACAGTGCGTATTCTGCGGATAACGTGGTACCATTTGCCAGTGTAATGGTAACGCCATCGTGCGAATGAGCCACCTTGTGTACGGTAGCGTTCAGCACTCGTTGTCGCACTGTTAAAAATTCATCTGCTTCTTGCTGTATCAAAGCCTTGAATCCCCTTTGATCAAGACACATTATATCCTCGTCTGAAAACCCGCCGCGATCAGTGTTGTATGTAAAGTTATTTCCCTATATAGATAACATGAGTTCATCAAAAGGTTTTCTGAAGACAAAAGGGGACAGGACCCATGCTGATGCAATCAGGGAACTTTCCGCTGGCGTTTGACCAAATTCCCAATCAAACTACTCGGCATGTGAATAATGGATATTTCAGGGGTGCCAATATAGTGAAAAGAAAAAACCTGATAATATTCCGATACTTGAGCATGAGGATTTGTTTGCTTCGCCTCGATGAGAGAATATCCTGTCCTTGCAGAAATATCGACAAGACGCGAATCTACACGGCGACCTAATTGATACGGCTCAGTATTGTGTCAAAAAGGAGTATAGTAGCAGCGTAATCTAACATACCGGCCAATACAGTGAGATTCTCGAAGTCGTCTTCAGATTGGTTGAAAACCTCTAAGTAGTCCACTTGTCCTGAACTGTCATAGGTAGCTGCGATAGAGGATAGATGGACTATTTGATTAGGCCAGAATAAATATCACCTACTGATACTACCAAACAAATCGTTGAACTGGGTCCTGATATTATGCTTCTTTGCTAACTCGAAAATCGGATTTGCAGGTCCATTCCCAGTTTGTGTGCCTTGTATCCAATTCGCGCCCTGTTCTATTGTTTTATTCGCAAACGTATAGCTCATCATTCGACCCCCAAGCTCATGGTGTGCTTCAACAAGGAGGAAATCATCAATGCCGTTCTGGTGAAGTGTACGCGCCGCGATGACCCCTGCGACACCCCCACCTAGAATGAGTACCTTGTGATGTTTTGATTCAGATACAGAAGGTGTATTAATGCCTCGGCCTATTGTAGCACACTGGCCAAAACCTGAGAAGAGGAGAAGTAACAGCTGGAGCGAGCCTAAGGTTATGGGCTTGGTTTTAAGTGAGGAAATCATCAAGGGGGCCTTTTCACTATTATCTCTTTAAATTCTTGGAAGCATTAAAGCTAAAATCGTGTATCGTGTAACAGCAGTGAAGCTAATATCGGGTTATGTGCGCCTGTTGGCCAGAACCCATCAACTATAGGCGTCCATGTGCGCTGCTGAATGCTGGATACGGACCATGGAAACGCCGAGGGTTTATTATTGAATCGCGTGATTTTCATTGAACCAGAGAGTGATCTGATAAACTCACCATCGAACCCTTTATCCTTCGGAGTATCATCCACCTACTCTTCTGCGTCTAAATGTTTTATAAATGATTTGCTACACGACAGATCATTGGTCAATAAGAAATCTTATGCTCCAACCAAGTTGCCGGATGGATGGAGTTCAAAAGGAGGGGAAATTCGATTCCCCTACATAACTCAATTCCTTTGGCAGCAAACCGCTGTCCCTGTCACAGTCATGGAAGGCAGATGAGAAGAAGTAAATTTGTCGAGATTTGGCAGATACTTGATAGGGTTATTGAGAGTAGGGCATATGGATTCCGTTTGTGAAGCTCATGGAATAAATCCAAGATGGGACGTAAAGAAAACGTCAAATATGGCTATAGGGAAGGAGCATTGACACTAACTTGAACCTGCTACACGAGAAAGGAGAAGTAGCACATGTGGCATCAATGGAAGGTCCTATTGCGATTCAGAAGAGACGGCGGACTTATACGTACGCCTTAGAAATGCTGGCCACGGTCTGCCACGTCGCGTCGTCCATCCAGATTTTCGATGCTGCTAGCACTTTTGATTGTTGTTGGTCGAATAGACCATGGTGCTACGTTATCCAAGTAGACTGCTGTTTACTCTCTGACCTTTGTGGTGATTTCTTTTTATATAAAAAATGCCGACGACACTTGCCTGAAGCTTTTTCAACACTTTGTTAGGGACGAGGTTGGCAGCTGCGGCCCATTCAGCCTCTGCCAACAAGCCTCAGTGCGATTAGTAAATAAATCGATTTATAGGGACAAACCCTTGCCGCTCTTGAATTTTGAGAGTGATAGTTCTTACATAGATCGGATTATCAGATCAAGGGTAGGAGATCTAATTACCTGTGCGCAACTTGAACGCAAAGGCTGTTTACACCTGCGCAGGTGACAGCGGGTGTTTCAGTGAATACTTTAAACCCGATGAATACACAATGAGAGGGGGAGCTAACATGATGAATGTAATATCAAAGGTTCCACGTTCGACTTGTAACGCACGCACATCTTTGCTTATACAGTCGGTCGACTTGTATAGGCGCCAGCAATGTGAGTTATTAAAAAAAAAGTCACATACAGTATTGGTGATATGTGACATTCATCTTCCAAGCATACGGAGCTGGTCTCTCTTGAGGTTTTCAAGTGTCCTTGGGCATTGTAGAATGTGAAAGCGGATTAGGGCCACTTGTGAATCCTTTCTGGTCTGAAATTCAATAGATACTTGATAGTCCAAATCCATGAAAAAACTAAGCACAGATGTAGAAATAATTGCTTCCGACCCAAAGGTGACTCATGCATTATGACAAATTTGGGTTATGATTCGACTGGTAGATACCATAGACTTTTGATAAGGACTCTCTGATATGATTCACACCAAGACTTGAAAGTCGACGTAGCGCCAGAATAGTTCCAAGAAAGTAAGCGAGAGATGTGGACGTGCGAAATTGAGAGGCTGGCTGCCGAGCAAAGATGATCGGATGACGTGCCGTGGTATCGGATGCCGAACTCTCCCTCTTACCTCGACCATGTTCTCTTCCCTGGCTTCTCTGTTGCCTTCTGCTCTTCATATATACTCAAATGCGGACTTACCAAGACATACAGTTGATCTAGAAGAAACTAATCACGAGGATGAAGAAGGGGCTTGTGGTGTTTGTACTGTTCAACCGCAGACCATTTCTGATCAAGACCACCAGCAAAAAGGGAAAGAGAAGGATGGGAAATCACCTAGCGAGGTATGTCCTTTATTGTCTGGTTGGCCTAGCCAGAGCGGGTGTGAACACTAGAATCGTGTGTATAAGTAAGTCTCTTCGTCATCTGTACTCCATAATCGTCTTTTGACTCTTATAAAAGCAAATGTATTCTATGAGCTCCCTGCTGTGTCATGGCCACCGTCCTTCTGTATTATTCCACTTCATGACACTATTTTTTTTGGCGCCGGTACCCCTTCTGTATTATTCCACTTCATGACACTATTTTTTTTGGCGCCGGTATCCAATCATCCATCAGAACGCCAGGGACCAATACCTCCGAATACACCGGTTCAATGCTCTTCGTGAATCCCGCTCTGCTTACCATCGAACCACTTTTTTTTTTTAAAAAAAATATTCAAGCTAATCAGACCATTCTATATCTAAATATCAGACTTTTATATTCGTCCGGCCACCACCTTCCAAGACGAATCATCCTCTTAATCTTCAAGTTCAGCTAGTACCTCCATACACCAAACCTCCAGGTGGTGTCATCGCCGACAGCGGCGATGCTACACCCACCTCGGCTGGCTCCGCCAGCAAATTCACAACTGAGGGTGCCCCTTTGGCTCGATCTTCCTCCTCGCGTTCCTCTGTCGCCTACACATCCACATCCTATGGTTCATCCACAACATCTTTCTCCTCCTTCTCCTCCACAGGCTACCGGAGGACCATCATCCCCTTGTATAATCTCCAAGCCCATAACGTCATGACCAATGTCATTGTAGATGCTGGGACAGATGCCAAGATTGCGAAATTCCAGAAGAGAGGTATCGAGCTTATTGATTTGGCTTTGTTAGAGCCTGTGGAGGTTTGGGGGGAGGGAGGAAAGGAAAAAGATGCCAGGAGGGAGAGCATGAGGATTGTGGCTGATGAGATGGGCGCTAGTGTGTTTGTTAATACCGACGGAAGGAGAGGGAGTGTTGGTATGCCTTCCGCGAAAGCGCTTACGACGTTTTTACAGCCTGGGGGGAGTAGGCCTGCAACGCCCTCTTCGGCATCTTCAGCCACTTATCTACATTCTCAGATAGCCTTGGCCAATGGCAACGCCAACAACTCCACAATACAAGCACCTACCGCGCAACGCCTTTCATCGCAAGCTACGGGTTCGCACCAACAATATTATTCGACACCACCACGCAGTAACATCACTCCTGTCGCCGCCGCTCCAATTTCTATCTCTGATTCCAATTCGAATTCAAGTTCAAGTAACAATCCGACACCTGTTCCACCTGCATCACCTGCACCCACGACATCCATGTCCTCAGCGATGATGTCTCCGCCTGCCTCGCCTGCCGGTGGGACTGCGTCTGGTAAACGCAACTTGTTTAACAAACTGTTTAACAAGAAACAAAACAATTCGAATTTACTGTCTCCCAAGAAACAAAACAATTCGAATTTACTGTCTCCTACAGGGTCTGGCGCTCCGGACTCTTTTGGGCAGCAACAACATCCACTCGCTCGATCCCAACCACAAACTACGTTTTCTTCGCTTGCGTTGTCGCCTCGTCCTCCTGGTGCCGATTCGTTCGGCTCTCGCAGTAATTCTACAAAAAGACGCTCCGCACCACCACCTGCTCTGCTTGAACTTCCTTCTTTCTCACCTTCTGCTTCGGACTTTGGGTTTGCTTCGCCTGCTCCTGGAGTTGGGGGTATCAGTGATCTGACATCACCGAATGAGCAACGGACGCCTACCCAAATGTCGATTGCTGGTGAAATGAAGACGATTATTACAGTGACATCTCCAACTTCTAGTACCGGAGAACGTGAAAAAGGACATGGGAGAAATATGAGTTTGGCGTCTATCACTTCGCCTTTCAAAGCTTCGTTGAAGAGTCGTTTGTCTTCTGTCGTTCTCGTGGGAGGGGGTGGGGGTGGTGGCTCACAATCCGATTCGCAAGCCCACGATACCGGGTTGAATGTAGGCGACTCTCCTACGACTGCAAACAAGAAAAGGCGCGATGATAGGGATACATCGCCACACCCAAGTCTGGGTAGCAGGAGTCGGTTGAGTACTTTGAGTACTAACGATAGTGCTGAATCATATGGTGGGAATGGGAGTTTTAGTGCCGGTGGGAACGGAGGAGGGAACGGACAGGCTCAAGCACAATCGGACATAACGATGAATCTCAGGCAACAGCAGTTGCAACTACGGCCGCCTGTTTTAGGTATTCAACCTACTTTTGTTTCCTCTAACCCCTCTTCGTCTTCTGCCTCTTCGAACCCCAACGCCTCGAACCTTTTTACCCCAGACGCTCACACCACGACGACGATGGAAAACCCAGATCAAGTCTTCCGGGGCCAACGCGCATTAATGTATGTGTGGTTGGTCAGGAGGTGGCTGAAAAAAAGATTATCGGGTCATGGTACGCTTAGTGGGCTTGGAGATTCTGCTGTTGGGTTTTTGGGTGGTTTGAAGGAAAAGGGTAAGGAAAAGGAGAAGGGTAAAGATAAGGACAAACAAAGAAGAGACAGTGAAGACTATAGAGATAAAACAAGAATGGGGTTCTCGCATGACGGTTTAGGAGCGGTGACTGCGCCGTTGATGTATGGAGGTGTTGAAGTTCGGTTTGAGTGGAAGAGAACGAAAGTGGGGAAGGAGAAGAGTGGCTCTAGGAAGAAGACTCGCAGTGGGAGGGGAAGGACTAGGACTACCGGAGAGGCAGAGAGTGATGGCGAAGTTGAGACTAGTATCAGGGATCGAACGAGGGAAAGTGAAAGGGAGAGGGAGAGGGCTGATCGTGATGAACGAGGTTCAATCCGAGGTTCTTTTGAACGACCCATGATGGCAGTTAAAACGAAAGAACGCCTAAAATCTGAAGAAAAGAGGAGATACCGGATGAGCACTGGTAGTATCAGCTCCATCACTACCAATTCCGAGGTCGATGGTTCGGAGATGAAGAAAAAATCAAGTACTGGCCCCAACCATCTATATGACGACGGAGGAGACAGCGATCCTGAAGATTCAGAGACGCCTTGGGTTTGTACGTTGAAATTGCGGAGGGGTGCTACTCCAGCGGCGGGAGATGCACAACCACAGCCTCCCATCCTCCAAACTCAAGTCCTGCGCATCAAAGTAGGAACTCTATCACCTACGCCACATCATCCTAAAGTGGTAGCCATGCTTAAAGTGCCGTTCCCGCTTCCTGATGTAGAAGTGGAGAGGATGGGGGTGGTGAAGAGACGGGGAATCAATATTGGTGGTGGTGGTCCTCCTCAAAATCCCGATGCAAATCTGGATCCGCCGTATAATGGGTTGGTGCTGACGGCAGAAGAGATCAAAGATGCTGTGTGCAGTACGGGGCTTTGGTTGGTTGTTAGAGAAGGGTTTGGAGGTGTTGGGAGGGTTAGTAGGAAGGGTGATGGGTGGAGGATAAGGGCGTAAGAGTGCGGGGTTTAAAGGGGTAAGCGCTGGCTACTTCAAGTGCGAATTGGGGCCCCAGGCGCTTGGGGTTCGGGTGATCCACGTTCTTTTATTTCACTTTGGTCTCCCTCTCATTTTTTTTTGGTGCTCCAAATGCGATTTCTAATTTTCCTGACGTGTATAACGAAACTCCTTTCGACCTTCCTCCCTCTTCCCATCTCATGATCTTATTCCCCTCCCATTTACTTTAATTTCTCCGGGTTGGTGTTTTTGGTATCCCTGCAGTATTATCAGCATGGCACTCGAGCATGTACTCATAGTTACAACTCTCTCTCTCACACACATACTCAACACTCACACCTCTCTTTGCTCGTACATATTATAGTTCTCGTTTTTTTTTTACTTGTTCTTCTCTTCCTCATATCATTACGCGGTTCACGACAACTCATCACACGTTATTATTATGTATCATGTCCCTACGATTTCATTTGTTTACTGATCATGTCAAACTATTATTGAATTTCTCAGCCACTGATATTGAAAATTTCCGGACCGCCTTGACTTGTTCGAGCGTATCTGGGCGTTTACGGTTTACCTGGTATGAAAGTTGCTTAAGACAAAGAGAAGCAACGACCAATGGTGGTAAGGCCAATCAATTCCAAACGTGCGCACGTACGGGTATGGGAAGAATCGCGGTTACCACGTCGAATCAGTCCTTCGTTATTGCACATGCATGGGAAATCACCAACAGGCGGTTTCTTTTCACATGCCTCGCTTTAATTATATATAGGTATTCTTTCATTTATTGCACCATATGGATACTGATCAGAACTGTTCCTATGGAACAAGAAAGCAGGTCTAGGCAGGTAAACCAAAATCCAGTGTTGGCAATTCCACTGGCAGCCTTGCAAAGATGGGCTCGATGCATCGGAAAATAGAACATTTTTTTTTTTTTTTTGGATATAATTGCCCGG
>Ga0193743_1000922_pt1 | contig 22643 bp, 23 predicted proteins | sample L2c2metaG_FD_143038 | JGI IMG/M metagenome (GOLD analysis project Ga0193743, IMG submission 143038) | Soil microbial communities from a riparian zone of the East river system, Colorado, United States - L2c2 | ecosystem: Environmental > Terrestrial > Soil > Riparian zone | place: USA: East River... | reverse complement strand
AGATACCTCGGGCACAGTTCGCATACCGCACGCACTGTGCGAAGTGTGCTCTCGGTATGCGAAGTGGGAGGTGGGGCGGGGGCTGGGGGCCTCGGTCAGATGCGGTCGGAGGTTTTGACGGCAAGTCGGTCGGCGTCCTGGGCTGGTCGGGTTGGGCGGGCCAACGACACCAACGCGCCCACGGTGAGGGTGATGGCCACGCCGAGCGGGACGAACCAGGGGAAGGCCAGTGGCTTGCCGTCGATGTCCAGGCCGACCGCCGCCCAGCCGGTGCCGAGCAGGGTGGCCAGGAAGGCGATGCCGGCGGCCACCTCGTCGGCGCGGCGGACCAGCCGGCCGAGCAGGAAGGCGCCCAGCAGCGCGCCGTAGGTGTAGGACGCGATGGACAGCCCGAGCTCGACCACCGGGTTGTCCGTGGTGGTGAACATCGAGGCGAAGCCCACCATCACCAACGCCCACAGCCCGGTGGCCCAGCGGGCGATCTTCAGCATGGCCTCCGGCGACGGGGTGCGGCCGGCCCAGGACTGCAGGAGGTCGGCGATGGTGGAGTTGGACAGCGAGTTCAGCGCGCTGGACAGCGAACCCATAGTGGCCGCGAGTATCCCGGCGACCAACAGCCCGGACAGGCCCACCGGCAGGCCGCGCAGGATGAACTCGCCGAAGATCTGGTCCGAGCTCAGGCCGAGCTGTTGCAGCGAGGCGCCGTTGTTGGCCACCCAGAGCAGCGCCCCTACCAGCGAGAACAGCGCGAACTGGATGCCCACCGCGATCGCCGAGCCGATCATGGCCTTGCGGCCGTCGGACAGGGACCGGCAGGACAGCACCCGCTGCGCGATCAGCTGGTCCGAGCCGTGCGAGCCCATGGTCAGCAGCGCGCCTCCGACGATCGCGGTGACGAAGGCGTACGGGCTGGTCAGGATGGGGGCATCGAAGTTGAACACGGTCATCTTGCCGGCCTGGTACGCGGTGCCCAGCCCACCCAGGCCGACCTGGCCGAGCAGCACCACGATGCACACCACCGCGCCGGTCAGGTAGAGCGCCATCTGCAGGAAGTCGGTCCACACCACGGCCTTGATCCCGCCCACGTAGGTGTAGGCGACGGTGACCGCGGTGATGGCCAGCACGATCACGAAGTAGTTGATGTTCACCCCGAACTCGGCCAGCAGCAGCTTGATCGGGATGGCGCCGGCGAACAGCCGCACCCCCTCGGCGAGCAGCCGGGTGATCAGGAAGGTGACCGAGGCCAGCGCCTGCACCTGCCGGCCGAACCGCTGCCCCAGGTACTGGTAGGCGCTCACGAACCCGCCCCGGAAGTACAGCGGCAGCAGCACGAACGCGACCAGGATCCGGCCGATCAGGTAGCCGACGGCCAGCTCCACGAAGGAGAACGAGCCCAGGTAGGCCACCCCGGGCACGCTGATCACGGTCAGCGTGGAGGTCTCGGTGGCCACGATGGAGAACATCACCGCCCACCAGGGCAGTGACCGCTCCGCGGTGAAGTAGTCGGTGGCCGAGCGCTGCCGGCCGGAGAGCTTCAGCCCGATCACCGCGATGGCCACCAGGTAGGCCACGATGACCGCCAGGTTGATCACGTCGTGCATGGTGTTCCCCGCGCGCCCGCGCCCGCCGTGATCCGCAGCGTGTGAACCGGACTGGCCGGCGTGGGCAGCCGCAGCGGGCCGTGGCCGGGGCTGAACCTGCCGAGCACCCTGGGCGTCCGCGAACCGGTCGCGCCCGGCGGCACGCCCGGCAGGCCGTGCCAGCTCAGCGCGCCCAGCAGCGCGGTCAGGTAGGCCTCCTTGGCGTCGACCGGCAGTCCGAGCTCGTCGGAGCTGCGCAGCGGCACCGGGTCCAGGGCGGCGCGCAGCGCGGCGACCAGCACCGGGTTGCGCATGCCGCCACCGGCGCCGACCACCTCGGTGACCCCGTGCCGGGCGCACGCGTCGGCGATCGTCCGGGCGGTCAGCGCGACCAGGGTGGCCGCGATGTCCGCGTGCGCAGGGGCCGGGTGGCTGGCGCGTTCGGCCAGTGCGGCGTCCAGGTAGCCGGCCGTGAACAGCTCCCGCCCGGTGGACTTGGGCCCCTCGGCGGCGTAGTACGGCTCGGCCAACAGGATGGCCAGCAGCGACACGTCGACCTGGCCGGCGGCGGCCAGCGTGCCGTCCATGTCGTAGCCGGGCGCCCCGGCGGGGTGGTGGCCGAGCGCGCTGTCCCCGGCGCGGGTGGCCACGATGTCGAGCAGGCAGTTGCCCGGCCCGGTGTCGTAGGCGACGACCGGCTCACCCGGCCGTCCGACCACGGTGATGTTCGCGATCCCGCCGATGTTCAGCGCGGCGCGCCGGTGCGGGCCGGCCAGCCAGAGTGCGTCCAGCGTGCTGGCCAGCGGGGCGCCGTGCCCGCCGGCGGCGATGTCTCGGGAGCGCAGGTCGGAGACCACCGGCAGCCCGGTGCGTTCGGCGATCCAGGCCGGCTGGCCGAGCTGCAGGCTGCCCTCGGCGTGCCGGCCGCGGACCCAGTGGAAGACGGTCTGGCCCAGCCAACAGATCAGCTCGCCGTCGGTGCCCAGCTCGGCCAGCGCGGACTCGGCGGCTTCGGCGGCGGCCTGCCCGACCAGGGTGTCGAGTGCGCACAGCTCCTCGACGGTGGTGGTGGCCGGAGGAAGCACGCCGAGCAGCCGGTCACGCAGGTGGGTCGGCCAGGCCGTGGTGGTCGCGGCGAGCGGCGTCAGTGCCACTGTGCCTTCGGTTATCTGGATGTCCGCGACCGCCACGTCCAGTCCGTCCATCGAGGTGCCGGAGAGCAGCCCGACGACGATCACCGGCGGGCCCGCCGGGCCGCCCCGATGCTGACCACCTCGCCGGGCCGGGCGCGTTCACGCCGGGCGTGTTCGGCATGCGGGCCGGGTTCGGTATGCGGGCTGGATTCGGTGGGCTGGTGGGCCTCGCGGTCGCACGTGCGGAGCTCGGTGTGCTCGGCCTGGTACGGCTGCTCGGCCTGGCCGGTGCCGATCACCGAGTCCACGGCTGCGCGCACCGAACCGGTGGCGGCCAGGCGCTCCCCGGCCGCCGACGGGTCCAGCCCGGTCAGGCCGCTGACCAGGGCGGTCCGTACGTCGCCGGCCGAGGCGGTGAGCAACTGGGCGGCCACCTCCTCGGTCAGCCCGGTGGCGTCCCGCACGATGCGCACCGCGCGCCGGCGCAGCTTGGCGTTGGTCGGTCGGATGCCCACCATCCAGCCGCCGTAGGTCCCGCCGGTGCGCACCATCGCGGCGGTGGACAGCGTGTTGAGCGCGACCTTCTGCGCGGTGCCGGCGGCCAGCCGGGTGGAGCCGGCCAACACCTCGGGGCCGGTGAGCAGCTCGATGACCACGGTCGCGTCCCTGGCCGCCGGGGCGGCCGCGGTGCACACCATGGCCACGGTCACCGCGCCGCGCTCCCTGGCGGCGGCCAGCGCGGCCGCGACGAACGGGGTTCGCCCGGAGGCACTCACCCCGATCACCACGTCGTCGCCGTCGATCCCGGCCTCGGCCACCGCCGCACGGGCCGCCTCGATGTCGTCCTCGGCGTTCTCCACCGCGGCGGTGGCCGCGCAATCCCCGCCGGCCAGCAACGTCGGCACCCGGGCGGGGTCGACGCCGAAGGTGGGGGTCAGCTCGGCGGCGTCCTGCACAGCGAGGCGCCCTGGGGTGCCCGCGCCCACGTAGACCATCCGTCCGCCCCGGCGCAGGGCGGCCGCCACGTAGTCCACCGCGGTCGCGATCGCCCCGGCGGCGCGGGCCACCGAGGGCACCGCGACGGCCTGGCCATCCACCAGCCGGGCCACCAGGTCGCTGGTGGGCAGCAGGTCGATCTGCTCCGAGCCGGGGCGCAGCGCCTCGGTGGGCAGCGCGTCCACGTCGGTGATGGCGTTCGCCGACAGGCTCGGCCGGTCCTGGGCCGGACGGATGCGGATCAGGCCGGACTCAAGCGCGGAACCGGTGTGCTCGAGCAGCCAGACCAGCCCGCTCATCGCGTCCCCGTCGGGCTCCACCCAGGCGATCTCCGGGTGGCGCAGGCGCAGCCGGGGCAGTAGCTCCTCGGCCAGCCCGCCGACCACCGCCACGGTTGCGTCCGTGGTCTCGCCGGCCACCCCGGTGGCGGTGCCCGCCGCGATCGCGGTCCGGGCCAGCGCGTCCGCGCCCGCCTCGAGAATGCCGGTGGCCACCGGGTCGCCGTGCCGGGCCGCTGCCAGTACCGCCGGGGCCAGCGCGGCCAGCGCGGCGGCGGTGGGCAGCGCGGACTCCCAGCTGCTCGGGGTGGCCATGGTGGAGAGGCTGGTGGCCGGGCCACGGCCATCGGCGGCCCTGGCGGCGGCGCGCAGGCCGGCCAGCCCGATCCAGGCTCCGCCGCCCTCGTCGCCGAGCAGCAGGCCTCGGCCGTCGGCCTGGCGTACGGTGTGCTCGCACACGCCCAGGGCCACCGCGCCGGTGCCCACGGAGAGCACCACGCCGTCCCGATCGGGCAGCGCGCCGGCATGCCAGGCGGCGATATCGCTGGCCACCAGGACCAACTCCGGTGGCCGTGGCCAACCCCGGCCGAGCTGTCGGGCCAGCGCGTCGGCGGCGGCCGGGTGGGCCAGCGCACCGGGTACTCCGACGGCGAGCCGCCACGGGGTGCACGGCCCGGCGCCCACCGCGTCCCGGACCAGCCTGGCCACCGCGTCGGCCCCGCCCTGATCACCGAGGCCGGCGCCAGCGCCGCGCCGCGCGCCAGTTGCCGGTCCCGATTCGGACGCAGCCGATCCGGACGCAGCCGAATCGGAAGCCGCCGAATCGGAGGCGGACGCACCGGTCACCCGCACCCGGGTGGTGCTGCGGCCGATGTCGACGGCGACGGTGGTCAGCACCGTGGGCTCGGCGGTCATCGGATCGTCCGGCCGGGCGGGATGATGTCCACCTCGATGAGGTACCGATCGCCTCTGGCCAGCGATTCGACCCGCTCGATCACCTCGCCGCGCTGGTCGCGGGAGGTCCGGACGAACCGCAGCGCAGGCCGGCCTGCTGGGACGCCGAGCAGCTCAGCCTCCCGCTTGTCGAGGACCACCGGTGCGACGGACTGCTTGCCGTTGCTGATCCGGCGGCCGTACCGGGAGCTCAGGATCTCGTAGAAGGACACCTGCCCGTCCAGATCCTGGCCGGTGAGGCCGGGTACCCGAGCGCAGGGCGTGTGCAGTGTCTCCAAGGTCATCGGCTCGTCGTCGGCCAGCCGGACCCGACAGACCCGAAGCACTCGCTCCCCGCCGGGCATCTCCAGGTGCTCCGCGAGCTCGAGGTCGGCGATCACCATGTCCCACCACAGCAGGCGCGACGACGGCGTGAGCCCCCGGCGGCGCATGTCCTCATGGAACGAGGTAGCCATCAACGGTTGGGCGTGCGCCGGACGGCGGACAAATGTCCCCGCGCCGTGCCGGCGCTCCACCAGGCGGCGGGCCATCAAATGCTCGATCGCATGGCGCACGGTCATTCGGGATACCCCGCACCGCAGCGCCAACTCCCGTTCGCCTGGCAGTACCGCACCCGGACCGAGCGTCAAGCACAACCCCTCGACGTGTGCCTCGACCGCATCGGTTCGCGAGTCCGACATGCAAGAGGTATAGACCTCTCACAGCCGGCTCACAAGAGGTCTAAACCAGTTGGCCCAGACCCGTCGCGGGGTGTAACGATCTTCGCGTTGTCGGGGCTGAACCCGTCTGACCGGGAGAGAAAGATGCCCCGGAAGGGAGGCGGCGCTTCCCGTCCGGCCAGCTAGGGTTGCCCTAGCCTAAGTTTTCTCCCGCCACTCCGTATATGCCTCATGTTTCACCTGTTTGCGGTGGCATGTGAGGTTTTGCCCGTGGCAGGGTTCATTGAGCTCTGGACAACTAGATTGGCCTCGTCGTGGGTTGCCGGCCGCGCGGGCCGCGCCGCACCGGGCCCAAGCGAAGGAGACCATCGAATGTCCCAGCACGACACGCTGTTCATCGGCGGGGAGTGGATCGCGCCGAGTTCGAACCGGACCATCACGGTGGTATCGGCCAGCACCGAGGAGATCATCGGGTCGGTTCCGGAGGCTCAGGAAGCTGACGTGGATGCGGCGGTGGACTCGGCCCGAGCCGCGTTCGAGGACCCGAATGGCTGGTCGGCATGGGAGCCGGCGGACCGGGCAGCGGCGATGGAGCGGTTCGCCGACGGGTTGGACAAGCGCAGCGGCGAGATCGCCAAGCTGGTCAGCGCGCAGAACGGGATGCCGATCGCGATCTCGACCGCGTTCGAAGGGGCGTTCCCCTCGATCCTGCTGCGCTACTACGCGGGCGTGGTCAAGGAAGCGGTGTTCGAGGAGACCCGGCCGGGGATGCTCGGCGGGCAAACGCTGGTCCGCCGGGCGCCCATCGGCGTGGTCGGCGCGATCGTGCCGTGGAACTTCCCGCAGTCGCTGTCCGCGTTCAAGTACGCACCCGCACTGGCCGCCGGCTGCACCCTGGTGATCAAGCCATCCCCGGAGACGGTGCTGGACTCGGTGCTGATCGCCGAGGCGGCGGCCGAGGCCGGCATTCCGGGCGGTGTGATCAACTTCGTGCCGGGCGGCCGGGAGATCGGCGCGTACCTGGTCGCGCACCCCGGCGTGGACAAGATCTCCTTCACCGGGTCCACAGCGGCCGGTCGGTCGATCGCGGAGACCTGCGGACGGCTGCTGCGGCCGGTCACCCTCGAGCTGGGCGGCAAGTCGGCGGCGATCGTGCTCGACGACGCCGACCTGGACCTGGCCACCATCGGGGAGAAGCTGTTCGCCGCGACGCTGCTGAACAACGGCCAGACCTGCTTCCTGGGCACCCGGGTGCTGGCCCCGCGCAGCCGCTACGCCGAGGTGGTGGACACCTTCGCCGCGCTGGCCAGCTCGCTGAAGGTCGGCGACGCACTCGACGCCACCACGCAGATCGGCCCGATGGCCAGCGACCGGCAGCGGGACCGGGTCGAGGGCTACATCGCCAAGGGCAAGGCCGAGGGCGCCCGAGTGGTGGTCGGCGGGGGCCGTCCGTCGGGCCAGGACAAGGGCTGGTTCGTTGAGCCGACGATCTTCGCCGACGTGGACAACAACCACACCATCGCCCAGGAGGAGATCTTCGGGCCGGTGCTGTCCCTGATCCCGTACTCCGACCTGGACGACGCGGTGCGCATCGCCAACGACTCCGACTTCGGCCTGGGCGGCTCGGTCTGGACCCGGGACCAGGAGCGTGGGCTCGGTGTCGCTCGGCGGGTCCAGACCGGCACCATCGGGGTGAACACCTACGCACCGGACCCCACCGCGCCGTTCGGCGGCGTCAAGGCCAGCGGCCTGGGCCGGGAGCTCGGCCCCGAGGCGATCGGGCACTACCAGCAGGTCCAGTCCATCTACACCTGACCAGGGCGGTCAGTACGCTGCCGGCCGTGGCGCAGACTTCACCGGGAGCGCCCCGGCGGCGGCTGGGGCCGCGTGACCCCGCGGTGACCAGCCGGATGATGGCGCGGGTGCGCAACAAGGACTCCAAGGCGGAGCTGGCGTTGCGCCGCGCGCTGCACGCCGCCGGGGTGCGCTACCGGCTGCACGCGCCGGACGTGGTCGGCCGTCCTGACCTGGTGATCCGTTCCCGGCGGCTGGCCGTGTTCGTCGACGGCGACCTGTGGCACGGCAACCCCGAGGAGGTCCGCCGGCGCGGCCGGGCGTCGCTGGCCGAGCTGTTCCCCACCCGTACCGACTGGTGGGTGGCCAAGATCGAGCGCACCGTGGCCAGGGACCGCGAGGTCACCGAAGCCCTGCGCGCCGAGGGCTGGACCGTGCTACGGCTGTGGGAACACGACGTCCTGCGCGACCCCGTCGGCAGCGCCGCCACCGTCCGAGAAGCCCTGGTCAGACCCCGTGAGTGGTAAGTGGTCCTATAGGACCACTTACCACTCACGGGGTTTGAGCTGCTGTTTTGTTCCGTGTGCGACGAGCGGTCGTCCTGCCGCGCTAACCAGAGCGTAACCGTCAGTTACGGGCCGTAAGCGCAACTGCACCACGTTCACCGCGCTGCACAGGTCGTTTGTCGAGCCAGCATGACTCGTGTGCCGCGACATGCGACGCTTCGCGAAGGACGCGGCAACGGTGCCACTCGGAGGGGAGCCGCATTGCAAGCCACGCACGACAATCTCGGTGACGACGGCACGAATCCGCTCGCGTCGGTAATTTCCGGCATGCCAGAGGTCTGGCAGCGGTTGCTCGAGGAGCACGTGCCGGACAGCTACGGCCGGTGCCTGGCGTGCCGTAACGCCAGCACCGCGGGTGTGCCGTGGCCGTGCACGCTGCAGGTCATCGCGGCGGACGCCAGGGCGATCTGCCTGGGCGCCGGCGAGTTACCTCCGGAGCGCGGTGCCGACGACGCCAGCGCGCAGTGCCCCGCCAGCTGCTGAGCCCGTCGCCGAGACGTTCGCTGAGCCCGAGGGCGGCCGGGCTGTTGCTTGGCGCGGCCGCCGACGCGGTGTTCGCCGATCCGGCCCGGTGCCACCCGGTCGCGGGATTCGGCCGGTTTGCCGGCTGGCTGGAGCGCCGCTGGTACGCGGACAGCCGGGCGGCCGGGGTGTGCCACACCACCGTCTGTGTGGGGGCGGCGGCCGGCGTGGGCGCGGTGTTGGCCCAGCTCACCCGGCGCTCGCCGGCGGCCCAGACGGTCGCCGTGGCCGCCGCCACCTGGGCGGTACTCGGCGGGACCTCGCTGGCCCGTGAGGGCGCCGCGCTGGCCGGCACTCTGGAGACCGGCCAGCTACCCGCCGCCCGGGCGCGGATCCGCCACCTCTGCGGCCGCGACCCGGAGGCGCTGGACACCGCCGGGATGGCCCGCGCGGGCTGTGAGTCGGTCGCGGAGAACACCTCGGACGCGGTGGTCGGCCCGCTGCTCTGGGGCGCGGTGGCCGGCCTGCCGGGGCTGCTCGGATACCGGGCGGTGAACACCCTGGACGCGATGGTCGGGTACCGGTCGCCGCGTTACCGCCGGTTCGGCTGGGCGGCGGCGCGCACTGACGACCTGGTCAACCTGGTGCCGGCCCGGCTGACCGCCTTGATCACCCTGGCCGCCGCGCCGCTGCTCGGTGGTTCGCCGGTGGCTGCCGCGCGGGCCTGGCGCCGCGACGCCGCCGGGCACCCCAGCCCGAACGCCGGCCCGGTGGAGGCGTCCGCCGCGGGCGCGCTCGGCATCCAGCTCGGTGGGCTGACTCAGTACCCGCACGGCGTTGAGCTGCGCCCGACGCTCGGCGACGGGCCGCCGCCCACCCCGGGTGACCTGCGCCGGATGGTGCGGCTCTCCCGGCTGCTCGGCGCGGCCGCCACCGCCCTGGCCGCCCTGGCCTGTGAGTGGTATTGGTCGCTATAGCGACCAATACCACTCACGGCTTTTGTCCTAGAACCGCGCTTTGCCGTACCGCTCGGCCAGGCGGTCTCGGCCGGGCGCGGGATCCGGCTCCGGGTTGGCGGCGGTGGTCGCTTCGCCGGCGGCTGGCTCGGGTTCGCCCGGGTCTGGGTCGTCCGGCGCGCGGCGTTGCAGCAGCTCCAGGCGGATGAAGTAGCCGAGGCCGAACAGCGCCATCGCGCCGAACGAGAGCCACTGCCAGGCGTAGGACAGGAACGGCCCGCTATCGCTGTCCGGCAGCGGCAGCACGCCCACCCCGCCCGGCTGGTTGTCCACCAGCTGCAGGTAGCCGCTGGCCACCGGCTCGCCGATGCTCTGGGCGAGCAGCTGGCTGTTCGCCGCGTAGAGCTGCCGGTGCCCGCCCGAGGTGAACGAGGCGCGGTGCTGCGGGTCGGACTCGTCGATTCGGAGCCGACCGGTCAGGGTGACCGTGCCGTCCGGCGCCGGCGGATACTCCGAGACCTGCCGATCCTCGCCGGGACGCACGTAGCCGCGGTCCACCGCGATGATCCGCCCGTCGTCCGTGCGGAACGCGGTGAGCACCTCGAACGCCGGGCGGCCCAGCACGGTCCGCAGCCGCACCACTGCCTCGTCGGCCGGCAGGTACTGCCCGGTCACCACCGCCCGCCGCCATTGCAGCGACGGCGGCGGCGGACTGCCGGCCGGAACGAGCTGGGCGAGCGGCGCGGGCGGGTTGGCGAAGGACGCGGCGATCTCGCTGTTCTGCGCGGCCTGCTCGGCGTTGCGCCGGAACTGCCACGGGGCCAGCAGCGTGTAGCAGGCCACCGCGAACCCGATGACGACCAGTACGAACGCCACCCAGCCGGGTTTGAACAGGAAACGCACGTTCCTACGGTATGCCGTTGGCGAGCCGTGCGGTGGAGCGGGCGGCGGCGGCCGCCTGACCGGCGTACCCCGCTCCGAACAGCACCACGTGCACCAGCAGCGGAAACAGCTGGTGCAGTGCGATCCGGTCCGGCCAGCCCTCGGCGAGCGGGGTGACTTCCTGATAGCCGGCCAGCACGGCGTCCCGGTGCGGACAGCCGAACAGCGCGAGCATGGCCAGGTCCGTCTCCGGGTGACCGCCGTGCGCGGCCGGATCGATCAGCCAGCCGGCCACCTGCCCGGCGTGCGCCGGTGCCGGGCTCCAGCAGACGTTGCCGGACCACAGGTCGCCGTGCAGCCGGGCCGGCCGAACCGGTGGCCCGGCGACCTGGGGCAGCACCTGGCAGGCCGCCTCGATGACGCTGGCCTGCTCGGCGGTCAGCCCGCCGCCGTCCCTGGCCATCCGCAGATAGGGCAGCACCCGGTGCTCGGCGTACCAGTGCGGCCAGTCAGCCCCGGTCACGTTCGCCATCGGCGCGCGCCCGATCCAGGCCTGGGTCGGACCGCCCGGCGGCGCGGCGCCGAACGCGGCGGCACCGGCGGCATGCGTGCGGGCCAGGTCGCGGCCGAACCGGGTGGCTGCCGACCGGTCCGGTTGGGTGGCGGGCAGGTACTCCAGGAGCAGCCAGTCCGCGTCGTGGCCGAGCACCTCCGGTACCGGTATCGCGCGGGGCTCGGCCAGCCAGCGCAGCCCGGCAACCTCGGCGGCCACCTGTCCGGGCTGCTCGTGGGCCGACTTGAGCACGGCGAGCCGGCCGTCCGCCAGTTCTACCCGGGACGCGGCGCGCCCGTCGCCGTGCACGGCCCTCGGCGCCTCGCCGGTCAGCCGGCGAACCACCTGCGCCGGTGCGTCGTCACTCAGGGGGTGGCCTCGGCGCGGCGGTTCTCGAGTTGGCTCCTGGTCCACTCGAGCAGCCCGGGCATGGCGGCCTCGACCATCTCCAGCACCTCGTCGAACCCGTGGTCGCCGCCGTAGTAGGGGTCCGGCAGTTCGGCGCCGGCGGGGGCGGCCGGGTCGAAGGAGCGGACCAGCCGGACCCGCTCGGCTGCATCCCGACCGCCGAGCTCCCTGGTCAGTGCGCCCAGGTGCTCGGCGCTGGCGGCGAGCAGCAGGTCGGCGTCCAGGTGGTTGGGGTTGACCTGCCTGGCCACGTGGTCGCTCGGGTAACCATTCCTGCGCAACACGTCGGCGGCCCGCGCGTCGGCCGGCTCACCGGCATGCCACGGCCCGGTGCCCGCGCTGCTCACCCGCACCCGGTCGGCCAGGCCCTCCCGCTCCAGCACCGTCAGGTAGACCTTCTCCGCGATCGGCGAGCGGCAGATGTTGCCTGAGCAGACGAAGCAGACTGACAGCACATCTTCATCGGAGGTCACCCGCCCAGTCTGGCCGAGCCGCGACCCAGGCGCGCCCCGGGCAGCGATTCGACCGCCGACCCGAAGGACTCGACAGCCTACGGGCATGAGCGTTCCGCTGAACGCTCGACGGCGGGCGCACGCTTTCGTGTGCGACCGCAAACGGCTCCGCGGGGCCCGGCGGCTTCGGTGCGATACTGCGCGCCATGTGGATCATCGGGCCCGGCGTGCCGGATCCCCGATCGGAAAGCTCGGACAAGCTGACCTACCAGGTGACGTTCTGGCAGCGGGACGCTGCACCGGGCGAGGTGCCGCCGGTCACCTGGTACCGCGTGCGGGTTCGAGTTGACGCACTTCACGACCGTCTCCAGGCTCTCGATCTGCGCCTGGTTCTCGACCTCCAGATGGAACACTTCGACGTATGCGCGTAGAAGAGCCTGGTGGACCTGATGCGGTCACGGTTGACATCTTTCACCCCGTCTACCAGGTAACCATCTTTGAACCACTTGCTGAGCCCGCTGACCTCCCACCCGAGGAACGTAGTGTCATGGCCAACGAGTGGAAGCTCCACGACGCTGAGGTAACCGAGGTCTTTGAATGGGCCAAAAAGAACGCCGGATCTCACCAATACGTCGTCGAGGTGGCGACACCTCAAGTTGACGGGTCATCCAGTAGCCGCATGGTAGTGGTTTAGTGCCAAGCCTCGGAACGTGTGCATCTCATTGTTCTTGCACGTCACCCAGGTGTCTTTATTGGCTAGCTGAGCCTGGTTGTCCACTGCGGGTGGGCCGCGTACTTGACCACGTCATCGGGCGGCATGGACCATCGCCGCGACTTCGGCCCTCGACCTCGCGCCCATCTTCCGAAACAAGTTCGCGATGTGGAACTTGACGGTGTTCTCGCTGATCCCCAGTTCGTGGGCGATGGAGCGGTTGCGGCGCCCCTCCGCGACATGCTTGAGCACCTCGAGCTCACGCGCCCCGAGTCCCCATTCCTCGAGGTGGCCGAGCGGCGGCTCCAGCGGGTCCAGCGGAATCCTGACATCGAGTTCTGATCCCCATCCGGGCGTCGAGTGCGTGGTCGCCACGCCGTTGAGGGCGTGCACGCGCAGCACGAGCTGATGCATCGCGGGCGTGTCGATGGACAGGCCGCCCGGCCCGTCGTCGCGGATGTTCATCAGCAGATTGGTGCCGTCGCAATCCCACTGGACACGGATCCGGCCGACCTCGCTCTGGTCGACCATCGCCAGGATGGTGCCGCGCACCACGGCCCGGGCCGTGTGCGCGACCTCGCCCGGCAGCGCGCGGCCCTCGACCGGCGGCGCGATGAACTGCACGTCGACGTTCCCGAACCGGACGAGTGGCCGCAGGTCCTCCCGCAGGCGCGCGAACGCCGCGTTGACCGGTTCCTCGGCGAGGCTGCGGTCGCGATCGCTGACGGTGCGCAGCCGCACCATCGCGGCCGCCGCGAGGTCGGTGGCGGTCTGCCGCGCACGCGCGTCATCGAGTGCAGCCGAGCGCAGCGCGGCCAGCAGCGTCTCGAGCGTGGTCGCGTGCACGTCGGTCAGTTCGGCGATGACGCGGGTGCGCTCGCTGGACGCGGCCCGTGATTCGCGAAGGTACGCCGGCGGAGCGGCGGCGACCTGCTGCTGGATGCGTACGGCCACCATCTGCCAGAGCTCGTCGACGAACGAGGTGAGTTCGCGCTGGTCATCGTCGGCAGACGTGGCGAGGTGCGGGTCGGTGAGCACCAGCAGCGCGCCCGTCGACGCCATCCAACCGATCGCGTCCCGCTCGGCGCCACCGAGAACCGGCCGGCCGCGCCACGCCCCGCTGCGCGGAAGCACCACCCGAAGGTCGTCAAGTTCCCCGATGGTCACCCGCGAGATGATCGCCTCGTCGCCGGCCTTCTTCTGCGGCCGGCCGATGCACGCCTCGGTGAAGATCACCAACGCGCTGTGCGGCAGGTACGCGGCGAGCGCGGTCGAGAAACGCTCGGCGATCTCCAGGAGCGGGGCCTCGAGGACAAACGCCAGCGACCTGAGCACCGACCGTGTCGTCGCCGCGTCACTCGGGCGCCCGTGGGCGCCGCCGACCGGCGGGAGGCGAGGGGGCATCATCACGCTCACTCCCGCAGTGTACGCGATCGACCGCGAAACAACCTACCCGTTCAGGTAGGTATAACCATCCAAACTACTGGGGCGCCTACCTGATCAGGGGGGCCACAGTGGAGACATGGCGCAAGAAGATCTCGTCTTTCTCTCCATCGGGCTGGACACGGTCCTGAAGGAGAACACGCAGCTCGTCGAGCTGCTGAACCGGACACAGTTCGAAGGGCTCACGGACCTGATCCGCGCCGCGCCCTCGGTGTTCGTCGCGGGGGCCGGCCGTTCCGGCCTGGTGCTGAGGATGACCGCGATGCGGCTTATGCACCTGGGGATGGCCGCCCACGTGGTGGGCGAGACCACAACACCCGCGATACGGGCCGGCGACCTGCTCATCGCAGCCTCCGGCTCCGGGACCACCCCGAGCGTCGTGCGGTCCGCCGCGAAGAGCCGGGAGGTCGGCGCGAACGTCGTGGCGTTCACGACCGCCGCGGACAGCGCGCTCGCCGACCTGGCGACCCGGGTGGTCGTCCTTCCGGCGGCGCAGAAGCAGGACCACGGCACGACCGTTTCGCACCAGTACAGCGGGAGTCTGTTCGAACAAGGCCTGCTGCTCGTCACCGACGCGCTGTTCCACGCCCTGTGGCAGATCGACGGAAGCCCCGCTGAGGAGCTGTGGCCGAGGCACGCCAATCTCGAGTGACCCCCGAGGAACCAAGAAGACGAACAACAAGAACAAGGAGACGGAAGCAATGAAACTGCAAGTGGCGATGGATGTCCTCACGACCGACGACGCGCTCGCGCTCGCCGGGAAGGTGGCCGCCTACGTGGACATCATCGAACTCGGTACTCCGCTGATCAAGAGCGAGGGCCTCGCGGCGGTCACCGCGGTGAAGAACGCACACCCGGACAAGATCGTCTTCGCCGATCTCAAGACCGCCGATGCCGGCGCTCTCGAAGCGGACATCGCGTTCAAGGCCGGGGCCGACCTGGTCACGGTTCTGGGCACCGCGGGCGACTCCACGATCATCGGCGCCATCAAGGCGGCCAAGGCGCACGCCAAGGGCATCGTCGTCGACCTCATCGGGGTCAAGGACAAGGCGGCCCGGGCGCGCGAGGTCAGCGCCCTCGGCGCCGAGTTCGTCGAAATGCACGCCGGACTCGACGAGCAGGCCGAGGCCGGCTTCACGTTCCAGACGCTGCTGGACGAGGGCGAGAAGGCGCAGGTGCCGTTCTCCGTCGCCGGCGGCATCAACGTCGGGACGATCACCGCGGTCCAGCGCGCCGGAGCGACCGTCGCCGTCGCCGGTGGTGCCATCTATGGCGCGGATGACCCCGCGGTCGCCGCGAAGGCTCTCCGCGACGCGATCGTCTGACCGGGATCTCGGGCGCACGCCCCGGCGTTCAGGCCGGGGTCAGTACCGCAACGGCACCTATCCTTGGACAGCGCTGGAAGCTGAACGTTCGGAGCGATACCCACGTGGCGAAACGGCTCAGCGACCAGAATGGCAAGGCGCCGAAACATCCCCATATCGGGAATATGGGGATGTTTCGGCAACGCCGCCAGGCGAGGCCCGCGTGCGCGGCGGATGTCTGGGGTTCGCTCAGCCGGCCGACTTGTATCGGGTAGGGCGGATCTGCCTGTCCTACCGTGTCCAGGATGTGATGGTGGAGTTGGCCGATGTGGCAGAACCCAGCTGGAAGGTCTACTTGTGCCCGGTCTGACCTATCGCAGGGTGGCCGGGCGGGAGGGCGGTCCGGTGCGCTGGCTCAGCCGGTCCAGTACGTCGTCCAGGTCGCCGAGCAACCGGTAGCGGTGCAGCGACGGCGCGGCGGAGCCGAGGTCCTGGTGCCTGGCGACCCCGGCGAGGAAGTCAGCCACCCGGTTCGCGTCCGGCAGCAGGTCGCCGGGGAAGTAGCGGCGGTCGGCGCCCGAGAGGCCCGTGGGGTCGCCCCGTTCAGCCCACCAGCCCAGCTCCTCGTGCCAGCCGGCACGGATTCGCCCGTCGGCCGCGGTATCGCCTAGCGAGGCGCCCACGGCCGGCGTGCGGGCGGTCCCCAGCTCGATGGTCACGCCGAGCGCCTGCTGAGGCATCGGCGGATGCACCCACGCCGCGTACACCACGAGGCGGCGGCGGGTCAGCTCTTGGCTGATCGCATCCACGTACTCGGTCAGGACATGCCGGCAGGTGCTCGTGGCCATCGCTACCCCGTGCTCATGAGCGACTGCTCGTCGAGTAACGGCCGCATTTGGACCGACGCGCCGAATGACCGCCGTGACGAGCAGATGTGCAACCCGGCTTACTGTCTAACCAGGGCAGCGCGCAGCATATCGCCGGGGCAGCCCGGGGACTAGGAGTTGTCGTGTCCTGGCTGTGCGTGTCCCTGGTCCGACGCGCGCAGGATGAGCAGGGTGATCTCGCTGGGCGCGAAGACCCGCAGCGGCGGGCCCCAGAAGCCGGTGCCCCGACTGGTGTAGAGCTGGGTGCGCTGGCCGTGTCGGCTGAGCCCGGCCAGCACCGGCTGCTCGATCCTGACCAGGTAGTGGAACGGCCAGATCTGCCCGCCGTGGGTGTGCCCGGAGATCTGCAGGGCGACGCCGAGCCTGGCCGCCTCGGCCACCTGCCGGGGCTGGTGGGCCAGCAGCAGCACGGGGACCTCGGGATCCGCGCCGGCCAGCGCCGCCTCCAGGTCGGGTCCGTGCCCGGGCATTTTGCCGGCGCCGGCGGGGTCGTCGGTGCCGGCGACCACCAGCCGGTCACCGCCCCGACAGACCACCCGGTGCCGGTTGACCAGGGGTTCCCAACCGAGCTCGGTCATCCGGCTCAGCCAGCCCGGTGCCTCGCCGAAGTGCTCGTGGTTGCCGACCACGTAGAACTTGCCGAGCTCGGCGCGCACCCCGGCGAGCGGATCGACCTGCGCTCGGCGCCGCGCGACCGAGCCGTCGGCGAGGTCACCGACGTGGCAGGCCATCTCCGGGTTGAGCCCGTTCACCACCTCGACGACCTTCTCCGACCAGCGTTTCCGGTCGATCGGGCCGAAGTGGGTGTCGGCGATCACGGCCACGCGCAGTCCGTCCAGACCGGGGCCGAGGTCCGGGATGGCGACCTCGACGGTGCGGACCCGGGGAACCCGGCGCGCCTCGATCACGCCATACACGACCAGCGCCAGCGCGATGACCAGTACGGCGACCGCCACGATCCGGGCCCGAGTCGGGTTGGGCACCCCCGCCAGGAGCAGCGCTGGACGGGCGATGTTGCCGATCACCGACCAGCTGAACAACACCCAGGTGACGCCCAGCAGGGTGTCGCCCGCGCGGGCCGCCGCGTCCAGCTGTCGAGGTCCGTGCCCGAGGAACATCAGCGTGGGCAACCCGAGGAAGGCAAGCACGAACACCGCCGTGCCGGCCGCGAGCACCGAGGTCGGCCACGTCGGGCTGGCCAGCAACGTCCACCAGGGCAGCAGGAACAGTAGGGCGAGTATTGCGAGCACCTGGAGCAGGCGTGGGGCATACCGCAGAAGCCGCATCGGCGGGCGTCGTCCTTCGCGCAGTGGGTTGCACAGTGGGTGCAGCGCGCGAGCCCAGCCCGGCGCCGTGGGCTCCACCGAGCATAACAGCCCGCCGTTCTGTTATGCCTCGCCCGTCCCGGCTCCGGTCCCGGCAGCGGTGTGCTCAGAGCGCCGACTCAGTGTGCTGAGAGCCCCGACTCGCGGGGTAGGTGCCGACGGTGACGGAGCCGGGCGGTGCCGGTGCGTGCCAGGTAGACCAGCAGGGACACGCCGAACATGGCGGCGCAGAGCAGTAGCCAGCGGGCCAGGTACGGCTGCTGGGTCAGCCCGGTGGCGACCTGGTAGCTGATGGCGCCCTGCCGGACGATGCCGGGGAAGAACAGCAGGAAGGTCAGGCCGACGCCGAGCAGCGGCACGCGCAGGTAGTTGATCCCGGGTCCGGGTCGCACCCGGGTCAGCGCTCGATCGGCGGCCGCGTAGAGCGGGAACACCACCAGGTCGTGCGCCACGACCGCGGCGAGGAACCAGAACAGGATCCTCGGCCAGGCCGGGTCGACCAGCACCCCCAGCGCGGCGTAGCCGGCCAGCGCAAGACAGCTCAGCAGCACCAGCAGGTGCAGCGGGTGCGCGCCGTAGAACGCCTTCCAACGGAGGATCACGTCGCGCTCCTGAACTCGATGGACCCGACCCACTTGGTGTTGTGCACCCCGGGCAGCGCCGGCACGATCACCCGGGCCGGCGCGCCGTGGTCGCGGCTCAGCGGCGCGCCGTTCACCGAGAGCGCCAGCAGTGCGTCGGGGTCGAGCACCTGGTCGGCGGTGAGGGTGGCCCTGGCGAACGCCCCCTGTGGCTCCACCGAGGTGACCACCGCGGAGGTTGGCGTGGGCACCCCGGCCAGCGCGGCCAGTTCGCGCAGCCGGACACCGGTCCAGCGTTGCGTCACCGACCAGCCCTCCACACAGGCGATCGGCAACGTCGCGGTGTGCTGATCGAGCGCGGCCAGCGCGGCGGCGTCCAGCGTCATCGCCCGAGGACCGCCGGCCAGGCTCAGCCGCCAGTTCGGCCCGGCCAGCTCATCGGTGATCCCGGCGGCCAGCGCGGTCCGGTTGACCTGGAAGTCGTTCGGTCCGTCGCCGTAGGAGCGCCCGCGCGGCAGCAGCAGCGCGGCGCTGCGCAGCGGCCCGCCGATGGTCTGCCCGACGGTGAGCGCCGCGACCAGCAGCGAGCCGCCGCCGACCACGGCCAGCAGCCCTCGGCGGGACAGCGTGGGCGCCGCCGGGTCGACGGCGACCAGGCTGTCCGGGTCCTCGGGGTGGGCCGGCTCGGGCCGGGTGTCGGCCAGCGGGGTGCGCAACTCGGCGCGCAGCGAGCGGGACCGCAGCCCGGCCACCGTGTGCGGGAGCTTCACCGCGACGTGCACCACGATGCCGGCAATGAACACCCACGCCCCGAAGTAGTGCGCGGTGTAGAAGTCGAACCCGAACACGTAGTCGTACTGGATGTTCAGCACCCCGGTGGCGATCTCGAACAGGATCCCGCCGACCACCGCGAGCAGCGAGATCCGCTCGATCACCTGGGCCAGCGAGCGCGCCGGCGGCCAGGCGAACAGCCGGGGGACCACCGACCAGAGCTTGGCCGCCACCACCGGGATCAGCACCAGACCCAGCCCGACGTGCAGCCCCTGGCTCAGCCGGAACAGCCAGGACGGCCGGGTCGGCCAGTCGAAGAAGGGCAGGTGCAGCCAGCCCACGTTGCCCGGGAAGGCCTGACCGAACTGGGGTCCGTAGGCGATGTAGTCCAGCAGCCCGGTGACGATCACGACGGGCAGGCAGGCCAGCAGCACCGCGCCGAACACCGAGGTCAGCCAGGGGCCGCGCAGTGGGCTGCGCCATTGCCGGGTGCGGCCCGTTCCGGGCGGGCGGAGCCGTTCCAGGGCGCGCCAGGCCGAGGCGGGAAAGCCGTAGCGCGGCGGCGGCGGCGCTGGCGCGGCCGGCCTGGCCGAGGTTCGGGGCATGCGGCGACGGTAGCCAGCCGATCTTGGCCCGGGAGCCCGCAGAGGTGATCCGTAATCACCTGGTAAGCGCTGGTCGCCGCCCTGCCCGGTGTGGCGCCACTAGCCTCGGCCGGGTGCGCATCATGATCACCGGCGGGGCGGGATTCATCGGGTCCCACATCGCCGACCTGCTCGCCGACCACGGCCACCAAGTCCTGCTGCTGGACGCACTGCTGCCCCAGGCACACGGCCGCGCCGGCCCGCCGCCGTGGACCGACCGGCACGAGCTGGTGATCGGCGACGTCCGGGACGGCGAGCTGCTGCGCCGGCTGCTGCCCGGGGTCGACGCGGTCTGCCACCAGGCGGCCATGGTCGGGCACGGGGTCGACCCGTCGGACGCCCCGGACTACGCCGCGCACAACGTCTACGGCACGGCGGTGCTGCTCGCGGCCATGCACGCAACCGGGGTGCGCCGGCTGGTGCTGGCCGGCTCGATGGTGGTCTACGGGGAGGGTCGGTACGACTGCCCGGTGCACCCCGCGGTGCGACCCGGGCCACGCCGCCCGGCCGACCTGGCCGCCGGCCGGTTCGAGCCACCCTGTCCTCGGTGCGGTGCGCCGCTGGTCGGCGGGGTGGTCGAGGAGGACGCCCAGTTGGACCCGCGTAGCACCTACGCGGCCAGCAAGCTGGCCCAGGAGCACCTCGCCTCGGCGTGGGCGAGGCAGACCGGGGGCTCGGTGTGGTCGCTGCGTTACCACAACGTGTACGGGCCGAGGATGCCTCGGGACACCCCGTACGCCGGGGTGGCCTCCCTCTTCCGCTCCGCGCTGGCCAGGGGTGAGGCGCCCCGGGTGCTGGAGGACGGCCGGCAGCGGCGGGACTTCGTGCACGTCGGCGACGTGGCCGAGGCGAACAGGTTGGCGCTGCTCAGCGAGCCGCCGGGGCCATTCACGGCGGTGAACGTGTGCTCGGGCGAGCCGCACACGGTGGGTGAGCTGGCCGGCACCCTGGCGGCGGCGATGGGCGGACCGGAGCCGCTGGTCGTGGGTGGCGCCCGGGCCGGCGACGTCCGGCACGTGGTTGCCTCGCCCGCCCGGGCGCGCGAGCAGCTCGGCTTCCGGGCCCGGGTGCGCTTCGCCGAGGGGGTGGCCGCGTTCGCCACCGACCCGCTGCGTGATCCGGCGCGGGAAATCGGGCACGGAACTCCCGGGGCAGGCCATAAGGTCCCCGATGTGGCAGCCGCTGGCCTTGGCGCGGACGTGGTGTTGCCGTGCTTGAACGAGGCGCAGGCGCTGCCCGGCGTGCTGGCCCGGCTGCCCGCCGGCTACCGGGCGATCGTGGTGGACAACGGCAGCACGGACGACACCGTCGCGGTGGCCACGGCGGCCGGTGCGACCGTGGTGGCCGAACCCCGTCGGGGCTACGGCGCCGCGGTGCACGCCGGGGTACTGGCGGCCACCGCGGACTACGTCTGCGTGCTCGATGCGGACGGCTCGCTGCCCCCGGAGCTGCTACCCACCCTGGTCGCCGAGCTGGCCGCCGGGCGCGCAGACCTGGCGGTGGGCCGGCGGCGGCCGGTCGGGCGGGGTGCCTGGCCCTGGCACGCCCGGGTGGGCAATGCGCTGATCGCCGGGCTGCTGCGCCGGCGCGGGGTGGCGGTGCACGACATCGCCCCGGTCCGGGCGTTCCGCCGGGCTGCCCTGCTGGACCTGGGTATCCGGGATCGGGCGTTCGGCTATCCGCTGGAGCTGCTGCTGCGGGCCGGCGCGGCAGGCTGGCGGGTGCACGAGATCGACGTGGAGTACCGGCCCAGAACCGGTGGGCGGTCCAAGGTGTCCGGCTCGGTGCTCGGTACCGCGAGGGCGGTACGGGACATGGTTGCGGTGCTGGCGCTGACCCGCGCGGGCCAGCCTGGATGAGGGGCACGTATGAGTACGTTTGTGCTGGTGCACGGCGGGTGGCACGGTGGCTGGTGCTGGCGGAAGGTGACCCCGCTGCTGCGCGCCGGCGGACACGAGGTGTACACACCCACGCTGACCGGCCTGGGGGAGCGGGCGCACCTGGCCAACCCGTCGATCGACCTGGCCGCGCACGCCAAGGACGTCACCGCGCTGCTGGAGTACGAGGATCTGCGGGACGTGGTGCTGGTCGGGCACAGCCTTGGCGGCGCGGTGATCAGCGCGGCGGCCGATGTGGCCGCCCACCGGCTTCGCCGGCTGGTCTACCTGGATGCCTTTGTGCCCGAGGTGGGGCAGTCGGTGTTCGACCTGCTCCCGGCGCCCCGCCGGGAGTCCTTCGAGCAGCAGGCCCGTGACCACGGGCAGGGCTGGCTGGTCCCGCTCGACTGGGACACCGCGCTGGACGGCTGGGGAATCACCGACCTGGCCGACCGGGAGTGGATGCGACCGCGGTTGAGCCCCCAGCCGCTGGCGGTGTTCAAGCAGGCCAGAGCCGGCGGCGCCGACCTCTCCGCGCTGCCGTGCAGCTACCTGCACTGCCTGGGTAACCCAACCGTCGCCACCTTCCAGCCCTTCGCCGACCGGGCCGCCGCGGATCCCGCGACCTGGTCGCTGCACCAGCTGGACGCCTGGCACGAGCCCATGATCACCGCACCCGATGAGCTCGCCAAGGTGCTCACCGGGGCAGCTAACTGACGACGACCTCGATCTTCGGTTCGGCGCTGAGCGTGCGGGTCACGTAGCAGACCCGCTTGGCCGACTCGGCCAGCTTGGCCAGCTCGTCAGCGGTCGGGCTGCTGGCCCGCACCTCGATCCGGAACGAGACGAACTGCGGGCCGTCCAACCGGCCTGTCACGTCTACCTCGACGTCGGCGAGCTCCAGGTGGCGCTTCCGGGCGCTGTAGGCCAACGAGATGGTGAAGCAGGACGCGATCGAGGCCAGCAGCAGCTCGGTGGGGCGAGGTCCGGTGTTGGTTCCGCCGATCGACTCCGGCTCGTCCGCGACCAGCTCGAAGTCGCCGGCCTGGATGACCGCGCGCAGGCCGCCGGTCAGCCGGGCTTGCACGGCGCGCTCGCTGACAGCCATTCAGTTCTCCCCGCCGGTGCGCTCAGTGCTGGTGCGGTTCTGGCGACGGCAACGACCTGCCTATGGGGCGGTGCGCGTGGTCTGGGACGAGTGTAAAACGGCCTACCCGGAGATCGTCCTGCCGCCCCACTCGCGCCAGATTCGGGCCAACGTGGGGCAACGCCCGGCAGGTCGGAAGATCGACTATCTCTGCGACGTCTGACGGGGCGTGATGTCGGCGAGCGGAACTGTCGTGCCGAGGTGAAGTCATGCTCGTGGGCAGCCTGGCGCACTCGCTCTAGTGTCGCGTGTCGTAAATGTGTTTACGGTGCGTGGTGC
>Ga0193743_1000921_pt1 | contig 22649 bp, 20 predicted proteins | sample L2c2metaG_FD_143038 | JGI IMG/M metagenome (GOLD analysis project Ga0193743, IMG submission 143038) | Soil microbial communities from a riparian zone of the East river system, Colorado, United States - L2c2 | ecosystem: Environmental > Terrestrial > Soil > Riparian zone | place: USA: East River... | reverse complement strand
TGCTACCTCAATGATAAGCCGGTGTTCCTGGGCAGGGCCGGCCGGATCGACGCGCTGCCCTCGGCGCGCGCGCTGGCCCGCTACCTGGCCGAGTCCGGCGCCGACGGGCACGACCTGACCGCCGCCTCCACCTGGGCCGAGGTGGTGGCCAAGGCGACGGCGGGCGAGCTCGAGGTGGAGGTCGACCCGCAGAACACCTACCAGCTCGCCGGGTTGACCGAGGATCTCACCGACGGTCCCACCACCGTCGACCCCAGCCAGCTGGACCTGGGCGTGGAGCTGCTGCTGGACGTGGGCGAGTGGGCCGGCGACGAGTCCGCCGCGCTGGCCCTGCGCCCGTCGCAGAGCCTGGGCTGGCTGACCTCGTTCGTCCTCCGCCCGGACCCCACCCGCCTGGCCCCCAGCCCGCCCTTCGACGCCGAAGCGCAGCGCTGGGCCGCCCTGGCCGACGACCTCCTCCGCCGCCTCCGCCGCCCCTGACCGCCCCCACCAATTACGCGAGTCGGCGCTCTCAGCACACTGAGTCGGCGCTCTCAGCACACCGTCGGCCCGGGTCAGCACACCGTCGAGCGCTCCGTCAGCCGACCAGCTCGGCGTACCGAGGCTTGATCACGTCGTTGATCAGCGCGAGCCGCTCGTCGAAACCGATGAACGCGCTCTTCATCGCGTTCACGGTGAACCACTGCAGGTCCGCCCAGCCGTACCCGAAGGTGTGCGCCAGGTCGGTGAGCTCGCTGGTCATGCTGCAGCCGGACATCAGCCGGTTGTCGGTGTTCACGGTGACCCGGAAGCGCAGCTTGGTGAGCAGCCCGACCGGGTGCTCGGCCAGCGACTTCGCCGCGCCGGTCTGGATGTTCGACGACGGGCACATCTCCAGGGGGATCCGTTTGTCCCGCACGTAGGCGGCCAGCCGCCCGAGGGTCACCCGGCCGCCGCCGTCCACGGTGAGGTCGTCCACGATCCGCACCCCGTGGCCGAGCCGGTCCGCCCCGCACCACTGCAGCGCCTCCCAGATGGACGGCAGCCCGAACGCCTCGCCGGCGTGGATGGTGAAGTGCGAGTTCTGCTGGCGGAGGTACTCGAACGCGTCCAGGTGCCGGGTGGGCGGGAAACCCGCTTCGGCCCCCGCGATGTCGAAGCCCACCACGCCGTCGTCCCGGTAGCGAACGGCCAGCTCGGCGATCTCCCGGGAGCGCGCCGCATGCCGCATCGCGGTGAGCAGGCAGCCCACCCGGATCCGGTTCCCGTCCTGGGCGGCCCGCTCGGTGCCCAGCCGGAAGCCCTCCAGCACCGCCTCCACCACCGCGTCCAGCCCGAGCCCGTGCTCCACGTGCAGCTCCGGCGCATAGCGGATCTCGGCGTAGACGACCCCGTCGGCGGCCAGGTCCTCGGCGCACTCGGCGGCCACCCGGACCAGCGCGGCCCGGTCCTGCATCACGCCCACGGTGTGCGCGAAGGTCTCCAGGTATCGCTCCAGTGAGCCGGAGTCGGCAGCCGAGGTGAACCAGGCGCCCAGTTCCTCGGGATCAGTGGTGGGCAGCGACCGGTACCTCCCGGCCTCGGCGAGCTCCACCACGGTCGCCGGCCGGAGGCCGCCATCCAGGTGGTCGTGCAGCAGCACTTTTGGCGCAGCGCGCACGTGCTCGTACGTCAAAGGAACCGGGATCTGCATCACGTTGTCACTCTTCCGTCCTATACCCACACCTATCGGGTGAGACAAGCCGCAGCGCCGAGCCCAAGCGGGTGACGCTGAGCTACGCCGATACGCTATTGCACGTCCGCTCCCATTATCCGTTCGACGAAAGCGTCAACGCCGTGAGTGATCAACAAACCCTGTCGTTCGATCGGATGCGCAGCATGCTCATGCGCGCAGCCGAGATCCGCGACAGCGAACAGCAGCAGATCTTCGACTCCCTAGACGAGATCCACGCTCGACTCGCGACCCTTGACGCACTCGGCTCGATGCGCAAGCGGCTCGCCGAACTCCCCGACCGCACCGAGGTCAGCGTCCTGGCCGAGCGCCTGGACGAGACAGTGGCCAAGCTGGACGCTCAGGACGCATCCGTCGCCGCCGTGGCCCGCTCGGTGGACTCCGTGGTCGACCGGCTGGCCAAGCCGTTCGCGCAGCTGGACGGGCGGCTGGACGGGGTGGCCGGGCGGATGGAGGGCATCGCCGGGCGGATGGACGGCCTGGACGACAAGCTCGCCGGGCTGCACAAGCGCCTGGACGACCTGGACAACCGGCTGGACCGGCACGAGCTGCGCCTGGACGGGATGCCCGGAGCGATCACCGGCCCGGTGAAGGAGCGGCTCAGCGGCACCGAGTCCGCGCTGCGCGCCCGGCTGGACGAGGTCGACGACGCGGTGCGCCACCAGCTCGAGGGCAACCGGGACGAGACCCGGCGGAACGCCGAGCAAACCGGCGAGACCCTGCGCCAGCTGATCAACGAGACCAGCACCGGACTGCACGGCAAGCTCACCGAGTTGGGCCAGCGCCCGGCGATCGACCCCACCGACCACCTCACCAACCTGGCCAACCGGCTCGACACGTTGGGCACCCGGTTGGACGACGTCACCAAGCGGCTGGACTCGGTGGACAGCACGCTCGGCGCCCGTCCGGACAAGGACTCGCTGACCGCGCTGGTGCACCAGGCGAACCAGGATTCCGAACGCCGCAACGCCGGCCAGCTGGACGAGGCCATGGCCACCTTCGCCGAGATAATCCTGGGCCGAGGCCCCGGCGCGCACGCCAGCCAGATGCCCATGCCGGCACCGCGTCCGGCGCAGCGGCGCGGCCGCGCCAAGGCGGCCATCAAGGCGCGCAACGGCACCACCCCGGACGAGCCCGCCGAGGACGTCGACGACTGACCCCAGCGCCCTCTCAGGGCCCCGCGCAGCACCGCCCGGCGGAGGGCTGGGCTCCGAGCGGCCCGACACAGCCCCCCGTGGCTCGGCACAGCCCGTTGGGCGGCTGTGTGAGCACTAGGCGGGCTGTGTGGGCGGCTCAGGTCCGCGTGCCGAGCGCGGCGAGCACCAAGGGCGTCCGCTCCCGCTCCGTGGCGGGGCTGCCCGCCGTGGCGGGGCTGTCCTCGGCGAACCGGGCGGCGCCGGCCAGCGCCGCCCTGGCCGCTTCCAGCGCGTCGGGTCGGTCGGTGTGCAGCTCGAGTAGCGGCTGGCCGGCCGCGACCGGTTCACCCGGGTCCACCAGCAGCCGGATCCCGGCCGCCGGATCCACCGCGTCCTCCTTGCGCGCCCGTCCGGCGCCCAGCAACCAGGCGGCCACCCCGACCGGGTAGGCGTCCCAGCCGGCGAACACCCCGTCGCGTTCGGCGAGCAGCGGCTCGACCGTGCCGGCCACCGGCAGCGGCGCGTCCGGGTCGCCGCCCTGGGCGGTGATCATCTCCCGCCAGACCGGGTAGGCCGCCCCGGAGGCGAGCACCTCGGCCGGGTCCGGTCCGTCCGGCGGAACCAACCCGACCAGCGCGAGCATCTCCCTGGCCAGCCGCACGGTCAGCTCCACCACGTCCGGCGGACCCCCGCCACGCAGTACCTCGACCGACTCGGCGACCTCCAGCGCGTTGCCCACCGCCCGGCCCAGCGGCGCGGACATGTCGGTGATCAGCGCCGCGCAGCGCAGCCCGTGCGCGGCGGCGATGTCCAACATCGCGGTGGCCAGCTGGTGGGCCTGCTCCGGGGTCTTCATGAACGCCCCGGAACCGACCTTCACGTCCAGCACCAGCGCGTCGGTACCCTCGGCCAGCTTCTTGCTCATGATCGAGCTGGCGATCAGCGGGACCGACTCCACGGTGCCGGTGACGTCGCGCAGGGCGTAGAGCTTGCGGTCCGCCGGGGCCAGCGTCGGGGTGGTTGCACAGATCACCGCGCCGATCTCGGCGAGCTGCTCGCGGATCTCCTTCTCCGACAGCGAGGCCCGCCACCCCGGGATGGACTCCAGCTTGTCCAGCGTGCCGCCGGTGTGCCCCAGCCCGCGCCCGGACAGCTGCGGCACGGCCGCCCCGCAGGCCGCGACCAGCGGGACCAGCGGCAGGGTGATCTTGTCCCCGACCCCGCCGGTGGAGTGCTTGTCAGCCAGCGGGCGGCCGGATCCGGACAGGTCCAGCCGGTCCCCCGAGTCGATCATCGCCTGGGTCCACCGGGCGGTCTCCTCGGCATCCATCCCGCGCAGCAGAATGGCCATGGCCAGCGCGGCCATCTGCTCGTCGGCCACCGCGCCGGAGGTGTAACTGGCCACCATCCAGTCGATCTGCTCGCCGCTCAGCCGGCCCCCGTCGCGCTTGGCCTTGATCACTTCCACCGCGTTCGGCGTCATCATCTCCCCAGGTCAGAGGTCGTGAGTGGCAAGTGGTCCTATCGGACCACTCGCCACTCACGAGGGCAGGTCGGTCGGGCCGAAGGCGTCCGGTAGCAGGTCGGCCACGGTGCGGACGCCGGACGGGGTGTCCACCAGGCAGTCCGGGCCGCCCAGCTCGTAGAGCACCTGCCGGCACCGCCCGCAGGGGGTCAGCGCCGCCCCGGCGCCGGATCGGCAGGCCATCGCGACGAACCGGCCGCCGCCGGTCAGCCGCAGCTGTCCGGCCATGGTCACCTCGGCGCACACGCCCAGCCCGTAGGAGGCGTTCTCCACGTTGCAGCCGGTGACAACGCGGCCGTCGTCGCAGACCGCCGCCGCGCCCACCCGCAGCCCGGAGTAGGGGCAGTAGGCGTGTGCCGCGGCGGCCAGCGCGGCCGCCCGCAGCCCGGCCCAGTCCACCTCGACGCCGCGCACCGCGGAGGTCATTCCGCGCCTCTGCGGTACTCCAGGCCGTCGGCGGCGGGTGGTCGCAATCGCTGCGCGGCCACCGCCAGCACCACCAGGGTGACCAGCTGCGGTGCGTAGGTGGCGAACTCCCTGGGCAGCGTGTCGGTGAGGAAGTACACCGCGTACGCGGCGATCCCGGCGGCCGCCGCCAGCACCGAGGCCAGCCAGCGCCGGCGCAGCGCCCAGGCGATGGCCACCACGATGGCCAGCAGCGAGGCGCCGTAGAGCAGGTCGTGCACCGCCTGCGCCCCGGCGCGCAGCTGCAGCCCGTCCACGTAGCCGAACAGCGCGGCGCCGGCCAGCAACCCACCCGGTCGCCAGTTGCCGAAGATCATCGCGGCCAGGCCGATGTAGCCCCGGCCGCCGGTCTGGCCCTCCAGGTACCCCAACTGCCCGGGGTTGAGCACCAGCGCGACGCCGCCCAGCCCGGCCAGCGCCCCGGAGATGACCACGGCGGCGTACTTGTACCGGTACACCGAGACGCCCAGCGACTCCGCCGCGTACGGGTTCTCCCCGCAGGAGCGCAGCCGCAGCCCGAACCGGGTCCGCCAGAGCACCCAGTAGCTGATCGGCACCAGCAGCAGCCCGAGGACCACCAGCGGGGTGAACCCGGTGATCAGCCCTCGGAGCAGCCCGGCCACGTCGGACAGCACCGGGGTGTGCCGGTCCTCCAGCGTGCCCAGCCAGTTGCCCAGCGGCTGCACCGAGTAGGTGTCGAACCCGGTGAGCGGGGCGGACTGGCGGGGGTTGTGCGAGACCGGCTGGAAGATGAGCGTGGACAGGTACTTGGTCAGCCCGGCGGCGAGCAGCGTGATGGCCACCCCGGAGACGATGTGGTTGACCCCGAAGGTGACAGTGGCCAGCGCGTGCAGCAGCCCGCCCAGCGCCCCGAACACCACGCCGCCGAGCACCGCGCCCCACGGTCCCCAGGCCAGCCCGGCGAACGCCCCGCCCCAGGTGCCCAGGATCAGCATGCCCTCCAGCCCGAGGTTGATCACCCCGGCCCGCTCGGCCCACAGCCCGCCCAGCCCGGCCAGCAGGATCGGCAGCATCAGCCGCAGCGCCGCCTGCGCGGTACCCGACGAGGTGAGCTCGTGCTGCCCGGTCAGCGCCGAGGTCACCACCAGCACGGCGACCGCCGCCGCGGCCGCGAACGCACCCCGGGCCCAGCCGGGTATCCGGCGGCGGGGCGGCGGCGCGGCGGGCAGGGTGATCGGCGCGTCGGCGGGATTCAACGTGGTCATCGGGCCTCCGAGGGAGCCACCCCGGTCGGCCCCGAGGGCGATCCGGGCGGCGGCGATCCGGGCGGTGGCTGGCCGGGGGGCGAACGACATGCTGGCCTCGGCGGCCACCCGGCGCCGCTGGGCGGTCAGCTCGTACCGGCGGACGATCTCGTAGGCGATCACCACCGAGATCACCGTCACCCCCTGCATGATCACCGCGATCTCCCTGGGCACGCCGATGTTGTCCAGCGCGAGCGCCGCCTTGTCCAGGAACGCCCAGAGCAGCGAACCGGCCGCGATGCCCACCGGGTTGTTCCGGCCGAGCAGCGCGATCGCGATGCCGGTGAACCCGTAGCCCTGTGGCGCGTTGAGCGTGTAGGCGAAGTCACGGCCGAGCAGTTCGGGCAGCCCGATCAGGCCGGCTACCGCGCCGGACAGCAGCAGGGCGACCACGGTCATCCGGCGCGCGTTCACCCCGCCGGCGGCCGCCGCGGTGGGCGACTCACCGGAGGCCTTGAGCTCGAACCCGAACCGGGTGCGGCCCAGCATGAACCAGTAGCCGATGCCCAGCGCGATGGCCACGAACACCATCCCGAACAACGTCCCCTTGGTGCCCAGGGTGATCCCGGGGAAGTGCCCGCCGGACGCGATCGGCCGGGTGGAGATGTTGTTGCCCTCCAGCACACCGAATGTGTCCGGCCGGATCAGGTAGGCGATCACCCCGGTCGAGATGGCGTTCAACATGATCGTGGAGATGACCTCGCTGACCCCGCGGTAGGCCTTGAGCACCGCCGCCACCCCGGCCCATCCGGCGCCCACCAGCAGCGCCACCACGATGATCATCACCGTGTGCAGCACCGGCGGCAGCACCCACAGGCCCCCGACGATCGCCGCCACGCACGCGGCCAGCCGGAACTGGCCCTCCACCCCGATGTTGAACAGCTTCATCTGGAAACCCAGCGCCACCGCCAACCCGGACAGGTAGTACACGGCGGCGCTGTTCACGATGTCCACCGCGGTGGTGCCCTGGCCAACCTGGCTGATCATCACCCGCAGCGCGGTCCACGGGTGGTCCCCGCTGAACAGCAGCGCCACCGCGCACAGCAGCGCGGAGAACACCACCGCCAGCACCGGTGCCAGCAACCGCCCCCGCAGTCCGCTCACAGCGCGGCTCCGGTCATCGCGGCGCCCAACTGCTCCGGGGTGACCGTGGCCGGATCCGCGTCGGCCACCAGCCGCCCGCGCAGCATGACCTTGATCGTGTCGGACAGCCCGATCAGCTCGTCCAGGTCGGCCGAGACCAGCAGCACGGCGAGCCCGTCCCGCTGTGCGCCCCGGATCACCTCCCAGATCATCGCCTGCGCGCCGACGTCCACGCCCCGGGTCGGGTGCGAGGCGATGAGCAGCACCGGGTCGCCGGACAGCTCCCTGCCGACCACCAGCTTCTGCTGGTTACCGCCGGACAGCGCGGCGGCCGGGACGTCCACCCCCGGGGTACGCACGTCGAACTCGGTGACGATCCGCTCGGTGTCCGCCCGGGCCGCGCGCACGTCGAGCAGCACCCCCCTGGAGATCGGCGGGCGGCTCTGGTAGCCGAGCACCCGGTTCGCCCACAGCGGTTGGCTGGGCAGCAGCCCGTGCCTGGTCCGGTCCTCGGGCACGTAGCCGATGCCGGCCTCCCGGCGCCGCAGGGTGCCCAGCGGGGTCAGGTCCACCTGGCCGCCTTCAGTGCCGGCGCCGTCGCCGGCATGACCCAGCAGCACCCGGCCGGACGCCGCCTGGCGCATCGCCATGATCGTCTCGACCAGCTCGGTCTGCCCGTTGCCCTCCACCCCGGCGATGCCGAGTACCTCCCCGGCGTGCACCACCAGGCTCACCGAGTCCAGCACCCGCCGTTCGCCATCCTCGGCGAGCAGGGTGAGGTCCTCGACGCGCAGCGCCTCCCGGTCGGTGACCGTGCTCTCCCGGGAACCCGGATCGGGCAGCTCACTGCCCACCATCATCTCGGCCAGCCGGCGGCTGGTCACCTGGCGCGGGTCCACGGTGCCCACGCAGCGGCCCCGGCGGATCACCGTGATGGTGTCCGCGATGGAGCGCACCTCGTCCAACTTGTGCGAGATGAACAGGAACGTGTAGCCCTGCGCACGCATCTCCCGCACGGTGCCGAACAGCTCGTCCACCTCCTGCGGCACCAGCACCGCGGTGGGCTCGTCCAGGATCACCACCCGGGCGCCCCGGTAGAGCACCTTGAGGATCTCCACCCGCTGCCGGTCCGCCACGCCCAGCCGGGCCAGCGGCAGGTTCGGGTCCACCCGCAGGCCGGTGGTGGCGGCCAGCTCGGCGATGCGGCGCCGCGCCTTGCCGCCGATGCCGTGCTCGGACTCGGCGCCGAGCAGCACGTTCTCCGCCACGGTGAGGTTGTCCGCGAGCATGAAGTGCTGGTGCACCATGCCGATGCCGGCCTTGATGGCGTCCGACGGCGAGCGGAACCGCACCTGCGCACCGTTCACCTCGATGTGCCCGGAGTCCGGCTGCTGCATGCCGTAAAGGATCTTCATCAGGGTCGACTTGCCGGCCCCGTTCTCCCCGCACAGCGCGTGCACCTCACCGGTGCGGACCACCAGGTCGATGTTGCTGTTGGCGATCACACCGGGGAAGCTCTTGCTGATGCCGACCAGCTGGACGGCCGCGGTGGGGTTCACGGTGGAAGTCTCGGGGATGATCGTCTCGGCACCGTTGCTACTGCTCCGGCGTGGCGGACACCTTGATCGCACCGCTGATGATCTGCGCCTTGTAGGCGTCCAGCTGGCTCTTGATGTCGTCCACAAAACCGCCCGAGGTGGCGTAGCCGACGCCGTCCACCTTCAGGTCGAACACCTTCGGGATGTTGTTCGTCTGGTTGCTGGCCACCGCCGAGATGAAGTCGTAGACCGCCACGTCCACCCGCTTGACCATCGAGGTCATGATGACGTCCCGGACGTCGGCCAGGGTCTTGTCGTTGTACTGGTCGGAGTCGACCCCGATGCCCCACTTCGGGTTCTGCGGGGTGCTGGCCGCCTTGATCGCCCGGAAAGCGCCGGACCCGGAGGCGCCGGCCGCCGCGTAAACCACGTCCGCGCCCGCGTCCAGCTCGCCCTTCGTGGCCTCGCCGCCCTTGGCCGGATCGTTGAACCCGCTCAGGTCACCGGCCTGGCTGAGGTAGCTCGTCTCGATCTTGATGTCCGGGGCGACCGCCTTGGCCCCCTGCTTGAAGCCCGCCTCGAACTTCTGGATCAGCGGAGTCTGCACGCCGCCGACGAAGCCGATGTGGCAGCTCTTGGTCTTGAGCGCGGCCGCCGCGCCGACCAGGAAGGAACCCTGTTCCTCGGCGAACACCAATGGGGTGACGTTCGGGAGGTCGTTCGCGGTGCTGTCGATCAGCGCGAACTTGACGTTCGGTGCGCCCGGCGCGACCGCCTCGACCGCCGGCTCGTACTTGAACCCGACCGCGATGATCGGGTTGTAGCCGTCGGCGACCAGCTGGCGCAGCCGACCGGCGCTGGCGTCCTCACTCTCCCCGACGGCGGCGGTGAGCTCCTTGTCCTGCGTTACCCCGAGCTGTGCCTTGGCCCGGTCCAGGCCGGCGGCCGCGGCGTCGTTGAACGATGCGTCGCCGCGCCCGCCGACGTCGTAGGACAGCCCCACGCGCAGTGCGCTGGCGTTCGCCCCCACTCCGCCCACGGGTGGCGCGGCCGGCGCGGCCCCGCCGGTCGGCGAAGGGTTGCGCCGGCACTCGGTCGCGGCGCCGGCCGAACCGCCGGAACCCGTCGAGCCGGTGTCCTTCGCGCAGCCGACCAGACTGACCGCCACGACCAGCAATGCCGCGGTCAGCACCGACGCTCGACGCATGCCGCCACCTCCATCAGTGCTCAAGATCGCAACCCCCATCGCTCCGCGGGCACGCTACTAGCCGGTACCCGGACGTGACCAGGACTTGCTCTAGTCGTTCACGAACCAGAATCATTGCGATCGCCAAAGGAGGCGTGATGGATGAGGCCAGTGTGACCATCGACGCGGCGCCAGAGCAGGTCTGGGCGCTGGTGTCCGACATAACTCAGACCGGGAAATGGAGTCCGTCCAACACCGGCGGAAAATGGATCATGGGCGCGTCCGGGCCCGCCGTGGGCGCCCGCTTCATCGGGTTCAACAAGCGCGGCCTGGCCCGCTGGCCCACCACCTGCAAGGTCATCGAGTGCGAGCAGCCCACTCGCTTCGCCTTCCAGGTCAACGAGAACAAGATGCAGTGGGGCTGGAAGGTCGAGCCCGCCGAGGGCGGCGGCACCGTGCTCACCCAGTGGCGCGAGCGGGTCGGCCAGCCGATGGCGCCGATTCGGCTCGCCGCCAGCCTGCTATTCCGCGACAAGCTGGACGAGGAGATGATCGAGGGCATGCACCGCACCCTGGCAGCGGTGAAGGCCGAACTGGAGAGCACCACCGCCTCGGCCGGCTGAGGCCAACCGGGCGGGCCGTCATCCAGCCCGCCCGGTTGATCTTCACCCGGTTGCCGGAGGCGGGGTTCGGCCTGGTGTGGCGGCCGTGGCGGCTCGACTAGCGTGTCTCGACGTGACCCACCGACGCGCGGCCGCCCTCCTCGGGATACTGGCGGCGGCGCTGTGCGTCCTGCTGGGCACCGCCGCCCCCGCGCTCGCCGCGCCCAACCCGGCCCCAGTGGCCGACGACGCCGGATGCCGGGTGCCGATCGCACCCCCGCCGCCGATCGACGCCTCCGAGAAGCCCCTCCCGGGCACCACGGCGCCGCCCCCGCTGCCGGTGCCCGCGCACCCGGTGGGCGGGCCGGCCATGGGCAACTGCGGAATCCTGCTCCCCGCCGGCGCCCCTCCGCTGCCGGCCGGCGAGACCAGCGCCTCCTGGCTACTCGCCGACCTGGACACCGGCGCGGTGCTCGCCGCGCACAACCCACACGCCCGGGAGCGACCCGCGTCCCTGCTCAAGGTGCTCACCTCGCTGGTGGTGCTGCACTCGCTGAACCTGGACACCGTGGTGGAAGGCACCCAGGAGGACGCGAACGTGCCGGGCAGCCGGGTGGGCGTCGGCGCCGGCGGTCAGTACAGCGTGCGCCTGCTGCTCACCGGGCTGCTGCTCAACTCCGGCAACGACGCGGCCAACGCGCTGGCCCGTCAGCTCGGCGGGGTGCCGGCCATGTTGGACGCGATGTCCCAGACGGCGGCCTCGATGGGTGCGCTGGACACCCGGCCGACCAGCCCCTCCGGGTTGGACGCCCCGGGCATGTCCACCTCGGCCTACGACCTGGCGCTGTTCTACCGGGCGGCGGTGCGCGACCCGACCTTCGTGGCGATCGGCCGCACCCGGTTGGCCGACTGGCCAGGGCACGGCGACCTGCCCGGCTTCAAGATCAGCAACGACAACCGGATGCTGACCAGCTACCCGGGAATCATCGGCGGCAAGACCGGGTTCACCGATGACGCCCGGCATACCCGGGTCGCGGCGGCCGAACGGAACGGTCGCCGGCTGGTCGTCGTGCTGATGCGCGGCGAGACACACCCGGTGCCGATGGACACCCAGGCGGCCCGGCTGCTTGACTACGGCTTCGCGCTGCCCGCCGACACACCCGCCGTGGGCAACCTGGTGGACCAAGCGCCCGGCGACCCGGGGGCTGAGGCGGAGGCTCAGACGGCGCGGGGCTGGACCGGCGAGGCGCTGCTGGCCGGCTCGACGCCGGACGGCCAACCCGCCGAGAACATCCCGGCCAGCCTCGCGGTGATCGGAGGTGGCGCGCTGCTCGGCGGGCTGCTGTCCGTGCTGGTCGCCCGGCGCCGCCCGCGCGGCCGGCACACCGCCGCCAACATCGCCCGCCCCGGACCGACCGAGCCACCCAAGCGGTAGGCCCGGCTCAGCGGCGCCAGCCGGCGTCCGTCAGCGGCGCCGGCGGGCGAAGCCGCCGAGCAGCAGCCCGGCCACCGCGCCGGCGCCGACCAATCCGGCGGTCAGCCCGCCACTGGGCGCGCGCCCCACGGTGACCTCCGTCCTGATCACCGCCGGACCTGGCGCCGGAGGCGGCTTCTCGACCATGTTCTCCTTGGCCGTGGCCGCCCACGCGGCGAGGAACAGCAGGAACCGGGAAACGGTGAAGATGAAGATCATCAGACCGAGCACCGGCCCGAACAGCGCACCGGTCGGCGAGTTGGTGATCTGAGCCAGGTAGAACACCATGATGTGCTTGATGATCTCGAAGCCGATCGCGCCGGCCAGTGCCGCCTTGGCCGCGCTGCGCCAGGTGACCGGCTCGCGGGGCAGCCGGGCGATCACCCAGAGGAACACGAGCGCGTTGGCCAGCAACCCGACGACCACTACGACCAGCTGGATCAGCGGGTTCAGCCAGGCCACCTGATCCAGCCCGACCAGTTTCAACACCGGTTTGGCCAGGCCACCGGCCGCCACCACGCCGAAGGAGACCACCAGCGCCACGCCGAGCCCGATGAGCGCCAGCAGGTCCCCCAGCATCTTGCGCAGCAGCTTCGGCGGGTCCTTGCGTTGGCCCCACTGCTCGGACAGCGCCTCGCGCAGGTTGGCCATCCAGCCCAACCCCGAGTACAGCGCGATGATCAGGCCGATCACCCCGACCGTCCCGGCGGAGTTGATCGCCGAGGTGATGACGCCGTTCAGCGTGGTGCCCAGGTCGCTCGGCACGGCCTTGGTGATCGACTCCTGCAGTCGGAGCAGCAGGTCCGGGTTGCGCCTCAGGAATAGCGCACCGGCCGCGAACGCCACCATGAGCAGCGGGAACAGCGCCAGCACGCTGAAGTAGGTGATCGCGGCGGCGTAGTGGTCGCCGTGGTTCTCGGTGTAGCTCTGCCCGGCGCGGAGCAGGTGGTCGATCCACTCGTAGCGCCGGCGCAGCTCGGCCACCTTGGACGGCTTGGTGGGCTTGGTGGGCTTGGTGGGCTTCTCCGGCTGGTCGGCCACGGCGGCTCCTCCGGTGGTCGGTGCCGGGCCGATCAGCCTGTCGGAGATCAGCGCAGCGGCGGAAGGAACCCGATCCTGTCGTAGACCGTCCCCAGTGTCGCGCTGGCCACGTCCCTCGCCCGGGTGGCGCCTCCGGCCAGGATCCGGTCGAGCTCGGCCGGGTCATCCAGGTAAGCGGTTACCTTCTCCCGCAGCGGGGAGACGAAGTCGCCCACCGCCTCGGCCAGGTCCTTCTTCAGGTCGCCGTAACCCTTGCCGGCGTAGTCGGCCTCCAGCTCGGCGATCTTCCGGTTGGTCAGCGCCGAGTAGATGGTGAGCAGGTTGGAGATGCCGGGCTTGTGCTCGACGTCGAAGCGGATCTCCCGCTCGGCGTCGGTGACCGCCGACCGGATCTTCTTCGCGGACACCTTCGGGTCGTCCAGCAGATCGACGATGCCGCCGGGACTGGACGACGATTTGCTCATCTTCGCGGTCGGGTCCTGCAGGTCGAAGATCTTCCCGATGCCCTCCGGGATGAACGGCTCCGGCACGGTGAACGTGCCGGCGCCGAACCGGGTATTGAACCGCTGGGCCAGGTCCCGGGTCAGCTCCAGGTGCTGGCGCTGGTCCTCACCGACCGGCACCCGGTCGGCCTGGTAGAGCAGGATGTCGGCGGCCATCAGTATCGGGTAGGTGAACAGCCCGACGGACGCGCGGTCGGTGCCCTGCTTGGCCGCCTTGTCCTTGAACTGGGTCATCCGGCTGGCCTCGCCGAACCCGGTGATACAGCTGAGCACCCAGGTCAGCTCGGCGTGCTCGGGCACCTGCGACTGCACGAACAGGGTGCACCGGGCCGGGTCCAGGCCCAGCGCCAGCAGCTGGGCGACGCCCCGCCGGGTCCGCTCGCGCAACGCCGCCGGGTCGTGCGGGGCGGTGATCGCGTGCAGGTCCGGGATGAAGTAGAACGCGTCGTGGTCGTCCTGTAGCGCGATCCATTGCCGCAGCGCGCCGAGGTAGTTGCCCAGGTGGAACGAGTCGGCGGTCGGCTGGATCCCGGAGAGCACCCGGGGCCGGTGGGACGAGTCTGTCATGTCCTCGATTCTCCCAGTGCGGTCGAGGAAGTTCCCAGGCGGTCGGCGGGTGAGTCGCCACATCTGCCCGGCTGAGAACGCACGGTCCCGTGCCGAGCGCGGATACCGGCCGCGGTCCAGGATGGAGCAGCCGCCGCACTGGAGCGCGCCGCCCGATCGCGAGGAGCAGCATGACGCTGATCGCCTTGGAAGAGCACCTGATCCCCGCCGACCTGGTCGGGCAGGTGTGGCCGAATCGTTCGGCGCCGGAGGCGTTGCGCGCGGCGCTGATGGACGTCGGCGAGCGGCGGCTGCGGGTGATGGACGAGGCCGGCATCGACGTACAGGTGCTCTCGGTGGCCGCGCCGGCCGCTCAGCAGGCGCCGGCCGAAGACGCGGTGGCGTTGGCGGTCGCGCTCAACGACCGGTGCGCCGAGGCGGTGGCCGCCCACCCTGACCGGTTCCAGGCGCTGGCCAGCCTGCCCACTGCTGATCCGGGCGCGGCCGCGGCGGAGGCCAAGCGGGCGGTGTCCGAGCTGGGCTTCTGTGGGGTGGTGATCAACGGGCACACCGAGGGGCGGTTCCTGGACGCGCCGGAGTTCGACGAGCTGCTCGGCGCGATCGAGCAGCTGGACGTGCCGATCTACCTGCACCCCACGTATCCGCCGCCGGAGGTCGCGGAGATCTACTTCAGCGGGCTCCCGGCGCCGGTGAGCCTGGCACTGGCCACCGCGGCCTGGGGCTGGCACGCGGAAACCGGGCTGCACGTCCTGCGGCTCGCGGCCGGTGGCGTGTTCGACCGGCATCCCGGGCTGCGGGTGGTCGTCGGGCACATGGGCGAGAACCTGCCGTTCTCCCTGATGCGCGCGGACGCCGTGCTGAGCGGCGCGCGCCCCGGCCAGCGCTCGGTGGCGGACATCGTGCGCGAGCACGTGCACATCACCATCTGCGGCTATCCGACCGTGCCGCCGCTGCTCTGCGCGCTGTCCGTATTCGGCGCCGACCGCATCCTGTTCTCCACCGACTACCCGTTCGGCGACGCCGCGGTGCACTCCCGGTTCCTGGCCGAAGCCCCGATCAGCCCAACCGACCGCGACAAGATCGGCCACCTGAACGCCAAACAACTATTCCGCCTCTAACCGGCCGCCCCGATTACGCCGCACAGACCTGGTAGGGGCCGCGCAGACTGTGCGGAGTCTGTGCGGCCTGCACGCGGTCTGTGCGGCGTTAGGCCTCGTCGGCTGGCTGGTCGCGGTCGGCCAGCTTCTCGTCGGCGGCGGGTGGCTCAGTGGCCGGCTGCCGGGTTGCCAGGTTCGGCAGCCGGACCATGCCGCTGTCCAGATCGATGTCGAAGCGGGGGCGGTGCAGCTTGCCGTCGCTGTCCTCGCCACCCTCGTCGGTCAGCTTCTTCCCGGGGAACAACTCTCCCAGCATGCCCATGCGTTCACGGTAGACCCGGCGGCCTCTGGCCCGACGGAAACCCCGACGGAGTGTGCTGAGAACGCCGACTCAGTGTGCTGAGAGCGCCGACTCGCGGGAAGTAACGGGAAGTGAGTGGTGCGTGGTCCCTTCAGGCGGTGGTGAGAGGGAGGAGGCGGGGGGCGGCGGCTTCGGCGGGGGTGAGGTGCTCGGGCGAGCCGACGTAGGTGGTGGTGCGCTGGCGGACCGGGCGGCCGGCCAGCGTGGCGATCGCGGCCAGCTCGGCCACGGTGCGCGCCGAGCCGTTCTCCGAACCGGCCATCCGGCTGATCGTCTCCTCCATCAGGGTGCCGCCCATGTCGTCCGCGCCGCCGGCCAGGATCCGCGCCGACAGCGAGTCGCCCAGCTTCACCCAGGAGCACTGCACGTGGTCGATCCGGCCGTGCAGGGCCAGCCGGGCGAACGCGTGCACCGCCCGGTTGTCCCGCTCGGTGGGCCCCGGGCGGGCGATGCCGGCCAGATAGATCGGCGCGTTGTGGTGCACGAACGGCAGCGGCACGAACTCGGTGAACCCGCCGGTGCGGTCCTGGATGGCGGCCAGCGTGCGCAGGTGGCCCAGCCAGTGCCGGGGCTCGTCCACGTGCCCGTACATCATCGTGGAGGAGGACGGGATGCCCAGCTCGTGCGCGGTGCTCACCACCTCGATCCACTGCGAGCTGGGCAGCTTGCCCTTGGTCAACACCCAGCGGACCTCGTCGTCCAGGATCTCCGCCGCGGTGCCGGGAATCGAGCCCAGCCCGGCCGCGCGCAGCTCGGTCAGCCACTCCCGGATGGACACGCCGGCCTTGGCCGAGGCGGACACGATCTCCATCGGGCTGAACGCGTGTACGTGCATCCCGGGCACGGCGGCCTGGACCGCGCGCACCAGGTCGGCGTAGAACGTCACCGGCAGCTGGGGGTCGATGCCGCCCTGCATGCACACCTCGGTGGCGCCCTCGGCCGCCGCTTCCACCGCCCGCGCGGCCACCTCGTCCAGCGAAAGCCGGAAGGCGTCGGCGTCCCGCTCCCGCTGGGCGAACGCGCAGAACCGGCAACCCACGTAGCACACGTTGGAGAAGTTGATGTTGCGGTTGATCACGTAGCTGACCTCGTCGCCGACCACGTCGGCGCGCACCTGATCGGCCAACCGGCACAGCTCGTCCAGCGCGGTTCCTTCGCTGGTCAGCACCGCCATGGCGGCCGTGGTGTGCGCCGGGTCGAGCAGCGCCGCCGGGTTGTCCGCCGCGAGGGCGAGGCCGGCGCGGACGTCCGCGTCGAGCCGCTCCGGGGCCGCGCCGGCGGCGGTTCGCTGGGCGGCCAGTTCGCCGCGCAGCTCGTCCCAGTCGCCGTAGACCGAGTCGAAGTCGCCGCGCCGGTCGTCGGTGCGTCCGGTGGTGTCGATGGTCGCCTGCAGGTCCACCCGCCCGGTGGACTCGAAGCCGCCGTCCGGCTCCTGCCACGGGCGGCCGGCGAGCACGGCGTCCTCCCTGGCCAGGCCGGTGGCCGGGTCGGCCAGCGCGGCCACGTGCCGGTGCAGCCGGGTGTCGATCCACGGCGAGCCAGCCAAGACGTAGCGCGGGTAGGCGGTGAGCCGCTCCCGCAGGGTGAAGCCGGCCTCCGCCGATCGGGCGGCCAGCTCCTCGATCACCGGCCACGGCCGCTCCGGGTTGACGTGGTCGGCGGTCACCGGGGACACCCCGCCCCAGTCGTCGATGCCGGCGCGCAGCATCAGCCCGAACTCGTTGCCGACCAGGTTAGGCGGGGCCTGCAGCCGCATCTTCGGCCCGAGCACCAGCCGAGCCACCGCGATGGTGGCGGCCAGGTCGTCCAGGTCGGCGTCCGGGTCGTTGGCCATCGCGGTGTCCGGCTTGGCCCGGAAGTTCTGCACGATGGTTTCCTGGATGTGCCCGTGCGCGCGGGCCGCCGAGCGGATGGCGAACAGCGAGTCGGCCCGCTCCGCGCGGTTCTCCCCGATGCCGATCAGGATTCCGGTGGTGAACGGCACGCCCACCCGGCCGGCGTCGGTCAGGGTGCGCAGCCGGACGGCCGGCTCCTTGTCCGGGCTGCCGTAGTGCGCGCCGCCCGGCTCCGACCAGAGTCGGGTGGCGGTGGTCTCCAGCATCATGCCCATGCTCGGCGCGACCGGCTTGAGCCTGGTCAGCTCGGCCCAGGAGAGCACTCCGGGGTTGAGGTGCGGCAGCAGCCCGGTCTCCTCGAGCACCGCGATCGCGCAGGCCCGCACGTAGTCCAGGGTGGAGTCGTAGCCGCGCGCGTCCAGCCACTCCCGGGCGGCCGGCCAGCGGTCCTCCGGGCGGTCGCCCAGGGTGAACAGCGCCTCCTTGCACCCGGCCGCCGCGCCGGCGCGGGCGATCTCCAGCACCTCGTCGCGCTCCAGGAAGGCGGCGGGCAGCCGGTGCGGGACGGTGGCGAACGTGCAGTAGTGGCAACGGTCCCGGCAGAGCCTGGTCAGCGGGATGAACACCTTCCGGCTGTAGGTCACCACCCCGGGGCGGCCGGCGTCGACCAGCCCGGCGTCGCGCACCCGGCCGGCGATGTCCAGCAGCTCGTCCAGGGCCTCACCCCTGGCGGCCAGCAGCACGGCCGCTTCGTCGATGTTCAGCATGACCCCGTCCCGGGCCCGGCGGATCGCGCGGCGCATGGCCGACTGCGACGGCACTACCTCGGACGGTTCCATCCGGGTGGGCAGGGCGGTGGTCAAAGGGAGTTCGAGGTGATTCGAGAGATCAGCCACCCCTGCACACTAGGTCGATTTACCAGACCCTGCGACAAAGCTGGGTCTTTTTCACAGACTTAGGCTAATCCTCGGACGCCCTCGACCAGGAGATCGAGGCCCCGGGCGAAGTAGACCTCGTCATTCTCACACCGGGTCAGCGGCTCGGCGCAAGCGATCACGTTCGGGTACGCACTCGGCGGCAGCGCCTGCAGGGCCGCCTTGCGGGCCCGGATCTGGGCGTCCCGCGCGTCCTCGTCCAGCCCACCCGCCAGCCCGGGCTCGGCGGTCACCAAGGTGATCACGGAGCCGAGCAGGTAGCCGCCGACCTGGGCCGCCTGCTCCACACTGAACCCGGCCTCACGCAGCAGCCCGAGCGCCCGCTCGGCGAGCTCCAGACCAGGGGCACTGAACAAAATGCGCGCCTGAGCGAGGGCGGCGACGGCCGGGTGCGGACGCAGCGCCTCGGCGAACGCGGCCAGCTCGGCGCGCAGCGCGACGGACCACTCCCGGTCGCCGCGCTCAGGCGGTACCACGGCGTCGAACAGGTGCTCGACCAGCGCGTCGAGCAGCTCCTCCTTGTTGCGGAAGTGCCAGTACAGCGCCATGGGTGTGACGCCGAGGTCCATCGCCAGGCGCCGGATGGTCACCGCCTCCAGGCCGTCGACGTCGGCAAGGGCCAGCGCGCGAGCCACCACGGCATCCCGATCCAGCCGTTCCCGGTCCGTTCGCGCAGTCGGCACAGATCTACTGTACGGCGTACAGTTGCCTATACGTCGTACATGTACGTTGTATAGGAGAGCCATCATGCCCGAGCCAGCACCCGCCGACCTCGCCTCCGAGCTATCTCGCGAGCTGACCCTGAACAACGGCGTCACCCTGCCCAACCGGATCGCCAAGCCCGCCACCAGCGAGCACCTGGCCACCCGGCACGGCGCCCCACCCGCCGGCTGATCGAGCTCTACCGCCAGCTCGCCAGCTCCGGCGCCGGCCTGCTGATCAGCGGCAACGTCATGGTGGACGGGTCAGCACTGGAAGCGCACCGCAACGTGGTGATCGAGGACGAGCGCTTCCTGCCCACACTGCGCGACTTGGCCGCCGCCACCACAGGAACCGACACCAAGTTCATCCTCCAGCTCTCCCATCCCGGGCGGCAGAGCATGCGCGGCATGTCGGTGGCCGGCCGGCGCCAGGACGTCGTGTCCGCCTCGGCGGTGTCGCTGGCCATCAGCGGGGCGGGCAGCCGGATGTTCACCCCGCCGAGGGCGCTCACCGAGGCGGAGATCCTCGCCCTGATCGACCGCTTCGCCACCGCGGCCCGGATTGCCGCAAGCGCCGGGTTCGACGGCGTCCAGCTGCACGCCGCGCACGGCTACCTGTTCAGCCAGTTCCTCTCGCCGCTGGTCAACCAACGGCAGGATCGGTGGGGCGGCTCGCTGGAGAATCGCATGCGGCTGCTGGTGGATGCGGTGCGCGCGGTGCGGGCGGCCACCCCGGAGGGAGTCGTTCCTGCTCGCGGTGAAGCTGAACTCGGCCGACTTCCAGCGCGGCGGGTTCGACGCCGACGATGCGCTCACCGTGGCCAGGGCGCTGCAGGCCGAGGGCGTGCAGCTGATCGAGGTGTCCGGCGGCACCTACGAGAACGCCGCGATGATGAGCGGGACGCCGAAGCGGGCATCCACCGCGGCACGCGAGGCCTACTTCTTGGAGTTCGCCGAGCGGTTCGCCCGCGAGCTCACCGTGCCGATCATGCTCAGCGGCGGTTTCCGCACCCGCCAGGGCATGCTCGAGGCGCTGCGCGGCGGTGCCGTCGACCTGATCGGCCTGGCCCGTCCGCTGGCGCACGAGCCCGACCTGGCCCGACGGTTGCTCGCCGGCACCGCAGAAGCCAGCCTGGTCAGGCGGCACACCGTCGGCCACCGGGTGATCGACGACCTGCTCGACGGTCTGTGGCACCAGCAGCAGATGGCTCGACTGGGTCGGGGCAAACCGGTGCGCCCGGGGCGCTCGGCGAGGGTCGCACTGGTCATCGCGCTGCTCACCGGCGCTCGGGACGCGCTGCTGCACCGCCTGCCGGCCTAGCAACTCGTCAGGAGCCGGAGCCGGCGTCGCGGTCGGAGCCGGGACGGTTAGCGGTAGTGGACGGTGACCGGCGCGTGGTCGGACCAGCGCAGGGCGTGCTCGGCGGCCCGCTCGACCCGCGCCGCCACCGCCCGCTCGGCCAGCCCTGGAGTCGCCACCTGGTAGTCGATGCGCCATCCGGTGTCGTTGTCGAACGCCCGGCCCCGGTACGACCACCAGGTGTACGGCCCGTCCACACCGGGGTGCAGGGCGCGCAGCACGTCGGTGTAGCCGGCGTCGAACACCGACCCCAACCACTCCCGCTCGTGCGGCAGGAACCCGGAGTTCTTCACGTTGCCCCGCCAGTTGCGGATGTCCGCCGCGGTGTGCGCGATATTCCAATCTCCGCAGACCAGCACCTCACGGTCCTCGGCGGCGGCCTTGTCGCGGCGCTCGGCCAGGTAGGGCGCGAACTCGAGCAGGAAGCGGTCCTTCTCGTCCTGCGCGGGCGTGCCCACCGTGCCGTTGGGCAGGTACAGCGATGCCACCGTGACGCCGGGCAGGTCCACCTCCAGGTAACGACCCGCGCCGTCGAACTCCGCGGAGCCGAAGCCCACCCGGATCCCCTCCGGCTCCTCCCTGGTGAGCAGACCGACCCCGTTGCGGCCGCGCGCCGACCCGTTCGGGGCGTAGTGCAGCCGCCACGGCGCGGGGAGCTCGGGGAACTCCTCGGCCAGCGCGCGACACTCCTGCAGGCACACCACGTCGGCGTCGGTAGCGCGCAGCCAGACCAGAAAGCCCTTCCGGGCCGCCGCCCTGATGCCGTTCACGTTGACCGTGCTGACGGTCAGACCGGTCACTGGGCCGCCGGTCACTGGGCCGCGCACTTGCTGCCGGGCAACGGCCGCAGGAAGTCGTCAAGGGCCCATCCGCCCCCGGTCATCTGCCGGTAGCCGTTCTGCACCGTGGTCTCCGCGCCGTGCAGGTCGCCCCGGCGCAGCACGCTGGTCGATGGGGCGCCCGGGTCCGGCCTGCTCCGCACGTTGAGGGTGTCCGCCGTCACCTCGACCCGGCAGGCCGCGCTCAGCCCGGAGCTAGGTGTCACCGAGCCGGCATCGATCAGCACGAGGATGCCGAGCACCACGGCCACGATCGCGGCGAAAGCCCAGCTCCTGGCCTTCGGCATGGAAAGGTTGATCTTCATAGGCTGGACACCCCGCACGGACCGACTCGACCCCTTGACGCTACCGCGTCCGGCCGGTCAGACCGGGCATTCAAGACCACTCGCCGCGCTCCGCCTCCGGGCGCGCCACCGGCGACGACAAGGGATAGCGTGTCAGCCAGGGGCGCCGCACTCCCCGGTCCACGTCCGATCACGAGCCACAGGCAGGCGAGAGCAACGATGAAGGTCATCTACACCTACACCGACGAGGCACCCGCGCTGGCCACGCACTCGCTCCTGCCGGTGCTCGAGGCGTTCGCCGGCAAGGCCGGGGTCGATGTCGAAACGCGGGACATCTCGTTGGCCGGCCGTATCCTGGCCCACTTTCCGGACCGGCTGACCGAGGCACAGCGGGTGCCGGACGCGCTGGCAGAGCTGGGCGAGCTGGCCAAGACGCCCGAGGCCAACATCATCAAGCTGCCCAACATCAGCGCCTCGATCCCGCAGCTCAAGGCCGCGATCAAGGAGCTGCAGGACGCCGGCTACGCGGTCCCGGACTACCCGGAGGACCCGAAGACCGACGACGAGCGCGCCGCCCTCGCCGCCTATGACGCGGTGAAGGGCAGCGCGGTCAACCCGGTGCTGCGGGAGGGCAACTCGGACCGCCGCGCCCCCGCCTCGGTGAAGAACTACGCGAAGAAGCACCCGCACTCGATGGGCGCGTGGTCGGCGGAAACGGCCTCGCACGTGTCGACCATGGGCGATGGCGACTTCCGCCACTCGGAGGCCTCGGTCACTTTTCCGGAGGCCGCCGAGCTGAAGATCGAGCACGTGGCCGAGGACGGCTCGGTGACCGTGCTCAAGCCGTCGCTGAAGGTCCAGGCCGGGGAGATCGTGGACGCCTCGGTGATGCGCAAGGAGACGCTGGACGCCTTCCTCGCCGAGCAGGTCGCCGACGCGAAGGCCAAGGGCGTGCTGTTCTCGGTGCACCTCAAGGCCACCATGATGAAGGTCTCCGACCCGATCATCTTCGGGCACGCGGTGACGCAGTACTTCGCGGACGTGTTCGCCCAGTACGGCGAGGACCTCGCGTCGGTGGGCGCCGACCCCAACGACGGGCTGGCCAGCGTGCTCACCGCGCTGTCCGCGCTGCCCGAGGAGA
>Ga0193743_1000920_pt1 | contig 22651 bp, 22 predicted proteins | sample L2c2metaG_FD_143038 | JGI IMG/M metagenome (GOLD analysis project Ga0193743, IMG submission 143038) | Soil microbial communities from a riparian zone of the East river system, Colorado, United States - L2c2 | ecosystem: Environmental > Terrestrial > Soil > Riparian zone | place: USA: East River... | reverse complement strand
AATGGATAAATGCCAATCAAGCACTATCGTTATTAACAAGTTAAAGACAAGCTAAAGAGTACAGGTTATTTAGCTACGGTTATATACTAATGTCCATGTGTTGTCCTCAAGGTAAACACATGTAAAGTGTGTGTCCAAAGCATGTCAAGTGTAAGGTAAAAGCATGTTGCGCAGCAACATGTGTAGAATGCATGTCGATCGTCAATGAAAGACATGAGTCAAAGGCATGTCAAATGCATGTAAGTAATAATGTAAAGTTCATATAAAGAAACATATCTTGGATCATCATCAGATGATAAGATCAAGAGATCAAGATAAGATCGTAGATCAAGAGATATGATCAAGAGATCAAGAGATAAGATCGTCGAGATAAGATCAAAAGATATGATCAAGAGATCAAGAGATATGATCAAGAGATCAAGAGATAAGATCGCCAAGATAAGATCAAAAGATAAGATCAAGAGATCAAGAGATCTTCGTATCTATAAGATAAGATCAAGTAAAGTTCAAATGTTCAAAGTAAAAGTAAAAGTAAAAAGAGTGTCGTAACAGTTGAAGTGAGTGGGTGAGCAAAAGGTTGTCACATTGAAAAAAGGATTCAAACTCCGACTCCCAAAATGTCGGTGTGAGATGACAGTGACAAATGGTATTTTATTGATATCTCAGCCAATTCCTTACAGAAAATTATGTACAGAAAGTTCAGTTCTCAAAAAATTTAAATCTTCTGAACTGAGAACCGAACTGACAGCCCAATATTTCTGGACTGAACTGAACTGAACCTGAACCATTGGTTTGGTTGTTTCAGTTCTCGGTTCTTGCATCAGTTCAGAACTGAACTTTGGCATCGCTACCAGGGTTACCCCTGCCCATCACTACTTTCAGCAAGCATCAGAATACGATCCTTTTGCAACATTTCCATTGTACTACCATATGCTCTCTTCCTTAACTCCTTTTATGTTTATGTTATTATCTGTATAAATATTTGAGTTGTAGTATGTGTTATGATTTTTATTCCTTCACACACTCTTTTTCTTTGAACTATACTTTGAATCTTATCTTATAGGAACAACGATCTCTTGATCATATCTTTTGATCTTATCTCTTGATCATATCTCTTGATCTTATCTCTTGATCATATCTTATCTGACAGATGATCTTATCTAACAGATGATCTTATGTTTCCTTACATTTCTTCGACATGTGCTAGACACATACTTTGGATATTACTTACATGCTTTAGACATGTGTTACACACGGCTTACACACGCCATTCATTTCCGATGCTGCGCATCTCATGCTTGCAGCATGCTTTACTTATGACTTATGCATGTTCGCCTTACTGCTTACATGCTTACTTTACTATATAAACCTAGCATAGATGATTGTACTCTTTAGACAATCTTTATTAGCAATAATATCGAAGTTAGCCATCTGCTTATCCTCTCCGCTCTCAAACCTTTAGACAATACTTGACCTTTACCGGTTAAGCACTCTTTAGGCTCAGCCTTTAAGGACCCAGATGCAGAACCGACTGTTACAATCACGACTGTAAAGTCTGAATTGTTCGAAATCGTAACAGTATGTAGTTTGCCAGTTTGAATATCAGCCTAGCAACTTAGCAACCTCACTTCTTTGCCTTGTCCCTTCTGCTCTAAGCTTCTCTCTGGCCTAGCTCCAGACTCTACTACTCCTCTGGAACTCCAAAATTTGAGGCAACCCATCAAGAGAGTGGCACAACCTATAAGTTGAAGCCAATGCCTCACCTGACTTCAGACCTGATGTTCTCCATCCAAACTCCAAGCTTAACACTATCTAAATTTAGCCTAATATATAATTTATCTTTTGCACTTTGGCAGAATTAAATAAGAATTACATTTTCTGCCATGGGAAGATTTTGATGGTCTTGCAATACATTCTACTACAATTTTGGTCCAAAACTTTGCGCATCGAAAAAGTCGTGGGAATAAGAGTGTTGGAAATCTCATTTTTGGGCCATCCGCGACCGTCCGACATCAGTTTCTTCTGGTTGCTGAGATTAACCGATTGGGTGTTTTTACTTGTCCTCAACTGTACCATGAACACAACTCATCTTTTGGTTAACAAAACCATGGTTCGAAAATCGAAATGATAAAAACAAATGATAGGATCTAATCGAGTGAAACAGAAGAACTAATTTGTTTGAGCCCCAACGGCCTATAGTAGCATGGAAAGAACGACATGAGCAGGAAGAAAAAAACAAAAGAGGACTTTTTTTTTTTACGTACCAGACGTTTCAAATGTTCCATGAAAACCTGTAAACTAACATCATCTGTGAAAATTGCTTGTCCAGTACCAGCTCCCGGTGTCGATCCATACATAGTAGCCGACATATGCGTGGTCGAAGGGTTCAACTTGGAGAGCAGGAATCGAGCTTGACTTTTACCCTGATCACAAACAATGTATCGTGGTACAGGGAATCGGTCTACAAGGAGGTCTTGAGCATCCGCGACGGGGACTTCAAGCAACTCTTTAAAGTTTTCATAGCCTTCTTTATCCTGATATCCTTGGTTCCGCCATTGGGCAACAAGTTCTCCGTGGAAGATGAGGATGTGGAAGAAGGTATCGAGAAGAAGGACGACATCGTGTTTGATGGACACACTGTCGAGGAGTACGGGCATGGGAGGAGTATCGAAAGTGTAAGACATAAGAGTAGGCTGAATCATGATAAGAGAATTGTTAACGTCTTCTTCGTTCAAGGCATGGCTAAATCACTATCAGCTCAAACTTTCAGGGAAAAAAAGATTGTTTTACCGATAGAAAGCAGTTTCATCCGGACTGTTATTGAATACCTGCAGGAACTGACTTCGACGAAGATGGAACATGAACTGAGGATAAATGCTGAAGTTATCCGTCAATCTGAAACTCGTTGGATCTTCTTTTCTATAATCGGCGAACTTTTGACAAAGTCGGATGAGCATGCGATCTAACCATCGCAATACATCCGGTGAGTCATCGATCTCTGCTTTGAAGACTGCAATACGAGACATCAGCACTGCCGCAGCTTCTTGGTCGAAAGAACCCGCAACATGTGGAGAACCAGCTTCGGCAAAGTTGCGAGCGATAGTCGTTACCCGCAGTCGTTGCTGTCCAGATGAATGTTGATAATGTGTGACGAATTGGATGAGACCACGAGAGCCTTGTTGTAGTGGTTGGCCAGCTGGGGTCACAACTTCGAAATAAACACCCGTCGCGGTATGTGGAGTGATCACATTAATCTTCCACGCTGATGTTTGACCGATACCGATTTCAGTCTCTCCAACGCAGCCTGATTTCTTTCCAGCAGAAATAGCGTGCCCAATAAGACCGGATACCTTCAGTTCTTTTGTAGTCTACGTTCGTGATGCATCGATACTCAGATATATGCATGATTAAAAGAGGAAAAACTGACTTGAACATCGAATGTTGCATTGAAACCCATCGAAAGATGTCCTTGATCGTCCTTGTTGAAGATACGGAGGAAACTTTGCTTGAAAATGGAGGTAGTGAAGGAATCAGATAAGACTACGACACCATTCGTCGAGTTGGGTAAGGATCGCATTTCAAGGAGGCCGACTTGATCGAGACAACCAGCAAAAAGGTCGACAGCATGACCATTGTTGGAAGCTCGCAGGGCGAGACCTTCGTAGAACTAAAACACGGCGTTAGAGAAAGCAAACCTCGAAGTGGATAATACATACCTTGAGGGCTCGCTTGTAGTGCTTCACAGTATCCCTTTCGATTTCATGATGTGATCGAATGGGTTCCTTCAACTCATTACTGACAACCATCCCGGGGCCTTCAGTCGCAGGTCCACCAGCAAAAAGCATGATACGAGCCCCGGTGTTGGGATAAGTGGTTTCCAAAAGCCCAACAGCGACACTAAGAGCGACACCCGTGCATCGAAGGGCACGTTTATCGTTTGCAACGGGCCATGGGTCGCGTGTCAATGATTCCAAGATACCCGTCAACTGGAACTCGCATTGTTGAACTGGCATCAAAAATCGCGCAGCACCAAAAGTGGCTTGTGGCATTGGTTGACCCGGACGAGGTGCTGCACGACTTTGTGAACTAAGTCCCAGCATATCCTGAATCTGTTTTGGTTGATATTCCTTTCCACCACGGAAAACGTATGACTTGCTGCACTCTCCGTAGCCGATCTCGTGCACCGAGGCCTGGCGGGTTTCTTGGTAAGTATATTGATCGTTATAAGGAATCAAACAATAATACCATGGTTCCATAAGTGATGAGACCGACAAGAGCATAAGGGGGGATCAAACTCAAGCTAACCACGATTGCATCACGGAGAGCTTTCAAATCGTCCTCATCAAGGCAGGTATCAACGACAAAGAGAAATATGGGCGGGACTTGGACGGGACGAGCAAGAGTGTATTCGATGGTGGTGTATTTCGGGAGAAGTTCAGCGGGCAGATTGGTATTAGAGATATCTTTGTAATGGGCTGGAAAACTGTTACGCGACAGACAAAAAGGACAGATCCAGAGTTTTCCACGAATATCAATTTGACTATCGAGAAAGAGTTGGCTGATATGTAAAAGAAAAAAAAGGTTTTCTGTTTTTCTCACCAATAAGGATTCAGAATAGCACGACAAGGCGGTTTGCAAGCGACTGGTTCATACAATACTGGAGGCAAATCTTGACGAATTTTAAGGGGCGTATAGAGTGCCGAGACAGGGACGACTATCCTGGTGGCCTCTATGCGGGATGACGGCCATACATTCCATGATAAACGAACACCTATGCTGAATGTTATTTCATTTGATGTTGCGAATGTGCTTTTGACTGACCGTCTCTCTCCTCGACGTCTTCAAAGTTGAGCATGGTGTACGAGTGTTTCGCCGGAGAGGGTTGTGTCGCTCGGTGAAGAGCATTCCACGTATCATATCAAACCAAATAAGTGCACAAACAAATACGCATTTTCTCAAGTACGACTTAGTACGTGTCCCCCGTCTCCCGCAGCGCTGTATGTGTGTCAATACAAATAAATTCTAAAAGGATTCCAGGTTGAAAGGATTTCCGTGACCATGGAGATTGTCATAACCTTAATTACAAGCTTGATATATAGATAATTCTACATCTTTCTACCACCTTCTTACCAATTTCCAGGGACTGCGAGTACTTTCCCTGCGCAGTGATAGATTTTTTGTTGAGCGGGGCTGCATTAACTGCGGGCGTAGAAATAAAACTCCTGCGATTGCTCTTTTGTCTGGCCATTTCTGCGTGTTTAAACGAGGTAATTGTACGTTGGTCGCAAACGGTAGTATTATTTCTACGTACCTACCTTATTAATCTAATCAAGGGTAGTTGACTGAAAGGAGACAAGCTTCCTGACCGGCTAGTCCTCGAAAGCTTCAATACAAAGCTGCATCGCCAGAGACCCACTCGGAACTGAAAATTTAAATAAATTTGCTCCCAGTAAATGAAAGCAATGCGTCTGCCCTCTGATATATTAATTATCGACCCGGAAACTGTTATATGAATTGCGAACTTGAAAACTCCTTGGACTCGCCACCGCGTATGCACGTGACAACGTACTTGGGATTTCAGGCAGTGCTGCGCTGAGATAGCGGAGTTTGTATTTGATCTCTTTCCTTCCCTTCACAGCGGACCTTTTTGACCCGCACTCATTATACCCCTCCTTATATATCTCTTATTAGACTTTATATCCCTTGTCTTCCTCCCATATCCACCACTTGATATGAGTTCTTCCCCCCATCTTCAAAACTCAGTCCTCTTCACCCCAGAAGACGACAGAGACATGCTCGATAGCCTCAAGGGCCTCAGCATCAAAGGCTTTCATGACTGGTATCATCTCTTTGTCACCTTGGTTCACGGTGAGAGCTCACACATCTCCCTCTAGCAATGAAGCCAATACACCGTCGTCGACAAACGCCTCGCTTCCTACTCCACCAGCTCTACAGAGCTCACTAGTCCTTCTGGCATCGCCTGCACACACATTGTTCGTTCGACTTTCCCTATATCTTTCTACTCGTCGGCTGACTCACCATCGCAGTGGAGAAGGGTGGTACTCTCCGCAAGCACCGATCCAGCAGCCTGGGGCACCACTCATGAAAGACCTCGACTCCTTCACAGAAGGCACCGGTCAGGGCAGTTTTGACTTCCTGCCTCTCACAACGGCAGACGAAGGCCTACCTCTTATCTTCCATCCAGCCGATGCCATTGACGACATGGAAAACACCATCGACAATGACCTCGATATGCTCTCGGCTAACAATCCACTTGCCTTGGATCTACTCCCGTCCCCCAGTAATCTTGAAGATGCTGTGTTGGCTTGGAGAGAAAACGTGGTCAGCCCCAACCAACCACCCCCTTTACCCACGTTAGAGTTGCCTGTCAAGAAACGGCGGCGCTCTCTCACGCTAGATAATGACGATGAAGAAAGGCGTACTCGTGTCTGGAGTCCCTCCCCCGAATCATTACCAATATCCTATACGGAGCCGCAAGTCGTGCGGTATCCTATCACTTGTCCAGAGCCAGAAGTACCTGATTGACAACTACCCTCCCCTCATCATCTGGTCTAAATTAATCGGCTACGCTGCCAAACGGTCTTAACTCGTCTTGAATCGTTAAACCTCCCCCTTCTCATGCAATGCACGAATCAAGTGCCATGATCAACCAACATCCCTCGTGGAATATATTTTCACACCAGAATCTCAGCCAAAGCGGAACAATTATCTATTTTCCTTGCCCATCATATGCTCCAGGAACTTATGCTGAATCTCTTTCTCACCGAGTAGAATGATCTGCTACACCGTTTGATCATCATGTGTTACCAAGACAGCCTAAATTTTCATCTTTTCTTTGATCTTTTTTTTTTTGCCTACCCCGTCTATCGTCACCACAAGATAGTAATGACCTAAAGATTCGAGTTAAGTAGTACCAGGTTACGAATTTTGGATAGATCGTTGTCTCCCCATTCCCCGCATTTTTTCTTCAAACCTCCCTGGTCATTTTGCTTTGCCTCGCTAGAAGTCCCTTTCGTACACTTCTTAGCATTTTCCCTGCTCTTACAGAATATGACTCGTTTTTGATGGATCTAAGCGTGATAAGATATGCCAAAGCAAAGAAATTCCAAAACCAAATAAGGCAATAGATTAGATGTGTACAAGCAACCAAAAATAACGCGTACACACGGATCAACAAGTCCACCGATCATGATCAACGATATCGTTGAACGGCAGGTTTCTCAGGGTTCACTTTGTCCAGCCGCCTCATGGCTCCAAAATCTACGCTGAACCTTGAGGACTTACACGAGTCTATCGCCACCATATTTGAACAAGCACAGTCGTCTCTTGCGAACCACAAAAAGAATTGTGTAGCCCTATATAAACTCCATACCAAGGCAGCGGCCGTAACCCAACCAGGCAAAAATGGCAATGCATTGAAATTAGTTGGAGAAAAGGCTTTTCAGGATGCGTTTGTTGATATGGTTAATCGCATATTGGTGGTGAAGAAGGGACCGGCTAATGCGGATAGGATCGTCAAATATGTCGGATCGTATGTCAAGTTCATGAATGAGAAAGGTGTGTGTTCGAGCGCTCACGCCTTTGCTTGGTCTTTCTTGTTGAAAGGATCGTTGTTGATTTTAATGTCTCTCTTTAGTATCAGAAGAGAAATCCAAGACAGCCTCTTCTTCATCTATATCAGTGTTGGCGGCGAACAACCAAGAGGACGACGATGAAAATGCCACCACGAGATTCGTTGCTCGACTTTTGAACTGGCTTCTACAAGGATTCGTCGCTAAGAACAAGAATGTTCGCTATCGATGTATTCACATCGTCTCGGAGATGATCTCACATCTGGGTGAAATCGAGCAAGTAGTTTGAAACCACACTTAGGGTCGGAAATCCTACAACTGAAATACACTTTTTATTTTATTCAGCGAAGACGCTTATAATGAACTGCGGGACAGTTTGATACAGCGTCTATGCGATAAGGAGACCCTTATTCGAGTACATGCCGTTGTTGCGCTTTCAAAGCTTGTAGGAACCGAATCGCCGGATGAAATAGAACAAGGGGAGCGGACGATCTTGCAGATGCTGCTTGACATCATATCTACGGACCCAGCTGCGTACGTCCGGATGCTACCCTAGTAGAATCTTTCTAATATCTGACCATTTTTAGCGAAGTGCGACGTGCCGCTCTTCTGAACATCCCTCTAGTTCCAGCAACTCTTGACATTATCTTGAGCCGAGCACGCGATGTGGACCCAGTCACTCGGAAACTCGTCTACACCGGTGTCCTCCAGATCAAGCTTGGGCATCCACGACAACTGTCCATCGCTCAACGCGAACAAATCGTCAAAGATGGTTTGGGTGATAGAGAGCCAGGTGTACGTGTAGCAGCGGGTAAACTGGTCGCGTCATGGTTTGACGCGGCCATGGCGGAGACTCCGAAAACGGAGAAAAGTACCTGGGATGGAGATGATGGTGGTGTTATGAAAGGGCTCATTCATTTCTTGGGTCTTTTTGATGTGGTTGGTCCTGGTGAAGCTGTCGCCGTAGATGCTGTATTGTCCATTTTCACGACAAGACCTGACATTCCGGATGGATTCACATTCCAAGGTTCGTTTGTCTGTCAAACTTCCTTTTGTAAACTGCCGATCTAAATCTCTCGGCCAACATAGACGAGTACTGGAAAGACTTATCATCAGAATCTGTCGTTCTTGCGCGTGTCTTTGTCGAGCACTGCGTAAGCACTCAGAATGAAGCTCGACTGGAATCAGCATCTCTTCCGGTGGTGACGGCGTTTGCTTTTCACATTCAAGAAGCGTATAATTCTTTGCTTGTCGTTTTACAAGATATCGAGACAGCGAAACTCTTGCGAGCTGGTCTTGAGCAGGAAGAGGAAGAGGAATTGGAGGAAGAACTCGCCAAGCGAGAAATCGTCTTGGGCGAGCTGTTAAGGATGGCATTGAAACTTGACTACTCCGATGAGATTGGTCGGAGAAAAGTGTTCTCTGTCGTTAGTCTGTATTTTTTCTATTTTCCCCCCCCTTATTGATGCCTGTTATTGACACTGTAATCACTTAGAGGACATGCTTGGCCATCCTCAACTCCCACCTGCTCTCATTGAACGCTGCTTAGACGTATTGAAGGAGATTATGCCTTCAGAACGAGATCTTATCCGTGTGATTGTAGAGATCATAGTAGAACTGCGGGAGGGCGACGATGATGCAGAGAATGCTGATGATCCGGTAAGCTCATACTGCTTCCCCATTCTACCACAAAACAAAAAGACCAATCGTCTATTAATTTTTTTTTAGTTTGACGACAACCAATCGGACATCTCACAGGCCACTATCAGGAAGGACAAATCTTCGCGCAAGACCAAAGAACGAAGCGAAATGACTGCTGAAGAACGCATGGAAGCTGATCTGATGGATATTCGTTGCCTTTTGCTCTGTATTGCAGTACTAGAGCGCGTCGACGGGGTGAGAATCCCGCTTACATCCAATGCTGTATTCACCTGCTGAACATAATAATGTTTCGACAGTCTTTTGAAGACAACTCGACTCTGGAAGGAATATTAGGTGATCTCGTCATTCCGTCTGTTAAACGGAAGGAACTGGCCATGCGAGAAAAAGCTCTGGCCAGCTTGGGTTTATGTTGCCTCATTGCAAAGGTAATGCACCGCAAAAAAAGCACCTTGTGTCCATGTTATCTCAATCTACTCTTTCGTATATTTAGAATATGGCGCTTAACTCATTCCAGCTCTTTTTGAGTCAAGCACAGAATGCTCCAACTGAACTTAAAGTTCAGGTCTTGCGGATTATTTTAGATCTGTTGATTGTTTATGATCAAGAGTTCTTTTCACGATCAGAGGATGTTGTAAGTGTTTTAATGCGTAACTGTCGTTCGAATGTTGGCTTAATACGATCTCACAGGCCAAACGGATTACAGACTTTTTGCTTCAGATGCTGGATTCTGATGATTCGCCCGAAGCTCAAGGAGTCTTGTGTACAGGTATATGCAAGCTTCTGCTGGCGGGTATTATTACAGAACCTAGAGTAGGCGCTACCAAATCTATCACTACCGCTTTCAGACTTGTTGACTAATTTTTTAATTTTGTATAGGTCTTGAGCTGCTTGGCCTTGATCTATATCTCTCCAACTACGAGAGATAATCAAGAACTACGACAATGTCTTTCGTATTTCTTCCCTGTATATTCTTATTCATCACCCGAAAATCAAAACCGAGTCCAGGAAGTAAGTTTTTTTTTTACTATTTTTGAGATTTCTAATACCCTTTTAAACAGGTATTTATCTCCACCTTCGACCTGGCCGCTCGCATGCATGAAGATCTTGATGAACATGAAGAAATGATATCCCTTCATCAATTTGGGCTTTTGATGCTGGATTGGACGAATCCACAGAAAGCTGCCGAAATGCGAGCCCCTTTTCTTAACCGGAGTGCTTTCTCAATTTACTTTCTTTGATTAGCGCCGCCGTCGAGGGCGTCCGAAGCCAAGAACCCCATGTGAATTTGGCTGTTGATATCCTCACCGCATTGTATGATTCCGATCGCTCAGGTACGTGCAGTGCTAATGACCCTCCAATGTTCATGCTTCTTACATGAGTCACAGTCGATGAACAAAAGACGCTGTGCCAACTTTTGGGACAACTTCAAATTGAACCTGGCTTGGATCTCCGAGCTATTCAGAAAATAAATATCCTCTTATCGTATCATGAAGAGGTTTGACTGCTTTTTCGTTGGTGATTTAAAATTGAATTTCTGGTTCTCGTTACAGCAATGTCCTTTTGAAAATCCCTCAATTGAGAAGATTTTTGATCGGTTCAAGAACCGATTTTCAAAAGCCTTCACGGATGAATTGAAGGAGATCGATCCTCTCGAATATGTGGACGATGATTTCCGTGATATTTATCAACGGATAGGGGTTGACGTACCAGCGAAGGGTGACAACGAAGATCGTGGCTCTCGTTCACGCGGCAAGCAGAAGGTTGCCGAAGATAGGTTTGTGTTTCTCTTGCCATCCCATGTTTGACCGAGTCGATGACCAGTTGCGGTTTTTCTAGTGATGCTGAGGATGATGAACAACTTGAGGACGAAGCTGCATCTGAAAATCAAACCCGCCAAAGGTGGGCCAGTTCCTGACTCTTCCCAAGTTGTAAAATTTCATGTAGAGTTATAGTACCCCGAGTCCACCGCCTAAATCAAAGAAGCAGCCTGCTACTCGTCGATCCACACGGTCGACAAGGTCGACATCTCGAAGCCAGAAGCGGTACGTTGTGTATATTTTCTACAACGCTTAGAAGTCTTACTTTGGGTCGGCTACAGAAAAGTCCAGGAGGAATCCGATTCGCAAGTATCAGGGGAAGAAAATATCCCGCCAGTAGAAACTATAACCGCCACTCCGAAGAAAAAAGGAGTGAAGTAAGTCTCGTACATTGTTCACCCCATGGTCTTCTTCTGACCTATGCGAGGAGACGTATACATACCCCAGGTTCTGGTAGTTTAAACTCACCAGCTAATCGCAAGAAAACTCGAGTGAAAGCCCCCCTGTAGGTCTCTCTCTCCTTATGGCCAGATCCACTAATGATGATAACTCTCCTGGCGCTACAGAAAGTTATTGCCAACGGAAGCTACCCCCACAAATACAGATATCGAGAGCCCTCCTACAACCCCCACTAAAAGGAGTACACGACAAACAAGATCACGGAAAAATGAAGGACGTTCAATGACTGTTACGGAATCACCTCCTGCATCGTCGGATTGCGACCCCGGAGACAGCGACAATGCAGCAGAGATGGAACCCACACCAAGAGCAAGATTGGCGTCATCCCCCTCGGCCTCTTCAGATGATTTTGGAGGTTTCTAGAGATACAAGTTGATTTTGATTATTTTTAATTATCTATCTCATTGTTTTGTCTATAAAGTTTCTTGAAAAGTGTAAGTGTAATTGCAAGACGTGTGCGTTTTCTCCTATCTATTGGCCGAAGGTCCTTTTCCCCCGACTCCCATGCGACTGTTTCCACTACTTCCCTATTCTGTTGTTGTCATCTGCCCAAGAATCCATACCTCTCAAAATTGACTAACCCTCCAACAACGAAAATGACTCTTCAACCTCCTCAAGCATGTTGTTGAGGATAGTAAGGCGACGGAATTGATCTTCAAACACAGCATGGAAAAGGTTGTGTATATCTGGAATGATGTTTTAGTCATGTCTGAATGATCTGAAGGACGGAAAAGACAGTTACCTGGGTTGGCTGACTTTGGGCTGTTCTTCGAGGAGGATGTAGTCCATCATGTCGTTTGAGGTCATTGTCAATAGTGATGCCAAAGTTCGGTTCCGAACTGATACGAGAACCGAAAGAACCGAACCGTCGGTTCAGGTTCAGTTCAGTTCGGTCCACGGATTTTGGGCTGTCGGTTCGGTTCTCGGTTCTATGATTTTCAAAATTTTGAGAACTGGGTTCGAACCGGTTCGAACCGAACTTTCTGTACATATTTTTTTCTAATTTTTCTGTTAAGAATTGAGTAAGATATCAATAAATTATCCATTATGATCCTGCACCAACATTTTGGGAGTCGGAGATTGAATTTTGGATCAATTAAATTTTGACACGCTTTGTTGGTTCTCTGCTTTCAGCTCCAACCACCCACTGAACGCTATTGACCCAACAAATTCTCCACAACATGTGATTTCCGGAAAACACCAATGTTGGACTTAGGAGATTTTTCCAACTTGTATTAATTGATAAGATCATATGTTTTATCAAGATAAGATTGTGTACGTCCGACTATCTCCATCTCCGTGGTTCTTTTCCCATTGTCCTGGCTTCTTCGCGTCAATCACATGTCAAACATGTAATTGATGCGTCTCTTGTGGTCCGATGGCCTCTCTGAGATCTGATTATCAACCGTCGTAGTTCTTGCAAATGAGAAGGTGTGACGGTCTGATGAAGCCACAACTCATAAGTATATAACAAGGCGAAATTTATGTATTCCAATCATAGAAAATAAATGATGTGAAGTGCACGTAAAGTGCACACTGTGAATCCCGGTGTGTGTGAATGGATTCCACATTTGGCAAGTCAATTTCGATCGTGAAGTTGAACATAATACCCCATTGTTGTTAAGCTCGGAATTTGGACGGAGATGTCGGGTCCGAAGTCGTGCGAGGCGTTGGCTTCAACTTGTGGGTTGTGCCGCTCTCTTGATGGATGCCTCAAATTTCGGAGGTCCGGACAGAGTAGGAGAGTCCAAAGTCGAGCCGAGAAGAAGTTTAAGAAAGACGAGAGCGAGTTAAGGAGAAGTAGGTTGCTAAGTTGATATTTAAACTAGCGAAATACATACAACAAACTGGAGTATTTATACTGAAGCAAAACATAAACATAAAAGGGGTTATCGTGAAGAGCATATGGTAGTAGAATGAACATATAACAAGGAGACTCGTATTCCGGATGGTGCCGAAGGATGCCGACATAAATCCTCGCAGGTCCTTGTGGTGACTGCGACTCATGACCTCGAGACTGGTGCATGTGCGATGTGATTGGCCTGGAACATGGAACGTGTGTGGAGCATGGTGGGGCTGTGGTTGTGCTGCGGTAGAAAGCACATGGTGCTGGTTGGTAATGACAATGATAAGAATGCAGGTTGTGTTGGTGGTAGCAGAGTGGAGGAAGTATTCTGACGGAGCTCTGATATAAGTCCGACGAGGGTGGCCGGTGGTAATGGTGGCACTGAACAATGGTGAGGCAACCATCATCGGAGGCTCCGTCGGAGCCGTCCTTTGATTGTTCTTTGGAAAGAACATGACTGAGCACGGACCATGACAATTGTGTTTTGCATGCATCTCACCTCCTTTTTATTCTTTGACTTCGCCCACATCTTATCCACTGATCTCCCAGTTCCTTCAAACTGCTGGATGTCTTGAACCAACAAAGCTACATCCTTCCCAATGTCACGATCGACCACAGATTTCTTCCAGATGCGATTATCCACAGGGTTGGGGATTGTAGCCTGTTTTTCGAAGATGTCCGCTGCCATCCTAAATTGGTTTGCACGAGCTAGCAGATGTTCTCTGTATCGATCAAGCTAATTATATGAGTTCAAGCACGGAAAATGTGTTGGTAAGTGGACAAACATACCTCAGATTTGTCATCACTGCCATAAGCAATAGGAGACGAGCTACGCATTTCAACAATGTTGTCTGTGGTGAAATTGATAGGCGCTGTAGAGGATGACGCCACCAACCCTGACAAGGCCATCAAATCAGTGGGTGCCTTAGACAAGGACGACACGGAGACAGTGTCCTCAGCTGATTCCTGTGGCGTGGCCAGCTGCAGATTGGTCTTTGGGGGTGAGTATTTGCTTTTCCTTTGAATCTTTGTACGATGCTCATTGCTTGTTTACTTTCCCAGCACCTGCGCCAAATTTGACAACGAGAGAAGATATTTCCATTGGCCATTTCCTCCGATAACCGTTGGATCGCCTAACCAAACATGGTCATCTCCATCAGTGATACTCCCATCGACCTCAAGGTAATTGACATGTTTTCGTTTCCCAGTTATAGGCTGTGATTCCGAGGGCTCCGAAGATTTTTCCACCAGTTTGTGGCGCCGGTAAATCGGAAGAGTGCGACGGTGGTAGACCTCACTCCAGAAATTAATTGAAGGCATCCCAACCGCTTGGACCAGATGCTTGCAAATATGGTGCTGATTGTACTTCTGTTGCCCACAGGTGAAAGTCCAGTCTCTGACACAAGTAGCATATTTCTTGTTGCTCATATCCATCTTGAGCAACTTCTTCCATGATGCCTTGAAGTACTTCTGGTAGGTTGTCAAGCTTTTTGATCGTCCTGCCCAATATTCATCATTGAGGATCTCGGTACGCACAATATAGGCAGGAGTGACCTTGTGAATAAGGATCCAGACTAGGTGGTCAAGTTGAGGATGTAAAACATGATGGAGGTGGTCATGCTTCAGTTGGCGCCAGAAGTTTTCAACAGTCATTGTCGTTCGGAGCTGTGAAATGTATGGTGATGTAGACCATGCCCATAACTTCCACATCTTCGGTGAGTACCAGCATGCCCACATATATGCCCACACCTCTCGAAGTCCACGATTGCGACAGAATGAGTACATCTCATAGACTGCATTGTTGCGAATCTGTTCCTTTGTCCATTTTCCATCCTTTTCTGCAAAGAGTGGGTGCTGACAGAAGTGTTTTGTGAACAGGTGGAGAATTTGTTTTCGATGAGGAGCTGGACAGAAAACATATTCGGGATCCTTGGAGGTGGTTTCATCTTCATTGAACATCCAATCAGGCCCATCCTTGGAGTCTTTCTCATTAATATTTATTTTGTAAAATCGGTCAACACGAGAGACTAACTCTCCCTCTTCTCCATCTGAATCATGTTTTTCACCATCTTCAGCATCAGAATCAAGCTCTACATCTTCAGAATCGACACCATTAAAATTGTCAGACTCTTGAGAAACTCCATCACGACGAGGAAGTGGAACAACATTCTGGATAACCCCATTCAGGCGAATGACTAGACGAGGACCTTGAGAAACCTGCTCTGGTGCTTTGCTTTGTAAGGCCCCATTGATTCGAACTATAACATGTGGGATTGCCTTTGTCACAATGTAGTGAGGCTAAAATTTATGTTTTGGTGGTATACAGAAAAAGAAGGTGCTTAAATTTACCTGAGCATTTGGCTCCTTTGTCTGAGCGAGAGGGACAAAATTTTCATCAATCCAATTGAATTCCATTTTTGCCTCTTTGACATCATAATATTTTGGATGTTGCCATAGTATTGAAAGTCAAGTCTTAATCGCTCTAAGGCAGTGCCAGAAACAGAGCTGATGCTTTTCTGATGGAAACTTCTTCAGAAATGCATTGATTTCCGAGTGGTCCTTGTCAGTAAGTGTGATGATCACCCATAATTTCCATTTCTTGTTGAAGTGCTCCAAGAGATCAGCAATAAACCGCTCCTTGCCTCCGGGCTCACCATCCAATGACTGAATAAGCAAATATCCCAGAGGACAGCCTGATCCATAAACTTTGCCAAGTAGTGCATAGACCTCAAATCAAGATCTATTCATATTCCCTGAGAATTAATATGACTTTGATACATAAAAACCCCTGAAATCTGATGTAAATAACCACCTACATGTAGAATCAAGCTCAACCTCCCGAATACGGCCACCCCATTGGTGCATAATTTCAGGAAGAGTAAATGCAATTGCAGTAAACCCTTCTTCATCATGAAGTGGGATTGGTTCAACAGTGTAAAGTGAGTTCCTGTTCCTCGACACCTCCTCAATTAATATTTTGGCAGACTTGACTTCATCTGGATCGTGCTTCCATTGCTTAGATGCATGGTCGGACCACAGTTGATAAATAGCTTTCCGGTTGTACTGAGGCTTTGGATCCATCTTGAGAACTTCATGCCAGAGCTTTTAAACAAATAAGTTTGGGCCAGTAAAAAAAATAAGGGGTTATGATGCACCTGTGTGATAGTAAGCTCATAGTTTTTTTCCACAAATTCCCGGATGTGTGAGGGTACATCAATGCACCAGTATGGAATGTGCTCTTCATGATGGCCCACCTTGATATCCACGTATGGCGATCCCTCATAGACTTTGATCTTTAACCAGCCTTTACATGCAAATTTTTCCATAGACCCTTTGTCACGCAGCTTCGCACCATCACGGAGACCCTTTCTTGATTTATTTCAGTGCTCAGCTTGTGCACACCGGTAATAGTAGCTTGCCATAGGTGATTGATGTTTATATGTCCTATGGTAGCTTGTGAAATAAATGAATATGGAAATTTCAGAATTTGATTTTGGTGGGGTATAATCAATGTATTCACATGAAACGGTACTTCAGGCAATCCCAAACTGCTTTTGCAACCCCATCCGCCATCTCTCGCATATCTGAGGATTGGATTCTTGCGACATCTACTCGTGCAACCACTGACCGAACACTGTCACATGCAGACAAGTTGTCCAAGAATGCGTCCAGATTGACAGGTGACATGTTAACAAATTCCAAGGCGTCATCAATTTTGGTGCCATCATCGTCTGAACCTTCTTCATCGGGTAGGTTTTCTTTGTCCAGGTTCTTCTTGCTTGCATAAGTGTTCTTCCTCTTGCTGAGGCATTGTAGGCACGTCTTCAATAAACCATCAAGATGAACTTTAAATTTGGACGCATTGAGAATCTTCTCATTTTTGCAAGAATTACAGCGGTGATAATCAGGGGCCATTGGACCACAAGAGACGCGTCAATTACATGTTTGACGTGTGATTGACGCGAAGAAGCCAGGACAATGGGAAAAGAACCATGGAGATGGAGATAGTCGGACATACACAATCTTATCAATTAATACAAGCTCCTAAGTCCAACATTGGTGTTTTCTGGAAATCACGTGTTGCGGAGAATTTGTTGGGTCAATAGCATTCAGTCCAACCACCCCATCCACCACCCTCTTTTGTTGTTTGACTACTACCGCCCGTTTTTTGGCTGACAGCTGCCCCAGACGATGACACCAAGGGGCAACCATGAGGGACAATGCCGAGGGACACGATGGCGATTGCGCAGGCCCAGACGATGCCATTTGCATCATCTGGGCTTTAGGTGTGTTTTTTTTTTAATAGATTGATTATTTTCAGTTAACAAAACATTTTATTACAATTTTTAGGTTCTTACTCGCTATCAGCAGTCAGGTAGGATAGAGGATCTTGAAGAGGCAATCACATGCTGGCCACTACCACCCATTTCGGCTCATGTTTGCCCCAGACAATGACACCGAGAGCTGATGGACGCGATGAGGCTATCACATGCCAGCCACTACCACCCATTCCAGCTGACGCCGAGAGCCGATGGACATGATGGGGCCTTAGGTGTGTTTTTTTTTCCATAGATTTATTATTTCCAACTAACAAAATATTTTATTATAATTTTAGGTTCTTACTCGCTATCAGGTAGGATGGAGGATCTTGAAGAGGCGATCACATACCACTGCCACCCAATGCCCGTTTTTGGCTGACAACCGCCCCAGGCGACAACACTGAGGGCTGACACAATAACCCTTTTTAAAATTTTGATTCATTATTACTGAGGGCCCAGCTTTGGTCCCACTATATATATTTAGTTAGTATGTTAGTTATATATATTATTTTATTGTAGTTAGTATATAAGTAAATAAATCCTGTGATTGCCATTGGGTAAATTTGATTTAGGAATCGGTTCGGCAGTTCGAACCAGTTTTAGAACAGAACAGAACTAAAAGAACCAGTTCTTTCAGTTTGGTTCTGGTTCTGGTTCAGTTCAGCAAAGGGACTGTCAGTTCGGTTCTCGGTTCTTCAAAAATTGTTGAAGAACCGAACTGAACTGAACTTTGGCATCACTAGAGGTCAACCATTCTCGATATTTACTCTGAAGGCCAAAGTGAGAGCTATATTCAAACAGTCTATTCCCTTCTCGTGTGAGCTCTATTCCCCATTTTTTGTCAGGAACAAAAAAAAATCAATGTGGCCTTTGTGTGCTCCAGGTGCAGTTAAAAGTTCAGGGCAAATGCGAACACCATCACCAGTGGCTGTGAAAAGACCATGATAGAATTCGAATTGGTAAGGAGCTTCCAGGGGGCGATCGGAAAAGGCAGCTCCGATATGAGATGGAGAGGACAACTGAGAAGGGTTGAATTTCTTAAGGATTGAAAAAAGTCATGTCCCGGATGGTCAAGAATGGACATTGTGCAACAGTGGGGATCAATCTCCATGAAACATACATTGCATAAAGCGGCAAAGGGAACATGTAGTAACTCTTGCCCAAGCGCTGTTCAGAGTGTACTGTGCAGTTATGACAGTGAATGCTATTGACCCACACTGCCAGTGCCAGGTGCTGTTTCCCCTGGAAAAACCCATTTATAGACACATTTTGTGATTTACAAAGGGTTTTCCCCACAGAAAGGAAAATCTGAGAAACACATTATGTGTTTCTTGCATGTTTCCTGTAGATAAATGTTTTGTTTTTCTCAAAATTTATCTTTTTGAAACATGATAAGTGTTTCTTTCTTTGTTTGAAACAAAGAAAGCATGTTTCCCATAGATAAATCTTGAGAAAAATAAAAAAATTATCTATGAGAAATATCTGAGAAACATATAATGTGTTTCTTGTATTTTTCTTTCAACAACCCTTTGTGTGTTTCCATGGGAAAAACCCTTTATAAATCACAAAACATGTCTATAAATGGGGTTTTCCAAGGGAAACACCACCCAGTGCCAGCAGTGCCAGCAAGTTTGTCGGAACATGTGACTTTCAGAAAATGCCGCAAATGAACTTAAGATGTTTGCATCGCAATGTCCGACATTCATTTTTACACTTTTTTCACTTGATCCTTATCAAAAACAATTTTCTATGTAGTATAGTAACATTCAAATAATGTCTAATATTATTTTGCCATCCGAAGTCTATAATTCCAGCTATGGTCAATTGATCTGCATACTTGCCTCAAAAAAGGATGTCCTGGGCATTCAGTTTTCTGTTAATGTCTGTCCAAAAAATCTGACTAAATTGTCTCTCATGTTAATAAATTATATCAAGTCCTTGTCTCATATTTATTGGTCACCCATGGCTTTAAGATTAATTTCTTTTCCATGGTCAAAGGAGGTTGACTCATGTCAATCATGGGATAGGTTCATGTAACCCATTGTGTTCTTCACTCTTCTCAAATTTCTTCCTTACTCTTTCATTCAGCCCACATCATATTGCACTTTCTCCCCACTTTACAATGGTGATTAATGTCCTTGACAAGTTCAATGACATCACCACCACCACCAAGCCGAAGATCAATAGATCTCATCCAAATTCTCTGCCGGCAGGGTAGTTGTGAACAAATTATGGCAGCCAATTTTTCGAATGCCTTTGCTTTTTTTCAAGAGATTTGTTATGTTGACAGTCACATGACAACAGCGCGCTGTTCATGTGTCCCCAGACATCCTTTTTTGGTAACAAAGGCAAGTAAGTATGCAGATCAATTGACCATAGCTGGAATTATAGACTTCAGATGGAAAAATAATATTATAACATTATTTGAATGTACTATACTACATAGAATTTTTTTTTTGAAACAGTTCAAGTGAAAAAGTGTAAAATGAATGTTGGACACTGCAATGCAAATGCCTTAAGTTCATTTGTGGTGTTTGCCAAAAGTCACATGATCTGACAAACTTGCTGGGTCAATAGCAATTCACTAGTTACAACCGAGTCTTCTGGTCACAAGTCACAGGGAGCTATGAAGAGAAGAGATTTCCACCAATGTCATGGTTGCAAAATCTTTTGAAGAGTTGGTCATCTACCTTGAAAATCACCCAAATTTCTCAATTAAAGTCCATTAAAAACATTCCTCAATTATCCTAATGTGAGCCTTGTTAAGATATTATTATTTTGTGATGATATGTGATGATGTGTGACAACATTTGATGTTCAACAAGATGTGCAATGAACAGGACACAAATATATGAGGATGTAAATAATAAAATAAGCAGTCAAGATTAGATATTTTGCAAGGACAATAATGGGCAAAGGCAAGCAAGCTATATTTTATTTCAATTTTATAGAATATATATATATGTTCTACATTTTGTGTCTCAGTCTGGTTCATTCCCAGATACTCTGCTTGCTGAGGTAATTATGCTCAACAAGCCTACTTCCCAGCCCACCATTTGAGGGCCTTTTCTTTGCACAATTTGTTCTTAAATTTTTCTGCTGACCTCTACCCTCCACTAGGGCTGCGCACCGTACCGTAACGGTAGTCGGCTGTAGGTATACGGCTGTACTTTTTGGTGTTTGAGCCTTTCATGGTACGGGTACTGTACCATAACGGTTTGGCCGTATACCATAAAAATACAGTTTGGCAAGTAGCTATTGTTGATGCTGAGCACCGAAAAATGGTCAAAATTTTAATCTGAGGTCAGATTTAGCTTATTTAGGCTAATCCGACCCCAATCATGACATTACTAAGCGAATCCTATTAGTATTTAGACAAGCCGTATAGTGGCCATAAATTTATGGCCATATTCTTGACATCCCAAAGGTCTCACGGTACGGCACCCATACCATAACGGTTCGGCCGTATACCGTAGCCTATGGTGACGGCACGCAGCCCTACCCTCCACCTGTGCAACTGATGCTGTTGCATCAACTACCACACCGTCAACTCAGCTTCAGCACATGAAATCAGTCCATTTGATCCTTCAACAGATGTTTTGTCACCTTTTGGCAACACACTGTTACGATTTTTATTCCTTCACACACTCTTTTTCTTTTGAACTATACTTTGAACATTATCTTATAGGAACAACAATCTCTTGATCTCTTGATCTTGATCTTATCTGATTTCTTGATCTGATTTCTTGATCTTATCTCTTGATCTTATCTCTTGATCTTATCTCTTGATCTTAACTTGATCATATCTTATCTGACAGATGATCTTATGTTTCCAAACATTTCTTCAACATGTGCTAGATGCATACTTTGGATATTACTTACATGCTTTAGACATGTGTCACACACGGCTTATGTTAGGGCAACTGTGGAACAACTTAGCAGGAGATCCTAAACATATATACAGTCGAACCCCTCATAACGCATACCCCTTGGTGGACAGCCCAGGGTATGCGTTATGAGGGGTTATGCATTTGGAGAGGTATGCTAAAAATAGACTCGAAAAATCGTGGAGTTACTGATAGTTTTTCTTTCTCCTTAGGTGCTTTGGTTTCCTTCTCATGTTCCGAACCTTCCAAAATATGTCAGAGAGGTTGGGTCCACAAAAAAAAAATCACCAAAAAATGTACGTTTCCGCTTTTCCCCTGCAACCTTGGCTAAATCACCTGCCCACTCTCTCAGCTTCTTGACAATTGCCTTCCCAGGTTTGTCTAACCCCTCAACCCCACACTCGTAGTCTGAGGCGGCTTCCAGGGTCTCAATGACGCGTTGTTCGTCAACAGTGTTTGCTTCGTGGTCAAGCCAGTACTCGTCTGAGGGTGAGATGCTTTCCTTCCGAGCAAGCTTTGCATTCAGTTCATCCTTGCGAACTTTGAAACTTTGGGTAATTTTAGAAAGACCTTTCTTGAGCACATCAAGTGGTTTTAGAGTCATAGGACTAATGTTTTTTCGGTGACAACCACTTTTTGAGCTGCCCACCACCTCCGGTGGCGCATCACTGTGATGGGCCCAACGGTAAACTAATTACATGACCAGGACTATGTCTAATATAGTAGGTATATCTATGCATTTTGCCCACCGAGGGGTATGTGTTATGCGTTACTGTGGACCTATGCATTATGCTATGCAATTCCCCACCCACCGACTTGGTGGACGGATGGAGCTATGCGTTACAAGGGGTTATGTGTTATCAGAGGTATGTGTTAAGAGGGGTTCGACTGTATAAACATAAATACAACAGGAGGGCGCACCTAGCAGGGGATCCTAAAAGAAAAGGACAAAGCCCTGCTAAGGTGGGATGCATGTCTATATACCAAAAATCGGAGTCAAAATAATAAAATGATGAAAAATAATGAAATGATGAAAAAGATGGAGAATGGTGAAACAGTGATAGGAATG
>Ga0193743_1000919_pt1 | contig 22680 bp, 21 predicted proteins | sample L2c2metaG_FD_143038 | JGI IMG/M metagenome (GOLD analysis project Ga0193743, IMG submission 143038) | Soil microbial communities from a riparian zone of the East river system, Colorado, United States - L2c2 | ecosystem: Environmental > Terrestrial > Soil > Riparian zone | place: USA: East River... | reverse complement strand
CACCGACGCCGCGCGCAACCGCCCGGAATGGACCGAGGGCATCCTCTCCGCGCTCGACTGGATCGGCATCGAGCGGGGCAACTACGAGGGGCCCTACTTCCAGTCCGCCAACGCCGACGAGCAGCGGGCCGCCGCCGCCCGGCTCTTTACCGCGGGGCGGGCCTACTACTGCGACTGCACCCGCGAGATGGTGCAGGCCCGCACCGGGAACTCCTACACCGGATATGACGGTTTCTGCCGCGACCGCAACCTCGGGCCCGGCGAGGGCCGGGCGCTGCGGTTCCGCACCCCGGACGAGGGTGAGACCCGGGTGGTCGACCTGATCCGCGGCGAGCCGACCTTCGAGAACGCCAAGATCGAAGACTTCGTGATCGCCCGGGCCGACGGGTCGCCGGTTTTCCTGCTGGCCAACGTCGTCGACGACATCACCATGGGCATCACGCACGTGATCCGCGCCGAGGAGCACCTGCCCAACACGCCCAAGCAGCAGTTGCTCTGGGACGCGCTCGGGGTCAAGCCGCCGATCTGGGCCCACGTGCCGGTGGTGGTCAACGAGAAGCGGCAGAAGCTGTCGAAGCGCCGCGACAAGGTCGCCCTGGAGGCCTACCGCGACGAGGGCTACCTGGCCGACGCGATGCGCAACTACCTGATGCTGCTCGGCTGGGCGCCGGCCAACGACCGGGAGATCGTGCCCTGGTCGGTGATCGAAGAGGAGTTCCGTCTCGAGAACGTCAATCCCTCCCCCGCGTTCTTCGACGAGAAGAAGCTCCGCGCGTTCAACGGCGATTACATCCGCGCGCTCAGCGTCGACGGGTTCATCGAGGCCTGCCAGCCGTGGCTGACCGGCACCGCGACGATCCCAGCGCCGCCGTGGCGGCCGGAGCAGTTCGACCCGGCCCTGTTCGCGGCAGTGGCGCCGTTCGCGCAGACCCGCGTCGCCGTGCTGAGCGAGATCGTGCCCAATGTGGACTTCCTGTTCCTCGACGAGCCCGCCGTCGACGACGCGGCCTGGGCCAAGGCCATGAAGGACGGTGCGGCCGACCTGCTCGACGACGCGGCCCGGGCCTACGAGGCCCAGACCGACTGGCAGGCCGAGGCACTGAAGAACACGCTCGAAGAGGTCGGCGCCGCCCGGGGGCTCAAGCTCGGCAAGGCGCAGGCGCCGGTCCGGGTCGCGGTCACCGGCCGCTCGGTCGGCCTGCCGCTCTTCGAGTCGCTGGCGGTGCTGGGCCGGGAGCGCACGCTGGCCCGGATCCGCGCGGCCCGCGCCCGGCTCTGACGGCATCCCCCGCCCCCACCGGATTGCTCCCGCCGGTTACGATGCCGGCCTGCCGTTGATCACGATCGGGGTCCCTCGCAAGGGTCACCGAGATGGCAGAAGCTGCAAATAACTAGACGGTTCGGTGCAACCAACGGGCCGTGCGCGGAGTCTATGCAGTAAGCACCAGCCAGCCATCGGAACGGGGCGAGGAGGACGGTGGTGGGGCGATCGGTTGTTAGACGCTTGTTACTGGTGGTTGCCGCCGGCTTTCTGCTCGGCACCGCCGGCGCCGCTACGCCCGCGCTGGCCGCGGGCTCGCCGACCACAGTGGTCGGCCAGGCGCCCAAGGCGCCCAAGCCCACGGCGCTGACCCTCAAGAGCGAGGGCATGGCCGACCTCACCGTGACCGCCGCCGAGAAGCCGCGGCTTTTCGCCGACCTGCTCAAAGAGGTCAGCTTCCTGAGCCAGGCCGGCGGGCAGATCGCCGCGCCCAAGACGGCGACGCTGGGCCGCAAGTTCACCGTCAACGTCCAATACGACAACAAGCCGCGCTACACCTACGACCTCTACCCGCTGGCCAACGGCGGTCCCAAGGCGTTCCGCCCGGCGGCGCAGCCCGACAAGCGCAAGACCAGTTCCGCCTGGTTCCTCGGCCGGATGACCATGTCGGAGGCGCTGCGCATCGCCGGCGCGCCGATCCCGGAGAAGCCCGACGTGATGAGCGGCGGCATCGGCGGCGGCGCCCGGGTCATTCCCGAAGACTCGCTGCCCACCGGCAGCGACCTCGACACGCTGCTGGCCGAGTTGCGCCGGCTGATGCTACTCAACGGCGGTGTGGTGCTGGTCGTGCTGTTCATGCTCGCCGGCGTCGCGCTGATCATCCGGCAGCGCACCCGCTGATCGGCCTGGCGGTCAGGTCGCTCTTCAGCGGCCGATGATCTGCTCGATCAGGCGAATCTCGTCGTCGAGGTCCGCGGCGAACTCGGCGTCCCAGTCGCCGGCCGCAGGCCCCGCGCCGAACCGGCCGTTGACCTCGGAGTTGGCGAAGCCGAGCAGCAGTGTCGAGAGCAGCCGTTCGAGCCGAGGCACCTCGGCGGCCGGCACACCGGCCGCGCCGAGGATGTCGGAGATCAGATCGTCGAGCCGGCGGGTCTCCGCGGTGGCGCCGGGCCGCGCCATGATCAGTGGGTACGCGCCCGGGTGCCGCCGGGCCAGCGCGCGCACCGCCGCCGACACGGCCCGCAGCCGGTCCTGCCAGCCGCCCGCGCCGGGTGCCATCGTCAGCAGATCACCGAGCAGCCGCTCGACCATTCCGTCGAGCAGCGCGTCTTTGCTGCGCACGTAGGGGTAGATCGCCATCGGGCTCAACCCGAGCCGCTGGCCGACCGCGCGCATCGACACAGCGGCGATGCCGTGCTCATCGGCGATCACGATCGCCTGGTCGATGATCTGCCGCTGCTTGTCGTCCATATCGGACAAAAACCTACAGGATGGTGCCTAGCACCAGCGGTCTGGTGGGCGTTCGCGGCGGGAGGCGCGGCGCCGGGGGCGGACCGCCCCGTGCCGGTGCGCACCTGCCCAGCCGGGGCGCTCGCTGCGACAGGCCGGCGCGCGGCCGCCGTGCAGCATCGGGCCGGACGCGGCGTCGGCGACGTGATCACCGATGTGGCAGCCCGGCGGGTCGTCGTCGTCCGCCGGGTCGTCGGCGCGGTCGGCGCGGACGCGTTCCGCCGTCGGTCCCGCACAGATCCGACGCAGCGGCCGGCCGGCCGCGGCCGGGGGCAGTTCGTCCGGATCGTGCGGTTGGCTCTCCGCATCGGCGCAGCCGGAATCGGCCTCCCCGTGCGCCATCACGGCCTCCTGTTCTGCGCCGTTCCGCCACCCGGCCGCCACCGGATGACCCATCAGGCCTTCACACCCTAATAGGCTGAGCAGCGAAAATCCCGTCCGCGGGGCTGGGGTGACTGCCTGCATATTGCAGCAATCCGCTGCGTCAACGGGCCGCGTCCTCTTTGGCCCGTCCCGGGAAGAGTGTCGCCCACGCGGGACCGACGATGAACCAGATCACCACGACGCCGGGCATCCGCTGCAGCCACGCGACGAGCCCGGCGGCGCGCTGCGCGTCGCCGACCATCAGGATGCCGGCGCCGAGCAGCGCCGCCGCGATGCCGCACGCGACGACCGCCTTGCCCCACTCGCGCCACTCGTAGCGGGCCCGCGCCCAGCCACCCTTCGGTGGTTTCCAGGGCGGCGGGCCACCGGCGAACCGGTGAGCGAAACGCTGGTCGGCCCAGCGGATCATGGCGTGGCCGAACATCACCGAGAAACCGAGGTAGATCGCGGCGAGGCCGTGCATCGGGCCGGCTGTGCCGCCGCGGCGCAGGTCGATGGTGGTGGCCAGGAGCAACACCAGGTCCAGGACCGGCGAACCGAGCAGGAGTACGACGCTGAGCCGGCGCAACCGCAGCAGGTAGCGGGTGAGGAGGCCGGCGCCGAGCAGCACCCAGAAACCGACCTCGCTCGCCACGATCAGCGCCACGATCATGTCTTCTCCTCCCGGCCGCGGGACCCGGCCGCGGGTACCAGATCAAGGCTTTCCTGGCTTGAGCGGAACGGCGTCACCGCCGCTGACGAAACCGGTGTCCTCCTCGCGGAGGAGGCGTCTCCTCTCCCAGGCGGAGGCCGCGGCCCGCGGGCCGTGGTTCCATCGGTGGCATGGTCGGCATCCCCCCGCGCGGGTCGCTCACCCGCGACCTGGCGCTCGCCGCCGTCGCGCTGTTGGGCGGGACGTTGATCATCGCTTCCGGCGCCTACCTGACTTTCCAACCGGCCCTGCTGGGCGACGGTCCGGAGTGGTTGATCTACCTGCCGATGGTGGCCGCCAGCGGCGCCGTGGCGCTGCGTCGCCGGGCGCCGCTGGCCAGCCTCGCGATCGGCACCGTCGCGCTGGTCGCCGACGTGGCCCTGGGCGGGTCGATCGGCACGCTGCTGATCTACACCCAGGTGCTCTACGACGCGTGCGTCTTCGGGCCGGCCCGGCTCTGGCGGCGGGCGTTGGAGGTCGCGATCGCGGTGGTCGCCGTCACCGCGGTCATCGGAGTGGTCGCGACGAGCTCGGTGCGTGGGCTGGCGCTGGGCATCCCGGCGGTGCTCGTGCTGGTGCTGCCGATCCTGACCGGGCTCAGCGTCCGGCAATACCGCGACCAGGCGACCTTGGAGCGGTCCCGGGCCGAGCAGACCGCGCGGGTCGCCGAGCTCGACCGCCGGCAGGCGGTGGCGGCCGAGCGCACCCGGATGGCGCGGGAGCTGCATGACATGGTCGCCAACCACCTGAGCGTGGTGGCGATCCACGCGACCGCGGCGCTGAGCGTGCCGAACCTGTCCGCGGCCCAGGTCGAGGAGTCGCTGCGGGTGATCCGGGAGAACAGCGTGCAGGGGCTGGCCGAGATGCGGCAGATGATCGACGTGCTGCGCGGCCCGGAGGCGGAGCCCGGCGACGACCCGGTCGCGCCGGGGCTGGGCGAGGTCGAGCGGCTGGTCACGGGGGCGCGGGCGGCCGGGCTGGCGGTGGAGCTGACCACCACGGGCAAGCCGCGGGCGTTGCCGGTCGGTGTCGACCTGGCCGGCTACCGGATCGTCCAGGAGTCGCTGACCAACGCCCTCAAGCACGGCACGGGTACGGCGAGCGTCACGGTCGACTACGGCACCGACGAGGTGCGGCTCACCGTGCACAACCCGGTCGCCGAGCCGGGGCCGCTCGACCACCTCGGCGCCGGCGCCGGGCTGATCGGGATGCGGGAGCGGGCCGCGTTGCTGCGCGGGCGGCTCGACGCGGGACCGGCCGCCGACGCCCGGTGGCGGGTGGTCGCCGCTCTGCCGGTCGACGCCGCCTAGCGGCGCTGACCGCGCCTGAGCGGGACCGAGGGCCGTTACCGGTCGACGCGGCCCAGCGTCGCCTCGTCGGCCGAACGGGTGACGCGGGTTGGTGTCGCAAGGCGGGCGGCGAGCGGGACCACCGCCAGGGCCAGCAGCAGGCCGCCGAGCACGTCGCTGGGCCAGTGCGCCAGCAGTGCCACCCGGCTGTAGCCGATGAACACGACGAAGACCGCGAGCGCGACGCAGACGGCGGCCCGGGTGGCCGCGCCGGCCCGCGGCCAGGTCAGCAGCACCACGGCGAGGGCGAACGCGGCCGCGTTGCTGGTGTGCCCGCTCGGGAAGCCGGAACTCGCGACCGCGACGAAGCCGTCGACCGGGCGCGGCTTGTGCAGCAGAGCGTGCAGCAGGCCCCAGGCGATCGGCACGACCGCGGTGACCAGCGCGCAGAACAATGCCGTCCGGTGCTCCCGGCGGAGGGCGAAGAGCAGCGCCGCGGCGGCGCCGACGGCGATGAACGGGATGGTGGCGGCGACGCTGGTCAGCGCCCGCAGCCAGTCGATCAGCACCGGGTGCGCCAAGCCGTAGGTGCGCAGTGTCGCGCTGACGTCGTCGTCCCAGCGGACCAGCGGTGGCCAGGCCGCGGCGACCAGGCCGAGCAGCACCCCGAAAGCGGCCAACCCTGCGACTGGCAGGGCGGCCGGCGGGCGCGCGGGAAGGCGGTGCATCCGGGCCAGCCTATGGTGTATGTCGTGGACGACCAGCCGGTAGACAGTCTCGCGGCGACGTTGCGCCGGATCGAGCGGTCGGCGGGCGCCCTCGCGACGGCCAGCGTGGCGCGGATGGACGAGACCCTGGTCTGGTTCCGCCAGCTACCGGCCGACCAGCGGTCCTGGGTCATGCTGGTGGCCCAGGCGGGCGTCCGGTCGCTGGTCGAGTACATGCGCCAGGGCCCGAAGAGCCGGCCCCGCGAGGTCTCCGACGAGGTGTTCGCGGCCGCGCCCCGGGCGCTGGCCCGCAGCATCAACCTGCAACAGACGGTGGCGCTGATCCAGGTCACCATCGACGTCGTCGAGGAGCAGGCGGCCCATCTGGCCGCCCCCGGCGAGGAGCGCGACCTGCGCGAGGAGGTGCTGCGCTTCTCCCGGGAGATCGCCTTCTCAGCGGCCCGGGTGTACGCCCGGGCGGCCGAGTCGCGTGGCTCCTGGGACGCCCGGCTGCAGGCGCTGCTGGTCGACGCGTTGCTGCGCGGCGACTCCACCGACGTGCTGGCCAGCCGGGCCGCGGCGCTGGGCTGGGCGGACGCCCCGCCGGTCGCGGTCGCCGTCGGGCGCTCCCCGGGCGGCGAGGTGGCGCCGGTGCTGCACACCGTCTACCGGCACGCCCGGCGGATCGGCGTCGAGGTGATCAGCGGCGTGCACGGCGACCGGCTGGTCGTGGTGCTGGGCGGTGCGGCCGACCCGCTCAACGCGACCGAGAAGCTGCTCGAGGCCTTCGGCACCGGGCCGGTGGTGGTCGGGCCGGCGGTGGCCAGCCTCGACGAGGCGACCGAGTCGGCGCGGGCGGCGCTGGCCGGGTTCCGCGCCGCGCCCGCCTGGCCGGACGCGCCGCGACCGGTCGCCGCGGCGGCGCTGCTGCCGGAGCGGGCGCTGGCCGGTGACGCGGCGGCCCGCCGGGCGTTGCGCCGCGACGTCTACGGCGCGCTGGTGCGGGCCGGCGGCGAGCTGATCGAGACGCTGGACGCGTTCTTCGCGGCGGGCGGCGTGCTGGAAAGCGCGGCCCGCTCCCTCTTCGTTCACCCGAACACCGTCCGTTACCGGCTGCGGCGGATCGGCGACGTCACCGGCTTCTCGCCGCTCTCGCCGCGCGACCTGTTCGCGTTGCGGATCGCGTTGACGGTCGGCCGGCTGGACCCGCGCGGCGGCGCCTCGCCCGCGGCCCCGGGCGATGCCTGAACGTACGTTTGGCAAAAACCCCTCCATACCGCACGTGATCGCCGCCACTCGTTGTAGAAAACCTACAAAACTAATAGTGTGGTTTGGTGCCTGCCGGCAACCACATGACCCACGAGTATCCCGCAGAGTCGTAAACGTGCTCGCCGTACTCTCTCCTGGCCAGGGCTCGCAGAAGCCCGGTTTCCTCGCTCCGTGGCTCGAACTTCCCGGTGCCGAGGCCCGACTCCGTTGGTGGTCGGCACTGTCCGGAGTCGACCTCGTGCAGCTCGGCACCGAGGCCGGCGCCGACGAGATCAAGGACACGGCGCGCACCCAGCCGCTCCTGGTCGCCGCCGCGCTGCTCGCCGCCGAGCGGCTGCCGATGCACGACGTCGCCCTGGTCGCCGGCCACAGCGTCGGCGAGCTCGGCGCCGCCACCCTCGGCGGGGTGTTCCCGGCCGAGGCGGCCGTGACGCTGGCCGGCGTCCGCGGCCGCGAGATGGCCGCGGCCTGCGCGCTCGAGCCGACCGGCATGTCCGCCGTGCTCGGCGGCGACCCCGACGAGGTGCTCGCCGCCATCGCCGCGCACGGGCTCTTTCCGGCCAACCGCAACGGTGCGGGCCAGGTCGTCGCGGCCGGCGCGATGGACGCGCTGGCCAAGCTCGCCGCCGAACCGCCGGCCAAGGCGCGGGTCATCGCGCTCCAGGTCGCCGGCGCGTTCCACACCCCGTTCATGGCCCCCGCCGAACAGGCGCTGGCGTCCGTCGCCGCCGGCATCACCCCCGCCGACCCGACCAAGATCCTGCTGTCCAACCTTGACGGCAACGCGGTCAACCACGGCCGCGAGCTGCTCACCCGCCTGGTCCGCCAGGTCACCGCGCCGGTCCGGTGGGACCTGTGCATGCGCACGCTGGCCGACCTGGGCGTGACCGCGGTGATCGAGCTGCCGCCCGCCGGCACCCTGGCCGGGCTGGTCAAGCGCGAGCTCAAGGCCAACGGCATCGAGATCGTGACCCTCAACACTCCCGACGACCTGCCCGCCGCGCGCGACCTCGTGGCCCGCCACGGCGTGGCGCCCAGCCACGAGCCGGCACCCCAGTTCCGGGTCGTCGTCGCCGGTGCGGCAGGTATGTTCGCTCCGTCGGACGGGCTCGCCGAAGGCGACGCCGTCCGGACCGGTCAGGTCATCGGGCACGTCATCACCCGGCAGGGCCCGGTCGACGTGGCCGCGCACAGCGACGGCCTGCTGACCGAATGGCTCGCCCACCACGACGACCCGGTCGCACCGGGCCAGCCGCTCGCGCGCATCGGAGGACAACCCGCATGACAGGCTCCCGCATCCTCGCTTTCGGCCACTATCAGCCGTCCCGGGTGCTCACCAACGACGACCTGGCCCAGATCGTCGACACCAACGACGAGTGGATCCGCGACCGGGTCGGCATCGCCACCCGCCGGATCGCCGACAGCGAGACGGTCGCCGACATGGCCGGCTTCGCGGCCGAGAAGGCGCTCGCCAACGCCGGCCTCACGCCCGCCGACATCGACCTGGTCGTGGTCGCCACCTGCAGCTCGGTCGACCGCAGCCCCAACGTGGCCTGCCGGGTCGCCGCCAAGCTGGGCATCAAAGCGCCGGGCGCCTACGACATCAACACCGCGTGCTCCGGCTTCTCCTACGCGCTGGGCACCGTCGACCACGCGATCCGCGCCGGCGCGGCCCGCAACGCGCTGGTCATCGGCGCCGAGAAGCTCTCCGACTTCACCGACTGGACCGACCGCTCGACCTGCATCATCTTCGGCGACGGCGCCGGCGCCGCGGTGGTCACCGCCGCGGCCGAGGGCGAAGCGCCCGGCGTCGGCCCGGTGATCTGGGGCTCGGTGCCGGAGAAGTCCGACGCGGTCCGGATCGAGGGCTGGCGGCCCTACATCCAGCAGGAGGGGCAGCAGGTCTTCCGCTGGGCGACCACCGCCCTCGCGCCGCTGGCCCTGCAGGCCTGCGAGCGCGCCGGCGTCGCGCCCGAGGAGATCGCCGCGTTCGTGCCGCACCAGGCCAACGGCCGCATCATCGACGGCATCGCGAAGCGGCTCGGCATGCCGCAGGCGGTCGTCGCCAAGGACATCGTCGAGTCCGGCAACACGTCGGCGGCGAGCGTGCCGCTGGCGCTGTCCAAGCTGATCGAGCGACGCGAGGTGCCGTCCGGTGCCCCGGTGCTGCTGTTCGGCTTCGGCGGCGGTCTAACGTACGCCGGGCAGGTTGTTCGCTGCCCGTAGCGCGCAACAAGCATCACCACACCACACCGAGAGGAAACAACCGCAATGACCCGTGACGAGATCACGTCCGGCCTCGCCGAGATCCTGGAAGAGGTTGCCGGCGTCAACCCCGACGACGTGGCCGAGGAGAAGTCGTTCACCGACGACCTCGACGTCGACTCGCTGTCCATGGTCGAGGTAGTCGTCGCGGCCGAGGAGAAGTTCGGCGTCAAGATCCCCGACAACGAGGTGCAGAACCTCAAGACCGTCGGCGACGCCGTCACATACATCGAGTCGAACGCCTGACATGAGTCGCCCCGACGTCGTCGTCACCGGGCTCGGAGCGACGACCCCGCTGGGCGGGGACGTCGCGTCGACCTGGGAGGCCATGCTGGCCGGCCGCTCCGGGGTGGGTCCGCTCACCCAGGAGTGGGCCGGCCAACTGCCGGTCCGGATCGCGGCGCAACTCGCCGTCGAACCCTCCGAGAAGATCGACCGGGTCAAGCTGCGCCGGCTCGACCGGTCCGAGGCGATCGCGCTGATCGCCGCGTACGAAGCATGGGCCGACGCCGGCCTGGCCGACTCCGGGCTCGACCCGGAGCGGCTCGCGGTCAGCATCGGCTCGGGCATCGGCGGCGCCACCACACTGCTCGCCCAGGACGACATCCTGGAAGCGTCCGGCCCGCGGCGGGTCTCCCCGCACACCGTGCCGATGCTGATGCCCAACGGCCCGGCCGCCTGGGTCGGCCTCGAGCTCGGCGCGCAGGCCGGCGTCCACTCGGTGGCCAGCGCCTGTGCGACCGGCGCGGAGGCGATCGCGCTCGGCCTCGACATGATCCGCGCCGGCCGGGCCGACGTGGTCGTGGCCGGCGGCACCGAAGCGGTCATCCACCCGCTGCCGATCGCCGGTTTCGCGTCGATGCGGGCCATGTCGACCCGCAACGACGACCCCGAGAAGGCGTCCCGGCCGTGGGACAAGGGCCGCGACGGCTTCGTGCTCGGCGAGGGCGCCGGCGTCCTCGTGCTGGAGCGCGCCGACCACGCCGCCGCGCGTGGCGCCCGGGTCTACGCCCGGGTCGCCGGCGCCGGCCTGACCTCCGACGGCTACGACATCGTGCAGCCGCACCCGCAGGGGCGCGGCGCGATCCGCGCGATCGCCAAGGCGATCGCCGACGCCGGCATCGCCAAGTCCGACATCGTGCACGTCAACGCCCACGCGACCTCGACGCCGGTCGGCGACCTGGCCGAGATCGTCGCCCTGCACGCCGCGCTCGGTGGGCACCCCGTGGTGACCTCCACCAAGTCGATGACCGGGCACCTGCTCGGTGCGGCCGGCGCGCTGGAGTCGATCGCGACGATCCTGGCCATCCGCGACAGCGTGGTGCCGCCGACGATCAACCTCGACGACCCGGACGACAAGCTGGATCTCGACGTGGCCGCCAACAAGACGCGGCCGCTCGACATCCCGGCGGCGCTCAACAACTCGTTCGGCTTCGGCGGGCACAACGTGGCGCTCGTGTTCACCCGAACCTGACGGAAGAAGCACCGATGACCAGCACCCTCGCGCGCGACGAACAGGCGACCGTGGACCATCGAGACCCCGAGGTGCGGCTGCGCGCCCTCTTCGACGCCGGCTCGCTGCGCCTGCTCGCGCCGCGCGACGGCTCGGGGGTGCTCTGCGCCCGCGGCGAGATCGAGGGCACGCCCGCGGTCGCCTACGCGACCGACGCCACCCGGATGGGCGGCGCGATGGGCACCGAGGGCTGCCAGCACGTCGTCGACGCGATCGACACCGCGGTGCGCGAACGCGTACCCGTGCTGGGTCTGTGGCATTCCGGTGGTGCGCGGCTGGCCGAGGGCGTGGTCGCGCTCGACGCGGTCGGCCAGGTCTTCGCGGCCATGGTGCGGGCGTCGGGACGGGTGCCGCAGATCTCCGTGGTGCTCGGCCCCGCGGCCGGCGGTGCCGCCTACGGGCCGGCGCTGACCGACATCGTCGTGATGAGCGGGGCCGGGCGGATCTTCGTGACCGGCCCCGAGGTGGTCCGCAGCGTCACCGGCGAGCAGGTCGACATGGAGCGCCTCGGCGGCCCCGAGCCGCACGGCCGGCGCTCCGGCGTGGTGCACGTGACTACCGCGGACGACACGTCGGCGCTGGCCGAGTCACGCCGGCTGGCCGCCCTGCTCGGCCACCAGGGCCGGCTGTCGCCGGCCGACATCCGCACCGACGATGCGGAGCACGACCTCACCGGCACGATGCCGCCCGAGGCCAACCGGGCCTACGACGTGAAGCCGGTGGTCAAGGCGCTGCTCGACGAGCCCGGCGTGGAGTTGCACGCCAAGTGGGCGCGCAACATCGTCACCACGCTCGGCCGGTTCGGTGGCCGCACGGTCGGCGTGATCGCCAACAACCCGCTGCGCCTCGGCGGCTGCCTCGACGCGGCCAGCGCCGAGAAGGCCGCCCGGTTCGTCCGGATGTGTGACTCGCTCGGCGTGCCGCTGATCGTGCTCGTCGACGTGCCCGGCTACCTGCCCGGCCTCGGCCAGGAGTGGGACGGCGTGGTGCGCCGCGGCGCCAAGCTGCTGCACGCGTTCGCCGAGGCGGTCGTCCCCCGGGTGACGCTGGTGACCCGCAAGGCCTACGGCGGTGCTTACATCGCGATGAACTCCCGGTCGCTCGGCGCCACCGCGGTGTTCGCCTGGCCGGCCGCGGAGATCGCCGTGATGGGCGCCTCGGCCGCGGTCAACGTGCTGCACCGCAAGAGGCTCGCCGCCGCACCGCACGAGGAGCGTGAGGCGCTGCGCGCCCAGCTCATCGAGGAGCAGGTGAAGACGGCCGGCGGCGTGCAGCGGGCGCTGGAGATCGGCGTCGTCGACGAGGTGATCCAGCCCGGCGAGACCCGCCGCCGGATCGCGGAGGCGCTGGCCGCCGCGCCGGCCGCGCGCGGCGCGCATGGCAACATCCCACTCTGAGGCCGGCGTCAGCGCCGGTTGCGCGGGTGGTTCTTCGCGGTGCGCTCGTTGCCGTGCCGGTAGTTGCCGGTCCAGCGGGCCATCACGCCCTGCGGGTCGTCGTCGACCTCGGCGAGGAACTCCTGCGCACGAGGCCCGCGCAGGGTGGTCGCCGGGCGGCCGTGGTGGGTGATCACGACAGACCCGTCGGAGTGTTCGTCGTAGGCGAATCCGTGGGGGTCGGGCATGCCGGGCAGCGTACTGCCGACCTATCGATAAGGTGGTGCCCGTGGAAGCGACCGAGATCCGCAAGCTCGCCGCGCTCGAAGACCGCCATTGGTGGTACCACGAGCGCCGGGTGCTCCTGGCCCGATCGCTGCGCAAGCTCGGCACGCCCGGTGCGGCGCTCGACATCGGCGCCGCCGGCGGCGGCAACACGCGGGTGCTGCGGGCGCACGGCTGGCAGCCGGTGGCCCTCGAATACGGCGAAGAGGGTGCGTCGGTGGCGCGCGAGCGCGGCCTTTCGGTGATCCGCGCCGACGCCCGGCACCTGCCGGTGCCCGCCGCGCGGCTCGACCTGGTCACCGCGTTCGACGTGCTCGAACACATCGACGAAGACCACGAGGCCGCGGCGGAGATCCGGCGGGTCCTGCGGCCGGGTGGCACGGTGCTGATCGCCGTACCCGCTGACATGAAGTTGTGGTCGGCGCACGACGAGGCGGTCGGGCACGTCCGGCGTTACGACCGGGCGGGGTTGCTCGACCTGGTCGAGAAGGCGGGCCTTCAGGTCGACGAGCTGTGGAGCTGGAACGTGCTGCTCCGACCGGTCGCCGCGTGGCGCCGCCGCCGCTCCACCGGCAGCGACCTCGACGACCTCGCCACCCCCGTCAATCTCGGCCTGCGCGCGGTGATCGCCGCCGAACGCTATCTTCCGGTGAAGTCATTGCCCGGCGTCTCGCTGATGATGCGGGCCCATCGTCCGGCTTAGGAGTCCAGTTCCCGTGTTGGCACCCCTGAAGAACATGCTCGGCAACGTCACGATGTACGTGGCCCTGCAGAAGGCGCTCGGCTCCGACCGCCTGCGCTACCGCTGCCTGGCCGAACTCGACCTGCACGACGGCGACACGGTGATCGACGTGGGCTGCGGCCCGGCCTACTACTTCGACCGGCTGCCGAAGGTGACCTACTTCGGCTTCGACACGTCGGAGCGCTACATCGCGCACGCGTCGGCGCGCTTCGGCTCCTCGCGAGCGTCGTTCTCGACGGAGATCTTCGGCGAGCAGCACCTGGGCGTGCTGCCGCCGGCCAACGCGGTGCTGCTGCTCGGCCTGCTGCACCACCTCTCCGACGAAGACTCCCGGTCGCTGCTGCGGGTCGCGTCCCGCGCGCTGGCGCCCGGCGGCAAGGTGATCGCCGTCGACACCTGCTACGCACCGGGCCAGGGCCGGGTCTCGAAGTGGATGAGCGACAACGACCGCGGCGAACACGTCCGCGAGCCGGCCGCCTTCGAGGCCCTGGCCCGCGAGTCGTTCGCCGACGTCTCCGGCGAAATCGTCGACGACGCCACCCGGGTGCCGTCCAGCTTCTGGCTGATGCGCATGGCCAGCCCGCTCGCGGTCGCCGCGTTGCCGTCGGAGACCGCCGGCTGAACCCATGCGCCGAGTCCACCTGGAAGCCGCGGAAGATCATGTGCAGCGGCTGGCGCGCGAGACAGACCCGCTGGGTGCGGTCAAGGAGCTGATCTGGAACGCGGTCGACGCCGACGCGACCCGGGTCGACGTGGTGTTGCACCGGTCGCCGCTCGGTGCTGTCGAACGGGTGACCGTGCGCGACGACGGGACCGGGATGGCGCCGGAGGCGCTGGCCGCCGCGTTCGACCGGATCGGCGGGTCGTGGAAAAAGTGGACCTCCGGGACCCTGCTCAAGCAGCGGACGCTGCACGGGAGCAACGGACAGGGACGGTTGCGGGCGTACGCGCTCGGCGACCACATCCGGTGGACGACGGTGGCCGACGGCGGGGCCGGCCGGTCCCGGACCGAGGTGTCGGCGCACGCCGCCGCCCGCAACGACTTCCTGATCGGTGACAGCCGCCCGACCGCGGAAGCGACCGGCACCCTCGTCGAGGCGTGGGGCAAGCAGTCGCCGCGGCTCGACCGGCTGCCGCTGCGCGCCAACCACCGGCGGCTGACCACCGAACTGGCGCCCTACCTGACCGCCTACCCGGAGGTCACCGTCGTCTACGACGGCGTACCCGTCGACCCGGGCACGTCGATCCGGCGAACGGCGGTCTACCCGCTGGCCTTCGCGACCGCGGCCGGCACCGAGGCGGCCCAGCTCAAGGTCATCGAGTGGTCGGCGGCGGTCGACCGCGAGCTGCACCTGTGCGACCAGCACGGCATCCCGGTCGGGTCGGTCGACGCCGGCATCCGGGCGCCGGGCTTCGACTTCACGGCGTACGTGCTGTGGCGCTCGATGGCCGACAACGTGGGGGACGTGCACCTCGGCGACGCCCACGACAGCGACGTCACGGCCCTGGTCGCCGTCGCCCGCGAGCAGCTCCGGGCGCACTTCCGGAGCCGGGCCGACGACCGGCGGCGGGAGCTGGTCGACGGTTGGCGGGCCGAGGGCAGCTACCCCTACGACAGCGAGCCGGTCGGTGAGCCGGCGCGGGTCGAGCGGGAGACGTTCGACCTGGTGGCCACCGCCGTCCACCGGCACATTCCGGGGCGGGGCAACCAGCGGCGCGGCACGCTCCGGCTGCTGCGCGAGGTGCTGCGGTCGCAGCCGGACCGGGTCGCCGACCTGCTCGACGACATCTTCAAGCTGTCCGACGACGAACGCGGCCAGCTCGACCAGACGCTCCGCCGGACCGCCGCGCCGCGGGTGATCCGGGCCGCGACGACGGTCGCCGACCGGCTGGCCGTCATCGCGGCGCTGCGCCGGCTGGCGCTCGACGATCGCGCCGACGATCCGGCCGGGCTCCGGGCCCTCCTGGCCGACGAGGCCTGGGTGTTCGGCGAGCGGCACGGCCTGCTGGCCGGCGACCGCACCCTCGACGAGGTGCTGGCGCGGCACGCCGACGTCGAGGTGCTGCTCGCGCTGGCCCGCCGCGAGCACGAGGGCCGGCAGCACCTGGTCGTCGTGGCCACGCCGCCGCAGGTCGCGGTCGGCGTGAAGGAGCTCGCGCGGGTGATGTCCTATGCGGACGCCATCGCCGCCGACGGCCGGTTGCGGGGCCGGCGGGTCGACTGGGACGTGTGGCTCGTCGGCACCGAGTTGGACAGCGCCGCCCGGCTGGAGACCCGAAATCCGGACCGCCCGCCGGGCTGTGTCCAGGACCGGGTCGAGGGCGGCGGCCGGGTGCGGGTCTGGTCCCGCAGCTGGTCCGAAGTGGTCCACGAGTGCGCCGACCGGGTGCGGTTCTACCAGGACAGCGTGGCCGACCTGCGGCGCGCCTAGGCGGCCGCGGACCGATTTTCAGCGCAGCTCGTAGATGAACACCCGGCCGTTGTCGTAGCGCAGGTTGGCCAGGATCCGCAGCTCCGGTGACTCCACGGCCACCTGGCGGTCGGCGACCAGCCAGTGCACCCGGTCGTCGTTGGCGAACGAGGTCAGCGACGCCGCCGTCGGCGTGGTGAACGCGGCGTCGTTGCGGGCCAGCAGGGCCGGGTCCCAGAACGCCCACGAGCCCGACGACGAGACCCGCGGCGCGAACGCCCAGCCCTCGACCAGCACCCGGCGCTCCGCGTAGGCCGAGAGCCAGAACGACCGCGGGTCGCAATAGCCGTCGGTCGGCGCGTTGATGCAGTGCGCGTTGGTGGCCACCACGTCGGTCGGCGCGCTGTGGTCGCGCAGCCAGCGGGCCGCGTCGACGCGCGACTTCGGCAGCGAGATGGTGGCGTACGCGCCGCCGTTGGGGAACCGTTCCGACTTGCGCATGTCCATGATCAGACCGGGCGCGCCGACCACCAGGATCGCCGTCAGGGCGACCACGCCGCCGGTGCCGCGCAGCACCGGCTGCCAGCGGCTCAGCGCCGGCCAGAGCGCGGCCACCAGCAGGCCGACCGCGGCGAGCACCAGCGACCAGCGCAGCAGCGGCGTCAGCGGGTCGATCGCCTGCGGCGGCACCGACGCCTCGGCCGGGCCGGCCAGCCGGAACTGGGCGACCACCAGCACGATCGCGAATGCGAGCGTCTCCACGGCCAGGAAGACCCGGCCGGCGCGGGAGAGCTTGGCCCGGTCGTACACCATCGCGTAGCCCCACGCCGAGAGCAGCACCGCGAAGGTGAAGCCGGAGCGGGTGAAGTACTGGTTGCCGTCGCCGGGCTGCTTGACCATCAGGTAGATCAGCGGGCCACCGATCCCGCCCGCGAGCAGGAACACCTGGGTCGGGTCGAGGCGGCCGCGGCGCAGCCAGAGCAGGGGCACCATGCCGACCGCGCGGAGTTGCATGTTGACCAGGAACGCGAACACCACCGTGAGCACCGCGAGCCAGGTCGGGCCGTCGGCCGGGGTCCAGAAACGCTCGAAGCTCCAGAACGGCTCGGGCGTCACGCCGTAGGCCTGGAACCGGAACAGCACCGCCATCGCGAAGAACTGCGCGGCCGCGGTGAGCAGGCCGAGGATCAGCAGCGTCCACGGGATCCGGCGGCGCGTCGCCAGCACAGCCAGGAACGTCACCAGCAGGGCGACCGCGACCACGGGCAGCGAGCTGGCCTTCGCGCCGCTGGAAGCGAGCAGCAACAGCGCAGCGAGCACGAAGCCGCCGCGGCCCAGGGTGCCGTTGATCAGCGCGCAGACCACGCCGATCAGCGCGAGCAGCAGCACCCAGGAGTAGATCATCGACATGCCGTGCCAGATGACGAACGAGCTCTGGGTGCCGAACGGCATCGTCACGGGGTCGGTGAAGTTGGTTTCGCCGACGACGAAGAACAGCGCCGCCGCGACCGCGCCGACCAGCGCCCGCCCGCTGATCCGCCAGCCGACCACCGCGGTCAGCAGGATCGCCAGCGCGCACAGGAACGGGATGGCCAGCCGCAGCGCGACCACCGGCAGGTCGATCCCGGCGATCATGCTGGTCGACGCCATGTGCGCGTAGCCGAACCAATGGTAGAACAGCGGCTCGCCGGCGACCTGCGGCACGTGCAGCGGGAACTGGTATTTCGCCTCGCCGGCCAGGGACAGCTGGTAGGCCAGGTCGAGATATTGCCGGGTGTCGTCGGAGGTCGGCAGGATCGGGTTGCGCTCGAGGAACGTCGACGACAAGTAGGTGGTGAAGAACGCGACCGCGCCGCCGACCGCCCACGAGAAGCCCAGCGGCGCCGGGGTGTAGCCGGTGCGCACCACGAAATGCCGGCGCAGCCGGGGCACCGCCGCGAACAGCGCGACCACGACCAGCGGCCAGGCCCACAGCACACCCCGGATGTCGAGCACCGAGACCAGCGTCCAGGCCGGCAGCTCCAGCACCAGACCGACCGCTGTGCCCATCGCGAGGTCGTCGACCAGCGAGTGCGGCGTGCGGCGCAGCGCCCGGTAGACCAGCGTGCCCGGCAGCATCAGCGCGAGGGCCAGGTAGAGCGCGTATTTCACCAGGTCGAGCACGGCGGTGTCCGCGGCGACGAGCACCGCCGCGACGTAGAGCACCGTCGCCAGGAAGGGCAGGAAACGCAGCAGGGGATACGCGCGGCCGTGTTCGCCGGCAGCGGAGGAGACCGACCCGGCCGGGGCGGCATCCGCCGGGACGGGCGGCCGGGCGGCGGCGTTTGCCAAGGTCCTCAGGAGTCGTGCTGCTGCCGCATCACGCCTCTTTGCGGTCGCAATCGCGGGTGCGCTCTCCCCGGCCCGCGGCGACGCGGGCTGCTCGGCGGGGGCGGTCACCGCAGGCTGTCGGCCAGCACGGCCGGGTCGTCGCCGGCGCGGCGTTGCCCCGGTGCGGCACCGGGGTCGCCAGCGTCGCCCGGATCGCTGTCAGTGGCCACGAAGTAGGCCGGCCGGGCCTGCACCGCCGTGTAGATCCGGGCCACGTATTCGCCGAGCAGGCCGAGGCAGAGCAACTGGACGGCGCCGAGGAAGAGGACGGCGACCAGGATCGACGGCCAACCGGAGACGGTGCGGCCGGACGCGAACGCGGCGATCACCGCGAGCACCAGCAGCGCGCAGACCGCGACCCCGACCAGGCCCAACCAGGTGGCCACCCGCAGCGGCGCCGCCGAGAAGCTGGTGACGCTGTCGGCGGCCAGGGCGAGCATCCGGGAAAACGGGTATTTGGTGCGGCCGGCCGCACGCTCGGCGCGCAGGAAGCGGACCTCGCCGCTCGGGAAGCCGAGCCAGGGCACCACCAGGCGGAGCACCGGGCTGCGCTCCGGCAGGTCACGCAGCGCCTCCACCGCGACCCGGCTGAGCAACCGGAAGTCGCCGGCCTGCGCGGGCACCTGCTTGCCGACGAGGCGGCGCATCAGCCGGTAGTAGGCGCCGGCGGTCAGCCGCTTGAACGGGGTGTCGGAGCTGCGGTCACCGCGTACGCCGTAGACGATGTCCAGGTTTTCCGACCGGGCCAGGGCAAGCATCTCCGCGATGGTCTCCGGCGGGTCCTGCAGGTCGGCGTCGATGCTGACCACGTAGCCGCCGCGGGCCCGCATCAGGCCCGCGATCAGCGCCGCCTGGTGGCCGCTGTTGCGGCGCAGGCGGATCACCCGCAGCTGCGGCCAGCGTTCACGTAGCCCGCGCAGCGCCACCGGCGTGGCGTCGGTGCTCCCGTCGTCGACGGCGACCACCTCGTAGGGCTCGGCCAGCCCGTCGAGGACCGCGCGCAGCCGCTCGGCGAGCAGCGGCAGCACGCCTTCCTCGTTGAACATCGGCACCACAACGGAGAGTGCCGGATCCTGCTGACCCATCGCGCCTGTGCTCCCTCCGCGCTCCGAACGGGGGAACCGTATCAGTTGCGGAGGGTTAAATCAGCACACGCTACGGGGCAAACCGGGCACAGCCACTGGCGACTTTCCCATCGGCTTCTGCTTTCCGGCCAACACCTGGGCAAGTGCCTTCAGCGAATCGGGCGTCGACGAATAGGTGGCCACGAGTGTCGGCGACTTGGCGCTGCCGAGCACATACGGCGTGTCCATCGCGACCGTCACGTCGGCCTTCGGGTTGAGGTCGCCCGGACCGTCGCCGTAACCGACGAGGTGGACCACCCGGCCGCCGCTCGGCACGACCTGGACGCCGGCGCTCTTCAGCGCCTTCTCCAGGGTCGCCTTGCTGGTGTCGCGACCCGGCGAGGTGGTCACCGAGACCGGGCCCTTGACCGGCGCCGCGCACTGGCCGCGGAGCTGGGTCACCGCCGCACCGGACAGGCCGCTGGCCACGTCGAGGTGGGACCGCGCGGCGAGCACGTTGTGGTCGGGGCCGGCCTTGGCGTCGGCCAGCGAGAAGCGCAGCGTCAGGTCACGCGTCGCGGCCTCGACGAGCCGGTCCTTCTTCAGCGAGCCGTCGTGCAGGCCGTTGAGCAGGCCGTTGTAAGCGCCGTCCACGCTCGGCGGCATCAGCAGCAGGTCGTTGCCGGCGTTGAGGGCGCGGACAGCGGCCTCGCCTGCCGGCCACTTCTCGGCCGGCTCCATGTTGAGCGCGTCGGTGACCACGACACCCTTGAAGCCGAGCTGGCCGCGGAGCACGTCGACGAGCGCCTTGTGCGAGAACGAGGCGGGCACGCCCGGCTCGATCGACTGCACGTCGAGGTGACCGCTCATCACCATCTGCGCCCCGGCGTCGATGCCGGACTTGAACGGCACCAGGTCGGTCTTGTCGAGATCGGCCTTGCTCTTGCTGATCATCGGCAGTGCGGTGTGCGAGTCCGAGGCGGTGCTGCCGTGCCCGGGGAAGTGCTTGAGGGTGGCCGCGACGCCGGCCGACTGCAGGCCCTTGACCGAGGCGGCGACCTGGTTGCCGACCGCCTTCGGGTCGCCGCCGAACGAGCGGGACCCGATCACGCCGCCGTCGGCGGTGCTGAGCACGTCGGAGTCGGGCGCGAAGTCGACGTTGAGCCCCATCGCGCGCAGTTCGTCGCCGGCCACCGACCAACCCTGCTGGGTGGCGTTGGGCTGGTTGGCCGCGCCGAGCGCCATCGCGCTGGGCAGCACCGTCACACCGGTCTTGATCCGGGTGACCGTGCCGAACTCCTGGTCGGTGCCGATGAAGATGGGCACCTGGCCGCCGGCCGCCTTCTGTAGGCCGCCGGTCAGGGCGGTGATCTGCTTGGGGTTGTCGACGTTGGTGGTGGCCTGGTTGGTCGACGTGGGGTCGTCGGCGGAGAAGCCGACCAGGATCAGCCCGCCCAGGTGGTATTTCTGGATCATCTGGGCCGGGGTGTCGACCTTGCCGAGCTTCTGGTTGCCGGCCGCGGAGGCCGCGCTCACGTCGGTCGCCGAGCTGCCGTAGGCGTAGGGCATCAGCACCTGGCCGGCGAGCTGCTCGTCGGAGAGCGTCTTGACCAGTGCCGACGCGCGGCTGGCGGGATCGTCGCCGGCGCTCGGGCTCGGTGCGGTTGCCGCCGCTGTGGGCGGGGACGAGGACGGTGCTGCCGCGCGGGGCGCCTGCTTGCCGCATGCGGTGATGGCCACGAGGATCGCGGCCACAACCGCGGCGAAAAGTAACGCGAGGCGGCTCCGGGGGGAGGCCACCGAGCAATGATGGCCACCGCGCCGTGCGAAAGGCAAGTGAACCACGCAATACGGTCGGACAGGAATGTTGCCGGCGTCGTTATCCGAAGCCGCCGCTGGTGGTCGCTGGGCGGTTTCGGGGTCGTCCGATCGGCCCCGATGACGCGGCGCGGTCAGCCCACCCGGGTGAGCAGCGTCACGGGTGCGCCGTCGCCGGCGTATCGGTAGGGCTCGAGTTCGCCGTCCCAGGCCGTGCCGAGCGCCTTGTCGAGGGCGTGCTGGAGCGCCTCGGGGGCGCGCGAGCTCGCCATGATGGCCCGGAGCAGGTCTTCGCCGAGCTGGATGTCGCCGGCGACACCGGCGGTGGCCCGGAACAGGCCGCGCCCGGGCACGAACATGAAGCGTTCACCGTCACAGCCCGGGCTGGGCTCCTCGGTGATCTCGAAACGGATCATCGGCCACTGCCGGAGGGCAGCAGCCAGCTCGGCGCCGGTCCCCGCGCGCCCGGTCCAGCTGCACTCGGTGCGGCGGGCACCCGGATCGACGGGCTGCGCGCTCCAGTGCAGTGTGACCGGCGCGGTGAGGACGCGCGCGATCGCCCACTCGACGTGTGGGCACACGGCGAGCGGGGTCGAGTGGACGTAAACGACGCCACGCGTTGGCACGGTGACCTCCCGAAGACCCGAGGTGCGTCTTCCCCTACGACCTCGATCCGCGAGCGGTCAGCAATCATGATGACGCCTGGGGCCGATGTTGCGCCAGGGAATCGGAAAACTGGTTGGGACGATTGGTCCGGATGGCCGATCCACCCGCTGGTGTACCCTTTGCTGGGCCCCTCCGGTCCAAAGTTGGAAGGGTCCTCAGTGGCCGAGACGCTCTCGCGTCCCGGCGCCTTCCGGTCACATCCCATGTACCGCGCACCTTGCAAGGAGTCCCCCGTGGCGAGCAACACCTCCAAGACCGCGCGCGCGTCCGTCCGGGCCGGCCAGGCCGGTGCCGGCGGCGCTCTGAGCGTGCTCGGCGAGTTCAAGTACCTGATCCCGCTCAACAACGGGAAGTTCGTTTACGTCCGCAACCTGACCAACGGCAAGACCAACCACCTGCGCACCGACTCCGACGCCTTCGTCGAAGAGATCAAGGTGCTGGCCGGTGCGGGTCACGCTGCGAAGATCCGCATCGAGCTCACCGGCCTGGCCGCGGCCTTCCCCGCCCACGGTTGGGACGTGACCGAGAAGCGTCTTGTCGACGCGGGCATCTTCGAGGCCTGAGTCACCGCTGAATCATCAGAGAGAGCGCCCCGGCAGTGCCGGGGCGCTCTTTCGTGTTCCCCGTCGGGGGACGTCGCGGCTAGCCGCCTACCCGCTCGGGGGTTCGGGCCGGCTCGTCGGCTACTCCGTCCGTGGCGGCGGACCGGCCGCGGACCAGGATCAGCACCAGCAGGCCGGCGGCCAGCGCGGTCGCCCCGGCGACGGTGACCGTCGCGGTCAGGCCGCCGACGAACGCGGGCTCACCGCCGCCGGCGCCCGCCTGGTGCTCGAACACCGCGCCGAAGACGGCCACCCCTAGCGCGAACCCGAGTTGGCGGAACGTGTTGAGCGCGCCGCCGGCCATGCCGCTGCGCTCCGGCGGCACCGCCGCGAGCACCGCCGACGACAATGCCGGCAGCACGGTGCCGACGCCGAGGCCGACGACGATCAGGCCGGGCACCAGTGCGCTTCCCGTGCTGCCGGAGTCGAGAAAGGACTGCAGCAGGTTGCCGGCGGCG
>Ga0193743_1000916_pt1 | contig 22699 bp, 23 predicted proteins | sample L2c2metaG_FD_143038 | JGI IMG/M metagenome (GOLD analysis project Ga0193743, IMG submission 143038) | Soil microbial communities from a riparian zone of the East river system, Colorado, United States - L2c2 | ecosystem: Environmental > Terrestrial > Soil > Riparian zone | place: USA: East River... | reverse complement strand
GTCGTCGCCTGCGCGCATGCGCACGCCCAGCGGGGTGCCAGACCGGGAGAACAGGCAGGTATAGAGTTCGCCGGTGGCGGTGATGCGCAACCGGTCGCACGATGCACAGAATGGGTGCGTCACGGTTGAAATGATGCCCATGGGGAAATGGCCGTCCACCCGGTAGGGGCTTGCGGGATCTGGCCCGCGCGGGAGTTTTTCTATCGTATGCGCCGTGCCGATGGCGGCAAGGATATCGTCCTCGCCCACCACGTTCTCGCGCTGCCAGTGGCCGGGTGCGTCCAGCGGCATGTACTCGATGTAACGCAGGGACAAGCCACGCTGCATGCACCACTCAAGCAGGGGCAGCACCTGGTGTTCGTTCTGCCCGCGCACCACCACGGCGTTGATTTTCACCGGGGCGCCGGCGTCCTGCAGTGCCTCGATGCCCTTCAACACCGGCGCGATGCCGCGGCCGGTCATGCGCGCGAACGTATCGCCATCGATGGCATCCAGGCTGACATTGAAATCGTCGATGCCGGCCTGGACCAGGCGCCACGCCACCGGCGCCATGCGCGAGGCGTTGGTGGTCATGGAAATCCGCTTCAGTCCGCGGGATTTCAGGCCCTGCAATTGATCAACCACCGCCAGCAGGTCCGGCCGCAGCAAGGGCTCACCGCCGGTAAGGCGGATCTGGGTAATGCCCTCATCGACGAAGAGCCCCGCCAGACGCAGCAATTCCGGCCCGGACAGAAGTTGCGCCCTGGGCAGCCACGCCGGGTGTTCAGGCATGCAATAGGTGCAGCGGAAGTTGCAGCGATCCGTCAGGGAAATCCGCAACTTGCGCTTGATGCGGCCGTGTTGGTCGGGCAGCTGGGCGTTCATCGCGCTTATTAACGCACAACTTCGGTCACGGCGACATGATCGCCATGGGACGACGCCCGCCGCTTAAGGGGTCAGTGTACGGTAAACAGCCGGTCGAAGCCGGCGATGCGCAGGGTGTTGCGCAGGTCCGAGCTGGCATTGACGATGCGGATCTCCGCCTGGTCGCCGCCGGCATGTTCGCGCAGCAGCATCAGCATCCCCAGGGCCGAGGAATCCATGGTACCCACTTCGCCCAGGTCCACCACGTAGCTGCGTGCGCTGCTGCCCTCGGCCAGGCACGCATCGTGGAAGGCACGGTGCATGGAGAAATCGAAGCGCTCGCCCAGGTGAAGGGTGAGGCAGTTGTGTTCCGGATCGTGGTGGACGTCGAGCGACATGGGGTTCTCCAAATGTCTAGAACAGGTCGATGTCGCCGGCGCTCATCGAGGTCTGCAGCGCCGGGCCACGCGAGCGAAGGCGGGCCTTCTCACGCTGTTCGGCCAGGCGTGCGCGCATCTTCTGGGCACGGGCGCCAAGTTCAGAGGCATCGGTGGACGCGCAGGCGAGTTCCTCGATGTCACGGGTGCAATCGGCGGTGATTTCCTGCAGTTCCACCAGGCGCGTGCGCGTCTGGTGCAGCAGCTGGCTCAGGATGTCTTCGAACTGCAGCGAGCGGATGGTGGTCGATACGTCGGCGCCCAGGCCGCGGTTGATGGTGGCGGCCTCGTCGGCGGCGGCATTGGTGCGCGCATCGCTCTCGGTCAGGTGCACCATCATGCCGTCGATGCCACCCTTGGCCGCCAGGGCCACGCTCATGTCCTGCGAGGCCATGGCGCCGACCAGCTCGCGCAGCTGCTCCATGGACTTGCGCGAACGCTCGACGTGGGTGCCGATCTTCTCGTTGAACTGGTTCGAATGCTGGGCGAGGTTGCGGATCTCGCCGGCGACCACGGCGAAGCCGCGGCCGGACTCACCGGCGCGTGCGGCCTCGATGGCAGCGTTGAGCGCCAGCAGGTTGGTTTCCTCGGCGATCGTGTTGACGTTCTTCAGCAGCGCGAAGACGGCGTCCATCTCGCGGCTCATGCCGTCGATGCGGTAGACGATGCGCAAGCTCTCGCGCGACAGCTGCACGATCAGGCCGACGAAGTGCTCGAGCAGGTCGCCCGTGTGGGCGGCGAAGTCCTGTACTGAAATCCCCTTGCCCGAGGCCTCGATGATCTGGCGCAACAGCGCTTGCTGCATACCGGTCTTGCGGGAAAGGCCATCGAAGCCGCCACCCAGTTCCGCCACTGCGTCGCGCAGCAGGTCCAGCGCCTGGTGCAACTCACGGCTGGCATGGCCCAGTTCGTCGACGATGGCGCTGCGCACTTCTTCCATGGCCTCGCGCACGGCAACCGGGTCGTTGGACGAGGCCTCCACTACCGCTACGGCAGCACCACGGCGGTGGAACAGCACGATCCAGCAGCCGGCAAGCACGGCGACCGCCAGCGGCGCCACCCAGGCGCCGTGGAAGGCCAGCACGGCCACCATGGCCAGGGCGCTGATGACAAGGCCGACCAGCCTGTCGCGGGAATGATTGACGTCCATGATGTTGCCTTTACAGTTCAGCTCGCCACGCGCGTGGGCGCGGCGGCAATGGGAAGATGGGATAGCGCCAGTACCCGCGAGGCGATCTGGTCCAGTGGCAGGACCTGGTCGGCGGCGCCCGCCTTGAAGGCGGCACCGGGCATGCCCCAGACCACCGAGGATGCCTCGTCTTGCACCAGGGTAGGCGCGCCGCCCTGGCGCAGCTCGCCCAGGCCACGGGCACCGTCGTCGCCCATGCCGGTCAGCAGCACGCCGATGGCGGCGGCGCCGATGCTGGCGGCCACCGAGCGGAACAACACGTCGACGCTCGGCTTGTGCCGGTTCACCGGCGGGCCATCGTGCAGGCGGCAGACATAGCTCGCACCGTTCCACACCACCAGCAGGTGGTGGCTGCCCGGCGCGATGTACGCATGGCCCGGCTGCACCGGCTGGCCATCGCGGGCTTCCACCACGCGCATGGCCGAGCACTTGTCCATGCGTTCGGCGAAGGGACCTGAGAACGCCGCGGGAATATGCTGGGCGATGACGATGGGCGGCGCATCGGGTGGCATCGCCTCCAGCACCACGCGGATTGCCTCGGTACCGCCGGTGGACGCACCGATGGCAACGATCCGCTGGCCACCGCGGCTACCGGCTGCCTGGGTCATCGGCAATACCGCATCGGCGCTCAAGCGCGGCGGCACTTCGAGCCTGGCCACGTCCACGGAACGGGCCTTCGGCCGTTACGCGGCCGCCAGGCGGACCTTCTGGCAGATCGCCAGGGTATTCTCGGGCAGGTTGTTGGCCAGGTCGCTGTCGGGCTTGGCGAAGAAATCCACCGCGCCCAGTTCCAGCGCGCGCAGGGTGACGTCAGCTCCGGCGGTGGTGAGGCTGGACACCATGACCACGGGCATCGGCCGCAGCCGCATGAGGTTCTCGAGGAAGGTCAGGCCGTCCATGCGCGGCATTTCCACGTCCAGCGTGAGGACGTCCGGCGAGAGCGCCTTGATCTTCTCGCGCGCGATCAACGGATCGGCAGCCACGCCCACCACCTCGATCGCCGGATCGGAGGAGAGCATGGTCGTCAGCAACTGCCGCACCAGGGCGGAGTCGTCGACGATGAGGACGCGGACTTTTTGCATGGGTTACCGGTGCCTGTGCCTGTTGCAGCTTAAGAATTGCCCTGGCGAAGGGAGCTTCAGAAAAGCTCCACTTCCCCCTTTATCGGATCGTTGGCCAAACGCTTGAGGTAGCGCCGCTCGCGCTCGACCAGGGTGGTGTCGTGGACCGCCCGCAGGTGCCGAACCCTGGCCTTCCCCGAATGGGGGAAAAACTGCACCTGGCGGGGATAGACGTCGCCAAGATCCGAGGCGCACAGGTCCAGCCCCTCGGCCGCCACGTACTTGCGGACGAAATCGATGTTGCGCTGGCCGATGTCGGTCATCGCGGCAAGCACCCGGGCGCCGCCGAAGATCTTCACTTCCAGGTCCTGGCGCTGGCCACCGGCCCGCAGGATGGCATTGATCAGCTGTTCCATGGCGTCGTTGCCGTAGCGTGCGCCGCGGCTCACCGTCGCCGTCCAGCCATCGCGCGGGCCCGTGGGCTCGGGCAGCATGAAATGGTTCATGCCGCCGATCCCGCGGCGCTTGTCGCGCACGCAGGCGGAGACACACGAACCGAGCACGGTGGACACCATCTCCTGCTGGGCGCTGACATAGAACTCGCCGGGCAGGATCTTCACCGTCACGCAGTCCTGCGCCGGGTCCCAGAACCGCCGCACGTGCTCGAAGCCGGGCAGTACCCGTTGCGGGTCGAAACCGACGAACGTGCGAGGCGGCGCAAGGGGCACTGAGGTCATGCGGTGCGCTTCCGGTAGATGGTGCGTCCCACCAGGTCGAAGTCCTCGCAGAGGCCGTACATGGATTCGGAATGCCCGAGGAAAAGGTAACCGCCGTCCACCAGCTGCTGCGCATAGCGCGCGAACAACCGCTGCTTGGTCGGCTTGTCGAAATAGATCACCACGTTGCGGCAGAAGATCGCATCGAAGGGATGCTGCATCGGCCACTCATGCAAGAGGTTCAGCGGGAGTATCGTCACCAGTTCGCGCAGCCGCGGGTGCACCCGGGCGAGCCCGGCGTAACTGCCCTCGCCGCGCTGGAACCAGCGCTGGCGGCGCGCTTCATCGACCCCCGCCAGGCGATCGATCGGGTACACGCCTTCCCGCGCCGTGCGCAGGGCCTGCGGTGAAAGGTCCGTGGCAAGGATCTTCGCGTCGATGTGGCTGTCGGATTTTTCCAGCGCCTCGGCCAGCACCATGGCCATGGCGTAGGGTTCCTCGCCGGTGGAACAGCCGGCCGACCAGATGCGCAGGCGGCCGTGGCGCTTTTCCTTCAGCCAACGGGGCAGCAGTTCGTTGGCAATGAAGTCGTAGTGATGCACTTCGCGGAAGAACGAGGTGACGTTGGTGCTGATCGCGCTGGCCAGTTCGCCCATTTCCGCATCGGGATCCGAACGCAACAGCTGGCAGTACGCGGCGAAGCCATCGAGCTTGAGTGCACGCAGGCGGCGCAACAGGCGGCCCTGCACCAACTGGCGCTTGTGGTCGCCCAGGCTGATGCCGCAATGGGTGAGCACGAACTGACGCAGGAACTCGAACTCGGCATCGCCCAGCACGGGGCCGCCCACGCCCGGGAGCGCGGCGGGATCGCCGTCATCCACGGGCCGGGCATTCACTTAGAATTCCTTCCAGGCGCCGCTGTCGGCCGTCTCGGCCGCGCGTGTGGCACGGGCCGGCTGCGACTGGCGTACCGCTTCTAAGATGGCGCTGACTTCGTTGGCCTGGGCGTTGGCACGGACCACCGGGCTCGTAACCGCCACGGCGGCCTGCGCCTCGTTGCCGAAGCGGAAGAAACCGACCTGGCGCGAAAGCTCGCCGGCCTGCTCCTGCATCGCACGCGCAGCAGCGGCGGCTTCTTCCACCAGGGCTGCATTCTGCTGGGTCATTTCGTCCATCTGCAGCACGGCGTGGTTGACCTGGTCGATGCCCGCGGACTGTTCGTGGCTGGCCGCGGCAATCTCGGCAACGATGTCGGTGACCTTCTTCACGCTGTCGACGATCTCGGCCAGCGCCTTGCCCGACTGATCGACCAGCTCGGAACCGGCACGCACCTTATCGGCGCTGTCGTTGATCAGGCCCTTGATTTCCTTGGCCGCGCCGGCGCTGCGCTGGGCGAGGTTGCGCACTTCGGTTGCCACCACGGCGAAGCCGCGGCCCTGCTCGCCGGCACGCGCGGCTTCCACCGCGGCGTTCAACGCCAGGAGGTTGGTCTGGAAGGCGATCTCGTCGATCAGGCTGACAATGTCGGCGATCTTGCGACTGGAGGTATTGATCTCGCGCATGGCGGTGACGGCCTGGGCCACCACTTCGCCGCCGCGCTCGGCCTGTTCACGGGCACCGCGGGCCAGCTGGTTGGCGTGGCTGGCGTTCTCGGCATTCTGCTTCACGGTAGAGGTCATTTCCTCCATGGAAGACGCCGTTTCCTCGAGGCTGGAAGCCTGTTCCTGCGTGCGCTGGGAAAGGTCGTCGTTGCCGCGGGCGATCTGCTGCGAAGCGCTGGAGACGGCCGTGGAACCGTGGCGCACTTCGCCGACGATACCCACCAGGCGCTGGTCCATGCTGCGGAAGGCCTCGAGCAGGCGGCCCAGTTCATCATCGCGGCGGGTTTCGATGACATGGCCGAGCTTGCCCTCGGCAATCTCGTTGGCCACCTTCACCGCGTAGCCAAGCGTACGCACGATGGAGCGGATCAACAGGCCCGCCACCAACAGCGATACCAGCAGGCCCAGCGCCAGCGCGGCGATGGAAACCACGCGGATCTTCTTGTAGGTCGCCACCTGGGCATCGAAGATCGCCTGGGCATCGGCGCGCTGCGCCTCGACCAGCTTGGCCAGCGATTCCTGGCGCTGCATCAGCAGGGGGCGCATTTCCAGCTCCAGCGAGTCGCTGGCGCCGGCATCACCCTGCTTGAGCGCATCGACGACATCCGACTTGGCCTGGAGGTAATCCTGGTCGGTGGAATGCCATTCCTTGAGCGCCGCGGCAACCGTCGCCGACTGCGGGTAGGTCTCGAACTTCTTCTTGAGGTCGACCTGCTTCGCCTGCAGCTTGTCGAATTCGGCCAGCTTCTGCTTGACCTGGTCGGGCTTGGCGACCACGACGGCGGCCTCGCCCAGCACGATGAATTCCTGCAACGAGGCGGTATTGATCTGGCTCACCAGCTGTGCCGGCTCCAATTCTTCCTCGTAGATCTGCCGCGTGCCTTCGTTCTGGCGGTACATGGAGCCCAGGCCAATGGCAGCGCCACCGACGAGCATCACCACCAGCAATCCGAGCACGCCGACCAGGCGGTTACGCACGGACAACGCGGGCATCTTCAACTTGAACTTCGGCTTCTTCATGATGGATCCTGTTATGCCACTGCTTTCACGTCGGCCACCGCGGGTAGCGCGGCCTCGAGCATCTGTGCGTCCTGCGGTTGCAACAAGCGGTCCACGTCGAGCAGCAACACCATGCGCTCGCCGACGGAGGTCAATCCCTTGAGGTATTCGGTATCCACTGCCGTGCCCATGTCGGGCACCGGCCGTACCGCGGCGGCGTCGACGTCGACCACGTCGGACACCGCATCCACCACCACGCCGAAATTCTTGCCGGCGACGGTGACGATCACGGTGACGGTGGTGGCGGTGTATTCCTCGCGCACCAGGCCGAAGCGCAGGCGCAGGTCAAGCACGGGCACGATGGCGCCGCGCAGGTTCAGCACACCCAGCACGTACGACGGGGCCTGCGGGATGCGCGTGACGGGTGTCCAGCCGCGGATTTCGCGCACAGCCAGGATATCCACGCCATATTCCTCGTCGGCGAGGTTCACGGTGAGGTATTGCGTGGCATCCATGGCCTGGTTTGCTGCATCGTTCATCGTTCGTCACCTGCGGAAGCTCTTTGCCCCGCCCCTAGTTCGTCCATCGAGCTATCGGCAGCCTGGGGGCTGCCCTTGAATATTCACGCCGCCTTGCGCCGCGACTGCTGGCGAACCAGCCCCGCGATATCCACGATCAGTGCCACCGCGCCATCGGCGAGGATGGTGGCGCCGGAAATGCCGGATACGCGCCGGTAATTGGCTTCCAGCGACTTCACCACCGCCTGCTGCTGGCCGATCAGTTCGTCGACGAACAGGCCCAGGCGCGTGCCTTCGCCCTCGACCACGATCACGATGCCCTCGCCGATGCCGCGGCGCGCGCCAGCGCAGCCGAAGGCGTCGGCGATGCGTACGATCGGCAGCCATGCATCGCGGAAGCGGAACAATTCACCACCGCCGGCCACGGACTTCACGCTGCCTGCCTGCACCTGCACCGATTCGACGATCGACACCAGCGGCACGATGTACGTTTCCCCGGCGACGCTGGCGGTGAGGCCGTCGATGATGGCAAGGGTCAGCGGCAACGTGATGGTGAAGGTGGTTCCCCGCCCTGTCACGCTGCGGATCGCCACCGACCCGCCCAGGTCGTTGACGTTCCGGCGCACCACGTCCATGCCCACGCCGCGACCGGAGAGGTCGGTGGTGGCGGCAGCGGTGGAAAATCCAGGAGCAAAGATCAGCTCGGCGACATCGTCGTCGGAAAGGTCCTCACCGGAGGTCAGCAAACCGCGTTCGATGGCCTTGCCGACGATCGCCGCGCGGTTAAGTCCCGCGCCATCGTCGGCCACTTCCACCACGATCGAACCACCGCGGTGGAAGGCCTCCAGGCGCAACGTACCGGTTTCGTTCTTGCCCGCCTCGCGGCGGCGCGCGGTGGATTCAAGACCATGGTCGATCGCGTTGCGCACCAGGTGCACCAACGGATCGCCGATCTTCTCCAGCACGCTCTTGTCCAGTTCCGTGGTTTCGCCGCGGATGTCCAGGCTTACTTTCTTGTCCAGCTTCTGCGACAGGTCGCGGGCCAGTCGCGGGAAACGATTGAAGACATGGCTGATGGGCAGCATGCGGATGCCCATCACGCTCTCCTGCAGTTCACGCGTGTTGCGCGCCAGCATGGCAAGGCCCGCGCGGAACTGCTCGAGCCCCGATGCATCCACGCCGTCGGCAAACTGGCTGAGCATCGACTGGGTGATCACCAGTTCGCCGACCATGTTGATCAACAGATCGATTTTTTCCGTGCCCACGCGGATGGACTGGGCATCGGGATTGGCAGCCACTTCGCGCACGGCGCGCGGTACGTCGGGCGTTCCGGCCGCAGGGGTCGGCTGCGCCACCGAGGGCACGGCCGGCGACGCGCTCTTGCGCTCGGTGACGGTAAGCTCGCAATCGCCATCGACCCAGTCGAACACCGCATCGACTTTGGCGCGGGGAATATCTCCGTGCAGGGTAAGCTGCCACGATACGTATGCCGATTCGGCATCCATCGCGGCAAGCGGCGGCAGGGCATCGAGGCTGGCGACGGTTTCCAGGCTCCCCAAGTCTGCCAGCTCGCGGAACATGCGCAGAGGCTCGTTGCCGGTCTTGAGCAGGTAATCGAAGGGGCGGAACGCTATATCCCAGCCGGCCACGCCGGCAGCGGCCGCCTTGGCCGGGCCAGCGGTGGCGGCAACGGCGCCCCCGACCATGGCAGCCAGGGCGGACCGCAGTGCTTCGCTCTCGGCGTCGGCGGCAGGCACACCAGCAGATGAGCGCTCCAGCATTACGCGCACCACGTCCACCGAGCGCAGCAGCAATTCCACCGCGGCGGCATCGATCGCCCGGCGGCCGGAGCGAACTTCCTCGAGCAGCGACTCGGCCACGTGGGTGAAGGCGGCCACGTCGGCGAAGCCGAACGTGGCAGCGCCGCCCTTGATCGAATGGGCGGCGCGGAAGATCGTGTGGATCAGTTCCCCGTCATCGGAACCGGCATCGAGTGCCAGCAACGCGGCTTCCATGGCCGCGAGGCCTTCGTTGCTCTCGTCGAAAAATGCCCGATGGAACTGGGCCAGATCCACTTTTGCCATGAGGATCAGCCCAGCACGCGGCCGACGGTGGCCAGCAACTGGTCAGGGTCGAACGGCTTGACCAGCCAGCCGGTGGCCCCGGCAGCCTTGCCTTCCTGCTTACGCTCAGGATGCGACTCGGTGGTGAGCATCAGGATCGGCACGCCCTTGTATTCGGCAAGGCCGCGCAGTTCCCGCACCATGGCGATGCCATCCATCACCGGCATGTTGACGTCGGCCAGGACCAGGTCGAACTTGCGGCCCTTGGCCGCGTCCAGGGCCAATTGTCCGTTCTCGGCTTCTTCCACGTCGTGACCGGCGCCACGCAGGGTGAAGGCCACCATGCTGCGCATCGAAGCAGAATCGTCTACCGCAAGAATCCTAGCCATCTTTTACCTCGTCAAAGCCGGCATCAGGCCGCCGGCAAGTTCATCGTCTTGTCCAGCCCAAGCATCGCGGCGCCGTCACGCAGGACCTGGCTTACCCCACCCCAGGCCACGGACAGGCCCTGGCCGCTGGCATCGCGCGTAAAGGCGCACAGCACCTGCAAGGCCGCCGTATCCACCTGGGCCACGTCGCCGCCATCGAGCGTCACGGGGCTTCGGGCAGCCAGCGCCTTGAGCAGACGCTCGCGCAAAGCCTGGGCCTGTGACAGGCGCAGGTCCGCATCGAGGGCGATCGGGGCTAAGGACTTGCGCGAGGCCATGGGAATCCGTGCATCCCGGGCGGCACCCGGGCTTCTGTTGGAGGGCTTATCGGCGCGCCGGGGTGAAGCTTTAGCCTCGATTGCATTAAAGACCGCGACGGGGCCGCCGATACCGTGGGGGACAACCCCTCACCCCATGCAGGAACTTGCGACGGTGATCATCCAACCCACCACGATCGCCGCCCAGGTCTGGGCCGGCGCTGCCGCGAGCAGCGTCGGTGAAGCCCTGCGCCTTGGCGCGGTGATGCAGGCACAGTTGCTGGGATTGAACGACGAGGGACTGCTGGTGCTGCAGATCGCCGGCATAACGGTGGAGGCCGATCCGACTTCGGTATCGTTGCCCTCGCAATTCACCGTGCGCGTGGCAAGCAACGGCCCCCTGCCCCAGCTCGAAGTGGTGCTCGATGCCGCCAACGACGAGGTGCTGATGCAGGCCCTGCGCGACAGGCTGCCGCAACAGGCAGGCTACGCGCCCTTGCTCGGCACCCTCGATGCGCTCTCGCGTCGTCCCGCTTCAAGGAATTTACCGCCGGAACTGCGTACGGCGCTGGCGAACCTCGAACAGGCCATCCCCACGCCAGATGAACTTTCCGTGCCGGACAAACTGCAGCAGGCCATTGCCCGCAGCGGCCTGTTCTTCGAATCGACCCTGCTTGACGAAGCCCGCGGGCAGGACGGCGGTGCGCCGGTGAACAGCGGGACACCATCGGGAACGCCGGCCGGCACGCCGCAGGGCACGGGTGTCAACGCCGGTCCCGCGCCAAGCCTCGGTCAGGCGCTCGGCCAATCCCTTGGCCGCTCGCTTGGGCAGCTGCTGGGACAGGGTCCGGGAACGACCAGCGGGACACCGGGCCGCCAGGCCGATACGCCGGTAACGCGACCGGCACCGCTGCCACTGCCAAACGGGGCGGCACCCGCAGGCGAAGGCGACGACTGGAAGGCCGCCTTGCTCAAGGTCGTGGCCGCGCTCGCGCGGCAACCGGTACTCGGCACCCGCGTGGCCGCACAGGATGCGCAGGAAGTGCCTCCGCCACTGCGGCAGCGCGCGCTGCTGACGCAGGCGCGGGTGGTGGTGGATGCCGAGACCGACCTCGACAGCCTGGTCGAAAACCTGCGCGCGAACGTGCGCGGTGCAGTGGCCCGGCTGGAAGTGAGCCAGCTCGAATCGCAACCGCAAGCCAATGCGTGGATGCTCGAACTCCCGGTTCGCGGCGTGCGTGGTTACGACGTGCTCCAGTTGAAAGTTGAACGCGAACCCGTCGCACCGGGAGAATCCTCCGGCGACAGCTGGACGCTAGGCTTCACCATCGACCTTCCCAGTCTCGGACCCCTGCAAGGCGACATCCACTTGCGTGGTTCGCGGGCGACGGTGCGATTGCATGCACAGTTCGAACTGGCCGTGCGCCAGCTCGAGGCGCAGGCACCGAAGCTTCACCGCCTCATCGAGGATGCCGGCATGCAGGTGGAGCACCTGGCCATCGTGCAAGGCCTGCCCCAGGTGGCAAGCCAGCGCAGTGCTGTATTCCTGCAGGCCACGGCATGACCCAGGCCCTGCCCTCGCCACGGCGCAAGGTAACGCTTCGCCTGTCCAGTTCCACGCGCAGCACCGCATCGCAGAAACTAGCCGCGGAGGACGTAGAGGCCCTGCTGGCGCGTGCCCACGCCCGGGGCCTGGCACCGAACGTCGATCCGCAGGTGACCGCCGTGCTCGCCGCAGTGCGGCTTCGCGAGGATATTCCCGACCAGCTTTACGTATTGCTGGCCGCGGTGCTCGGCGCCATCCACGGCGCCGGCGAAGGCTAGGCCGCAAGAACGGTCAAACGCGGTGGCGGACCCTGGGCTAACCTTCGCCCGAATCCTGCCCAACGCGAGTAGACCCCAAGCATGGGTGCCGCCCGGAAAGCCCTCTGGTACATCGAAAGCCACTACGAGCAAGACCTCGCCCTGGCTGACATCTCACAGGTGGTGGGCGTTTCGCCGTTCCATCTCTCGCGCCTGTTCCAGGCCAGCACCGGCAGCCCGATCGTGCGCTACCTGCGTGGGCGCCGCCTGAGCGAGGCGGCGCGAAAGCTTGCCGCCGGAGCCAGCGACATCCTTGATGTGGCGCTTGCCGCGGGTTATTCATCCCATGGTGCGTTTACCCGTGCCTTCGGCGAACAGTTCGGCCGCACCCCCGAAGATGTGCGTGAGCGAGGCCTGGACGGCCTGCGGCTGGTGGATGCGGTCAAGCTGGACGATGCATCCACGGCCTGTGCACAGGAGCCACGCCTGGCCGACGCCGATACCTTGCTGGTCGCGGGCATCGGCGCGCGCCACCGCGGCCCGTCGGTGGCGTCGATTCCCTCGCAGTGGCAGCGGCTGCTGGGCGAATGCCAGGGTGCCGGGCCGATCGCCTATGGCGTGTGCTGCAACAGCGACGAGGATGGCAATTTCGACTACATCGCAGGCCACGCCGTGCCGTCGTTCTCGAATGTCCGCGGGGGATGGCAAACCGTGCGCATACCGGCCCGGCGCTACGTGGTGGGCTGGCACGAGGGGCACATCAGCAGCATCCGTTCCACCTGGTACTGGCTGTTGAACGACTACCTGCCCAACTCGGGCCTCACTCTCGCCGATGCGCCGGAACTCGAGCGCTACGACGAGCGCTTCGACGACACCACGGGTAACGGCGGCGTTGAGATCTGGCTGCCGCTGAACTGAGTCAATCCACATTGAAGGGAATTTAAGATGCGATCAATGGTTCGATGGCTGGCCCTGGCGTTCTTCGTCGTGGGCGTACCAATGGCCGCCTGTGCGCAGCCTTCAACGCCGGTCGGCGAACGCCACGGCACCACGCACATGCCCAGCGCCGCCGTGCGCGATGCCGCCCACCGTGATGTCGTGCGCTACACCGTGTGGTACCCGGCAGCCGCGGACTCGAAGGAAACATCGATTACCGTGGGACCGCCCGGCGCGCCCTTGTTCAATGTCGGTGCCGCGGCTGCGGACGCCGCCATCGCCAGCGGCAGGTTTCCCACCCTGTTGCTGTCGCACGGCAACGGCGGCACCGCACGGATCATGGGCTGGTTCGGCATCGCCATGGCGCGCGCCGGCTACGTGGTGATCGCCGTGGACCATCCGGGTAACAACGGCATGGATGAAATGACAGTAGCGGGAAGTACGCTGATCTGGGAACGCGCCGAAGACCTCAAGGCCGCGTTGAAAGCCGTATTGACCGATCCCGCCCTGGCACCGCACGTGGATACAGGGCGACTGGGCGCTGCGGGTTTCTCGGCCGGGGGATTTGCAGCCCTTGCCGCCGCCGGCGCCCGCGTGGACGTGGACCACTTCATTGCCTTCTGCCGCGCCCACCCCGGCGACAGCACATGCAAGGCGCAGAAGGAATCACCGGAGATAACTTTCGAGGCTCATCTGAAGGCCGCGGCCACGCCGGAACTTGCACCATTCATGAGGCAGGCGAAGAACGACCACGCCGTGCCAGGTATCCGTGCGGTGTTCGTGATGGCACCTGGGGCCATGCAGGCATTCGATCCGGAAGGATTGAAAAGCGTGCAACAACCGGTATCGATCCTGCTGGGCAAGGCCGACGACGTGGCGCAGCCGGCAACCAACGGCGATGAACTGGACAATGTCGGCCACTACGATTTCCTGGCCACCTGCAGCCAGGCAGGCCACGAGCAACTGGGACCCCTGTGCAACCCTACGGTGGCGCAGGACAAGACGCACGCCACAGCCATCAAGCAGGCTACAGCCTTCTTCGCGGCGAATCTTCGCTAATAGGAACCGGGCGGGGCCTTCTCGCCCCACCAGCCTTCGGCGGGTCGCACGCCCTCGCGCAGTGCACGTAGGGCGTGCAGTTGGCGCAGCGCGAACTGCCTGGCCATGGCCAGGCCAAACCCCAGCGGCGCCTTGAGCCGGTCGCGGACGGGCGCCGTGCCGGGATACGCCGGATCCATGTGCAGGTATTTCCGGCACGCGCGGTTGACCTGGTGCACCCGGGCCATGCGCCGCGTGTGGCTGGTATAGAAGGTAACGCCCAGCGACACCGAGACGCCATCGCCCGGCGTAACCCATGAGTTGTCCGTGCGTGTGGCATGCGGCGACGTGCTCGGGAAATACACGCCATCACCCGGACCACTGTCGAATTCATGCGCCGAATGCCGGCTGGCATCGGTCAGCTTCACTTTCTTCAAGGTGTGGTTGACGATGAAATCCTCGACCGAATCAGCAGGCACGGCCACGCGATCTGAGTCGTCCCACACCGACAGCACCTTGCGCCCGTGCAACTGCAGCCAGAAGTTATTCTCACGGTCGATGTGGAACGGCGTCACCGACGGCGGCGCGGAAATGAAGAGGAATCCGGAAAGGTTGAACACACCCGGCTGCTCGCGCTCGACGATCTCGCGCACGGTATCAAGGATGTCCTCAAGCAAGGCCGCGTAACGCGGTACCGACTCGATGTTGTATAGCGCTATCCAGGAGCCGGTCTCTTCGATGCGGCTGAAAAACTCGTCTATGCCCCGGCCGTCGGGATGCTCGCCGGCATGGTCGAACTTCGAATCCTGCTGCATGCCAGGCCGCACGAAGCGGCACTTGCCCATGGGCATCATTTCGCGTGCCAGGTTGGCAAGTTCGGGCAGCTGCAGCAGCCGATGCTGGTGGAAGTCGTGGCGAAGCCGGTTGATGCGGAAGGTCGAGAACGCCTCCCCGTTCATCGGCTGCACGCGGTGCGCCGATGGCTCACCCGCTCCAGAATGCAGGATATTCACCAGGTAAAGCCCCCATATCACGCTGGCCGTCCTCGGCCACGCCGACATCATTGGCCAAGATGCCGCGTCCTGCCACACGCCGGATGGACTAGGCCAAGGGGGGCGGTTGCCTTCGGAGCGAATGCCCCGCACCGGTCAGGATGCTGGGCCACCGGGAGCCTGGTCGGGCGCCGGGCCATTGGCTGCATGCATGCGCTTGATGCGCACGGTGCTGCCGCCTTCGAACCGCACGACGTATTCGCTTTCCTCGTGGGTCTGCGAAACCACGGGGATCGCCGGGTCCTCAGCATGTTCGGCGAGTTTCTCCTGCATCATCCGCGCGGCTTGACCCGTGGGATAGAGCGTCATGGGTGGGCTGAGCGGCTCGAAGCTGGTGAACGAATCGCCGCACCCACCACATGCACCGGTGACCAGGGGCAGGCGCTTGAGGAAGATGAAGTACTTGTTCTCGTGCTTGATCCAGATCCTTTCCGAATTGGCGCCCACGTAGGTATTGACCGCACCGGCGCTGTTCCACACGCGCACGTTGGCCGCCTGCGCGCAGTCGGCCTGTGCGCATTCCTGCAACACCAGGTATTCGTCCGGATTCAGGTGCACCGGCCGGATGCTCAGGATGTCGTCCTGCTGCAGGGCCTGCCCCGGGAAGACGACCGAGGGCATCCGCGGATCCACCCGGAAATCACTGGAAATGACATAGCCGCCGTGGATGGTCGTGTATGGCGCGGTCACAGTCACGCGCGGCAGATCGGTGCTTGGTGGCGCGTCGTGTGTGGTGGACTTCGCCGCGGTGTCCTGGGCGATGGCGGCTACCGGGGCCGCCGCCATCAACAGAGCCACAGCGCCGGCAGCGAGCCCGCCGATCTGGCTAACACCCTTCACGCGCATCGTCACGGCGCACCACCCCGCTCGTCGATCGGCAAGTCCCTGTCGTAACAGTTAACCACGGTCGCACGGTCACTGCCCATTGGATGAAGGAACTTTCATGCGATGTTGCCAGGCGCGCTAGTGACTCTGACCCCTAATGCTCCCGGCGGACCATGCCGAAAACGCGCACACGTGGCTCAGCCACGCTCCTGAAGGAAAATCATGTTGCCCGCCGGATCGCGCAGGGCGCAGTCGCGCACGCCATGGGGCTGCGCCGTTAATGGCGGGTGCCGCCGTGCAGGCGTTGCAGCAATTCAGCTTCGCTGGGGAAGATGCCGCAGGTCTCGGCAATCTGCTGGGCGCTGGCGCCCTGGCGTGCCAGGCGCTGCGCCAGCATGTAGGAGCGATCGGCAGGAACGACGTCGGCGGCGGGCGGCGGCGCCTGGCGGGCTTGGACTTCCAGGTCGTCGATGCGCTGGTCGAGCTTGCGCAAGGCACCGACCATGACGTCGGCCGCGAGGTCGGGCTCGGGCGCGACGAAAGCCGGCGCCTGCGCCGGATTTCCGACGTTGAGTTGGCCCAGGCGGCGGTAGACGAACACCAGGATGGCCAGTTGGACCAGGGAAATAAGGCCAAAAGCGATGGTAAGCGGATAGTTCATGGGACGGCTCCGGTTGGACGACCAGTGCCATGCAGAATCCATGCCGTGACGGGGGTTCCTAGAGCCGGCAGAGCCGGTCGATGTCGACCAGGGCGACGAAGCCGTCGGCGCGGGGAATGATGCCGCTGACAGGATCGCCGCGGCGGCTGGCGCGGCCCGGCGGCGGGGCGGCGATATCGGCAGGATCCGCCACCAGCATGTCGCCGACGGCGTCGATGCGCATGCCGATGGTTTCATCGCCGTGCTCGATCACCATGATGCGTTCGTCGTCATGCCCGGTATCGATGGCAACCAGGCCGAATCGACGGCGGCCATCCAGCACGCTGACGATCTGGCCCCGCAGGTTCACCACGCCCATCACTTCATCCGGTGCACCGGGTACGGGCGTGACGTCGCCCAGGCGGATCACTTCGCGCACGGCAGGCAACGGCACGGCATAGTGCTGGCCTTCAAGGACGAAGGCCAGCCAGACGCTGTCGTCGGTGGAGGCGGCGAGCATGCTCATGGTGCTTCCCCGGCCAGCGTACGGAAGGAGTGGATCAGGGCGGGGACGTCGATCACACCGCAGCGCAGTTCGCGCATCATGCCCACCAGCCACGGGCGCGACTGCGTCGGCGTGCGCCAGGCGATGCCTTCGGCGTCGAGCACGACCGATTCTTCGTAGACGGTGCAGGCCAGGGCCCAGGTGCGGTCGTGCAGCAGCAGCAACGTGTCCGCCTCGGCCCCGGCCATGTCGGGTGCGAGCAGCGCGGCAAGGTCGATCACGCGCGCCTCGCCACCAGGATGGCGCCAGTGCCCCAGGCAGATGTCGGGATCGCCAGGCTCCGGCCTCAACGGTGGCAACGGCACCATGTGCCGCACCTCGCCCATCGGCAGCGCCAACCGCACCCCCGCAGCCTCGCACAACAGGTAGCGCGAAGCGTTCTCGGCCGACACCGGCTCAGGCGAGGTCGTCAGCGGCACGGGCGCCCCCGCCTGTGGCGCGGCGTGCGACTTCGGCGGTGGCTCAACCAGGCTGGACGGTGCGGGCTTCAGCAGCGCGGAGAGGTAGTCGGCCACCAGTTCGTCGGCGTCATGGAAGCTACGCAGGTTCATGCTGCGTCCTCCGCGCGTGCGTCCCCGGAGGCCTCATGGGCCGCCTGCAGGGCAAGCAGTTCCTGCAATAGTTTGCGATAGGCATCGCCGCCACGGCGCGCGGCCGGCCACCAGGCCAGGGGCACGCCGGTGGCGCTGGCCTCGCGGATCTGCGTATCCACGGGAATCACGGTCTGCGTCACCAGGTCGCCGTGGGTCTCGCGCAGTTCCGCAAGGCAGGCGCGCGAGGCATGCGTGCGCGCATCAAACAAAGTGGGCACGATGCGCCGGCGCAGCGGCATGCCGCGCGAGCGCTCGATCATCGACAGGCTGCGCAGCATTCGGCCCAGGCCCGCCAGGGCCAGGGCCTCGGTCTGGGTGGGAATGAGCATGCGCTGGCATGCGGCCAGCGCGTTGACCATCAACACGCCGAGCGTCGGCGGACAGTCGATCAATACGTAGTCGAAATCGTCCGCCAGCATGCCCAGCGACGTACTGAGCACCAGGCCCATGCCCGAACGGGCTCCGAGCTGGCGGTCGAGCGTGATCATGGCCGGGGAAGCCGGGAGCACCGAGAGGCGCTCGAACTTCGTCGCCTGCACCAGGCTCGCGGCTTCCACCACGTCGCCATTGACGCCGAACAGATCATAGACGCTGCCGCCGCCGACGCTCTCCACGCCGACATAGCCACTGAGCGAAGCATGCGGGTCCATGTCCACCAACAGCACGCGCTGGCCCGACTCGGCCAGCAGGCTACCCAGTGAAACGGTCGTTGTGGTTTTCCCCACCCCGCCCTTCTGGTTGGCGATGGCCCAGATGCGCATCGTCAGTGGACTCCCAACGAGGGGCTGGCGGTCATCGCGGCCGCGACCGGGGCCACCAGGCTGGCGCCACTGTCGCCCGCCTTGCCCGAAGGCGCCGCCTCAGGCTTGGCCGGGACAGAAACCACGGCATCGTTGGCCGTCACGGGAGTGGCTGCAGGCAGGGAAGCGGGCGCAGGCGCCTGGGCGAGCTTCCCCGCCACGCGATCATCGTCGCTGTAGAAACGCGCCGGCGCGGCCTTGTCGCTCATCACCACGATCAGCACGCGGCGGTTGCGGTTGCGGCCGTCGATGGTGGCATTGTCGGCCGTGGGACGGAACTCGCCCCAGCCGATGATGCCCACCCGGTGCGGGTCGATGCCACTTCCGGTAAGCAGGCGCGCAACGCTTGCCGCGCGCGCCGCGGACAATTCCCAGTTGGAAGGAAAAATCGCGCTGGCGATGGGCGTGGTGTCGGTATATCCCTCGATGCGCATCGGGTTCGGGAACGGCGTAAGGATGCCGGCCACATGGCGCAGCACGTCTTCGGCGGGCACCGAAAGCCGCGCCGCGCCGCTGGCGAAGAGGATATCGGTGCGCACTTCGATCTCGAGCCAGTCGTCAGTACGACGCACGGAAACCAGGTCCTTGTCGATCAGGGGCTGCAGGGCCTTGTGCACCTGCTCGGCGATGGCATCGAGGTTGGCCGCTTCACCCGTTTTCGCATCGGCCGCCTGCAGGTTGTCGGCTTTGGGGCCGGCCTCGGCAGCGGCACCCTCGTGGCCCGGCAGCGGCAGGTCGCGCGGCGGGACGGGTACGTCGATGCGCGCCACGGGCGCGGCCTGGGCCACGCGCGTCTTGTTCGGCAATGGCACCTGGGCCGAAGGATCACCCGCGCGCGGCGCCTGGATCACCTGGGGAGTGCCATGGAAGGCTTCGTTGATCGAGGCCGCCATGACGCGGAACTTGGTTTCGTTCACGGCCGACACCGCATACATCACCACGAACAGCGCCAGCAGCAAGGTAATCAGGTCGCCGTAGGGGATGGCCCAACGCTCATGGTTGATGTGTTCTTCGTGGTGACGGCGCTTCATGGCAGGTAGCCCTGCAACTTGCTTTCGATGTGCCGTGGGTTGTCGCCCTGTGCGATGGAGACCAGTCCCTCGACCAGCATCTCGCGCATCTGCGAGCGGCCACGGGAAATGCTTTTGAGCCGCGAGGCAATCGGCAGCATCAGCAGGTTCGCCAGGCCAATGCCATAGATGGTGGCCACGAACGCCGCGGCGATGCCGTGGCCGAGCTTGCTCGGGTCGGTGAGGTTCTGCATCACGGCCATCAAGCCCATCACCGCGCCGATGATGCCCATGGTGGGCGAATAGGCGCCGGCGTTCTCGAACACCTTGGCAGCGTCAAGGTCCGAATGCTCGCGCGTAAGTACTTCCACTTCCAGCACGCTGCGCATGGCATCGGGCTCGGTGCCGTCCACCAGCAACTGCAAGCCCTTGCGCACGAAGGGGTCCGTTTCGCGCTCGATACCGCCTTCCAGGCCCAACAGGCCCTGGCGGCGCGACACTTCGCTCCAGCTGACAATGCGGCCGACGAGTTCGCGGGCCTCGTCCACCGGCGGCCTGTACACCCACGGCAGCATGGCCATGGCGCGTTTGAGGGTTTCGCTCGATGTCTGCACCAGCAAGGCGGCCGCGGTGCCGACGAAGACGATGACGAAGGCAGCCGGATTCCACAAGGCGTCGATGGAACTACCCTTGAGGATGGTGCCAACGATGATGACGACGAACGCCAGGATCGTACCGGCGAGGCTGACCATGTTCATCAGGCAAGCCCCCGCGGTGCAGGCAGCCACGACTGGCTGCCGTCGGCAAGCGAGGACAGATCAAGTACCAGCGCGATGGCGCCGTCTCCGGTAATGGTGGCGCCGGCGATGCCGGGGACATCCTTGAGCAGGCTGCCCAGAGGCTTGGCCATGACATCTTCACGGCCCAGTACGTCGTCGACCAGGCAACCCACGCGCTGGCTGCCGATGTGCACCACCACCACGTGGCGGCCGCCGGCGGGCGCATTTGCCCATTGCGCCAGATCGCACAGCGGCAGCGCGCGGCCACGATGGCTGGCGACGACGCGGCCATCCACGACGCTCACCTGTCCCGCCGTCAGTTCGAATACCTCGGCGATGTTGGACAGCGGCAGCGCCAGCCGCCGGTTGCCCACGCGCACCATCAGCACGCGCAGGATGGCCAGCGTCAGTGGCACCGACAGGCGGATCTCGCTGCCCTGGCCTGCCACCGAATCGATCGCCAGCGTGCCGCCGAGTTCGACGATCTTGGTCTTGACCACGTCCATGCCCACGCCGCGGCCGGAGATGTCCGAGACCTCCGCGCGGGTGGAGAACCCCGGGCGGAAGATCAGTTCGAAACACTCGGTGGTGTCCAGGCGCGCGGCCTGCTCTTCGTCAAGAAGACCCTTTTCCACGGCCTTGCGGCGCAGCACTTCCGGATCCATGCCGCGGCCGTCGTCGGCCACCGTGATGATGATGCGATCGCCCACCTGTGCGGCGGCAAGGCGCACTGTTCCCTGCGTACGCTTCTTGAACCGGGCACGGTCGGCCGGGTCCTCGATGCCATGGTCCACGGCATTACGCAAAAGGTGGATGAGCGGATCGGCCAGTGCCTCGACCACGGTGCGGTCAAGGTCCGTTTCCTCACCCTCGGTCTTCAATTCGATGTCCTTGCCCAGCTGGCGGGCAAGGTCGCGCACGATGCGCGGGAAACGCTGGAACAGTTTGCCGATCGGCTGCATCCGCATGCGCAGCACGGCGTTCTGCAAGTCCGCTGCGACGCGCTCGAGTTCGGCGACGGCGCGGTTCATCGCCTCGCCCTGGCCGTCGCCGGCCAGCATCGTAAGGCGGTTGCGCACCAGCACCAGTTCGCCGGCGGCATTGACCAGGCCATCCAGGCGGGCGGTATCGACGCGGACAGTGCTCTCGGCCGTTGCGCCCGGGCGGGGCGGGTTGGCGGCGGCAGCCGGCGCTGCCGCAGCGCGCACGGGCATGGCCGGATCTACTGGCACGGCAGCCGCCGCGACGGGGACAGGCATGGCGGCAAGTGTCGCGCCACCCGGGCCCTTACCCGTGCCATGCAGGGCGTCGAGCATGGCTTCAAATTCGTCGTCGTCGATGGCGGTGCTGGACGCGGCCTTCGCGGCCGGCGCCACCGGTGTGGGGGCCGCATTTACCACGACCGCATCGACCGTGCCCGGCGCGCCACCGGCGCCGTAGAGGGAATCGAGCAGGGCTTCGAATTCATCGTCGCCGATGGGCGCCTCGCCCGTTGCCGCCGCGGGCGCGGTGGGCACGTGCGCGACCGCCGCATCGTGGCCGCGGCCTGCGCGTGCGACGGCGATCAGGGCCTCGAATTCATCGTCGATGGGGTCCACGCAGGGCCCGGCCGCGGCTGCGGCGACGGACTCAGGCACGCTCACCGCATCGACATCCTGCTGCGCCTCGAGCCGGCGCAACAGGCTCGCCGGCGCCTCGCGCAGGGTCTCGCCGGCGTCGCACGCGCGCATCATGTCGTTGAGAAGGTCCAGCGACTCCAGTAGCGCATCCATATGCGCGGAGTTCAGCAGCAAGGTGTGGTTGCGGGCCTGGTTCAGGAGGTCTTCGGCGCGGTGGCAAAGCGCCACCATGGGATCGAAGCCCAGGAATCCGGCACCGCCCTTCACGGTGTGGAACGCACGGAATACCGCGTTCAGCAACTCCGTGTCGCCGGGCATGGTTTCCAGTTCCACCAGCTGTTCGCCGAGACGGTCCAGCAGCTCCCCGGCCTCGACCAGGAAGACATTGACCAGCTCGGTGTCCAGCTCGACGCTCATCGTTATCCCTTAGAAGCCGAAGTCGCTGAGCATGCGATCGACTTCGTCCTGGGCGACCCGGTCGCTTGCAGGCGCGGCAGCGGAGCCGGCGAGGGTGCCGGTCAGGCGCACCAGTTCCAGCAGCGAGGCATCGACCTTGCCCAGGAAATCGGCAACCTTGCGCACGCGCTGGCCGGAGAGGTCCTGCCAGGATTGCGCTTCGACCATCTCGCCCAGGCCCGCATCGGCGGCCACGGTGAATTCATCGACGTGGGAAGCCAGGGCGAAAGCGGCGGCGGAGAAGTCGGTGCTGGCGGGGTCGACGGCCATCAGTTCGTCGGCCTCACGCGAGAGCGCCTGGACCTGCGGACGCAACCGCTCGGAAAAGTCCAGGCTGCGATGGGCGGCGGTGGAGCTCATTTCCAGCACGTCGGTAAGGTGTTTGCGGGCGTCGCCCATGGTGCCCGGCTCGCCATCGGACGACATATCCGAGGACAGGCGGCGCACGGCGTCGTGCAGGTCGCGGGCAAG
>Ga0193743_1000915_pt1 | contig 22737 bp, 17 predicted proteins | sample L2c2metaG_FD_143038 | JGI IMG/M metagenome (GOLD analysis project Ga0193743, IMG submission 143038) | Soil microbial communities from a riparian zone of the East river system, Colorado, United States - L2c2 | ecosystem: Environmental > Terrestrial > Soil > Riparian zone | place: USA: East River... | reverse complement strand
GAGATTTGGCTGCTTTGGCGGCGAGCTTCTTGATCTTGGGAGAGGTGATTGCTGCAGGAGCTCTAGGCATTGCACCATTCTACGTGGTCTAGCCGTCCATCCTGGATACGCGAGCTTCGAAAAACATCTAAACCTTGATTGCAAGAAATTGATGAGTGGTTTGCGCTTATCGGGCCCGTCCCGATGCTATTTCAGTCAGCCGAACACGCTCTGCCCCAAGCTGAGAGCGCAGAACGTAGCCAAGAAGGGTGTACATCAATTGGCTATTCAAAATCAGGTGGCCAAGAGCAGCAAAGCCAGCCCTATTTGGCCTTCTCAAGTTCGGCTATCCATTGTGGCCGTGGGCCGAGCGCCCTGCTAACTCGGTTTTCCGTTCCACTGCACCTCAAACCCCAGCGTACGAGTCCGTGCACTCCGAAGAGTGCGCCATTTCGCTCTCGTAGAAGGTTTTGCCGTCCTGGCCAATCACCGCCTTCACCCGCTCCGCAAGACGATCGAAGCCGCAACGCATGAGCCCCTCGGCTCATCCACCTTAGAACCAGTCTCACCGGATGAGCTACTTTGCGGCTGACGACATCAATGTTGGCTTTACCCCGAAATCGCGGCCCAAGGTTAGGGAGGGCTGTTAGGATGTTGGCGAGGCAAATCAGACAAGAGGAGTTGTGATGGAGAGGCGTGCGATGGTGAAGGGCGCGGTGGGGCTGGCGTTGGCTGGCATGGCGTTGAGTGCTGCGGCGCAGGATGGCGGCGTTGGAGCGGAGACGGTGTATGAGCTGCGGGTGTATCACCTGAACCCGCGGATGCAGCCGAAGATTTTGGAGCGGTTTCGGACGAAGGAGACGGCGATCTTTGCGCGGTGCGGGATGCATCCCGTGGCGTACTGGACGGCGCTGGATGGGCCGGCGATCGAGCAGCCGGGCGGCCATACGCTGATCTACATTGTGCGGCACAAGAGTCGGACGGCTGCGGATGAGTCGTGGGCGAAGTTCCCGGTTGATCCGGAGTGGGTGGCGCTGAAGGCGGAGAGCGAGAAGGACGGCAGCTTTGTGGTGAAGCAGGAGCACACGTTTATGCAGCTGACGGCTTTTTCTCCGAAGCTGTAAGGCGGGTTAGCGAAGGACGAGGATGGCGGCTGATGGCGGAGCTTCCTAGCAGGCTTGGTTTCCTTGCGTGGCATGGCCCGTGGAAGAATCACCAACTCGACGCGAAGCGGCAAGCTGGACCCGCTTGTGAGGTCAATAATTAAAGCCGAATATGCTGAGGAACTGTTTGTACAAAGTAGATGGATGGGCGCGCTAAAGCAATTTCATTGTAGAAATCTATTGTTTGCAAAGTAAGGCCTGGTCACTCTGCTCTCAATGCCCGCATTGGGTCCACTGACATCGCCCGTCGAACAGGGAGAAATCCTGCTAGTCCGCACACCAGAAGTAAGAGAATGGCGCTTCCTGTGAACATCCATATTGCGCTTCCGCTCGCGTTCGCCGTCCTACCCAGCAATCGCATTCCAACCCATGCAAACGGTATTCCTGCTGCGATTCCAAACCCCGCCAGAGCGGCCAACCGTCGCAACACAAGCCTAGCGAGTTTTCCTTTATCTGCTCCGAGCGCGATTCTGATTCCCATCTCGCGTGTCCTCTGCGTCACAGCGAATGCCAGCACGCCATACAAACCAACAGCACTCAGAAACAGAGCCAATCCAGCCATCGTCACGGCTAGTGTTGCCATCAATCTCTGCTCAAACAGCGATGAATCAACCTGATCCTGCATTGTTTGAAGCCCCTCGATCGGCAAGTTGTGATCCACGTCGATCACCTCTGCCCGAATAGGTGCGGTAAGATCTTCCGGCTTGCCACTTGTGCGCACATAAAAGGTCGCAGGATACGAGTGTCTCATCCTCCAGATTTGGTCATAGGGTATATAGAGAAATGGCGCCCCAGGGTTGCCTTGCAGGTTCACAGAACGAAGCACTGGAACGACACCAACAATCTGAGTATCAGGTTTAGAGCCTCCTCCATAGCCAACAAGTCGCCCCAGTGCCGCACGCACCTCTCCCCCGTAATAGCGCTTTACAAACTCTTCATCGACTATCGCTACCTTTTGCGACCCGGTACGGTCTTGTGGGGTGAAGTTGCGTCCGGCCAGCAATGGAATTTGCATCGTTCCCAGAAACTCCGGCGTGATCCAGTTGAAATCAGGCGTAATTTCTTCGTTCGGCTGCGCCGAATACCCGCCAATGACGATATCGCCGCCGCTCTGGTCGCCGGACAGCAGGGTCATGGATGAGTAGCTCACGTAGTTCACTTTGGGCAGTCGGCGCAGCCTATCGGCGATTGCCTCATATTCGGTTCGCACCTGCCCTTCATGCTTGCCAAGAACAGATGCATCCACTGAAAACATGACCAGGTGCGTAGTCGAATAGCCCGGGTTAACCGAGCGAAGTTGATAGAGGGTCCAGGCAAATAAGCCGGCACAAGTCAGCAACACCACGCTCAAAGCGATCTCTCCAGCTATCAGCACGTTGCGAAAGCCTGATTTCGCTGTTGTTGCGTTTCCCTCGGAATGCAAAGATTCGATTAGGTTGATCTTCATACTACTCAGAGCAGGCGCTACGCTGAAGAGGACGCTCGTCACGATTCCCGAGACTCCGGCAAAAGCAAGCACGTGCCAGTCCATTTGAAATGTCAGCGCGTCTCGCAAGGTACTGGTCGCAGGAATCATCCCCAGAATCACGCGCAAACTGACGGCGCCGAGGATTAAGCCAGCCACGTATCCAATAAGACCGAGCATCATCCCTTCCACGAATACCTGTCGAAACAACTGTCCGCGGCTCGCGCCCAGTGCGCCTTGTAAAGCCAGTTCGCGCTGCTTTCGCACTGCCTTCACAGAAAGTAAAATCGCTAAGTTTCCGCACGCAATTGCCAAGACTACAAAAACCATCCAGAGCAGTGCTCTGACAGGATCGCCGAGCAGGCTCTCTAGGAACGGGAGGCCCCGAGCACCATCACTCAGTGAAAGATGAGTTTGCATCCATTGCGCGTCGAAATCGCTCCCTCGATGCATTTTGGTGAGGACTGCTCTCCGCCAATCCAGCCAAAGCCCGTTCAGCTCAACTTCGGCCTGTGGCTGTGTCGCATCGGCCTTTCGTCGCCCAATCAGCGTGATCCATCGCCACAGTTCGTCCGGCAGCCGGTCGTTGCCGGGGATAACCTGGTTTTGCGTTGTTATCGGCACAAACAATGCCGGGACATATTGATTGGTGAGGCTTCGGTCGCCGATTTCTCGCTTAAAACGACCAATTGATTAGGGTTCTGGACCGGCAACGATCGAAGTAGCACTTGATTGAACACACTGAAGACCGCGGTGTTTGCACCGATGCCAAGTGCCAACATCAGAATCGCTATAGCAGCAAAGCCTGGATACCTCCTGAGTTGCCGAAATGCGTAACTCACATCTTGTCGGAGGCGGCCCAATCGCGGCCACCCCCACTGTTCGCGCGTCACATCCTTAACCAACATCACATTGCCAAACTCACGGAGGACAGCCTGCCTTGCAGCTTGTGGCGATTCGCCGCGGTCGACACGATCCTGAACGGCCATCCGGAGATGAGCTTCAATTTCTTCCGATAGCTCCCACTTGCGACTTGTGAAAAGTCTCCTTAAGAACTTCATGCCTCCTCTCCTTCCGGCTCTCGATGCATGATCGATCCAATCGCCTCTACTGTCCGTTGCCAGCGGCTCAAATCGGAGGCCAACTGCCTCTTCCCGGCAGCGGTGATGTGGTAGAACTTTGCGCGCTGTTTGCTCTCGGTTTGTTTCCACGCCGAGCGCACCCAACCTTGTCGTTCCAGCCGATGGAGCGCAGGGTACAACGAGCCCGTCTCGACCTGAAGAGCCTCTCCAGAATGCAAGCGGAGAGCCTGCACCAAGCCGTAACCGTGTTGAGGTCCCCACCGCAAGGCTTGAAGGAGAAGCATGTCAAGCGTCCCCTGGAGCAACTCAATCCGATTTTGATATTGACTCGCTCGCGCCATAGATGTAGGGATCCTACCTCCCATGGGAGTAGGTTGTCTACTGCCACATCGGATCCGCTCGGATTGTAAGGCGCTAGGATTCCCCTACTGGGTTTCTGAGTAGATGCCTTAGTTCATTCTCTCTACGTTCAGGGTTCCCACCTTGACTCAACCAAAGCGTCGCGCTCAAGCCGTCGAAGTGCCGGGTATACGGTACCGCTTGGAAGTCCGGTAATTTCCATGATTTCCAGGCCGAAGCAATACCCAAGACTCAATGCTTTGAGAATCAGCGCCGCGCTGGACCCTATGTAGTATGCTACCACAATGATGGTCGGCAGTTGAACAACGGAGGTAGTAACCATGAATGAGCAGTTCTTTACTCGCATGTTGAGAAGTGCGCGCTGCGGAACCGTCCTTCTCTCCATTGCATCGATTTCACTGACTTCACAACCTGGCAGGGCTCAGGTCTCAGCCAGCCATCCTGTCAGCGACGCTCAGGGCACGATCCCTGAACCTGCGATCCCGGCGATCTTGAAAGCTTTTGAGACCTTCGAAGTTGTTGGGATGCCAGCGGCTCATGGACAGAAAGATATCGACGACCTCATTCTGTCCCTCATTCGTAACCCACGCTTCCTGGCATCGGTGAACGACATAGTCGTTGAATGTGGGAATGTGCGGTACCAACCGATTCTTGATCGGTATGTCGCCGGTGAGAACGTTCCGTTCACCGAAGTCCAGCATGTCTGGCGAGACACGACGGTCCAACAAATGTGCGGAGCATCCGGTTTCTACGAGCAGCTGTATCCGCTCGTCCGCTCGCTCAATCAACGCCTTCCTGCCACAAGCCGCCTGAGAATGGTTGCTGCAGATCCACCGATCGATTGGAGCAAGATTCGCTCATACGAAGACCTCACGCCGTTTTTCGACCGAGATGGAAGCATCGCTTCTGTGATGGAAAGAGAGGTGCTTTCTAAGCATCGCAAAGCGCTGATGCTCTTCGGAGTCTTTCATCTGCTGCACGGAGGCGGTCCGGGGCAAGGGGATGCCGTCACGAGGTATGAGCGCCACTACCCCGGAAGGACCTTCGTGATCAGCGATCTTGGATACTACGGCACTGGAGACGAACCCCTTGCAGACGTGAACGCTTCGGGTGGAGTTTGGCCGTCGCTTTTGAGAACAAAGAACAGCAGACTAGGCTCGTTAGGCCTTGACTCATTCATTCAATCGCCGCTTACAACAGACCAGGACTGCAACGTCACCGATGCATTCGCGGGCAAGTCTTCTAAGACGGTTGCAGATCAGATAGATGCTTTTCTCTATTTAGGTCCACAGAAATCACTACTGACCGAACCCCTTCCAGCGGATATCGCTCTTGATCGGGCCTACAGATCCGAATGGCTGCGCCGAATGAAACTTGTTGGCCTGCCTGGCCCTTCGACACTGGAAGAGAGCGACGCTCAGATCGTTGCGAGTGCGGCAGACCGCATGTTGATTCCTCCTCCCAGACAATCGCTCTCACAAGAGGTTAGGTCGAGGATAAGGCAAGACTGTCTGAGCAGAAAGCATCCTACCGCAAACACAGCAAAGTGAAGGTGAAGGACTCCTCATTATGTGGCGTTGGTACGTGAGCAGATAAGTATCGATAAATGCATTTGTCGCCATCTGTGACCGTTGCGGCGAACCTTGAAGAGTCGACCAATTTGACGCAGCGATCAGATTCCACATAATCAACAAAGTCATCCTCATCGGCCGCCTCGGGCAGAACGCGGAAGCCAAAACCGCTCAGAACAACAAAGAGTACGTCATCCTCAACATTGCAACCCAGGAAAGCTGGAAGAACGACAAAGGCGAATACGAAACCCGCACCGAATGGCACCGCGTCTTCGCCTGGAGCAACCTCTCCAAATTCGCCAAGACCCTCCAGAAAGGGCAGCTCGTCACCCTCGAAGGCACCCTGCGTTATCGCGAGGTAGAGGATGAGATTGAGGGCACCACGTTCAAGCACCGGATCGCCGAGATCCACGCCACCAGCATGAAGCGGCTCTCGAAAGTCGAGGCCGCAGATGATCCCTCGGATGGAGCCGGCGACGAATAATCGTTGGCTTTTAGGTGGACGAGGCCGCGATGGCCTCATCCACTATTGTTTTGATCGGGACAGATGTGGTTGGAGCATGGATCGCAAAGCCATGCCTCAGATTCGGCTCCGCCACTTCGCGGATCCCAACTACAATCCCGGCAGACCGAAGAGCTCCAGGGCTACTCTCTTTCTGCATAATGCGGCCAGTCCCGAGGAGATGCATAAAAAATTACCTAACAACACTCACGATCAAATATCCTGCTCCCCATAAGTAAATTTCAAGATCACATTTAGGCCCGTGCTGGAACCGTGAGGTCGTCTAATGTCGAGTCTCCTGCGTAATCTCCGCTACTCCGCGCGTACGTTGTGGAAGAACCCCGGTCTCACCCTCACGGTTCTACTCACCCTAGCCCTCGGCATCGGCGCAAACACCGCCATCTTTACCGTGGACTATGCCACTCTACTCGCCCCCATGCCTTACCCCGAGCCTGACCAGCTCGTTGTCGTCTGGTCGAAGATTCAGACCTTCCATAACGGAATCTCCGCCGGAGACTTCACCGACTGGAAGCGCGAAAACTCAAGCTTTCAGGACATCAACGCCTTCACCGGCGGCTCCTTCAACATCGCCAGCAAGGACCAACCCGAAAACATTGACGGCAGGCAGGTCACCACCGGCTTCTACAAAATGTTCGGCCGTCCATTCTTCCTCGGCCGCGACTTCCTGCCTGAAGAAGGCGTCGAGGGCAGGCATCACGTCGTCATCCTCACCCACAAACTCTGGTCGCATCTTGGCAGCGATCGCAAACTCATCGGCCAGTCCATGCGCATCAACGGCGAGCCCTACACCGTGGTCGGTGTCCTATCCTCTGGCCTCGACGACCGTAGCGACTCCCAGCTCGCCGTGCCGCTCGTCTTCAGACCCGAGCAGCTCAACCACGACTTCCATTGGCTCCTCTCCATCGCTCGCCTCAAACCTGGTGTCACCGTCCAGCAGGCGCAGGCCGATATGGACTCAGTCGCTACACACATCGCCCAGGCCAATCCTAAAAGCAACAAGGGCTGGGGCGTCTTCGTCGAGCCGCTCAAAAACGACTTCCTGCCCAGCGAACGCAAGCAGACACTCTGGCTTCTCCTCGGTGCCGTAGCCTTCATCCTGCTCATCGCCTGCGTCAACGTCGCCAATCTTCTCCTTGCCCGCGGCCTGGCTCGTCAGAAGGAACTCGCCGTCCGCAGCGCACTCGGAGCGAGCCGCAGAACCATCTTCGAGCACCTCATCACTGAAGGTTTATTGCTCGCAATCGCCGGGGGTCTCCTCGGCATCGGCGTTGGCTACGCTATGCTCCAGGGCCTCGTGGCCATCATGCCTCGCGGCACGTTGCCGGATGAGGCTGATCTCCACCTTAACCTTCCTATCCTGCTCTTCACTCTTGCAGCCACCACTCTCGCCGGTCTTCTCTTCGGTAGCGCGCCCGCCTGGTATGCCTCCCGCGTCGATCCCGGCGAAGCGCTCAAGGAAGGCAATCGCACCGGCGTCGGAGCGGGCCGCCATCGCTTGCGGCAGGCGCTAGTCGTCGGCGAGTTCGCCCTCGCCCTAGCACTGCTGGCCGGTGCCGGCCTCGCCATCCACAGCTTCCTCAATCTCCTCCGTGTCGACCTCGGCCTCCGCACCGACCATGTCCTTACCTTCTACCTTCCTGTCCCCGACTCGCGCCCCAAAGATCCCGGGAAGATCATCGCCTACTACAAGCAGATTCTCTCCAGCATCAACGCCGTCCCGGGCGTAACCTCAGCCTCCGCGATGACCGGCCTTCCTCTCTTCGGTGCAGGCTTTGGCATGCCGTTTACCATCGTCGGAAAACCTGCCTTCAACGATCCTTCCATGCGCCCCAACACCGGCTTCGGCATGGTCACGCCCGACTTCTTCAAAACCTTCGGCGTTCGCATCGTCAATGGCCGCTCTTTCACCGATCAGGACACCGCCTCCAGCGTGAAAGTAGCAGTCGTCAACGAAGACTTCGTGAAGAAGTACTTCAAAGGCGTCGACCCGCTCCAGCAGCGCGTCTCGGTCGAGCAGCTCATCCCCGGCGTTACCAAGCTCGGCCCCCCCGTCGAGTGGCAGATCATCGGCGTATACCACAACGTCCGCAGCCGCGGCTTCCGCGAAGACCGCCCCGAGATGGAGATCCCCTTCTGGCAGACCCCCTGGTCCGGTGCAGGCATCGGCGTCCGCACCGTCAACAACCCCGCCACCATGGTCAAGAGCATCGCCGCAGCCGTCCACTCAGTCGACCCCGAAATAGCCCTCGCCCAACCCCGCTCCATGGAGGAGGTCCGCGAGCTGGTTCTCTCCAACGACCGCTTCACACTCGTCCTCTTCGTCAGCTTCGCCGCCGTCGCGCTTCTTCTCGCCGCACTCGGCGTCTACGGCGTCATGTCCTTCTCTGTGGCGCAGCGCTCGCACGAGATCGCCCTTCGCATGGCACTCGGCGCAAACCGCGGCCGTGTCATTGCCCTCGTCGTCCGGGAAGGTCTGGCTCTCGCGGGCATCGGCCTCACCGTTGGCCTCATAGGAGCCTACTTCGTCGGCCGCGGTATGCAAAGCACCCTCTACGGAATTGGAAAGCTCGACCTCTCCGTCTTTACGTCCGTCGCACTGCTTCTACTCTTCGCCGCGGTCATAGCCTGCCTCGTTCCCGCCCGGCGTGCCGCCTCTGTCGAACCCATGCAAGCCCTCAGGGCGGAGTAAATAAGCAGAATGGGGCGGATGGCTCAGACAATGGCTTCACTAAATGGCATCACGAGTGAAGTCTCATCGCGGTTGGAATCGGGGTACTGCAACGTGGAGGCTGGCATCTTGAATAATTGGGTTGGAGCGTTATTACATAAGGAGAACACGATAAAGGCACAGATTGTGAATGGCGTTATTGCTGCGGGCTTGGTGTTGGGTGGCGTCTGCACAGCCCTGTGTCAATTGGGTTCTGAGAAGGATGCAACGATACCGACAATTCGAACAACCTCAACCTTGGTGATCGTCCCCACACTGGTCCGATCCAAGACAGGTAAGCTCATTCAGGATCTTCGTCCAGGCGATTTCGCACTCACAGATAACGGAGTAGAACAAAAGGTTTTCGCGGAGCAAGTGAAGAATCAAGGACTCGCCATAGCTGTCCTGATGGAGACCGGAGCGGCAGCGCCCCGCGACTTTCAAAACTATAGCACCCTTACCAGCATGCTTAATGTCACGGCCAGCAGATCAACCCACAAGGTGGCCCTGGTCACATTTGACAGTCGTCCCCAGCAAATCTGGAACTTTCCTCCTCGAACCGATGGTCTGGAATACGCATTCAGACATCCCGTTAGTGGGGATCGAGGAGCCGCAATCATGGATGCCGTAAATCGCGGCATTGATCTACTGCGAGAGCAACCCGCCACCCTCGGACGAGTGATCCTTCTACTGAGCCAACCTCAGGACTTAGGAAGCACAAACGTTACCGGAAGAGATTGTGCAGCGTCTTGGGGAGAGCAACGTTACTGTCTATAGCGTCACTTTTCTGCCCGAAGAAACGACAGCGACGAAGGAACCCCTCGAGAGGTGTCCTGTGAATACAAACCAAGACGCTAAGAACCGTATATCTGGGAATGCCCCACCCGCTACTATCCTAAAGCAAATATGTCAGGAGACAGCATCTCAGCTTGCAATCCTGTCCGGCGGGGAACACGTTCACATCGAGAACAAAGACGATTTGGTCTAGTGCCATCGGCTTTCACGTCATCGGCGTGACGGAAAGGGCTCGTTCCTCTCATTTCGTTGTTTCAGCACGGAGCGCTTACTGGGCCCGGCAACAAACAACGTCGCACTAGGGTGTCTTGCACAGGTTTATCTCACGGTGATCATCAAACCTGTCTCTTTTAAGATTCCGAACGTCAACCAACTATCAGGACCTCCCCGCCGCCCTTATGCCAATGGCATGAAGCGGCTCTCTAAGATCGAGACCGCTGATGATCCAGCAGACGGAGCCAGCTTGGTAATTGGACAGGGATGAATCACGATATGCCAAATAGCGCTGAAATATTAGGCCAAATAGCAGTCAAAGCTACAGACTGTGCGCGAAAACACTATCGCCTGTACAATTTTGTTGTTTTGGTAACGTTTCCAATAAGCACTTTCAATCTTCCGATCTCTCGGCACAGGAGTTACTTTGCAAAGACCGTCTTTCCTCGCTCTGGGTCTTGTCTGCTGGATTGCAGGGCCTGGTTCCCTTCGCCTCCACGGTCAGCTCTTCGATTCGAAACACGCAGAGCAGAACGCAGTAAAGTTTTCCGCCGAAGAAAACAAAGTCCTAGAGCGGCTGGAGTCACTTCAGACATTGCCGAATGGTTCGTGGCGCTTCCATTCAGGCGATGTCGCGCACGGGGAGTCGCCTTCGCTCGACGACTCGAGCTGGCAGGTAGTGCAGCCGAAGTCTGAGGCAGGCAAAGAAGCGGTGTGGTATCGCCGGACGATTGAGGTTCCGAAGACGCTGAATGGGTACGACCTGACAGGGGCGGAGGTCAGCTTTCGCTTCCTGGCAAATGCGAATGGACCAATACCGGAGATCCTCTACTTCAACGGGCGGCGAGTTGCGATGGGCGACGATCTCGAACAGGTACAGCTCTTCAGCGATGCAAAACCAGGGGACAAGATGCTGGTCGCGGTGAAGCTGTTGCCAACGGTCGATGTAAAGCGGTTTGAGAGCGTGGTGATGAAGATTTCCTTCGCCGCGAACCGTCCGGACCCTGAGGATCTGCGAAAAGAGTTTGTGTCAGCTGGCGCTCTGGTCCCATCATTGGCGCCGGACGCTGCTGCTGATCGGAAGACGCTGAGGACAGCGGTGAGCGAGGTGGATCTCGCTGCGCTCGATCGTGCGGACCAAGCCAAATTCGATGCTTCGCTGCGCCAAGCACTGGCAACGTTAATCGCGCTGAGGCCGCCGCTCCAGACAACTACGTTCCATCTGACGGGTAACTCGCATATCGATGCTGCATGGTTGTGGCCGTGGACAGAGACTGTAGATGCCGTCAAACGGACCTTCGGAACTGCGGCTCAGTTATTGAGTGAGTACCCGACCTATACGTATACGCAGTCTGCGGCCGTGTACAGCCAGTGGATGGCGGACAAATATCCGGAGTTGAACAGCCAGATTAAGCAACGCGTGCAGGAAGGACGGTGGGAGCTGGTCGGCGGAATGTGGCTCGAGCCCGATCTGAACATGCCGGACGGCGAGTCACTGGTGCGACAGCTTCTGGTCGGGCAGGAGACCTTCAACAAGCTCTATGGCAAGACGACGCGGATCGGCTGGAACCCGGACTCATTCGGTTACAACTGGCAGCTGCCTCAGATCTATAAGCGGTCTGGTATCGATTACTTTGTAACGCAAAAGATGCACTGGAACGATACCAATCAATTGCCGCTCAAGCTGTTCTGGTGGGAGTCACCGGACGGCAGCAAGGTGCTGACTTATTTCCCGCACGACTACGCCAACTCGAATCTCGATCCTACCCGCCTGTCGAGAGACATGGCGTCGGCACGGGACTTCTCTCCCGGAATGACCGAGATGCTGGATCTCTATGGTGTTGGGGACCACGGCGGCGGTCCGACACGCACGATGCTCGACGAAGGCGTGCACTGGATGGAGCCGAACAAGGTCATCCCGCATGAGGAATTTGGTACAGCGCAGCCTTACTTTACGAAGATGGAAGGAAAGTTGAGTTCCACCTCGCCAACTTGGGATTACGAGACGTTAGCCAAGGGAGAGACGACACTTCCGCAACCTGCTGCAGGACAAGTCACCGTCCCCACGTGGAAGGACGAGCTATACCTCGAGTATCACCGCGGCGTGTTTACCACACAGGCCGACCACAAGCGCAACATGCGAGACAGCGAAGAATGGGTTCTGGACGCTGAGAAATATGCCTCTCTGGCTTGGCTTGATGGACAGAAGTATCCGGACGATGAGATTACGGGTGCATGGAAGCATGTGCTGTTCAATCAATTTCACGATCTTGCTGCCGGATCAGGCATCGGGATTATTTATAAGGATGCCCAGAAGGATTATGACCAGGTACGATGGGCGACGAATGAGGTGTCGACCAAAGCTCTAGCCACCCTTACAGCCCAGGTCGATACCGGGACAGGGGTTCCTGTGGTTGTATTCAATACGCTGGGTTGGCAGAGGAGCGGAGTAACGGAAGTATCGGTGCACATACCTAAATCCGGCGCCGAGGGCATAACGCTTCTGGATGAAAAAAACCGTATCGTACCTTCGCAAGTGCTCTCGACCGATGCAAAGACGAATACGTATCGGGTGTTGTTTCACTTGAATGAGGTTCCGTCACTTGGATATGTTGTGTTGCATGCAGTGGCAGGTAAGCGCGGGTTCACGACCGATCTGAAGAGCTCTGGTACGACCGTAGAGAATGCTGCTCTGCGAGTGTCGGTAGATCCGCAGACGGGCTGCATAACGTCGCTATTCGATAAAAAGTCCAACTTCGAGACGATAGCCAAGGAAGGCTGCGGAAACGAGCTACAGGCTTTCAAGGACACACCCAAGGACTTTGACGCGTGGAATGTCGACCCGGGAACGTTTGATATTGCGCCGACGCTGCTGCATAACGTGGACTCCGTCAAGCTGGTAGAGCATGGACCGCTGCGGTCGGTTATTAGGGTCGCGCGTACGTGGCAGAGCTCGAAGTTTGTGCAGGACATTACGCTATACACGGGAGACGATCATGTGGTCGTGACCAATGACATCGATTGGCATGAGGCGCATATTTTGCTGAAGGCCTCGTTCCCGCTGGCAACAAGCAGTGATAAAGCCACGTATGAGATTCCTTATGGAACCATTGAGCGTCCGACAACGCGGAACAACAGCTTTGAGAAGGCACGTTTTGAGGTTCCCGCGCTGCGCTGGGCTGATCTAGGTGACGGCCAGCATGGATTCAGCCTGTTGAACAATTCAAAATATGGTTACGATGCTGTTGATAACCTGCTGCGGCTGACGTTGCTGCGCTCGCCAACCTGGCCGGATGCGGATGCGGACCGAGAGCATCATCACTTCAGCTATGGCCTTTATCCGCATGGAGGCAACTGGAAGCAGGCGCTCTCTGTTCGTCACGGCTATGAGTTCAATTATGGGTTGAAGGCCATGCAGGTGCAGGCGCATACCGGTTCACTGGGAGCAGAGCACTCGTTCGTCAGCGTGGCACAGGATAATGTCGTCCTGACCGCAGTGAAGAAGACCGAGTCAGGCGACGGTCTGATATTTCGATTCTACGAGTGGGCGGGTAAAGGCGGTAGTGTGACTGTGACTGTGCCTCCGGGAGCAACTGGAGCAACACTGGTGAACCTTATGGAGAAACCTGAGAGTGAGCCAATCGCTGTTTCTGGGAATAAGATGACAATTCCCATGACACCGTTCGAGATCCAGACCGTACGCGTGAACTATAAGCAGATTCCCTCGATGTAGACGGCAGGGTTAGCGACAGCACGAGAGCGGCGCAGGCTTCGACCTGCGCCGCTCTCGTGCATTTAGAAGTCATTCCCTATTCGAATCAGCCCCAGAGGTTGGAGATAGGCCTCCATCTTTTAGTTGACATCTCTCTCGGGAGGACGATATCTTGACTGCGCTGAAAACGATTCCAAACGGCCGTTCTGAAGGCCCATAGATACCTCATCGATCATCTACTTCGCGATTCACCGGAGGCAGGCTTTTGCATCAATCAAATTTCTTCGTTCGTTCAAGTCACAGCACAAGAACACTGCGTGCTGCCTCCAGTCGCTTCTTCGTACTCTATCTCCTGCTTCTGACTACAATGGTTACTTTCGGGCAGGCATCAAGCGGTGTTACCGGTACTGTGACTGACGCAAGCGGCTCCATCATCCCCGGCGCTGCGGTAAGCGTGAAGAGCATCAACACGAACCAAACCAGGGATACCACTACAAGTTCGTCAGGAACCTATACGGTAACTGGACTGCTACCGGGCCGCTACACAATCAGCGTGACGGCTCCCGGCTTCAGCAAGGCAGTGAAGGACCAGGTGAATGTTGAGGTCAGCGTCCAGGCTACGATCGACATAACGCTGCAGGCAGGCAGCGTCGGCCAGATTGTCGAGGTAACCGCCAATCTGATCTCGCTGAATACGACCCAGCCGGAGCTTGGAACGACAATCGAGAATCAGGTAGTCCAAGCTCTTCCGACTGAGGTTAGCGGTGGCCGGGGTCGTCAGATTGACCAGTTCATCTTCCTTGCTCCGGGTGCGCAGGGATCCACCTTCTCCAAACGCATTAATGGTGGTGTCGACTTTCAGACTGAGGTCGTCTTTAACGGTATCCCCGCACCGCAGGCCGAAACCGCGGGAATGCAGACCATCTTTAATCCACCGTACGAGATGGTGAACCAATTTCGCGTCGAGAGGTCGACCTTCTCCGCGCAGTACGGTCTGGCGCAGGGTGCGGTTACGTATCAGATGGCGTCGGGCACGAACGCCTTTCACGGTGACGTCTTCGAGATCAACCGTAACAATTTTTTCGATGCAAAGGGCTATTTCAACGACACCACACCGATCGACAAGGAGAACAACTACGGCTTTACCATTGGTGGACCGGTACGTATTCCTTTTCTGTACAACGGTCATGATCGTACTTTCTTCCACTTTTCTCTGGATTTCACCAAGCAGTCTCATTCCGATAATGACATCGGCACCGTACCGACTACACTCGAACAGACCGGCGACTTCTCCGACTTCGTTGATAGCAACGGAAAGTTGATTCCCATCTATGATCCGCAGACTGGTCAGCAGTTCCAAAGTGGTGGGCGTCTCAACGTGATCCCGCAGTCACGTATCAGTGCTATCTCAAGATCGATCCTGCCTTCCCTCCCAGCTCCCGATCTTCCCGGTCTCATCGGTAACAAGAAGCCGGTGCCAAATGCATTGCCCAACATCAACCATAACTGGGGATTCACCATTGATCACAACATCACCCAGAACCAGTCCATTCACTACTCCCAATGGCGCGATACGCTCGCGAGCAATGGTTTCGATGTAGCTCCGATTGTGGATCCAACGAATATCCTGCAGAGCCAGAAGAGCAACCCGACGCTAGGTTCTGTCTTTCTGCTGAACTACACCAACGCCATTACTCCGAGGCTCGTCATGACTGCCGGCGCGGCCTGGATCGGTGAGATCAACAATCAGTCCAACGTCAAGCGTGGCGTCAATTTCGCAGGAGTACAGACAAATCCTCTGTACGATACCTTTCCCAATATCACCTTCGACGGTTCTAATACGCCAACCAATTGGGGCACCGCCCAAGGTTGGGTCACCTCAGTTAATCGCAAGCTTGGAATCGCGATTGTCAACAACTGGTTATGGAGCAAGGGACGCCACAACCTCAATATCGGTGGCGAGGTTCGTCGCACCTACCAGGACGATAACGAATGTCAGGCTTGCGGCGGACAGATCAATTTCAGCCAGAAAACCACGGCAAATGCTGACGCATTGGGTACCACCGGAAGTTCCTTCGCGAGCTTCCTTCTTGGGGAGGTCGATAGCGGACAGCGCATCTTTGCGAACGAATTGAAACTCCGCAACCTGGATTTCTCTCCGTACATACAGGATGACATCAAGTTCACGCAGAGGCTGACGGTGAACGTCGGTATTCGCTGGGACATTATACTTCCGTTTACCGAGACGGGAAACCAGATCGTCTACTTCGATCCAACAAAGACCAATGCTGCTGCAGGCAATCTTCCAGGTGCCGTGTCGAAGTTTGGAAACTGTGCCCTATGCTCTGGGGTCACCCGGGCGGACATTCACTTCAAGAACTTCGGTCCGCGACTCGGCTTTGCCTATGCCGTCAACGACAAGACAGTCGTTCAGGCAGGCTATAGCCTGTCGTTCCTGAACGGCGGCGCTTATGAGTACGGCACGAGCAAAGTGGCTACAAGCTACGGCAACCTGCTCCAGGGCCAGTTCTCCCGCGTCAGCACTAACAGCACTACGCCGGGGTACGGTAGCTGGGATGCAAATCCGATCCCCTCACCTGCGGCAACCGCCTTCAGTCCGAGCCTGGGCATTGGGACGACGGTGCGTGCGTTCGACCCAAAGAACAACGGGCGGGCTCCCTACGTCCAGCAGTACAACTTCAACGTACAGCGTTCACTTCCGTGGAATGTCTTTCTACAAGTTGCGTACGTCGGCAACCGAACTGTCCATCTCACCAGCCAATTGAATCCCATCAACCAGCCCAACCCCTCAATCCTGAGTTTGGGCAAGGTGCTTCGGGCCCAGGTTACCGATCCTGAAGCAATCGCTGCGGGAATCAAGGCTCCCTATCCCAACTTCACCAATGACTTTGGTCCAGGGTCCACCGTTGCCCAGGCATTGGCTCCGTTCCCACAGTATTCCAATGTTTACAACAACTTCGACCTGTCGGGCGCTGCCAACTACAACGCTCTGCAGACTAGCGTCGAGAAACGGTTCTCGAACGGGCTCTCGTTTCTGACCTCTTACACCTTGTCGAAGAGCATGAGCAACGTGGACAGCGGCTTTACCACCTTTGCCGCTCTGCCTGAGAACAAGTACAACCAGAAGGCAGAGTGGACCGTTGGACAAAACGACATCCGGAATAACGCAAAGATCAGCGGCACCTATGAGCTACCAATCGGACCGGGCAAATCCTTCGTGAACAAAAGGGGAATTACCGGGGAGATTCTCGGTGGCTACCAGGTTGGCTTCATCCTCTCCTACCAGAGCGGGACGCCGCTTGGTGTCTCCGAGAACGATAACCCGCTCGGCACCGCTGGTGGTTTCAACCGTCCCAACGAGGTCAAGGGTGTCAGCCGCAAGACCGCTGGCTACCACTTCAATGGACGCACTCCATCAACCACTCCAGTCTTCACCACGAATGCTTTCGCCTCCACCAGCGGAACTTTCACTCTCGGCAATGCCGTTCGCTACTATACTGAACTACGGAACCCGGCAACGTATAACGAGAATCTAAACATCCGCAAAAAGTTCGCTCTGGGAGAACACGCTGCACTCATTCTTCAGATGGACTACTTCAACGCCCTGAACCGAACTCAGTTCAATGGTCCTGGGACGAACATCGACAATAGTAACTTCGGCTTGCTGACACCGGGTCAACAAAATACCCCGCGTCAGGGCCAGTTGAGTGGTCGAGTTACGTTCTAACTCTTAACCTTGCACACCAGCGGGCCGCTCACGGCGGCCCGCTTTTTCTTGGCCACGAATACCCTGAAGTTCTTATACTTGGAGCCATGTTGAAGCGAATAGCAGCAGCGTCACTGGCCTTATCACTTTGCAGCTCATTTGCTTTAGCTGGACAGAGCCCGCAGGTAGTGGAGTTATATGAGAAGGCGCGCTCCGAGCAGGCTCGGAGCGATTATGACGATGCGATTTCGGACTATGTTGAAATTATTCGTTTGGATCCGAATCTTGGTGCAGCCTACAACAACCTGGGCCGGCTCTACTACAACATGGGGCGCTATGCGGATGCCATTTCTGTGCTCACTCAGGGCCTAAAAGTAGATCCATCCATGCATCCTGCAGAGGTCATACTCGGTGCAAGCTATAGCCAGATGGGAGCGTATGACAAAGCCACTCCGCTGCTCGAAGCTGGGGTGCGGGCAATGCCGGATGATCGCTTTGCTCGAATCACGCTTGTCCATGCTCTCATCCAGCAGAACAGTGCCGATGAAGCTGTGAAGCAACTCCATCTTCTTTCGACCAGGAACCCAAAGGATCAGGAGGCATGGTATCTGCTCGGAAAATTGCAGCTGCAACTCTCACAGGAGTCCTTCGCACGAGTGCACTCCATTGATCCTGATTCTCTTTTGTCTCATGAGCTCTCGGGCGAAATCATGGAGAGCATGAAGAACACCGCCGGCGCGATCGCCGAGTACAAAAAAGCGCTGGAGGCTGCACCCACAGACGCCGGAGCCATGGAACACCTGGCGAATGCATACTGGCATGTGGGGGGGTGGACAGAGGCGCGAGACAGCTTTGCGGCAATTGTCAAGCAGTATCCGAAGAATTGCCTTGCACATTGGAAGCTGGCAAACTCCTTCGATGAACTTGGAGAGTCGGCTCCCGATGCGTTACGGCAGGTAGACGCAGCAATCGCGATATGTCCATCGCTGGCACAGGCAAGAGTTGAACGGGCGCGGATACTCCTTCGTCTCGGGAGATCTGCTGACTCGCTGCCTGAGTTATTGAATGCGGAAAAGAGAGCCCCCGACGAGCCCTCTATTCAAATTCTTCTTGGAAAGGTCTATAAAGCGCTCGGAGACTCAACCCGTGCCGCAGCGGCAAATGCGAAGTTTCAGCAATTGCAGCAAGCAGAACATGCAGGTGAAGAGAAGCACGCCGCAGACGTGATACGAGCGAATCCGTAACGTTGAACGGGTTGCTTTTCTTCGACCGCACAGTTGCCGCCTTGCGCTATAGACGCGGACGGCAGCCGCAGGACTCCCTAATGATAAGACGAGTGGGCAAGCGCAGCGGGTCGCTATTTGTCTCCGGTATCCCGCGAGCGAAATGCTGCATTCGCAAGAATAGAAGCTCGGCGGCGTTTCGCCCGAGGTCATCGACAGGCTGTTGTACGACGCTCATGGGGGGACTGAGAGTATCCGCAAGATCGAAATCATCGAAGCAGAGTACCGCCACTTGAATTGGGATTTTCAGGTGAAGAGTTCGCATGGCTTCCAGGCAGTAGCGGGCAGCCAAGTTATTGGCGGCAAAAACGGCAATCGTCGACTTCGCAGAGCCGATGTGTTTTGCCAGGCAAGCCTCTGCATCCTCTGAGTTTTGGACAATTTCGAGCAGGGGCTCGAGTCCCACCTTCTTCATCGCCTGAGTGTATCCGCGAAGCCGCTCTCGGATGGTGTAAAGCTCGGGCTTGACATGCATACAAAGAACTTTTCGGTAGCCGTGTGACAGCAGATGCTCCGTTGCAGCCTTAGCGCCTTCCAGGTTCTCGCTCATCACGCTGGGAATATTCGCCTTTTGTAAGGGGCGATCCAGGCCGACGACAGGAACGCGCAATTCACGCAGCTCCATATGCAACTTGACGTTCCGCATCAGTGCCGAGGAGAGAATGAGACCATCGATCCGATGACGAAGTAACTGTTGTAGATTCTCGAATTCGATCAATGGGTCATCGTGTGACGCCATGACGATAAGAAGAGATCCCTTCCCCCGGGCGACGGTCTCTACTGCTTCGGCGCATCGTGAGAAGAACAAATCCGAAATGCTGGGGACGATCATTCCTATCATTCCGGACGCCGCGCCCTTAAGACTTCTGGCGAAGCGGTTCGGACGGTAACTCAGTGTGCTGATTGCCTGAGTCACACGCAGAATCTTCTCCTGGCTCACGTTCATCCGGCCGTTGAGTACCCTTGAAACGGTTGCGTTACCGACGCCGGCCAACCGCGCGACATCACTCAGCTTCGGAATGGGCGAAGGCATTTTTTTCATCGTTGTTCCGCACTCTTAAGCTCTACGTATATGAATTCAGGATAGTTCAAATTATTTTCAAAGCCGAAACAATGCGCCCAGGCGTATCACACTAGATAGGATTGGCGAGGTGCATGAAGCGACGACACAGATCCAGGCTGTACCTCTTTATGCAGTACACTTGTCCTTCACCATGCAAAAGATGAGGGATAGAACGAAGGTGCGCCGCGACCCGTCAATATTGCAATCGAGGATACTTCGCATTTTGGAGCTCGCTCTTCTTCCTAGAGTTACTCTTGCCCTCATCATGATGTACGGATGGAGTTGCCCGTCTGAAGCACAGATTCAGATTGATCCTTCCGGTTCGCTCAGTGATGCGCGCAGGATGCTAGCAGCTGCCGACTATGCCGGGGCGGATCAAGTCCTGCGGGAGATTTTAATACATACACCTGACTCTGCGGATGGCCACTTCTTGCTCGGGTTCGCACTGCTTCATGAGCGGAAGCCTGTAGAATCGCTGACCCAATATACGCTGGGAGCAAAGTTCCGAGATCCAGGCCCAGAGGAGTTGATAGATGTTGCCTCGGATTATGTTCTATTGAAAGACTACACGGATGCAGATCGCTGGCTCACGGCGGCGGCTAAACGCGCTCCGGAGAAACCGTCGATCTGGTACCTGCTGGGCAGAACGCAGTACAACGAGAACTATTGGTCAGATGCGGAGAGATCGTTTCTGACATGTCTCCGTCTTGATCCGCATCATGTTCGGGCCGAATACAACCTCGGACTCGTCTACGAAATGCTTCAGCGCCCCGATGATGCCATTGCGGCCTATCGCACGGCCATCGCATGGCAGGAATCTTCTCCCGTCAGGGATATGCAACCTTACCTCGATCAGGGCATGCTGCTGCGCAAGCAGGGCAAAGTTCGCGAAGCACTTCCACTACTCACCGTAGCAGCCCAGGTCGGGTCTCGCAACCCACTCGTTCACCAAGAGTTGGGACTGACATTCGAACAACTTAGCCGGTACGACGAAGCTATCGGAGAGTTAAAGGTGGCAATCTCGCTTGCGCCGAATGTCGAGGCACTGCACTTCTTTCTCGGCCGGCTCTACCGCAAGACCGACCACAAAGAGGAGGCGGCCCGTGAGTTCGCCGAAGCCGCGAGAATTGCCGGGACGCAGACGGATGCTTCGGTGCCAAACCTCGAAGTGCCGGAATAGCTTTGATTCTGCTCAGCCAGTCCGAGTCGCCACGAGAGTAAGGATGTCTCACGTATGCCTGTCTGCTCCTGCTGTCTCAGTTGATCTGGGGGTGTCCTCAAATGACCCAAATGCTTGCGGCGGCGAGTGGATTGGGGTATCGGGGATTCAATATGCAAATTCTCCATCATGTTCTGATCCGTCGAACCGGTAATACCGCCATCAACGCGGATAGGCACATCTTTCGTTCTAGCAGATGGACTGAGTGGAAGGAGCATGAAAAATGGAATCAAAAGTCTCTCGGCTCTTCGTCGAGTGGAATCCCTCCGAGCGGCGTGCATTTCCTTCGTGACTCCTCCTAGTCTTCTAAAGATAGTCCAGGCTGGTAATACACTTGAATGTCATTCCGCCGAACCGCAACCTCCGTTGCGCTACACTAACAACCCATCTGGTCCTGGGATGACGACTTTGCGGACACAACAAATTGTGTGTCCCTGAATCAGAAGTACCCCGGGGGTAGGTGGGAACAGGACTTATCGCATCGGAGGTATTGCGGTCGGTTCGTTGACGGTTAGCACCTGATCTGCACGCACATTCTCGAGCACTTGTACGGCTCCGCTAGGCCAGCGTATCTCAATGGATTTTGCGACAGTGTTCGCACCCAGGCCGAAGTGAGCGCGCTTGTCGCTGGAGGACAGATAGCTGCCTGCAGTGGTCACTGTGACGTATTGAGAGCCAGCGGAGGTGGTGAGCTTGATCTCAGCGCCGATGCCGTCGCGGTTGCTGCGATGGCCCACGAGGGAGAGCGTGAGCCAGTGATTCGGCGCCGCTGTCTCATTGTGTAGGACGTAGGCGGAGCCGCCGTTGGTGGTGACGACAGCATCGATGCGGCCATCGTTGTCGATGTCGCCCATCGCCATTCCTCGTCCGACCCAGGCCTGATGGAAGATATCACCGGATTGCGCGGAGACATCCACGAAGCCTTTCCCGGTGTTCCGAGCGAGTAGCATGGGCTCCTTGTAGCGGAGTTGAGGGAAGTTGAGCTCGATGGTGTCCAGGTCGTGGCCCTGCGCGATAAGGAGGTCCTTGAGGCCGTCGTTGTCGTAGTCGAGGAAGTGAATTCCCCAGCCGGAGTGTAGCAAGGTCATGCCGCCGAGGCCGCTGGTGTAGCTTTCGTACGAGAAGCTGGAGTCTCCGTTGTTGCGATAGAGGGCATACTTCTGATTGGCGAGGTTAGTAATAATCAGGTCCGGCAAGCCGTCATTGTCGAAGTCCTGGAAGTCCACTCCCATGCCGGCATAGGTGCGACCATCGCCGTCGACCGCTATTTCGGCGGGGAGTCCAATCTCTTCAAAAGCTCCGTTGCCTTTGTTGCGGTAGAGGAACTCCAGCATCGAGTCGTTGGCTATGACGATGTCGGTCTTGCCATCGCGGTCGAAGTCGGCGATGGCTATGCCGAGTCCCTTTCCGGGTTTGTCGAGACCCATCTTGGCGGTGACTTCAACGAAGTGGCCATTGCCGTCGTTGTGGTAGACGAGAGGAGCGATAGCCGGGAAGATATCAGGATGGCAGTAGGAGCGATAGCCCTCGCGGTGTTCCCCACACCAGACGTCTTCAAAGTCCCACTGGACGTAGCGGAGGACGATGAGATCAAGCAGTCCGTCATTGTCGAGATCCACCCAGGCTGCGGACGTGGACCATCCGCTGCCTGCAGTGTCGGACTTTTCCGTAACGTCGGTGAAGGTTCCGTTGCCGTTGTTGTGATAAAGCCGGTTGCCACCATAGGCGGTGACGTAAAGATCTTCATAACCGTCGTTGTCGTAGTCGCCGGCGATGGCTCCCATGCCGTAACCGACTCCCTGGAGGCCGGCCTTCTCGGTAACGTCTTCAAAGGTGCCGTCTTTGTTTTGATGAAAGAGACGGTTCCAATACTTC
>Ga0193743_1000914_pt1 | contig 22758 bp, 21 predicted proteins | sample L2c2metaG_FD_143038 | JGI IMG/M metagenome (GOLD analysis project Ga0193743, IMG submission 143038) | Soil microbial communities from a riparian zone of the East river system, Colorado, United States - L2c2 | ecosystem: Environmental > Terrestrial > Soil > Riparian zone | place: USA: East River... | reverse complement strand
GACCCGATCCACGTTGTAGTCGTCGTAGGCGCGGTAGCCGTTCGCGCAGCGACCCGCGACGATCAACCCCTGTTCCTCGTAGTAGCGGAGCAGCCGCCGTGGTGTACCGGTGCGTTCCGACAGCTCACCAATGCGCATGCGCTCGACCTCGCCCGGTTTCGCAGGTAGACCTTCACACGGATGTGATGGTTTTGAGCATAGCCACCGCGCGCGTCCGAGGCAGGGCACGGCCGGGCGACGGGTCTGTGCGAGCCGGAGCGGGGCCGGGTGACGGGTCTGTGCGAGCCGGAGCGGGGCCGGCGCAGCCCTCGTGCAACCCGCGCAGGCACCGTGTGACTCGCATGGGGTCGACGCAGACCCAGTACCGCCGGCGCAGACTCTGCAGGTTGTGCGCCGGCCGCGGCCGGTCTGTGCGAGCCGCCGAGGACCGGTGGCCGGTGCGCGGGCCGCCGAGGGCCGGTGGTCGGTCTGTGCGAGCCAGTCATCGACGGCGCGCGTTCGAGGCACGGGACTAGGTTCGTTGTGTGGGGGTTCGGATTGTCGCGGCGATCTCGCTGGCACTTGCCGTGCTGGTGGGTGTCTCGGCCTGTGCGTCGCCGGCGCCGGCGGCCCCGACGACCACGGTGCGCCGGGGGTCGGTGACAGTCACCGTATCCGCGGTCGGCGCTCTGTCCGGAGTCGTCAACGGGCCCGGCAGCGTGGCGGTGGTGCCGTTCGAGGAGGCCGCCGCGGCGAACATCATGGCGAATCAGCCGGCGCGGGTCAGCTTTGACGCCGTGCCGGACCTGGTGCTCGACGCGACGGTGATCGCGGTGGCTCCGACGGCGGTGTCCATTTCCGGGGTGACGAACTACTACGTCACGCTCGTGCTGACCAGTGGCGACCCACGGCTGCGGGCCGGCCAGACCGCCACCGCATCGGTGATCACGGGCTCGGTGGACAACGCGCTCGTGGTGCCGAACTCGGCGGTGAGCAGGTCCGGTGGCAACTCGTACGTGAACGTGCCAGGTCCGGACGGCGCACCCGTGCCGACCCGATTCGAGCCCGGCCTGGTGGGCGACGAGAACACCCAGGTGCTGTCCGGGCTCACCGAAGGCCAGCAGATCCTGCTTCCTCCACCCCGCTCACCCTGAACTCATAGCGAACGCACAGCGGTCTGGCGGGCCGGAAGTGGCGGGTGGGTCGTTGTAGGTATCGCATCGATTCACCGAGGTTCTCTCGAAAGATCAAGGTTGGTGTGACGTGACGATGGTGCGGAGTACCGGTGCGGGTACCCAGGATGTGCCGCGGCGCAGGCCGCCGATGCGACGGCTGGCGACGGCCGCGGCGCTGCTCGGCGCGCTCGTCGTGCTGGCCAGCGCGTGCTCGCGGTCGGCGCCGGCACCACAGCCGCCGCCGCAGGCCGGGCCCGGCCAGCTGACCATCTGGCTGACCGGTTACTCCTGGCAGGACAACACCCCGCCGGGGTCGTCCGTCGTCGGCGAGCCGGTGTTGCACAAGCAGGCCGGTGGGCAGGGCACCTTCGCCGACCCGATCACCGTGGCGGTCCCAGGGCATCAGGGCAAGATGGCGTGGGAGCCGGGCACCAAGTTCTACCTGCCCAGCGTGCAGCGCTACGTGATGGTGGAGGATTCCGGCGCGGCCAAGGCGCCCTCGGGGACCGACACCCACCTGGACATGTGGATCGACGGTCAGGACGGCACCAAGCAGGCCACCGACGACTGCGAGAACGAGTTCACCGGAAGAGTGCCGGCCCAGGTAGCGGTGAAGACAGCGGTGGGGACAGCGGCGACAGCGGCAGCGGTCACCACCACGACGACAGCAGCGGGGGCAACTAACCGCGCTGCTCAGATGTGGATGGGCTCCAGCTGCTCCAGCAGTTCGGAGCGCCGGTGCTCGAACTGCTCGGGTAGCTGGAAGGCGCTGCCCAGTTCCTTGGGTGATTCGTCGCAGGTCCAGCCGCCCTCGGCGTGCGTGACGGCGAGCTCGAACAGCGCCCCGCCGGGGCTGCGGACGTACACCGACTTGAAGTATTTGCGGTCCTTGAGCTCGGAGATGTCGGTGTAGCCGGCGCCCTCGATGGCGAACTTCAGCTGGTCCTGGTTCTCCAGGGTCTCGGCGTTCCAGGCGAAGTGGTGGATGGTGCCTTCGCCGTAGCGCCAGGTGCCGGGCTCGTCGGAGCGGTTGACCACCAGTTCCACCGCGCCGCCCCGGTCCGACGCGCCGACCTGGACCACCACCCGGTCACCTTCCTCGACCAGGTCCTTGCCGAACAGGGAGGCGGAGGTGAACTCGACCATGTTCTCCGGGTTCGCCACGTGCACGCCGATGCCGTAGATCCCGTGGATGGCGTGCTCGGCGGGCACGCCGCCCTCGGTCCAGCCCGTCCTCGGATCCTCGTCCACCCCGACCAGCGCGTATTCGATTCCGCAGGGGTGGCGGAACAGCAGCCGCCGCCGGCCGAGGACGTCAGCGTCGGCGGCCTGAACGCCGCGTTCGCTCAGCCGCCCGCTCCAGTAGTCCAGCGACCCGGAGGGTGCGGCGAGCAGCACCTCCCGGGCCTGGTTGGTGCCCCGGCGGCCCATCAGCCCGGCCTGTCGGAATGGGAACGTGGTCAGCACCGCGCTCGGGTCGCCGGCGGCGTTGCTGTAGTACAGGTGGTAGATAGGTGTGGAGCCATCGAAGAGCACGGTGCGCTTGATGAACCGCAGCCCCAGGGTGCCGACGTGGAAGTCGACGTCCTCCTGCGCCGGTCCGACCGACATCGTGACGTGATGGCTGCCGTCGAGGTGGGCCATGGGAACCTCCGGTGGGCGGCGCAATCGTTGCGCGCGACGACGGTAATGCGCCCGGGAAGCCAGCGGGGTCCGGCCGGTCAGGTGTGCGCGCGTCGACAACGCCCCGTGCGGTGACCGACAAGTCTGGCGAGTCTGGTGCCGCCGCCGGGAAGCCGCGATGATGGCGGCAGGCACCCCTCGCGGAGACCGACCAGCATGCCCCTCATCGTGGATACCAGCACCGTGCCCGGCCCGGACCGTTTCGACTACTGGGCCAGCGCGCACGACCGGGTCCTGCACCCACTGCGGCTGCGGCGACCGGGTACCGACCCGTTCACCGGACGCATCCGGGCACACCGGGTCGGCGGGGTGACGCTCTACCGCATCCAGGGTGACGCCTCGACGATTGAGCGCACCCGTCGCCTGGTCGCCCGGCACGACCCGGAAGAGCTGCAGGTCACCCACCTGATCCGCGGCCGATTCCGGATCGAGCAGGGCGGGCGGATCGCGGTGGTCGGCGCCGGCGACGTATCCGGGTACGAGACGTCGCACCCGTACCAGGTGCAGTCCGAGGACGCATTCCAGCTACTGCTGTTCTCGCTGCCCCGGGTGTTGCTGGGCGGGTGGGCGGACACGATCTGTGCCCGTACCGCCGTCGCGATGGACGGCCGCGCCGGAACGCCGGCCCTGGCCGGGCCGTTCCTGCGGGGGCTCGCCGACGGCGTGGAGGACGGCAGCCTGGACGCCGACTCCGCCGGGCTGGCGGACTGCCTGGTCGACATCGTCCGGCTGCTGTTCACCGATCCGCCGGACCGGGCCAGCCGCGCTGACAGCCGCACATCGTCCGCGCTGTTCGCCCAGGTCGTGACGTATATCGAGGCGCACCTTGGCGAGCCCGCGCTGGGGCCCCGGTCCATCGGGGCGGCGCACTTCGTCTCGCCCCGCCAGCTGCACAAGGTTTTCCAGGTCGAGGGACACACCGTTGCCGGGTGGATCCGCGCTCGCCGGCTCGACGCGGTCTGCCGGGACCTGGCCGATCCAGCACTGCGGGACCGCTCGATCCACGCGCTCGCCTCGGCCCGCGGCTTCATCGACGCACCGCACTTCAGTCGGCTGTTCCGGAGCACCCACGGCTGTACCCCCGGCCAGTTCCGTCACCGACACCGCTCGTCGGGGTAACGGCCACGCGGGTGCCCGAGGAATTCGTGACCGTGAGCTGAACCGGCTCGCATAACGTGTCCGGGGCCGTTGCACGAGGGGGAGTTCTGATGCGGGTGCTGTTGTCGACGATCGGGTCGCGTGGCGAGGTTCAGCCGGTGGTGGCGCTGGCCTTGCGGTTGGGGGAGCTTGGTCAGGAGGTTCGGGTGTGCGCGCCTCCGGACTTCGGGGACTGGATCGACGGCCTCGGGATCCCGTTCGTGCCCATCGGACCCGAGTTGCGGCAGACCGCGAAACCCAGCCCATCGACCACCCGGGTCCTACCCTCGCCCGAGCAGCGGCGTCAGATGGTGGAAGGCACGGTCGCCACCCAGTTCGAGGTGGTAGCGGCGGCGGGGTCCGACATTTTCGAAGCTCCGTCGAAGCTGGTCACGTAAGTTTTTCCCGAATATTTTGGGCGCCTCGCCTGCCGTCCCCGGCTAGGGTCCCCGACCTCAGAAACAAAAGGCGGAAGCCAGGCTGTGGTAACTGGCTGTTCTCCCGTCCAAAGCATCTTTCTCAATGACCAGCAATCCCAGAGCGACGGATACGGCGGTCACCAGAACGGACGCCTACCAGAGTGCGCGGCCGGTCCTGGCATGGGTCGTCGGGGCCGGCCCCTACACTGCCGCCATGCTGGCCGAGATGCGGATCCAGGGCCTTGGTGTCATCGACGACGCCACGCTCGAGCCGCACCGTGGGCTGACCGTGCTCACCGGGGAAACCGGGGCGGGCAAGACCATGGTGGTCACCGGCCTGACGCTGCTCGGCGGTGGCCGGGCCGAGTCCTCCCGGGTTGCCGAGGGCGCCGGCCGGGCGCTGGTGGAGGGGCGGTTCGAGGCCGGCGCACCGGCGCTGCGCATCGCCGAGGAGGTCGGCGCGGAGGTCGACGAGGACGGCACCTTGATCGCGGTGCGCACCATCAACGCCGACGGGCGGTCCCGGGCGCACCTGGGCGGCCGATCGGTGCCGGTCGGCGTGCTGGCCCGGCTGGCCGAGTCGGTCCTCGCGGTGCACGGGCAGAACGATCAGCTGCGGCTGCTGCGTCCGGTCGAGCAGCGCGCCGTGCTGGACCGCTTCGCCGGCGACGCGGTGGCCGTCCCGCTCGAGCGGTACCGCGCGGTGCGCGGCGACTGGCGCGAGGCGTGCGCGGAGCTGGTCGAGCGCCGGGACGGGGCCCGCCAGCTGGCCCGCGAGGCTGACCTGCTGCGCCACGGGCTGGCCGAGATCGCCTCGGTCAACCCCCAGCCGGGGGAGGACACCGCGCTGGTGGCGGAGGCCCGTCGGCTGGCCGCCGCGGACGACCTGCGCTCCGCCGCCGGGGGCGCGCGGCTGGCGCTGGCCGGCGGGGACGGTGCCGATGTCTCCGACGGCGCCGAGCAGCCCGGCGCGCTCGGGCTGGTCGGGGAGGCGCGGCGGCTGCTGGCCGGCTCGGGCGATCCGGCGTTGGAGGGGTTGGAACCCAGGCTGGCCGAGATGTCGATGTTGCTCGACGATGTGGCCGGGGAGCTCACCGGTTTCCTCGACGCGCTGGACGCCGACCCGGAGCGGCTGCAGTCGGTGCTGGTGCGGCAGGCCGAGCTGCGCGCCCTCACCCGCAAGTACGCCGCCGACAGCGACGGCGTGCTGCTCTGGGCCGAGCAGGCCAACACCCGGCTGGCCGGGATCGACACCAGCGACGAGGCGATCGCCGCGCTGCAGGCCCGCCGCGACAAGTTGGCCACCGAGCTGGCTCGGCACGCGGAGGCGGTCTCGGCGGCGCGGCGGGAGGCCGCCACCCGGCTGGCGGCGGCGGTCACCGAGGAACTCACCGGGTTGGCCATGCCGGACGCCCGGCTGCTCGTCCAGCTGAGCCGCCGCGAGCTGGGTGAGCCCGGCACCGACGGCGTCGGCGTGGAGCTGGGCCGCCGTTGGGTGGCCGCTGGTCCCGACGGGGTGGACGAGGTGGAGGTCCGGCTGGTGCCGCACGCCGGGTCCGGGCCGGTGCCGCTGCACAAGGGCGCTTCCGGCGGTGAGCTGTCCCGGGTGATGCTCGCGCTGGAGGTCGTACTGGCCGATGCCGATCCGGTGCCCACGATGGTGTTCGACGAGGTGGACGCCGGGGTGGGTGGTCGGGCCGCCGTGGAGATCGGGCGCCGGCTGGCTCGGCTGGCGGTGTCTCACCAGGTGATCGTGGTGACACACTTGCCGCAGGTGGCGGCCTACGCCGATCGGCACGTGGTGGTGGACAAGCGCGGCGCCGCGTCGAACGGCGTCACCCGGGGCAGGGTGCGCACGCTGGACGAGACGGACCGCATCGTCGAGCTGGCCCGGATGCTGGCCGGATTGGATGACACCAGCACCGGGCGGGCGCACGCCGAGGAGCTACTGGCCACAGCAACCCGGGAGAAGTCGACCAGCCGGGCCGCGGCCGCACGCTGACCGGAACGGAGGGCTGGTATGGCGTTGGCGGAGAACCTCATTCAGCGGGTCAACATCGGCGACTCGCTGACCCGCGCCACCGCCGCCCGCCCCGGCCAGCTCGCCGTGGTGGACGGCGACCGGCGGTGGACCTACTCGGGGTTCAACAAGCGGGTGAATCGTGTCGCGCACGGACTCGCCGGGCTCGGCTACACCAGAGGCGATGCCCTCGGGCTGGCGTCCGGCAACAGCGCCGAGTTCCTCGCCGTCTACTACGCGTGCGCCAAGCTGGGCGTGGTCTGCGTGCCGATCAACCTCAGTTGGCGTCCGGAAGAGGCGGCCTACGTGCTCGGACACTCCCAGGCGCGCGGCCTGGTGGTGGAGAGTCAGCTGGTCGGGCTGATGACCGACGCGGTCGCTAAGGTGTCCGACGTCGCGGACGTGGTCGTGGCGCCCGGGACCGGCGCCGAATACCGAACCGAGCCGGCCGGGCGGCGGTGGACCACGTTGGACGAGCTGGCCGCCGACCGGGACGCCGAGCCCGAGTTCCTGGTCGCCGACCGCGACCCGCTGAGCTACCTCTACACCTCCGGCACCACGTCCTTCCCTAAGGGCGTGGTCGGCTCGCACCTGGCGATCTACCTCGAGTCGATGTCCAGCGCGCTGGACTCCGGGTGGAACCGGACGGACCGGTTCGCCGCGATGATGCCGATGTTCCACACCGCGCAGCTCAACGCCTTCTGCACACCGGCGGTTCTGGTCGGAGCGACCGTCCACGTGCTGCGCGGGTTCGACCCGGTCGCGCTACTGGAGCTGATCGAACGCGAGCGGATCACGCAGGTGTTCGGTCTGCCGATGATGTACCGGGCGATGCTCGACCACCCGTCGTTCGCCGAGCGCGATCTGTCCAGCTTGCGCCGCTGCGTGTACGCGATGGCGCCGATGCCCGACGCGCTGATCCGGGCCTGCCTGGACGGGTTCGGCTGCGAGTTCGCCCTGCTGTTCGGCCAGACCGAGATGAGCCCGGTCACCACGCTGTTCCGCCCTGAGCACCAGCTGAGTCACATCGGGGCGGTCGGCACGCCGATCACCGGGGTGCAGGTGGCGATCATGGATCCGGATGGCGAGCTGTTGCCGCCGGGCCAGCAGGGCGAGATCGTCTACCGAGGGCCTTCGACGATGAGCGGCTATCTGAGCAACCCGGAGGCCACCCGGGAGGCCTTCGCGCACGGTTGGTTCCACTCCGGCGACATCGGTCATTTCGGCGAGGACGGCGTGCTCTGGTTCGCCGACCGGTACAAGGACGTGATCAAGACCGGTGGCGAGAACGTGGCCTCGATCGAGGTGGAGAAGGCGGTCTACGCCGCCGAGCCGCGAGTCGCGGAGGTCGTCGTGGTCGGGCTTCCGCACGAGCGGTGGAGCGAGGCGATCACCGCGGTCGTGGTGCCGAAGCCGGGGGAGACCCTGGACGGGGCCGAGCTGATCACCCTGCTCAAAGACCGGCTCGATGGCTACAAGGTGCCGAAGTCGGTCATCATCACCGACGAGCTACCCCGCACGTCCACCGGCAAGATCCAGAAGAACGTCGTCCGCGAGCGGTACCAGGCGCACTACACAAGCTGAGCCGTGCGCAGACGCGTCAGCTGAGGAACTGGCGCCCCGATCGGGTGATGGAATCGCGACTCGCGGGAGCGAAATCCCGCTGGTGCGGTGAAGCTCTTGACACCATCGCGCTATGAAGAAGCCCGGCTTGCTCTCTGCCGTCACTCTGCGAGACCGCCGTGAGTTGCCGGGGTTGTCCGGCGTGGCCAGGGTGGACCGCGACACCGACGCGCTGCTGCGCCGGGTCGGCGCGCACGAGATCGCCGTGCTGGACCAGATCGACCTGGACCGGACCACCGCCGACGCGCTGATCGCCGTCGGGGTCCGCGCGGTGGTCAACGCATCGCCGTCGATCTCCGGACGTTTTCCCAACTTAGGCCCCGAAGCGCTGCTCGCGGCCGGCATCCCGCTGGTCGACGCCGTCGGGGACGACGTGTTCCGGCGGGTGCGGGACGGCTCGAAGCTGCGGCTCTATGACGGCGGCGTGTTCCTGGGCGAGCATCTGGTGGCCGAGGGCGTACCGCAGTCCGAGGACTCGGTGGCCGACGCGATGGAGGGCGCCAAGCGAGGGCTGGCCAACCAGCTGGAGGCGTTCTCCGCGAACACCATCGAGTTCATGCACCAGGACCGGGCGCTGCTGCTGGACGGCGTCGGCGTGCCTGACGTGCGGGTGCCGCTGGAGGGTCACCACGTGGTGGTGGTGGCCGGCGGCACCGACCACGCCGCCGACCTGGCCGGTCTGCGGCGCTACATCAAGGAGTACCACCCGGTGCTGGTCGGCGTGGGAGCCGGCGCGGATGCGCTCTGGGAAGGCGGATACCGCCCTGACCTGATCGTGGGTGACCCGGCCGATGTCTCCGACCGGGCGCTGACCTGCGGCGCCGACGTGGTGGTTCCGGCCTTCGCGGACGGCCATGCGCCGGGGCTGCTGCGGGTGCAGGATCTGGGCGCCAGCGCGGTGACCTTTCCCGCGTCCGGCAACCCGGAGGACCTCGCGCTGCTGCTGGCCCACCACCACGGCGCGGCGCTGATCATCACGGTGGGCTTCCAGGCGTCCCTGGCGGAGTTCCTCGACCGCGGCCGCTCGAGCAGCAACGCCTCCACCTTCCTGACCCGGCTGCGGGTGGGCAATCTGCTGGTGGACGGCAAGGCGGTGGCCGCGCTGTACCGCAGCCCGGTGTCCGCCGGTGCGGTCCTGGTGCTGGTTGGCGCGGTGCTGCTGGCCACGTTGACCGCGCTGCTGGTCTCCGACGCCGGGCCGGCGCTGCTCGGCTATCTGGAACGGGTCATGTCCTGGGTAACGCACTCCGTGGGCGGGTGGTGATAGGTGGTAACCCTGCGCTATCACCTCGTCTCACTGGTGGCGGTGTTCCTGGCGCTGGCCCTGGGCATCGCCCTCGGCTCCACCAGCGTGAGCCAGCGGCTGCTGTCCGTGGTCGCCGGCGACCGGGACAACCTCACCCAGCAGATCGACCAGCTGACCGCCCAGCGCGGCGACCTGGAGGCCAGCCAGCGCGCCGCCAACTCCTTCGCCGCGTCGGTGGCGCCCGCCGTGGTGAGCGGGCAGCTGGACCAGCGGAAGGTGGTCCTGGTGCTCGCGTCGGACGCCGACCCGGCCGACCGGGACGCGGTGCGCGAACTCATCAGCCACGCCGGCGGCACCATCACCGGTGAGCTGGATCTCACCGACGCCATCGTGGACCCGGCCAGGGCGGACCAGATCCGCGACCTGACCACCCGGCTGCTGCCCGCAGGCGCGCAGCTGCCCAGCGCCACCGACGCCGGCGGCCTGGCCGGCGGGCTGCTCGGCAGCGTGCTGCTGCTGCGCGGCCAGAACGGCCAGAACGGCCAGGCCGCGCCGGACCAGGCGGGCGCCGCGCTGGCCGGGCTGACCGAGGCGGGCTTCATCCGACCCGGCCCCCGGCCGGCACCCGCGCAGCTCGCGGTCATCCTCACCGGCGGTGCGCAGGCCGGCCAGGACGCCGCCGAGCGGGCCGCCACGCTGGCCCGGCTGGCCACCGAGCTGGACCACGCCGGCAGTGGCGCGGTGCTCGCCGGGCGCTCCGGCGCGGCGGACGCCACCGGGGCGGTCGGGGTGGTCCGGGCGGACACCTCAACTTCTTCCGCGCTGTCCACCGTCGACGATGTGCAGACCTCGATGGGACGCGTCGCTACCGTGCTTGCGCTGCGCGAACAGGCCCAGGGACGGGCCGGTCGGTACGGGGACGCGGCCAACGCTCAGGCGGCAATCCCAGGCGGATCGGCGGGTTAAGTCGTCGCTGGGCCCGCCGCGGTGTTACCGTGAGTGTCCGTGCAGACCCGCGCTACCAGGCATGTCTTTGTCACCGGCGGTGTGGCTTCCTCGCTCGGCAAGGGGTTGACCGCCTCCAGTCTCGGCCAGTTGCTGACCGCCCGTGGTCTACGGGTGATCATGCAGAAGCTGGACCCTTACCTCAATGTCGATCCCGGCACGATGAATCCGTTCCAACATGGCGAGGTGTTCGTCACCGAGGACGGCGCCGAGACCGACCTGGACATCGGCCACTACGAGCGGTTCCTGGACCGCGATCTGTTCGGGCGGGCGAACGTCACCACCGGGCAGATCTACTCCAGTGTGATCGCCAAGGAGCGGCGCGGTGAGTATCTGGGCGACACCGTCCAGGTCATCCCGCACATCACCAACGAGATCAAAGACCGGATCCTCGCGATGGGCGCGCCGGACAGCTCCGGCGCGGTGCCCGACGTAGTGATCACCGAGGTCGGCGGCACCGTTGGCGACATCGAGTCGCTGCCCTTCCTGGAGGCGGTCCGCCAGGTGCGCCACGACGTGGGGCGGGACAACTGCTTCTTCCTGCACGTCTCCCTGGTGCCCTACCTGGCACCGTCCGGCGAGCTGAAGACCAAGCCCACCCAGCACTCGGTTGCCGCGCTGCGCAACATCGGTATCCAGCCGGACGCCCTGGTGCTGCGCGCTGACCGGGAGATCCCGGACGGGATGAAACGCAAGATCAGCCTGATGTGCGACGTGGAGACCGACGGGGTGGTGGCCGCGCCGGACGCGCCGTCCATCTACGACATCCCCAAGGTGCTGCACACCGAGGGGCTGGACGCCTACGTGGTGCGCCGGCTCGGGCTGCCGTTCCGGGACGTGGACTGGACGGTCTGGGGCGACCTGCTGGACCGGGTGCACCACCCGAAGGAGACCGTGCGCATCGCGCTGGTCGGCAAGTACGTGGACCTGCCGGACGCCTACCTCTCGGTGACCGAGGCGCTGCGTGCCGGCGGCTTCGCGCACCGGGCGAAGGTGGAGGTCGTCTGGGTGACCTCGGACGACTGTGAGGCGTCCGGCGCGGCCACCGCGCTGGCCGGGGTGGACGGCGTGCTGATCCCCGGCGGCTTCGGCATCCGGGGTATCGAGGGCAAGATCGGCGCGATCCGGTACGCCCGGCAGAACGGCATCCCGGTGCTCGGCCTGTGCCTGGGGCTGCAGTGCATGGTGATCGAGGTGGCCCGGTCGCTGGCCGGGTTGGACGGGGCGAGCTCCGCGGAGTTCAACCCGGACACCCCGCACGCGGTGATCTCCACCATGCCCGACCAGGAGGACGTGGTGGCCGGCGAGCGGGACATGGGCGGCACCATGCGGCTGGGCGCCTACCCGGCGGTGCTGGCCGAGGGCACGGTGACCGCGCGGGCCTACGGCGGCACCCAGGTCTCCGAGCGGCACCGGCACCGCTACGAGGTGGCCAACCAGTACCGGGACAAGCTGGCCGAGGCCGGGCTGGTGGTGTCCGGGACCTCGCCGGACGGGCGGCTGGTGGAGTTCGTGGAGCTGCCCGCCGAGACGCACCCGTTTTTTGTCGGCACCCAGGCGCACCCGGAGCTGAAGAGCCGCCCGACCCGGCCGCATCCGCTGTTCAAGGCGTTCGTGGCCGCCGCGCTGCGCTATCGGGCCGCCGACCGGCTGCCGGTGGAGTTGCCCAGCCTCGAGCCGGAGCGGGCCGGGGTCCGCCGGTGACCCCGCCCTCGGCGGCGCCGGAACCGGTCCGCCACGCGTTCCCGGTCCGGGAGTCCCGGCGGATCTACCGGGGCCGGGTGATGGCGTTGCGCGCCGACCAGGTGGAGATGCCCGGCGGGCGGGTGGCCACCCGGGAGATCGTCGAGCACCCCGGCGCGGTGGCCATCGCGGCGGTGGACGAGCAGGACCGGCTGGCGGTGATCGAGCAGTACCGGCACGCGGTGGGCCGCAGGCTGTGCGAGCTGCCCGCCGGCCTGCTGGACGTCGAGGGGGAGGACCCGGCCAAGACCGCCGCCAGGGAGCTGGCCGAGGAGGCCGGGTTGGCTGCCACCGAGTGGTCGGTGCTGGTGGACCTGGTGGCCTCGCCCGGGTTCACCGACGAGAGCGTGCGGGTGTACCTGGCCAGCGGGCTCTCCGAGGTGCCCAGGCCGGACCTCGGCGACGACGAGGAGGCCGACCTCCAGGTGGGCTGGTTGCCGCTGGACGACGCGGTGCGCCAGGTGCTCGCCGGTGAGATCGTCAACTCCACGACGGTCGCCGGCATCCTGGCCGTGTACGCGGTGCGCACCGGGGTAGTGCGGCCCCGCCCACTGGACGCTCCATGGCCGGACCGGCCGACCGCGTTCGCCTCGGGCGCCGACTGACGCCTCGGCTGGGTCGTTCCCCGGACGGCGTCGCGTGACCGGTCGTCGCGTGACGGTTGTCGGCTTCGGTACGGCTGTTCGCCGAGGCGAATGCACCCGTCCGTACGATAGCCACCTCATGACGGTGCGGGGAGCCAGCGCGACCACGCCGACCCAGGTCGGCGCGGCGGTCGGCGCCGGGCCCGCCGAGGTGCCCGCCCGGCTGGCCGGGATGCTGCGCGGCTACCTCGACCATCTCGTGGTTGAACGCGGCATCGCCGACAACACGCACCGCTCCTACGGCCGTGACCTGCGTCGATACGCCGAGTACCTGCACCGGCGGGGAATCACCGACCTGGCCGAGGTGACCGAGGCGGTGGTCGCCGAGTTCCTCGCGGTGTTGCGCGAGGGGGACGCCGACCACCCGCCGCTGGCCGCGTCCTCGGCGGCTCGCACGCTGGTTGCGGTGCGCGGGCTGCACCGGTTCGCGGTCCGCGACGGGCTGCTGCCCACCGACGCGGCCCGGGAGGTGCACCCGCCGGCCCCGCCCCGGCGGCTGCCCAAGGCGCTCCCGCTGGACCGGGTGGAACGGCTGCTCGAGGCGTGCCGGATGGACGAGCCCCTAGGCCTGCGGGATCGGGCGTTGCTCGAGCTGCTCTACTCCACCGGCGCCCGCATCTCCGAGGCGGTCGGGCTGGACGTGGACGACGTCGACCTGGCGGACCGCGCCGTGTTGCTCGCCGGCAAGGGCGGCAAGCAGCGGCTGGTGCCGATCGGGCGTCCCGCCGTCGCCGCGCTGGAGGCCTACCAGGTGCGTTCCCGGCCCGGGCTGGCCATCCGGGGCCGGGGTACGCCCGCGGTGTTCCTGAACGCCCGGGGTGGCCGGCTGTCCCGGCAGAGCGCGTGGCAGGCGCTGCGCACCGCCGCCGAGCGGGCCGGGATCACCGAGCCGGTGTCCCCGCACACCCTGCGCCACTCGTTCGCCACCCACCTGCTGGAAGGCGGGGCCGACGTGCGCGTGGTCCAGGAGCTGCTGGGACACGCCTCGGTGACCACCACGCAGGTGTACACCCTCGTGACCGTCGATTCGTTACGTGAGGTGTACACCCTGGCCCATCCCCGGGCGATGGGCTGAGTCACTGCAGTACCACGAAACTCGTAAAACTCATTGGCAACACGCGGCGGGGCGTTTTGGTTGGTATCGACGCGCCGCTTACTCTGAGGTTGCTGTATCAGGAGGACTGTCGGAACACCGATGGACTGGACGATCCGCACCTCGCCTGAGGCGACCGACCCCACGGAGCCCCGCATGTCGACACCCCGGCCGATGGATCCGGGGCCGGCGCCGCTCGATGAGCAGGACGCGCCGGAGGAGTACATCGGCGACCGTCGGGGCGCTCCGGAACCGGCCCCGCTGAGCTTCCACGGCCCGGCCAGGGTGATCGCGGTGGCCAACCAGAAGGGCGGCGTCGGCAAGACCACGTCCACCATCAATCTGGGCGCCACCCTGGCCGAGTACGGCCGGCGGGTGCTGCTGGTGGATTTCGATCCGCAGGGCGCGCTCTCCGTCGGTCTCGGCGTGCAGCCGCATCAGCTCGACCGGACCATCCACAACCTGCTCATCGGCGCCGACGCGAAGGCCGATGAGGTGATCATTCCGACCAGAGTGCCCGGGATGGACCTGCTGCCCAGCAACATCGACCTGTCCGCCGCGGAGGTCCAGCTGGTCAGCGAGGTCGGCCGGGAGCAGGCCCTTGGCCGGGCCATCCGGCCGGTGCTGGCCGACTACGACATGATCCTGGTGGACTGCCAGCCGTCCCTCGGCCTGCTCACCATCAACGCGCTGGCCTGCGCACACAGTGTGCTGATCCCGCTGGAGTGCGAGTACTTCGCGCTGCGCGGGGTGGCCCTGCTGATTGACACGATCGACAAGGTGCGGGACCGGTTGAACCCCGACCTGGCCATCAGCGGCATCCTGGCCACCATGTACGACCCACGCACGTTGCACACCCGCGAGGTCCGGGCCCGGCTGGTGGAGGCGTTCGGCGAGCTGGTGTTCGACGCCACCATCAACCGGACGGTGCGCTTCCCGGAAACCACGGTGGCCGGTGAGCCGATCACCCGCTGGGCGCCGAACTCGGCGGGCGCCAAGGCCTACCGGCAGCTGGCCCGTGAAGTGATCGCGCGCGAGGCGGCCGCCAGGTGAGCCTTGTCGTCACGCCGGAGCGCGCGCCCCGAAATGGGCAGGCAGTAGCGCCAGAGCGGTCCGGAGAACTGCCCTCGGTGCGGTTCACCGTGCAGCTGGATAACTTCAGCGGCCCGTTCGACCTGCTGCTGCAGCTGATCAACCGGCACGAGTTGGACGTCACCGAGGTGGCGCTGCACCAGGTCACCGACGACTTCATCGCGCACACCAGGGCGCTGGCCGCCTCCGGCGCGGACGCCGACCTGGACGAGATCACCGAGTTCCTGGTCATCGCGGCCACCCTGCTGGACCTCAAGGCGGCCCGACTGCTGCCCGGCGCCGACGTCGAGGACGTTGAGGACCTCGCCCTGCTGGAAGCCCGCGACCTGCTGTTCGCCCGATTGCTGCAGTACCGGGCCTACAAGCAGGCCGCCGCGCTGTTCGTGGAGCTCGAGGAGTCCGCGCAGCACCGCTACCCCCGTTCGGTGTCCCTGGAACCCCGCTACGCCGAGATGCTGCCCGAGGTCATGCTCGGCATGGACGCGCAGCGGTTCGCCGAGCTGGCCGCGGCCGTGTTCCGGCCCAAACCGCCACCCACCGTCTCGCTGGACCACCTGCACACCGGCACGGTCTCGGTACCCGAGCACATGGCGGTGCTGCGCGAGCGGCTGATGGAGCTCGGCCGGGCCAGCTTCCACCAGCTCACCGCCGACTGTGACCAGCCGATCGAGGTGGTCGCCCGGTTCCTCGCCGTGCTCGAGCTGTACCGGGAGGCGAGCGTGCTGCTGGACCAGGATGAGGCGTTCGGCGAGCTGATGGTCAGCTGGGTGCCCTCGAAAGTGGCCGCGTGACCGACCCCGGACCGAGCAACGGAGCGCGCACCAACGGCGCGCTGACCGACGCGGAGCTGGCTGACCTCGAGCTGGCGGACGCCGAACTGGCCGACATCGAGCTGGCCGACATCGAGGCGATCGACACCGAGCAGACCGACGCCGAGCCGACGGACACCGAGCTGACCGACAACGAGGCAGCCGAGACCGAGGCGAGCGATACCGAGCTGGATGATGCCGAGCTGGCCGAGGACGCCGTGCTGGACAGCGCGCTGGAGGCGTTGCTGCTGGTCGTCGACGAGCCGGTGGACGAGGCGCAGCTGGCCGCCGCGGTGGCCCAACCGACCGAGCGGGTGGCGGCCGCGCTGCGTCGGCTGGCCCAGCACTACCGGGACCAGGAGCGGGGCATCGACCTGCGCCAGGTCGGCGCCGGGTGGCGGTTCTACACCCGCGACCGGTACGCCCCCTACGTCGAACGCATGCTCCGCGACGGCCAGCGCGCCAAGCTGACCAGGGCCGCGCTGGAGACCCTCGCGGTGGTCGCGTACCGGCAGCCGGTGACCAGAGCCAGGGTCTCGGCGGTACGGGGCGTCAACTGCGATGGGGTGTTGCGTACCCTGGTGACCAGGGGGCTGGTCGAAGAGTTCGGGATCGACCCACAGACGCAGGGCATCCTCTACCGCACGTCGGAGCTTTTCCTCGAGCGGTTGGGTCTGTCCTCGCTGGCTGAGCTGCCCCCACTGGCCCCATTGCTACCTGAGGTGGACGCAATCGACGATGTCTGACCAGCGTTTCTCTGCCGAGCGGACGGCTGAGCCGACCGACGAGCCGAGCGGTATCCGATTGCAGAAGGTGCTCTCCCAGGCCGGCGTCGCATCCCGGCGAGCGGCCGAGGAGATGATCGCCGAGGGCCGGGTGAGCGTCGACGGCGAGGTGGTGCGCCAGATGGGTCGGCGCATCGACCCCTCCGTCGCGATCGTGCGGGTGGACGGCGGCCGGATCGAACTGCGCGACGACGTGGTGCACCTGGCGTTGAACAAACCGCGCGGCATGCTCTCCGCGATGTCCGACGACCGGGGCCGGCCCTGCGTCGGGGACCTGGTGGCGGGCAAGGACGACCGGCTCTTCCACGTCGGCCGGCTGGACGCCGACACCGAGGGCCTGCTGCTGCTCACCAACGACGGCGAGCTCGGCCACCGGCTGATGCACCCATCCTTCGAGGTGCCCAAGACGTACCTGGCCGAGGTGCCCGGCCCGATCCCGCGCGACCTCGGGCGCCGGCTGCGGGACGGCGTTGAGCTGGCCGACGGCCCGGTGCGGGTGGACTCGTTCCGGGTGATCGACGCGCACGCCGGCAAGGCAATGGTTGAACTGGTGCTGCACGAGGGCCGCAAGCACGTGGTGCGCCGGCTGCTCGACGAGGTCGGTCACCCGGTGCGCCGGCTGGTGCGCACCGCCATCGCCGAGGTCAAGCTGGGCCCGCAACGCCCCGGCACGCTGCGCCCGCTGACCCGACCGGAGCTGGGCTCGCTCTACCAATCCGTCGGCCTCTGAGGGCGGTCACACGGCGGCCTGGCGCTCCTTGAGGATGCGCAGCGCCTCGTCGGCGTGCCGATCGAACTGGATCTCGCTCCGGATCGCCTCGATGACCCGGCGGTCCGGGCCGATCACGAAGGTGACCCGCTTGGTGTGGATCGGCAGCAGCTTGCGCCACACGCCGAACTCCTTGGCCACCGTGCCGCCTTCGTCGGAGAGCAGCGGGTAGCCGAGCGAGTGCCTGGCGGCGAACTTCTGCTGCTTGGCCACCGAGTCCGGGCTGATGCCGATCGGTTGGGCGCCGACCGAGGCGAACTCGGCGGCCAGGTCGCGGAAGTGGCACGCCTCCTGGGTACAGCCTGTGCTGGACGCGATCGGGTAGAAGAAGAGCACCACCGGGCCCCCGGCGAGCAGCCCGCTCAGGCTGCGCGGCTGGCCCGTTTCGTCCGGCAACTCGAAGTCGCTGACCTGGTCGCCGGGCTTCATGGAGGATCCCTTCGGGTCGGCTGCATCGCCGGTTGGCTGGTGTGGCTCCGCGCCGGTCTGGTGATCGGGACGGCGTGCTCGATGAGGGTACTCACCCGCGCGCTCGGCGGGCTGTCGGACGATCCGCGACGTATCGTGTCGGCATGTCGGTGAGGGCTGTTCGCGGGGCGACCCAGGTAGATCACAACGACCGGGACGAGATCCTGGAGGCCACCGCCGAGCTGGTGGCCGAGGTGCTCTATCGCAACAAGCTCGCCCCGGACGAGGTGATCTCGATGGTGTTCACCGCCACCCCTGACCTGACCGCGGAGTTCCCGGCCTACGCGGCGCGCAAGATGGGCCTGACCGACGTGCCGTTGCTCTGCGCCTCCGAGATCGCGGTGCCCGGCGCCATGCCGAGGGTGCTGCGGCTGCTGGCGCACGTGGACACCGAGCTGACCCGGGCGGACATCCGGCACGTGTACCTGCGCGGCGCGGCCATGCTGCGCACCGACCTGCCCCGCTGAGCGCGCCCGGCCCTTTGCCCAAGGCTTAAGGCAAAAGGCGTGGTGAGGACGCCGCTGCCGCCTCCCGCCGCGCGACACGGCACAATGGACATCCGTGGGTGCTGAGCGGTTGCGCGGGGTCGTCGCGCTGGATGGTCCGTCAGGCACCGGGAAGTCGACGGTGGCCCGCCGGTTGGCGCGCCAGTTGGCGGCGGGTTACCTGGACACCGGTGCGATGTACCGGGCCGCCACGCTGGCGGTGCTGCGCGCCGGAGTGGACCCGGCCGACCCGGAGGCGGTCCCGGTGGCGGTGCGCGCGGTGGTCGAGGTGGGTACCGACCCGGCCAGCCCGGCGGTCCAGCTGGCCGGCGAAGACGTGGCGGTGGAGATCCGAGGTGAGCCGGTGACCTCGGCGGTCAGTGCCGTGTCGGCGCACCCGGAAGTCCGCCAGCGGCTGGTCGACCAGCAGCGGCGGATCATTGCCTCGGTGCTGGCCAGCGGCCGGCAAGGTATCGTGGTGGAGGGCCGAGACATCGGCACCGTGGTCGCTCCGGAAGCCCCGCTCAAGGTGTATCTGACCGCGTCCGCGCAGGTGCGGGCACGCCGGCGGGGCAATCAGGATCGCCGCGCCGGGCGCGGCGGCGACCAGGCGAGCACGCTGGTCGCGGTGCAGCGCCGAGATGAGCTGGACTCGGGCCGGGTCACCTCGCCGCTGCGGCCGGCGGAGGATGCGGTCGTGCTGGACACCACCGAGCTGGACGTGCCCGGGGTGCTCACCGCGCTGCGCCGGCTGGCCACCGAGCGCGGCTTGGTCGAGCTGGCCGGAGGGGGTCCGCGGTGAGTGCCCAGGACGGCGCGCCGGACCTGCCGGTGGGCAGCTCGCCGGCGTTCCACGACCTGGCCCGCTGGGTGGGGTCGTGGCTGTTCCGGCCGGCGTACCGGTTGCACTGGCACGGCGAGCGGCAGGTGCCGGCGCAGGGCCCGGTAGTGCTGGTGGCCAACCACAGCGCGTTTGTGGACGGGCCGATGCTGTTCGGCATGCTCGGCCGGCGCGCGGTGTTCCTGGTCAAGCAGGAGATGTTCCGCGGCGCGGCGGGGTGGGCGTTGCCCAGGATCGGCCAGCTGCCGGTGCGCCGGGGCGAGCCGGACCGGGCTCCACTGCTGGCCGCGCAGCGGGTGCTTCGCGGCGGTGGGCTGGTGGCGGTGTTCCCGGAAGGCACCCGGGGCGTGGGTGACGCGACCGAGGCCCGCAACGGGGCGGCCTGGTTGGCCCGGTCCACCGGGGCGCTGGTGGTGCCGGTGGTGTGCCGGGGCACCCGCCGCCCGGCGGGCTCCGGCCGGCGCTTCCGGCCCAGGGTGGACATCATGGTGGGGGAGCCGTTCGCGGTGAGTACGGAACGTGGTCGAGCCGGGCTGGCGGCGGCGACCGAGCAAGTCAGGGTGGCACTGGCCGGCCTGGTAGGAGAACTTGATGGGTTGCGCGGCGATATGACCGACCGCGTCGGACCCGGTGAGCACGGAGGCGAATAAGTGAGTACCGAAGGACCGTGGTCGGACGACGCGGAGTTGGCCGCCGCGGTCGCCCTCGACGCGGCCTCCGAGGATGAGATGGAGGACGGCGCCGAGGCGGTGCCGCCGACTCCGGTGCTGGCCGTGGTCGGCCGGCCGAACGTGGGCAAGTCCACGCTGGTCAACCGGCTGCTCGGGCGCCGTGAGGCGGTGGTCCAGGACGTCCCCGGGGTGACCAGGGACCGGGTGGCCTACGACGCCCTGTGGAACGGCCGGCGGTTCACCCTGGTCGACACCGGTGGCTGGGAACCGGGCGCGGAAGGGCTGCAGGCGTCCATCACCGCGCAGGCCGAGCTGGCCATGGCCACCGCTGACGCGATCCTGCTGGTGGTCGACGCGCAGGTCGGTGCCACCGCCACCGAGGAGGCGGTGGCCCGGGCGCTGCGCCGCTCGGACCGCCCGGTGCTGCTCGCCGCCACCAAGGTGGACGACGATCGGCTGATGCCCGACGTGGCGGCCCTGTGGAGACTCGGGCTGGGCGAGCCGCTGCCGATCAGCGGGCTGCACGGGCGCGGCTCCGGCGACCTGCTGGACGCCATCCTGGAGGTGCTGCCGGAAACCCCGAGGGACCGGATCGGGGTGGGGATCGGCGGGCCGAGGCGGGTCGCGCTGGTGGGTAAGCCCAATGTCGGCAAGTCCAGCCTGCTCAACCGGGTCAGCGGGGAGGAGCGCTCGGTGGTCGACTCGGTGGCCGGCACCACGGTGGACCCGGTCGACTCCCTGGTCGAGCTGGACGGGCAGACCTGGCGATTCGTGGACACCGCCGGGCTGCGCAAGCGGGTGCGCACGGCGAGCGGCACGGAGTACTACGCCAGCCTGCGCACCCGGTCGGCCATCGAATCGGCCGAGGTGGCGGTGGTGCTGGTCGATGCGTCCGAGCCGCTGGCCGAGCAGGACCTGCGCGTGATCAACATGGTGGAGGAATCCGGCCGCGCGCTGGTCCTGGTGTTCAACAAGTGGGACCTGGTGGACGAGGACCGGCGGCTGGCCATGCGCCGCGAGCTGGAGCGGGACCTGGTCCAGGTGCAATGGGCGGAGCGGGTGAACGTCTCCGCGCGGACCGGCCGGTCGGTGACCAAGCTGGCGCCCGCGCTGCGCACCGCGCTGGAGTCCTGGGACCGTCGAATTCCCACCGGGCTGCTCAACGGCTGGCTCTCCGACGTGATCAGCGCGACACCCCCGCCGGTGCGTGGCGGCAAGCAGCCCAAGGTGCTGTTCGCTACCCAGGCGCAGGCGCGGCCGCCGACGTTTGTGCTGTTCGCGACGGGTTTTCTGGAAGCGTCCTACCGGCGTTTCCTGGAACGCCGGCTGCGCGAGGACTTTGATTTCACCGGCAGTCCGATCAGGATCTCGGTACGGGTCCGTGAGCGGAGACGTAGACAGTAGGATGTCAGGACGGCTTACCCGTCCGGCAGGAGGTCCGCATGACTGTCCGGCCGCTTGACGCGCCGGTACGGATTGTGCTGGCCGACGACGAATCGCTGCTCCGCGCGGGTCTCCGGGTCGTTCTGGAGGCGGAAGGTACCGTGCAGGTCGTGGCGGAAGCGGCCGACGGCGCCGAGCTACTGGAAGCGGTTCGCCGGCACCGGCCGCAGGTGGTCCTGGTGGATGTACAGATGCCGGGGGTGGACGGGTTCGCCGCGCTCCGTGCGCTGGCCAAGGAGCCGGATTCACCGCCAGCCGCCGTGCTGACCACCTTCGACCTGGACGGCTACATCAGTGAGGCGCTGCGCATCGGCGTCCAGGGCTTTCTGCTCAAGGACGCCGAGCCGGCCGCGCTGATCCGGGCGGTGCTGGACCTGGCCGCCGGCGGCGCGGTGCTGGATCCACGGATCACCGCTCGGCTGCTGCCCCGGCTGGTCGCCGGCGGGCCGGAGCGGGTACCGCCCAGCCTGGACGAGCTGACCCTGCGGGAGCGCCAGGTGCTCGGGTTGATCGCCGCTGGGCACTCCAACGCGGCGATCGGCGACAGCCTTGGCCTGGCCGAGGCCACGGTGAAGAAGTACGTTTCGGCGGTGCTGGCCAAGCTCGGCGCGCAGAACCGGGTACAGGCCGCGCTACTGGCTCAGGGGCTCGGGGTCGGATGACTGACGCACGGGTTGGCGTGCCGAAACAAGGCCCATGGTGGACGCAGGCGCTCGGGGTGGGCGTCACCGCCGCCGTAGTGCTGTTGGCCGCCCCCGGGCCGTTCCACTGGTCTCTGGCCGCCGCGCTGGTGGCGTGCGCGCTGCTCCCGCTGCGTTACCGGTATCCCCGGCTGATGGTGTTCGCCTGCCTGCCCGCGCTCGTCGGGGGGTTGGGTTGGCCGGCCGCGATGGTGGCGTTGTACACCCTCGGTCGGTTCACCGGGCGTCGGCTGCTCACCGTGCCGTGGGTGGCGGTGGCCTGCGCGGCCTCGGTCGTCCCGGTACTGCTCACCGAGCAACTGCGCTGGAGCCAAATGGTGCTCACCGTGCTGGCCGCGTCCCTGTACAGCGGGGCGCCGGCGGTACTGGGCATGCTGACCACCACCCGCGAGCAGCTCCAGGCCAGCCTGCGCGACCTGTCCGCCGCCCGGGAGGCCACCATGGCCGCCCGCGAGGAGGTGGCCAGGGCCGCCGAGCGGGACCGGATCGGCCGGGAGATCCACGACGCCGTCGGCCACCACGCCACCCTCATCGCGGTCAGCGCCGCCGCACTGGCCGCCACCAGCAAGGACGAGCAGACCCGGGAGACCGCCGAGCGGCTGCGGGTGCTGGCCAAGCGGGCGCTGGCCGAGATGCGCGCCGCGTTGGGCCTGCTGGACACCGACTCCGAGCTGCGTGCCGGGATCGACGCGCTGCCCGAGCTGGTCGCCAGGGCCAGGGACACCGGCATGAAGGTCGAGCTCATCGGGGTGGACAGCCTCGGCGACGACATCCCGCTGGGCGTGGAGCGCACGGTGTACCGGCTCATCCAGGAGTCGCTGACCAACGCCGCCAAGCACGCCGAGGGGGCGGACGTTGAGGTACGACTCGAGCGCTGGGCGACCGAGCTGCGGGTGACCGTGACCAACGGAAGGCCCCGGCGGCCGA
>Ga0193743_1000913_pt1 | contig 22762 bp, 27 predicted proteins | sample L2c2metaG_FD_143038 | JGI IMG/M metagenome (GOLD analysis project Ga0193743, IMG submission 143038) | Soil microbial communities from a riparian zone of the East river system, Colorado, United States - L2c2 | ecosystem: Environmental > Terrestrial > Soil > Riparian zone | place: USA: East River... | reverse complement strand
ATCATGCCATCAACAAGTGCAACGCTCTTGCTGTACAGCACATCAGCTTCCTGGGCATGGCCCATCTTGTCCGTGATCTCCGCTTTGATTGCGAGATTGCGAGGTACGAGATACAGCTCGTCGGGAATCTTGGTGTTGGCTTCGATAGCGCCATTTATCGCGCCGAGCGCTCCCGGCAAATTATTTACATGTTCATACGCCTGGGCCAGCAGTCCGCTAGCGTCGGTGATTCCGCGGTAATTGACGATGTGCTTCGAGATTGCAACGGCCTGCTCATAATCGGAGATGGCTGCATCCCAATCTCCGCGCTCGCGCCAGATGGAGCCACGTGAAATGTACACTTGCGACTTGCGGCCCTCGTAGAGAGTGCCCTGCAAACGAGCAAGGGACTCATTTGCGAGCTTGAGAGCATCATCGTTCTGATGAAGTCCGGCCAACGCGTCGATTTTTGCATAAACAGCAATTGTCGGGTACGCGACTTCGGGAGTTGCGGCAGCTAGTTTGATGGCCTGATTGAGTGGCATCAGAGCCTCTTTGTACCGATGGATTTGAACTAAACCCGCGCCGAACATGCTGGCGTAGCGAACGGTCGCTGCTGGATCGTGTTCTACCTTTGAAAGTCCCCACGCCTTTACTACCTGTTTTTTTGCTGTTTCCGTGTCACCCAAAATGAATGCTGCAATACCCTGCTCGCCTTCTGCTCGCGTGGCTAATTTGTAGTGGTGCAAACTCATCGCAAGCGCACCAACGTCATGCCACGTTGAGCGCGCTTGTGATGCGTCGTAATTAATTTCCAACATGCCTCGAATCGTGAGGATACGGAGCGTCGTTTCAGGGTCTTGCGCATATGAGGTGGCGAGATCTTCCGTTAGTCGCAAAATAGTACCCGGAATGCTCACCGACTCATTCGGAGGAATCTGACTGACTTCCGCATAAAGGGCTTTAGAGCGCTGTTGTTGAGCCTCAAATAGCCGCTGGGCCCTGACATACAAAGGCTGCGCCTCAGCCCATCGATTACCCCAGGCAAGAGTGTCGGCTCGATCCAGCAAGCCTTCCGCTGATTCCGGTGGAGCTGAAGAGTGGTGCGGCGTGATCGCGTAGTAATACACACCTCCGGCAAGGACGAGCGGGAGGCCTAGCGCCGCGGCGATTTTCGTTACTACTCGGGGGAGGTGCAAGTAGCAATCAATCTCACGTATAAAATGTGTCGTTCGGAACGGCTCCTACCAAGTCTACCTGTATGAGGAGTTAGAGGTAAACTTGCGTGAGCATCCGGGTGTCACTTTTACTCAAACCACTTGCGGCGGTGACCTTCTGCATACGTCCAGTGCAAAGGCGAACAACATCACTCAATATTTGGGATCGATTCCTGGCGTGTTCAATCCACGGGCGAGAAAGTCACCGTTGCGCTGGTTTTGAATCGGGCCGACTGGCTGGCTGAGATCGACTACATGATCGCGGAAGCTATCGAACGCGCCGGGAACTCGATCAGTTATATGCCTGCCGTTGCGAAGGCAGCTACAGTCAGACTATAAAGTCACGTTTGACTTGAAGTATAGTATGTAAACATTTCAATCAAAATGACTTTGTTGAAGCAACGATAAATTGTCCGGCATGCCAGCAAAGACGGAATGTCAGTCTACCTTAGTAGCCGTCGTCGTGCGGTGGTAATGTTTACGCTGAACTATTAAGGTATCGCATCACAGATATCGCTTAGATAACTACCCTACTATTTCTAAATGTCCCTTAGACGTGGAACACCTTTGTAAGCCACATGGCTATGATGGAGCCGGTCGCTCCGCCCAAGATGTAGCTGATGACCATGCCAATGTGGTCGCCATCCTTGGCCTGGGCGACGCGGCGGATCAGAAAGTAGCTGTTTAGCCCACAGCCCACATCGGTCACAAACATAAGGAGATAGTTCCCCCGAAGCTCAAGCTCGCCGGAGGCGAAGATGAAGAAGGCCGAAGGCAAATCCAAGCCGCGCCTGCTTCGAGTGGGAGATCGAGTCATACCTCAAGGATCAGAGTCTGTGTACTACGTGACCCGTGTCAATACTGACGGCACCCAAGCTGACATCTGCCTGCAAAAGACCGAGTTTGAGCGCTTCCGGGTTCCGACATCGGAGCCGACATTTGTGAAGTAATTCATCTAGGTCCTCTAGGGATCAGCACTATCGTTGGCAGTATCTACATTACTACTAACAACTTACAAGCTACACCAAAAGTGTTGCATTTATTGTTATCTGCGATGTCATGTAACTTATGCGCTACAAACATTGGGCTACTCTGGCAGTCTTTGCCGCTGCGTTAATTGGTGGCATCGTCTACAAGTACAACCGGGCCAGCTCCGACATCGCTTTCATGGGCGACTCCCTGACCGAAGGCTGGTCCTTCCCGAGGGTGAACCTGGGCAAGCATGGCCAAACGACTGGGGAGATGCTTTCCCTGATCGAAGATACAAGTACGTCGTGATCCTCGGCGGATCCAATGACACCATGTTGGGGATCGAGCCGACGGTCACGATCAACAATCTTAATCGCATGGTTGATCTCGCGCGGGCCGCGCACGCTGAGCCGATACTTTCGGAGATTCCCCCGATCTATGCGGAGGATGGAAAGTTTGATGGCAAAGTCCACTATCTCAACCAGCAGATCGTCAGACTGGCGGAGTTGAAACAACTCAAACCTCGTTGACTACTACGACGCTCTCCATGGTCATCGTGATGGCTACGTCCGCGACGGTATCCATCTGAAGCGGCGAGCCTACATGCGTATGGGAGTATCGTCTCGTAACCGTCATGTCTCCCTTCTAAGCAGTTGCCCGGCGAGACCCGGAGTTGTCGCACCTACCTGTGACGATCCACCCCGACGCTCGAGCAGAGCGCTAACCACCTCAGTCACGATCGCCGTCAGCTCCTGTTTTTCTGGGCTGGCGGTCTCTTGCTTTGGTTTCGAGACTGCAGCCCGCATTCGGGGCAGGTAGATCTCGAGGAGACCGACGGTGATCTCGCTCATCGCCACCGGATCAATCTCCTTCGACAACTCGCGCAGATCGTTGTGCAGATCCATCGGGATCCGGAAGCTCCAGGCCTCCAGCTTCGGCCTCTGCCGGCGGCGGCGGATGGCCCTGCGGGAGATGTTGTCGATCAGCTCCCGCCCCTTGCGGATGTCTTCGATCGTCGGTCCCTTCGGTGATAGCTGGAAGTCGTCCATGGGCGGATTCTAGCACGCCAATATGCAAGGTGTACCGCCCGATGTATAGCGCCGCGCCGCGCCCCCATTCTCAGCTCCAAGAATCCCGCTTTGTTGCTTCTCGAAGGAAGACCGGATTGTGGCGCTATACACCGCGCTATACCAGTTGTCAGCTATCTTGATTCTCCAGACCAGGTGCCTCTTCCTTGTGTTTGGATTGGAGCTCCCCGCTCAGCGCCATTCTTTTTCTCTAATGGAACAGGATGCTATGAGCTGGTGAAGTGGTAAGACCACACCAGACTTCTACCGCGCCCATGCTATTGACAGAGGTCTGACCAGATAAAGATGGTTCCCTCAGATCAACAGGATCTGCCGTGACGACTACTAGGTCTTTAAAAGAGGAACTACAAGAAGAAACTACAAGGGCTACTACTAGTGGAGAAATAAACTTCTCAAAATCAACTAGTTACATCGTTTCCTGCATGTACTTATGCGTTGAGCTGCATGTACTTATGCGTGGACCCGTATGTACTTATGCGTTAGGAGCTCTGAAACCCCGCGTCTTTGCTGTGCATGTACTTATGCGTTGAACGAGGTGGGAATTCGAGCAGGTAACTTCCCTGCCTTGCGCTTGATGACGATCTCACTGACGATCTTCCGTCCATCCGTGGATAGCTGACCAGGAGGCAGAGCCGGAACGGCGCTCAGGATCGACGGCCGCTTCACGCGGAAGGTAAGTCCCTTCTCACGCGGCCCCTCACCCGCGCTGCCTTCACGCTCCTCAAACTCTATAGATGGATAGACTTGCTTAACTTTATTCAAGTTGAGCTGGAAGTTCTGTTTGAAGCTCCGCATGATGCTGTTTGGGCCGAACTGCTGTTGCAGGCTGGTCCAGGGGATGTGGGTGAAGGTCTGCCCTCGCTTGAGCAGGGTATTGGCCTTGTAGGTCAGCCACACATAGATGTCGACGGACAGGCAGCTCGGCCACAGCGCCTTGAGATCACGGCTATCGATCGGAACCGCGTTCTCGATGATGTCCAGCCAGAACGCCTCGCCCAGGGTAATGGTTGACTGGAATAGGCCCGGCGAGTTGAGCATGCGGGGAGACCAGAGCAACGAACCCTCCGAAGTGATCTCCATGCTCTTCCACTTCATAGCTGCTTCCGGATTCAGCTCGTTCCCGTACCAATAATAGATACGGCTGGCTAGAAGACTGGCGAGCTGACGCTTGAAGGGACGGATGTTCCCCGTCGCTCCTCCCGAATAGGTCTTGGTGCCAGTAACCTTCTGCATGAAGTCGAGAAGGTCATCACCCAGGTTCACAGTCCGCGATGCGATTCCCTCTTCCTTTCTCTTCACCACGTTGGTCACGATCCAGGCCATGATGCCGCGGGGATAGATTCCCCAGGGAATACCGATCTTCGAGGGCGCCATGATGCTGAGGTGGTGCGGTCCGCTGTCCCGGTTGTATTCATTGAACACGGTCGGAGCGTACATGGGGAAACCGATCTGGCAGAACGCCCGAGGGTAGAATCCCATCTCCTTCACATCAGCTGCCTCAAAGTCGAGGATGCTCTGACGTGCATCGGCACGTTTGGAGAGGATCGTCTCGCGATCTCCAGGCTGAGGTCCTGGCAGGCGCTTTCGTATTGGCATCATAGTAACTATAACCTCCCTGCCCTGCCTGGGAATCGGGGGTTACCCTGAGAGATACCCTCAGGTGTTTCCTTGATGCGCGATGCTCCCGGATAGACTAGTGGTATGGCAACCCCGCGCATATGGATCAGTCGCTCAGAAGAGATCCTCTCCGTGCTTCGTGCCATGCAGTTCCCTTCCTTTGATCGGCCTGCGATCGAGGAGCTCTTCCAGCTTCAGCGTCGCGCGGCGATCACTCTCATGAGCCAAGTCGGCGTCACATCGACACCTGGCATTCCCTCTTTTGTCGATCGGTCCCAGCTCATCAGCTGGGTCGAACGAATCGTCAATCTCGAGGGCGCAGCGGTGGAGAGAAGCCGGGCTCTTAATGAGGAGGTCTCTCGAAGCATGAGGGAGATTCAGGCGGTCCGGGCAGCACTCCAGAATCAGGGACGGGCGCCTGTCCGATTTCCCCTGGTCGACCAGGTGCTGCAGTCGAGCGTCACTTCCCTTCCCTCTTCGATTCACATCAGGCCTGGCCACATCATGATCGACGTCAGCACGGAGAACCAAGGCAATATGGTCGAGTCCGCCTGCCAGCAGCTCTTCAGTCTGGCGATGGCCATTGCAAACGACGAGCCTACCTTCCAGCGCATCCTCGCCCCGGCAAGGCCTCTACTTAACTTGGTAGAGGAGTTGGTAGAGCAGTAGGTACCAAGCTTGGTAGAGAGGTAGTCAGCCGAACCTCCTGAGTCACTTACTTCGAGACGGCGGCTCACGTAGCATGCTGCTCATGGCTATCATTCTCAGTATTGCAAATCAGAAAGGCGGCTCGGGTAAGACCACGACGGCAGAGCAGCTAGCCGTTGAACTCGCTGCCGTGGGCTACCGCATCCACGTCATCGACATGGACCCGCAGGCCTCTTTCACGCAGTGGCATCGGCTAAGGACCAAGCAAGGTCTCAACAGCTTCACCGTGTCAACTGTCCCGTCAGGTCTCTTGGGGGAAGACCTTAATGAAATCAAGCTCCGTAGCGACCTTGATGTCGTTCTCATCGACTGTCCAGGCAACATTGTGGATGTCACGGTGAGCGCCATTGCATCTTCCGATGCGGTCCTCACCCCAGTCCGCGCCACAGGTCTCGATGTAAACGCCACAAAACAGATGGTTTCGCTGATGGGATCGAAGATGAAAGAGAATCCAGAGCTTCGGTTCATGCTGTTCCACAGCGCCAAACACGCCAGCCGGCGAGCTGATAGGGAAGCAGGGGACAGCCTAGCTGCGATAACAAAACCGGTCCGTGGGAATAGATGCTTCGTTCTGAAGACAGCTATCACCGACACAGCCGCAGTCGCCGATGCCTGCATGTCGGGACTCTCTGTTCGTGAGTATGCTCCGAAATCCCCATCAACTTCTCAGTACAAGAAACTCATCAAGGAGATCCTGGAATGCCTACGCCCAACCGAGTAAGCCTCACCTCTATCGCTGAGGATGACACCCCGATCCAGCGCATGGATCTTATGGCCCCGTCGATTCCATCTACAGCTCAGCTGGCTGTTGAAGAATCTGCCTCTGAGCCTGTAACGCCCGTGCCCACTCCAATCACACCGCCGGCAACGAAAAGCACACGCATCGTGCGGCAGAGCAGGGAAGTGGCAGAATCATTACAACCAGCCGGAAGCAACAGCGTGCTTCAGCTGGCCCAGCAGATGTACGGAAACCAGGAGGAGAAAGATCAGATCTCCGCTTGGGTCAAGCGCTGGGTCAACCAAGGACTGGAGGCCGCAGTACGGGATGCTGAGGCGAAGGGCTACAAGAAGATGACGAAGTCCACGATCATCGAGACCGCCCTCGTTCAGTTCCTCGGCCTCACGCCTCCGGTACAGTAAATAGGAGTGTGCGGTCAGTGTGCGGCCTGAGTGGAGGCCCGCACACTCCGCCTAACGTCTTGATCAGAAACGCGAAAGAGCGTCATACGCAAGGCTGCAGCCCGCATCGAGAACGGTAAGGGTGAGGCGGAGTATGCCAGGACCACTGGTGAAGCTGCCGGCGCCAAGATCCGTGCCGAAGGCCTGGCTCTGGCCGAGGGCTGGCGCATCCGCACCGTCGCCATCCCCATCTGGCCAAGCAGGGCATCGATGTATGGATGACCGCGGCCGGCATCGAAGATGGCCGGCTGCTGCGTTTGGTTTCCAAAAGCGGGAAGATCAATCGCGACACCCTGAGCGACTGGGCGGTCTGGTCGGTAGTTGAACAGTCATCCAAGCAAATCGGAATCGAGCGCTTCGGCGCCCACGATCTCCGCCGTACCTGCGCCAAGCTGTGCCGCAAGAACGGCGGGGATCTCGAGCAGATCAAGTTTTTATTGGGGCACAGTTCGATCCAGACCACCGAGCGGTATCTGGGGTCGGAGCAGGATATCGAGATCGCAGTCAACGATAACCTGGGTCTATGACGGCGATATGAGAGCGCCTGCCGTGTGATGGAAAGGTTGGTTCCTACTCGCCTCCCGCCTGCCGGTGAGATGAATGGCGAACCTATACTAGTTTTTATGAAGAAGGTTGATTCTATCGAGCTCTACGACGGCATCCGTCTGCTTGTTCTTTCGGCCCGTCAGACGGTGGCGCGGGGCGTTAGTCTTCTACAGGTTCACACGAACTATGAGATTGGTCGGCGAATCGTCGAGCACGAGCAGGGCGGCGCTGATCGTGCTCAATATGGCAAGGAAGTCATTAAGGAACTGGCTGAGCGTCTAACATCAGACTTTGGCAATGGGTTTTCCAAAAGCAACCTCGAGTACATGCGGCGTTTCTACCTTGCATATCCGGGTCGAGACATCCAAATACCCCAGACGCTGTCTGGGCGATTCGGTGGCCTTGATAAAAGTCTCCCTTCCTCAATTGCCCAGACAGTGTCTGGGCAATCTACTTCACCTCGCGTACAGGTTCCTTTTACCCTCAGCTGGTCCCATTACGTATTTCTTTTGGGGCTTAAGGATCAGGAGCGCAGATTTTATGAGATCGAGGCAGCCGAGCAAGGCTGGACACTGCGAGATCTCAAACGCCAATTCAATGCCGGCCTTTTCGAGCGACTTGCACTTAGCCGAGACAAGAAGGCGATACATGCTCTTGCCCAGCAGGGACAGGATGTTTCCAGACCGCAGGACATACTCAAGGACCCTTATGTCCTGGAATTCCTCGGACTAGAGGGAAGGGCTACCTACTCTGAGTCTGATCTCGAAGCGGCGATCGTCGAGCACGTTCAACATTTTCTGCTTGAACTTGGCAAAGGCTTCCTCTTCGAGGCGCGCCAGAAGCGTTTTACGTTTGACGAAGAACACTTCTTTATAGACTTGGTCTTCTACAATCGCCTTTTGAAGTGCTATGTCCTGATCGACTTAAAAATTGGCAAGCTGACACATCAAGATCTTGGACAGATGCAGATGTACGTGAATTACTTCGATCGATACGTCAAAAATGATCAGGAGAATTCCACGATTGGTATCGTCCTTTGCAAGAAGAAGAACACTGCGCTCGTAGAAATCACATTGCCTAAAGATGCAAACATTCATGCCCGGGAATACCAGCTGTATCTACCTAGCAAAGAAGAGCTACAGCAGAAATTAGCAGAGTGGATCAAAGAACAAGCGGTAGAAAGTCACTCACGCCCGGGATGACCCTCAATGGCCTCGGCCATTGATGTTGGCCAGACGGCTAATTGTGGGTGTATGTTCGGTAAGGAATATCGATCTACGCGCCAATAGCCCGGTATTGGAGCAAGGGGCCCAATTCAATCGTGCTGCTTTCTCTGAAGAACTCATGGTGTCCAACGTAGGCCGTGTCCCCTTCAATCCGGACTTTGGAAAGGGAAGGATTGAGTCCCTATGGGCCCCTGTGATCTTGCGAGGCCAACATCCCGAACAGACCATCGGCGCATCCACAATCAACGGCTCGCTTCATCTCGTCGATACGAGTTGGACTTTCGATACCGGGCCCTCTTGGGGCGCATCGAGGAGAAGCTCGTGGAGCTCTGCGCCAAATACGAGACACTCAAACCCATGATCGGAGGCACGCTCAATTTCAAGGCGATCCGCACGCACTGGAACGAGATCCTCCGCTTAGCCACTTCCATCAAGCAGGGCACCGTGACAGCTTCTCTCATGCTGCGGAAGCTGGGCAGCTATCCCCGCCAGAACGGACTTGCGGTCGCTCTGCGCGAGCTGGGACGCATCGAACGAACCTTGTTCATCCTTTCCTGGCTCCAAAGCGTCGAGCTGCGTCGCCGCGTTCAGGTCGGCCTCAATAAAGGCGAAGCACGAAATGCCCTGGCAAGAGCAGTCTTCCTCTGCCGGCTCGGAGAGATACGGGACCGCAGCTTCGAGCAGCAACGCTTTCGTGCCAGCGGCCTTACCCTGGTCACAGCAGCCATCGTGCTCTGGAACACCGTTTATATAGAGAGGGCAATCGATGCCTCGGCTCGGAACGGCCAGGTCGTCGATGCCGAACTGCTGAAGTACCTGTCGCCGCTCGGCTGGGAGCACATCAACCTGACCGGAGACTATCAGTGGCGGGGCAAGAGGCTCGCGCAGGACAGATTCAGGCCACTTCGCATCCCAAACCCGGCTATCATTGCCATCGACAACATGCTGCTGGACTACTTGGCCCTCTCGTGTGACCAACTGAACGCGAACGTTCAACTTGGTCGCCCCACTCACGGTAGTGACAGCCCGCCGAGTCTCGCTACCCGGCGTATATTTCTGAACCGTTGTCTTCAGAATGAGCAGGTTGGGAACATCGTTCGCGTTACTATCCCCTCTACGGAACACCTGTTTGAACTGCTCCATTTTGGTTAGCTCTTCGAGGAGATTCTCGTAGATGGCGGCTCCGAAGGATGGATCGAGGCCGACATCGCCGGGATCCACTCTATCGACCTGCACGCTCCATGGTTGGGTGCCTCCGCGTTTTCCATCTGTGGAGGATTCCGCAAGCACAGTTGGGATGAATACTGAAAGCTGCAACGCACCGAGCAGCAGGATAACAGCCGCAAGTCGTCCGCGGTACTTGTTTGGCCGGTGGAAGCCGGACAGGCCCAGCGTGGTCTTAGCTGCGGCAAGGGAAGTTTTTTATTTGTTTTCATTCTTAACCTCGAGAGTGCTTTGGGTGGGGGGGTGCTCTACAGGCGGCGTGATGTGCGCGCCGTTGGCCACCAAGGCCTTCTTGAAAGTTTCTCCTTGCCCTTTTTCCAATTGGAATATGGCACCGTGAAAACCACCGCTATTATCAAGATATTCAACTGTGAGGAAGTCGTATTTCTTATGTGCGAAGAGGCTTACCAACCGCCCTCCACCATATGGAGCTGCAGTTTTGCCCAGCGTCATAGCCGTACCGCCTACCTGCTTGTCTCCTTCCTCGACAAAGATGTCTTGAATGGAGCTTATGCTCACCTGTGCGGCTGTACTTCCATCGTGCTGAAATTGCATGACGCCACCCTGGATTTTCAACTCGCCGGTGGCGTTATGCTTCGCACCTTCAAACCCCAGGACTTGCGTGACATGGATGGCCGCCCCGGGGACCGGACTCTGGGCTTCGCTCTGATTCTGGCCTATCGATGCTGCGCTTAATGAGAGCAGGACCGTTAGGAAAGCTAATCCATGCCCAACCTGAAAGGAAGTCATGGGTGTCCACTTGAACGTTATAGGATTACGATTCATAATTCCTCACTTGTAGCCGCAATGATGTGATCACTTTTTTTATTTGCAAAGAACCTCGCGCCGAGACGCTGCATCTCATGCGTCCCTAAAACTTATAGCCGGCCTACAGGGACCAATAGTTCAGGCTGCGGCCAGGTTGCGTCTCCTTCAAGAACTTGCCAGCGTAGAAAATTCCATAGTCAGCCTGAAACCAGAGATGTCGGTCAACCTGCCATCGCAACTCCGTGCCCGGCCTGTGTCCGACAAATCGCGCCTGGCTATTGCCTGCGGGCCGGATCAGAGATCCGGGTACGGAATAGACGCCGTCCTGAAGGCTCTGTCGCCAATAGAAAATCCAATCGGTCGAGACAGTCACCCCATGCCCCCAAATCCGTTAGCACGCGCGGATGAATGTCTTTGAAGCTAACCGGACCGGGGCCGGGGCCAGCAATCACTCCAAAGTAGTTCCCGATCGGAAATCGCTTCTAGTCGTCGTTTGGAATGTCCGTGGTCTTCGCCACGATTGCGCCTGCGAGCAAAACTGCAGTGACCCGTCGATCCTAGCAACGCTGGGGAGCGAAATAAATTACATGTTCCTGTAAGGGCGTCCTAGGGATTTATCACCCGCAGACCCAGGTCCGTTTCTGACAGCGCATTCGTGCAGGATGCAGCTCATGTGCGCTGAACCACATCTGCAACTTTTCGTCGGAGTGTGACGTTCGGAAGGTGTAGATCTATTTAAATGAAGTCGAACGCAACAGAAGAAGACCATCGTTAGCCCACGTGCGTGCAGCTCGCGACTACAAGGAAGATGTAATTGTTTGCCGCGGTGGTGATTGCTAGCATCGCGCTATTGGATGGCTAAATGGATCGAGCAATCGTCGGACTCTTAGACGAGGATCACGAAGAGATTCGTGGGGATTGCGACGAGACGTGCAAAAGGATATCGGGATAAGGCGCGCCAATTTGTTACGCGTGCACCTGTGAAGTTTTATCCGTGACTCAGCCGGACATTGCCGTTGTTCACGGGAACTTAGTTGGCTGGCTTTTGGCATGGCGACCAAGGTTAGGCTATGCGTCGCGCTACATGACGAGGCGAGCCCTGCCGGTGAAAGTCCGCCGCGTGGGCGGCAGCTGGAGTGATTATTCCGAAGACGGGATCCCAAGGATGACCAGTTTGCTTTCAATACGCTGCAAATGGCAGGGCTGCCTTCACAGATAGCCGCCAGAGCATGCACTAGGAGGACAAACACATGAACGCACCGAGCTTGAAATCAATCAGCAAGACATGTGGGGAATATTGGTCTTCGAACAGCGAACCACCCTCACACTCGCGGTTGAGATGCTATTGCGTTGCCATCTATCTCCCGAACAGATCCTGACCAAGACGGCGATGGCACTGGAAGGCTCACACCACGATTCGTGAGGTTTGCGAGGGCATGAAACCTTGATGGACGACATTCGTTTCCAGCAAGGGCGGGACAGTTGTTTATATGCGCAAGAAACCTTACGCCGGTCAAAGCGCAAAAGGGGAATCAGCATGAAGCACAAACTTGCGAGTACAGCGATCGCTATCGGGTTGCTTGCAGCGTGTGTCTCTGCTCAGAGCACTGGGCAGGCTACCGGCACCGTTGACGGTGTGGTGTTTACGGTGGATGCAAACGGGGGGCATGCTGTCATACCCACTGCAAGAATTTCGCTGGACGGTCCAACCCACATTGAGGCTGAGAGTGATGGCGCGGGCAAGTTCGCATTCAATGCAGTTCCTCCTGGGGCGTACACGATGAATGCACAAGCACCAGGCTTGGCCGCAAATCGGACCATGGAGGTTACGGCGGGCTCTGCTTCAGAAATAGCCTTGGAAATGAAAGTCCAAGCTGTTGTGGAGTCGACCACGGTCACGGCTAGTACAGATCAGATCGACGCCAAAGAGTCTCCTGGAACCAGCACGATCGGCGAATCAGCGGTCAGGAACATGCCGAATCTCGATGAACGTTTCGACAGCTTGCTGCCTCTCATTCCGGGCGTGGTTCGCGGCCCGAATGGCCTGATCAATATGAAAGGCGCTCAGGCGTCACAGAATGGATCGCTGCTCAACAGCGCTGACGTAACCGATCCAGCTACGGGTACATCCGCGCTCAATATCCCCATTGATGTGGTTTCGTCAGTGCATGTTCTGTCTACGCCCTACAACCCCGAGTACGGGAAATTCACCGGCGCGGTCTCGAATGTCGAGACGCGGCCCGGAAGCTTTAACAAATTTCGGATCTCTGCACAGAACCTACTTCCGCGTGTGCGGAGAGTTGATGGATCAATCATGGGCATCGCCGCGGCGACCCCCCGAGTCACAGTTTCTGGTCCGCTTGTGAAGGATCGTATTGCCTTTACCCAGTCGTTTGAATATCGCTATGAACGCAATCAGGTGTACAGTTTGCCGCCGCTCGAAGCGTGGACCCGCTCTGAAAACTTCAACTCTTATACACAGATGGATGCCAACATTACGAAGAAGCAAACGGCGACCGCATCGTTCGCAATCTTTCCGCAAAAGCTTGATTACTACGGGCTCAACACCTTTACACCGCAGGAAAGCACGCCCAACTTACATCAGCGTGGATATCAGGCATATCTGCAGCACCGATACGTTACCGATTCGGGCAATCTACTGACTTCACAGGTGAGTTTCAGAAAACTTGATGCTGATTTATTGCCAAACAACAACGCGCCCTATCAACTTCTCGTTGAAACCACCAAGGGCGGTTTCTTTAACCACCAAGACCGCGATACAACGCGCACAGAATGGGGAGAAATCTTCCGCTCCCACCCGCGTCATTACTTCGGATCGCACGAACTCAGTGCAGGCGCAAACTTCGTGCACAGCTCCTATGATGGCCGTCAGGAATTTCTCCCGGTACAGATTATCGGGGTTGCCAACTATCCTTTAGAGCGAATCCAGTTCGGGCCATCTTCGACCTTCTCCATCCATCAAAATGAGACAGCCTGGTTCATTGGCGACAAATGGACTGTTTCTGATCGCCTGACGTTTGATTTGGGCCTTCGCTTCGATCGGGACTCCATCACAAATTCGATTAACACGGCTCCTCGCGTTGGGTTCGTCCTTTCACTGACAGGTGACGGCAAAACGATGCTCAAGGGCGGAGCAGGGTATTTCTATGACCGTGTGCCGCTCAACATTCCAGCATTTCGTTTTCTGCCGACTCGTACAGTGACTGAACTGAATCGAGCCGGTGAGGTCGTCAATTCCACACAATATTCAAACGTCATCCCGAACGGTCTGCAAAATCCACGCAGTGAAGTCTGGAACGTCGAACTGAATCGCGAGGTTTCGAATGATTTTCTGGTTCGCGTGGGGTACCAGCAACGCAATACAGCCCACGGATACTTCGTCAATCCCATTGTGTCGGGATCAACCGGCAACCTTTCGTTATCGAACCACGGAAGGGACATCTATAAGGAATTTCAGGTTACTGCCCTTTATCGAATTCACCGTAGCACCTTGAACGCTTCGTATTTGCATTCGCGAGCGTACGGCGACCTGAACGATTTCAACCAGTTTTTCGGGAACGACCCTCTGGCCGTTATTCAGCCAAATCAGCGCGGTCGCCTAACCTTTGATGCGCCGAATCGAGTCCTAGTTTGGGGAGAAATTGCCGCACCGTGGAAATTAACCATCGCGCCCGTGCTCGATATCCGCAGTGGTTTCCCGTACTCAACGGTCAACCAGTACCGCGAGTTTGTGGGGCCGAGAAATGAATTGCGATTCCCGCGTTTTGTTTCGACTGACTTACAGGTCTGGCGCCGGGTTCGCCTTCCCATAAAGGAAACCCATGCGCGGATCGGATTTGGGGCCTTTAACGTCTTCAATCGCGACAACTACCGCGATGTTCAGAACGATCTCGACAGCTCGCGGTTCGGCCAGTTCTTCAACGGACCAAGCCGCACCTTCCACGGAAAATTCGTACTGGAGTTTTAAACCATGAAACTGACCATCAAGATCGCCTTTTCCACTTTAGCAATCGTGCTTTCCTCAGTGACAAGTGCTTCATCTCAAACCGGCGATTCACTTCCATCCGCAGATGACGTGGTCGCGAAGATGTTGCAGGGTGATGTCGAGCGCAGATCTGAATTGACGGGGTACACGGCCCTGCGCCGCTATGTCGCCGTCAACCAGGATCGCCGGGCCGAGATGGTGGTACGCCTCGACTGCTCCCCTGAAGGCACGAAGCAGTTCACGATTATGTCCGAAGAGGGATCGAGTTCGATTCGCAAGCACGTTTTTTACAAAATGCTGAGCGAAGAGAGTGAGGCGTCACGTCGCGAGACCCGCGACGGCAGTCGTATCACACCGGCAAACTACAAATTCAACGTGGTTGGGCGAGAGACTCTCGATACCGGTCCCGCATACGTGCTGGCGATAATTCCGAAAACAGAGAACAGACACCTCATTGACGGAAAAATCTGGGTCAACGCGAAGGACTACTCTATCGTTCGCATCGAAGGACAGCCTGCACGAAATCCGTCCTTCTGGGTGCACAACGTGCATTTCGTTCACACATATCAGAGAGTTGGTCAGTTCTGGTTCGCTTCTTCAACCCACAGCACGAGCGAGGTCCGAATCTTTGGGCGCTCGGAATTAACGATTGAAAACTCTGATTACGCGCCGAATCCGCCGAAGAAACGCACAGCGGAAGCAGATTCCGTAGCGAGCCTAGTCCGATGAGAAAAATTTACCTAATTGTCGCGCTCGCTGCACTAGGCCTATTCGCGTGGGTGATCGCCCATGTTGGCCTTTCAACGATGGTGGCGCAATTGAAGGCCATGCGTATTGCATTACCGATTGTGATGACTCTGAGCGTGCTCCGCTTATTCCTGCAGAGCACCACCTGGTCGGCATCCCTAAAGGGGGAGAATGTTGCTGTCGATACAACAAAATTGATCGGGGTGCGACTGGCTTCGCAATCGATGGGATATCTAACAGTTCTCGGTCCCGTTATCTCCGAACCGATGAAGATCAAGCTTCTTGGGACCTCCCGCGAGCCAACCATTACGGCAACTTGTCTGGATACCGGAGTGTACTGGTTCACCTCGGCTTTGGTTGCAATTTCAGGTATCGTTTGTCTTCCTTTAATCACCACCCATGGCGCAACCTACCATTGGATACCAGTTATTCTTGCGCTTGCTTTTGCTGTATTCGCCATTACACGTCGCAAACCCATCCTTGCTGGCGTGGTGCGCGCGCTTGGCAGGCGCGCTCCTTCCTGGCTCACGCGCGCGGAACAATGTGAAACATCTATCCGAACCTATCGCCTCGAACAGCCTGCATTAGTTAGCAGGATGTTTTGGATCGGGGTGGCATGCCAGCTACTGGTCGCTTCCGAAGTCGTGGTTGTCTTGTGGTCGCTGCATCTGCCCATTCATCTTTCCGCGGTTATGACCATTGAAGCAGTGACACGGGCATTGAAACTAGCGAGCGGTTGGGTTCCAGCACGGGCCGGATTTGACGAGGGCGGTGCGGTGTCGGCGTTTGCGGTCGTCGGGTTTTCACCCATGCTTGGCCTGGATCTGGCATTGACTCGCCGTGTACGCGATCTCCTGTGGGCCTTGATGGGGATTCTTTGGCTTGTCTGGAACACCCGCAGGTTAAGTCATCGGCACGCAATCACACGTGGGCATCCCAGCAATTTTTCCGGACGAGGTATCTAAATGCAAGCAGTCATCGCCATCCCGCCATTCGCTGCTCTGATCGGCAAACAGAAAACGACAGAACTACTGATGCATCCAGTCGCCGGAGTTCCTCTGCTGAAGAGAATTGTTCTTACCGCAAGCCGCGCTGCAGCAGGTGAGATTCTCATGGTTTGTCCCGCGACCCTGAGTGACGCATTTCCGCAGGACTTCCTGCAAGAGGTCTTCCGATATGGAAGTGGAATCAGAGTCATCCAATTTGACAAATTTAATCCGCTAGATTCCTCAAGCTGGGCGAAGCTGGAGGCCAGTTCCTTTGGATCCCCTGGAACTGGGTTACAACGAAGCAAGTTCTGAAAGACCTGCCGCTCGTGACTATGACCTCGGTGGACTGGGCGAAGCCTGCTCATATCTCCTTACATGAGGTCAGCAACCATTCCACACGCCTTCTCCCCTCTCCTGATACTGAGGGTGTCCGAGTCACCTCACCAGAGACCATCGCCAGAGCTGAACGCTTTCTAGTCGCACACTCTGGCAAAGTTCTGGATGGCATTCACACGACTTTTAATCGCCGACTTTGCCGCCCATTTGTACGACTGCTTTCTCACACTTCGATCACTCCTAATGCCGTTACATTCGGCGGAGTCCTTATCTCTGTTCTATCAGCCATCGCTTTTGCGCACGGAGGCTACTTGTATTCGGTGTTGGGCGCTTTGCTGTTCTACATTGCAGGCCTCTTCGATGAAATGGATGGAATGCTGGCACGAATCAAATTTGCGGAGTCGCCGCGCGGGACTTGGCTTGAGGGGATTGCCGACGGGTTCAGCTACCTTCTCCTATTTGGCGGAATCACAATAGGTCTCAGTCATCGATACGGCAGGCCCGCCACCCTAATGGGCATCTTGCTCCTCTTCGGGGCCATTCTTGCCTTACTCACCACTTCGCTGCAGCGCCGCCGCGCCACCACAGCAGACCGGCCAAATGAATATCTGGGCCGCATGTACCAGCTACTCGATAAGGATTCAGGAAACTGGATCTCTCGTGTCGTGCGCCAGCTTCAGGCTTTTGTGAGAAGAGGCATATTAGTCCACTACATTTTCATCTTCACACTCATTGGAGCGCTCCCGCTAATCTTCTTCCTCGCAACGCTCGGCGCTCATCTCACCTGGATTCTGACCTTATATTTCAATCGCAGATTCTTTGCCCAATCCTTCGATACCCGAGCAACACCGACTGTAAACACAATCAAGGAGACGTTATGAAGGCAGTAATATTGGCTGCAGGTCAAGGCACCAGGATTCGCTCCGTATACGGGGAACATCCGAAATGCCTGATTAAAGTTGACGAAACTACGATCCTGGACCACCAACTGGAAGCACTCTCAATGGCCGGAATCAATGAGGTGGCCATTGTGGTCGGCTACGAGAAGGAACAGATTGTCGATCACGTGAGAAGCCAAGAGCTGAGTTATAACCAAAGGATTCATTTCATCGAGAATCCGGCGTTCGCAATCACTAATAATATCTATTCGCTTTGGACCGCAAGTGATTGGCTCCGCGGCGATAGTTTCATCGTCCTGAATTCGGATGTCATCTTCGATCCCGACATTCTTAACTTCGCTGTGCAGCCTTATGCACCGATCTCGATGATCGTAGACCCATTGTGGCGGGATGAAACGATGAAGGTCATGATCGAAGACGACCGTGTAACTCGCATGAGCAAAAAAATTTCACAGGAGGAGTTCAGCGGAACGTATATAGGAATTACGGTTTTCTCGAAGTCGATACAGAACAGATTTTTCGACAAGCTACATACTGTCATCGCCGCTGGTCGCGTCAATGACTTCTTTAATGTCGCCGTGCAGGAACTTGCAGACGAAGGCGTTCACGTCGGCTACACGAGCACAGACGGATTGGCCTGGGCCGAAATCGATGATCCCCTCGATCTGACCTTCGCACAGCAGAGTGTATTTCCCAACCTCTCAGCGGCAAGGATCGTTTGATTGTGTCAGCAAAAGAAATCATCGCCGAGAACTTCGCGCCTAGCCAGTGGCTCTCCTGGCCGCGCAGTTCCATACGAGTGGTCGATTGGAACATTGACCGTGGCTTGCAGCTTCGGTCGATCATAGATTTCCTGGGGGATGCGAATGCCGATATTCTCATTCTTCAGGAAGTCGACATCAATGCTCGACGAACTAACCGTCTAAACATCGCTCAGGAAATCGCCCGAAAGTTACGCCTGAACTATGTCTTCGGGCGCGAATTTGTGGAGCTGACCCAGGGTTCGGACACCAGCCCTGCATGGCACGGACAAGCCACACTTTCCCGATGGAAAATTTCAAACCCGAGACTCATTCGTTTCCAAACAGCAGTCCAACTTCTGGAGACCACGCTGGTATCTGCCAAAGACGGAACCTTTCCAGGAAAGACTCGGGGGAAGGCTTGCCCTGGTTTCTGAGATCAACATTTCTGGCGTTTCAGTTGTTTCTTACAACCTGCATCTCGAGAGCCGTGGTAATGATGAATTACGGCTTGCCCAGTTAGACGAGGTGCTAAGAGATGCGCGGTCGTACGAGCCTGCACGCCTGAAGGTCATCGCAGGCGACCTGAACCTAAATGCATCACAACCGTCGCCCGCCAATGTAATAACCGGTAATGGCTTCATCAATGCCGTTCCAACTGATCGCCTGGCAACTACTCCTGCACGTCATCTCCTCGAACCCGGTCGTCATATCGATTGGGCATTCGTACGCGGCTCTGTGCAGGTCAACAAGGGACGCGTCCACAACTCAATCAAAGCTTCGGATCATTATCCAATCTCATTCGAAATCGGGCTTTCCAGTGGACGCTGAAGGCAGCTGCTTTCTTCGTGCAACCTAATGGCGGTCTCCTCCTGCAATGTGCTTATGGAGAACCAGGACCTTCTCTCTAGACAGAGTTCGATGCTCTAAGCTCCGTTATATGGCTCAGTTGCCTACAAAGCTGGCATAAAGTTGATACTGATGTGTCAACTCATTCAGTGGCCAATGCAGATTGTGCGGAGTGGTTAAGCTTTGGGACACGACCAATACGCGACCATCGTACGATCGAAATCACCCCAAATGGTCCTAAACCATCCTAAATCGAGGAGGTCACAAGGCCATTTGTGTCAGTGATACCCGCGTTCCAGACCACTTAGTTCCATTGCAAGGCGGCCCTGAAAAGGCCGGCGTCGGCGGTTCGATCAGCGTACTGCTTGAACCAGGATGCCGGCAGTGCGGCCAAACTATCCCGGAGGCCAAGAAGCGGCAAGCTCGTGCCTATTCCTCCAAGCCGATCTACTGTTCCACGAGGTGCCAGAAAGTGGCGAAAAAGAGACGAAGCGCCCAGCGTCAGATGTCTATCGTTACCCCCCCAGTAAGGAGAGGGACTCGAACCCCTGAGCGTACTTAGCACTTGCGTTACAAAACAGACCAGAGACATGCGTTACAGCGAAGCGGAACCCTTATGGTTCCTCAGCTTTGGCCTTACGCACGATGATGCGGTATGCCCTGGAAAGAGAGTCGTATTGTGGATCAGCGCCTGCAGTTCCTATCGAGTTACCAAAAGGAAGAGATGTCAGTCTCGGACCTCTGCCGTGAGTTCGGAGTGTCACGGCCAACTGGATACCGGTGGATCAACCGCTACAAGGAAGTCGGACCTGAGGGGCTCCTAGATCTAAGCAGTAGGCCTCACAGCTGCTCCCACGCGACGTCGGAGAGGACCGAGAACGCGATCCTTTCCCTGCGGAGCAAGTACCCGTCGTGGGGAGCACGGAAGCTCAAGGCAAGGATGGAGCAGCTATACCCCAACGCGAACTGGCCGGCGGCCAGCACGTTCGGAAATATTCTCCGACGTGCCGGTTTGACCAGTCCGAAGCGGAAGAAGCGGCGCACCACGCCGTACTCGGAACCGTTCTCCGAGGTGACAGCACCGAATCAGCTTTGGTGCATGGACTTCAAGGGTTATTTCAGTACGGGCGACGGTACGCGGTGCGATCCCTTCACCATCACTGATGCTCACAGCCGATACTTGATTCGTTGCCAAATAGTTTCGCGGATGGATCTGAGCCAGGTGAGAGCCGTTTGCGAAGCAGCGATGCGGGAGTATGGCATGCCTGCGCGAATCAGAACGGACAATGGAGCGCCATTCGCTGGAACCGGTCTACTCGGACTGTCGAAGCTGTCGCTTGGATGGATGAAGATGGGCATCGTGCATGAGCGCATTCAACCTGGCAGGCCGCAGCAGAACGGACGCCACGAACGAATGCATCGGACTCTTAAGGAAGACACAACGAATCCGGTAGCTATGACCCTGCGGTTGCAGCAGAGAAAGTTCGATCGGTTCAGACAGATGTTCAACCATGAACGGCCGCACGAGGGATTGAACAACATGACGCCTGGAAGCCTTTACCAGCCAAGCACAGTGGTGCTTCCGCGCACCCTGGCCGAGTTTGTCTACCCCAGGGGATTCCTTACCCGCCGGGGAAACAACAGCGGTGATATTAGCTGGCACAAGGGCAGGGTCTTCATCAGCGAGGTATTTCGCTTTGAGAATCTAGGCTTTGAGCTGGTGGCCGAAAACTTCTATAAAGTCTTCTTCCGCGATATTGAGATCGGAGAGTTCGACGTCGAAGCATTGCGGTTTAGGCCTGTGCAGGTCTTGCGATGAGCATGAATAGGTGCGTTTGAATCGGAAAGAGCTATCGCGGATCGCGTAGGCTTTTTCTCCCGTGTCAGCTCGTGTTCACTGTAGTTGGTTACGAGTAAAATGTGGGTCCTGTGAGGAAAACACACCAACGAGCGCGGTCCATTGTTCCCGTGGGAGATTGCGACCTCCCAGCACGCTCAATCCGTGTCACAGCCTCGCAGCTATGCTGGCTTGTTGTCTTAATGATCGTTGCCTGTCTTCGGTGTCCGCTGTCGCTCGGGCAAACGCCGGCATCGGGGAACGTGCAGGTAGGTCACGACTCCTGGACTTTCAAAGACGGAGCGCCTGCAGACGTCACGTGTTTAGCCCAGACCAATGACGGGTTCCTCTGGCTGGGCGGCCAAAATGGATTATTTCGCTTTGATGGAACGCGATTCGAACCATTCAGCTCGCCGTTTGGCGATCGGCTCCTCTCGACCGACCTGTACTCCTTGTTCGGACCGCCGTCTGGTGGCCTCTGGATCGGCTACAAGTTCGGAGGCTTCAGTTTCCTGGATAAGGGGCGAGTGACCAATTATGCGAGCGAGACAGGAAGTGTTTACGGTTTTGCCCAGGATCGGGATGGAATTGTATGGGCAGGCGCATCCAGTGGTCTATGGAGATTCGATCATTCGGGGTGGCAGCAAATCGGGGTTGAGTGGAACGCTCCGGCCGGCCGCTTTTACAATATTGGATTTGATTCAGAGGGGATACTTTGGGCTTTGGTGGGCGGTTTTGAAGCCCCGAAAGACCTCATCTATCTGATACCGGGAACCAGACACTTCAAAACAGCTGGCAGCAATTTATCAGTCACCGCGTTCACGTGGGAGCCGGATCGAACCGTCCTGACCGCGCCCGTAGTCCCACGTGTGTCCGACTCCGGCGGAGGTTCTGATGAGAGGCTACCTGCTTACCCGGTCACAAAAAAGGACCTTCAAATTGTTGATCGAAACAACAGTGTCTGGATCTCACCCTGGGATAAGCCCGTCGTGATGCGCCTTCCAAAAGACAGCCTACGTGATGTACCGAACAAAGCGTCCCCAGCTATTTCTGAAACCTACAACATAAACCCTTTTCAGATGGCACAGTTGGTGGATCGTGAAGGAAATATCTGGTTTGGAGACACCAGAGGTATACATCGATTCTTCTACACCCCGTTGATCAGACAGGAATTCCCAAAAGAAACATCGGAGAGTTCGGATTTCGCCGTGGCTGCTGATGACAATGGGGCCGCATGGATCAGTTTCGGCAGTAGTGGCGGTAACGTAGTAGCCGACCTTTATCATGTCCTGGGCGGCAAAGCCGAGCGTCGTCTCCAGGTGACAATGGGATTCGCCTACCGCGCACCTGACAAGACGTTCTGGTTCTCCGGGGAAGGTTGTCTTTGGCATCTTGTCGGAGACGATTTCGTTCGCGTGAACCTTCCCCCGGAAATGGTGAACCAATTTGATCTCCTGCAGACGATTACCGAGGACCAACAAGGAGGACTATGGGTCTCCTTCGGCCGCCACGGTTTATACCGGTTAGCCAATGGCAGTTGGACACCCTACGGTGGCCGCGACGGCCTCCCAAAGACAGGGAGCTGGATGATTGTTGCGTTCACCGATAGCCTTGGCCGCGTGTGGTTCGGCTATAAGAAGAGCCAGCTGGCGGTTTTGGATGGCGACCGGGTCCGTCGATTCGGTCCGAGCGATGGTCTTCAAGTGGGCAATATCACGGCGATCTATGGACGAGGATCAGAGATTTGGATCGGGGGTGAATTTGGGCTGGAGCAGTTTGACCAGGGACGCTTCCACAAGATCGCCGCTGTGGATGACAAATGGCTGCGCGGAATCTCT
>Ga0193743_1000912_pt1 | contig 22787 bp, 15 predicted proteins | sample L2c2metaG_FD_143038 | JGI IMG/M metagenome (GOLD analysis project Ga0193743, IMG submission 143038) | Soil microbial communities from a riparian zone of the East river system, Colorado, United States - L2c2 | ecosystem: Environmental > Terrestrial > Soil > Riparian zone | place: USA: East River... | reverse complement strand
GGATTCCATAGCTTCCAGGGGTTGAGATCCATGAGGGACTCGGCGTAGAGGGTGGTGGCGTCGAGGTCGTTGGGATAGCTGGCAGCGAGAGCCTTCATGGCTTCGGCGTATGGTTCGCCGTGGACGATGTTGTCGCCGGTTCCGCTGTAGCGGGAGGAGAGGGCGCGGATGTAGTCGCGCTCGGATTGGGTCTGGGCGAGGGAGCTGGCCTTTGTTAATGCGGCGAGGGCTTGTTGGGCTCGGGCGTGGCCGATGTCGATGTCGTTGTAGTTGGGGCTTACGGCGAGGGCTACTCCCCAGAGCGGCATGGCGGCGGTGGGGTCGAGGTCGGCTGCTTTCTGGAAGGAGCGACGGGCCTCGTCGTGGTTGAAGGCCCAGATGTAGTCGAGGCCCTGGTTGAAGTAGCGCTGGGCTTCGGGATTGCCGGTGTGGATGGGGTGGTTGGAGTTGCCGAGGCCGTGGACGATGGGAACGGGGCGGGTGTCGGGTGACTCGTGCGAGTGCGTCATCTGCATCTGCGCGAAGAGGGGAGAAGAGAGGAGGAGAAGGGCGGCAGTGAGAGATTTCATGGGTGGCATGATCTGTACCTCAGCGGCTGAAGCCGCTTTCTGTGACGTAATGGAATTGGCACGGCTGAAGCCGTGCCCTTAAGCAAGCGGTCGAGCTTTGCTCGATGCAACCCAGGTTTCAGAATCGAGACCTGGGGCACCCATTACCCGGCTCTGACGTCATCTGATAAACCGCAGATCCTTCGACTCGCTCCGCTCGCTCAGGATGACACATCTTCTTTGCGCCATTGTTTCTCTCGTAAGGAGCGACAAGCTATGCGGTGGCAGGCTGGGCCAATGCCTCGTCGGCCATGGTGAGGGCGTTGTCGAGGGCGGCGACAGCTTTGTCGATGTCTTCCTTTTCGACGATGAGCGGCGGGGCGAGGACGAAGTGGCTCATCCAGGCCTGCATGACGACGCCTTCGCCGAGCATCTTTGCGGCGATCTGCTCTACGAGGATGGGTTTGCCGTCGAGTTTTTCCTGCCAGGTGTTGAAGGGTGTCTTGGCCTTCTGGTCCTTGACGAGCTCGACGGCCCAGAAGAGGCCGATGCCGCGGACGTCGCCGATGGAGGGATGCTTGGGCTTGAGGGCGTTGAGCTTTTCGCCGAGGTAGGCTCCAATCTCGTTGGCGCGGTCGACGAGGTTGAGGCGGCGCATCTCGCCGATGGTAGCCACGGCTGGGCCGAGGGTCATGGGGTGCGCCTCGTAAGTGTGGCCGTGGGCGAAGTAGTTGTCTTCGAAGAAGTCGGCGATCTTCTGCGTGGTGGCGCAGAGGCCGAGGGGGACATAGGCCGAGGTGATGCCCTTGGCGGTGGTGAGGATGTCGGGCTTGATGTCCCAGTTGTCGATGGCGAACCACTTGCCGGTGCGTCCCCATCCGCTCATGACTTCGTCGGCGATGAGCAGGACGTTGTGCTTGTCGCAGACCTCGCGGAGTTTTTTGAAGTAGCCCTTGGGTGGGATGAGGACACCGTTGGTTCCGACGACAGGCTCGACGAGGACGGCGGCGACGTCGCCTTCGTTGGAGATCATGTAGTCGAGGTAGTCGGCGCAGGCGATGCCGCACTCGGGGTAGGAGTGCTTGAGGGGGCAGTTGTAGCAGTTGACTTCGGGAGAGAAGAGGATGCCCTGGCCCTTGCCGCGCGGCTCCATGGGCCAGCGGCGCGGATCACCGGTGGCGGCGATCGACATGGAGGTGGAGCCGTGATAACTGCGATAGCGTGAGATGATCTTGGTTTTGCCGGTGTACATGCGCGCGATCTTGAAGGCGGCCTCGTTGGCGTCGGTGCCGGAGGTGGTGAAGAAGAACTTGGTGAGTCCTTCGGGAAGGACCTCGAGGAGAAGCTTCGACAGCTCGGCGCGCGCGGTGGTGGCGTAGAAGGGCGCGGCGTAGGCGAGGGTCTCGGCCTGCTGTTTAATGGACTCGATGACGGCCCTGTTGTTGTGGCCGAGGTTGGAGCACATGAGCTGCGAGGAGAAGTCGAGGAAGCGCTTGCCGTTGCCGTCGGTGAAGTAGCAGCCATCGGCAGAGACGAGGTGGTTGGGGTTCCAGAACTTCTGCTTGCGCCAGGTTCCGTAGTTGTGGTCCTTGGTGAGCTGGATGACTTGTTGCGAGGTGAGCTGCTCTGACATGGTGGCTCCGTGCGGTTTCACAAGTGAAAGGTTGGTCGATCCTGAAGAGAATCGACGATGCGCTTAAATACGACGGGCGCGGGAGCGGGTATTGGGGATGGTGCCGTCGAGCGAGCTGGAGGAGTCGAAGACGGCTTCACCGAAGCGGATGGCACTCATCAGGAGGGTTGCACTGCGATCCATGGCCATGCGGATGTGCTCTCTGGCCCGACAGCGCGCCTCTTCTACGTCGCGGGCGTAGATGGCATCGGCGATTCTGATGTGTTCGGCGACGAGCGCGGGGCCGTAGGAGTCGAAGGGAAGGCCTAGATAGAAGAAGCGCATGAGGCGGATGTGGATGTTGGAGACGACGTCATAGAGTCTTTTATTGCGAGTGGATTGAGCGATGAGGGTGTGGAGCTGGTAGTTTTTCTGAATGAACTCGCGGTAGCTGGAACGGTCGCCGACGCGGTATTCATAGGTAGCGAGATTTTTCATCTCCTCGAGCTCTTCGGAGTTGGCCCGCTCGGCGGCGAGCGCGGCGGCTTCGGGTTCGAAGATGAGCTGCATCTCTTCGAGGTCGTGGAACTCGGCGACGGAGAGGGGAGCGATGATGTAACCACGGAAGGGGATGATGCGGATGAGGCCTTCATGTTCGAGGCGGCGGCAGGCTTCGCGAACGGGAGTGCGGCTGGCGCTATAGAGGCGTCCGAACTCGGCCTCGGAGAAAGAGCGTCCTGGGGTAAGCTCGCACTCGACGATGTCCTGGCGGAGCTTGCGGTAAAGGGGTTCTACGATGCTTTCCATTGCGACTCCACGGAGGAAGCTATGATCCGGCTATGCAACCGGTTCAGTAAGGATATACGGGGCAAATCTCAGGGAATTGTATTGAGATTTTCGTAACTAGTATACAGATCGTTGACAATATGATTGTCTCAGTATATTGTCTCCACAATCCCGTCGTATAAAGCACCATGCTATTCATGTACTCCCGAGTGGAGTGCATAAGCTACACCTCTTTGTATCTGGTTTGACTGGAGGTTGTTATGCGTGAGGCATCTGCATTTCGTTCCCGGAGATTGTTGCTTGCGGCATGGGGCCGCTTCCTTCCCGTTCTGATAATGGCAACTTTTCTATGTGGACCACGGACGATGTTTGCTCAGGCGACCGGTCAGGTCAGCGGTGTGGTCTCTGACCCCGGCGGGCAGGTGGTGCCGGGGGTAAAGATAGAGCTGACGAATATTGCGACAGCAGAGGTTCGTTCAGCGGTCACCAATGGTGAGGGAATCTACCTGTTTCCGCTGGTGAATCCAGGGACGTACCAGGTGAAGGTAACCGCGACAGGGTTCAAAACCATGCTTGTGGCCGGGGTTCTGGTGCAGGTGAACGGCACGTCGCGCGTGGATGTACACCTGGCCGTCGGCGGCGTGGTGGAAGAGGTGACGGTGACGGGGGCGGCTCCATTGGTGGAGACGGGGAATGCGACGCTGGGAACGGTGGTCGATCATCAGGCCGTTGTGGATCTTCCTCTGAACGGGAGAAGCTTTGCGCAGCTCGGAACGCTGATTCCGGGAGTGATTGCGGCACCGGCTTCGCTGGGTGGAGCGAACGGCAATGCGACACCGGGAGGCTTCGGGAATACGACGGGCAGCTTCAATGTGAACGGCATGAGGAACCAGTCGAACAGCTTTCTGCTGGATGGGGCACCGAATAACGATTCGTTCAACAGCGGGTTTGTGATGCGGCCTCCTCCGGATGCGATCGAGGAGTTCAAGATCATGACGCACTCCTACGATGCGCAGTATGGAAGGAGCGCGGGATCCGTCGTGAATGTTGTGACGCGGTCGGGCACGAATACTTGGCATGGCGGCGTGTGGGAGTTCAATCGCGAGGCGGCGCTGGCGGCGAAGAACTTCTTCTCGACGACAAAGCCGAACTATCAGCAGAACCAGTTTGGCGGGGCGGCTGGAGGAAAGATTATTCGCGACCGGCTGTTTGTGTTTGGTTTTTATGAGGGATTTCGGTTGAAGGACGCTACGAGCAATGTGCTGAACCAGCGGGTTTTGACTGCAGCGGAGCGCAGCGGCGACTTCTCGGCGAGCTATGTCAATCCAACAACGGGGCAAAGATGCACCGCGGTCGCTCAGGCGGGTTGCACGGGAGCGATCATCGATCCGGTAACGAGGACCCAATTCAATTACCAGGGAACGCCGAACAGAATCGATCCTTCTCGCGTGAGCCCGGTGACGAGCTATCTGCTGAACACCTACATTCCTCTGCCGAACACCCCGAATGGCTTTTATCAGGCTTCTCCGCCAAATATCGATAACCGCGACATGTGGGGAGTTCGCGCTGATTTCAAGATGGGCAGTCATTCGTTGCTGGGGCGCTATATGAGATCGCATCAGAACCTGTTCGGTCCTATCACGCCCTCGAACTTTGCACCGACCGGCAACCGGCAGATCATGACCCTACAGGATGCAATGGGTTCGGATACGTGGCTGATTGGTACAAACAAGATCAACGTTGTCCGTTATGCGAGACAGTGGATCAACGGTACTCCTAACGCGACCAGCGGCCTCGACCTGGCGACAGCAGGGTATGGCTTTACTTCGACCAATCCCGTAGCGAAGGGCTTGCCGAATGTAACTGTGACGGGCTTCTTTACGCAGGGAGACGCACAGCAACCGTTCGCTTCGCGTACCAACAGCGTGGACACTGTCTCGGACGACTTTACGTGGACAACAGGAAAACACACCTTCCAGTTCGGTGGCGAGGTGCGACGCGAGGGAATCGGTCTGCTTTATATCAACCGGCCTAACGGCGCGTTTACATTCGGCAATTTCTTCACGACGAATGCTCTCGCTGATTTTTATCTTGGACTACCGCAAACCTTCCAGCAAGGCTCTGGCGATCCGGCGATGAGTGGCAAGTCCTGGACGTACTCCGGCTATGCTCAAGATCAGTTCCGCATCAATCCTAAGCTGACTGTCGTGGTCGGTGCACGGTATGAGGTGAACCTGCCTTATACCGAAGCGAAGGGGCACCTTGCTGCTCTACATCCGGGCCAGCAGTCCACAGTGCAGCCGAATGCTCCTGTGGGCCTGGTTTACCCAGGTGACGTGAACACTCCGGCTGCAACCTACTATGCCGATACGAATAACGTCTCTCCGCGTCTTGCGGCGATCTTCGATCCCGCGGGAGACGGCAAGACAGTCCTCCGTGCGGCGTATGGGATCTACTTCGATACGATTCCCGGTCAAGGCGATTTTTTCCAGAACGGTACTCTGGCGCCTCCGTTCCAGCCGCTGCAGCAGATCGACCTGAACACACGTCCTCTCGGCTCGGCGAACCCGACGTACTTTTCTAATCCATATATAGGTTCGACCTCAGGACCGGTGGGATTCCCTCCCGGCCTGACATTTATCGGGTGGACCTTGCCGCACACTTACAAGGCTGCAAACATCCAGCACTACAACCTCGGCATAGAGCATCAGTTCACGCAGAATATCGGCTTTGAATTGGGCTATGTGGGAACAAATGCCAAGCAGCTTCCGATCTTCATCGAAGTAAACCCAACCAACGTTGTTCCATCGACCAGCGCGACGAATGCCTATGCTGCCGGCACACGCGCGGTCTTTCCGGCATTTGCTCTGACCAGACCGACATTTTCGGCGGCGAAGAGCTGGTATGACTCGCTGCAGGCGCGTATGTCGCTCCGCAGCTGGCATCGCGCGACTGCGACGGCCGCGTATACGTGGAGCCGTTCGATCGACCATGTATCGGGTCTGAATATCGGCAATGATTCCAGGCCGATCCTGCCGGTCACGATCGGGGATGATAATTCCATCGATACGGCACTGGCGCGAGAGCGCGGCAACTCGTTGTTCGATACGCGGAATCGTTTCGTGCTGAGTTTCGGCTACGAGCTGCCGAATTTGATCGGCAAGCCAGCCGTGGAGAGGCTGCTGATCGGAGGATGGCAGCTGAACGGCATCTTCCAGGTGCAGTCGGGCAATCCCTTTACGGTCGTGAATTCGGTGACCACGGCGCAGTCGCTCACCTTCCGGCCGAACATGACATGCAATCCGAACAACCTGGCGAACAGGAATGTAGGGACAAGCGCGACGTTCTTCAACACATCATGCTTCTCGCTGCCCACGATTGGATCGAAGATTGATAATAGTCAGTCGGGTAATGAGCCGCGCGGCGTGGTTGTGGGACCGGGTTTCAATACGACGGATATGTCGATCTTCAAGATCTTCCGGATTACGGAGAACCAGCACGCAGACTTCCGATTCGAAGTCTTCAATGTCTTCAACGAGGCGCACTTTGCACAGCCGGGGCTGACCTTTGGTGCGTCGACGTTCGGGCGCATTACATCTACGGTCGGCAACGACTCTCGTGTTGTTCAGCTGGCCTTCAAGTATGGCTTCTAATCCCGATCGTCCGGGATATGCACGATCTTTCTCGGGTGGTCCACAAACAGAGAGGGCTTCGGCTCTTCTCCCCCGAGGTATCGAATGGCTGCAACGGAAGTATCAGTAAAGATTCATGACGCAATATGTAGCAACGTGGACCTGATTCAGGAGGAGATGATCTCGTTCCTTCAGGATCTGGTTCGCGTGCCAACGGTGAATCCCCCGGGCGAGGTGTATCGAGAGGGCGCAGAGCTGATCGGCAACCAGCTTAAGAAGTTCGGCTATGAGACGAGTTATATCTCTGCAGAAGGAATGAAGGAGCATACACCGGCTAATCCGAGAGTGAATGTGTTTGGCCGAATGGAAGGGACGGTGCTGCGTCCCTCTCTCCACTTTAATGGGCACTTCGATGTGGTTCCTGTGGGAGATGGGTGGACGCGCGATCCCTTCGCAGCAACGATCGAGGATGGAAAGATGTATGGCCGCGGAGTCTCTGATCAAAAGGCCGGAATCGCGGCTTCGATTTTTGCGATTGAAGCCGTGAGGCGCGCGGGGCTGAAGCTGCGGGGCACGGTGGAGCAGAGCGGAAGTGTGGACGAAGAGAGCGGCGGCTTTGCAGGTGTGGCTTACCTTGCGAAGCAGGGATGGCTAGGAAGAGATAAGAACGACTTTGTCATTATCACCGAGCCAACGGATACCAATCATATCTACCTGGGGCATCGGGGAGTGTACTGGTTCAAGGTGACGACGCATGGACGGATTGCGCATGGCAGCATGCCGTATCTGGGGATCAGTGCAATCGATCATCTGACAGATTTTCTGCACGGAGTATCGCATGAGCTGAAGCCGAAGCTGGCGACGCGGAAGACAGAGGTGCCGGTGCAACCGCCGAAGTCCCGCTATGCGAGTATCAATGTGAATGCTGTATTTGGTGGACAGCCGGAAGAGGGAACGCAAACGCCATGTGTTGCGGATCGTTCGGGGGCGATCTTCGATCGAAGGTTTCTGACGGAAGAGTCGTTTGAGCAGGTGCGCGGCGAGATCACAGAGATGTTGGAGAGATACAAGGCAGAGGATCCGGAGTTTAACTACACATTGGAAGACTTGATGGTGGTGCAACCGGTACAGACCGATAAGGACTGCGATCTGGTGAAGACGCTGGCCGGGTGCATTGAACAGGTGGCGGGAACGAAGGCAGTGTTTGCGGCGAGCCCGGGGACCTATGATCAGAAGCATGTGGTGAGGATTGCTAATGTAGCTCAGTGTGTAGCGTATGGACCGGGTTTGCTGGCTCAGGCGCATCTTCCCGATGAATATTGCCGAATTGAGGATATTGTCGCTTCGGCGAAGGTCATGGCATTAGCAGCAGTGCAGTTGTTGGGAGTGGCATAGAGGGCACAAGGCATGAATGTTTATCTCATCGCGCTGCTGCTTTACTCTGTCTTTCTGATGGCGCTCGGCATTGTGATGAGCCGGAAGGTGAAGAACTCGGCGGACTTTCTGGTTGCCGGCCGGAGTCTTGGGCCGGGTCGACTGTTCGCGACATTTCTTGCGGCGAACATCGGCGCGGGCTCGACTGTGGGAGCGACGGGCCTGGGATACCGGATGGGAATGTCGGCGTGGTGGTGGGTGGGGTCGGCATGCATCGGGACATTTCTACTTTCGCAGTTTCTGGGGCCGAAGCTGTGGACGATTGCTAAGGAACATGGGCTGGCAACCCTGCAGGATTACCTGGAGTTTCGTTACAACAAGGCGGTGAAAGCGGTCATCTCGGTGCTCTTCTGGTTTGGGGCGCTGGCGATTCTGGCAGGGCAGCTGATCGCGATATCATGGATTTTGAATACTGTCGCGGGGATTCCGAAGTGGGAAGGATGCCTGATCGGTGGTGTGGTTGCGATTGTGTACTGCACGGCGGGCGGAATGATGTCGTCGTCGTTTGTGAACATGTTCGAGCTGGCGGTGACGATGTCGGGCCTGCTGCTGGCAATGCCGTTTGCGCTGCGCGCGCTAGGTGGGTGGGGACATATGCAGGGTATGGTTCTGTCGAACACCGGGAGCGCGGAGAAGACAGCGGCGCTGTTCAGCATGACAGGAGCGGGGGTGCATCAACTGCTAGCGTGGATTGCGATCCTGGTGCCTTCGTTCATGGTCTCGCCTGGGCTGGTGCAGAAGGTTTATGGAGCACGCGATGTAAAGACGGTGCGGTGGGGAGTCGGCCTGAATTCGCTTGGTCAGGCGATCTTTGCCTTCGTGCCTGCCGTGTTGGGATTGTGTGCGTTTGCAGCGATGCCCCATCTGACGAACCCGGAGCTTGCCCTGCCGGTGGCGATGAAGACACTACTTCCGGAGTGGCTCGGAGTATGGACGCTGGCCTCGATCTTTTCGGCTGAGCTGAGCGCAACAGACGCCATTCTTTTCATGTTGTCGACCTCGCTTGCAGTGGATCTGTATAAGACATTTCTGAATCCGGGAGTTTCGCAGCAGAAGATGCTGTGGGTGAGCCGAATGACCTCCATTGGAGCCGGGATTGTGGGTGTTCTGCTGGCAGCAGTTCTGCCCTCGATTATTGCCGCAGTCTCGATCTTTTATGGATTGATTGCGGTCGCATTATTTGTTCCTGTGCTGGCGGGGCTTTATTCGCGTCGTGTTCTTGCTCCGGCGGCTTTGAGTAGTGTTGTTGCGGCGCTTGCCGCGACTTTGACAACGATACGTCTTACGCATGGAGCCGGTGTGGGAGTGCTCTCTCCGCAAGCTGTAGGTATTCTTACTGCCGGTGTGGTAATGGTTGGATTTCACGTTGGTGCTCCTTCAGCTCCGGCTTCGGAGGCGAGACCTTCGTTGAAGGAGACCGTTCTGTAGAAAGCGATGAAATCTATTTTTGAGGTCGACAATGAAGCGTCGTGAATTTACCCGAAGCCTGCTTGGACTCCCCCTGGCTGCCGCATTGCCGGCTGAGGCCGCGTTTGCCGCCCCGCAGGAACCATTTGCGCTTCCGGAGGGTGGATCGATTACCGATGTTCCGGGTCTGAAAGTTGGGCATCACACGCTGACGACGCGTCCTACGGGATGCACTGTGCTGATTTGCGAGAATGGGGCGACTGCTGGCGTTGATGTTCGCGGATCGGCGCCGGGAACGAGAGAGACAGATTTACTGTCTCCTACTAACTCAGTGCAGCAGGTGCAAGCGATTCTGCTTTCGGGTGGAAGTGCTTATGGTCTTGCGGCCGCAACGGGAGTCGTCAGCTGGCTCGAAGAGCACAACCTTGGGTTCAAGATTGGCAAAGGTGTTGTGCCGATTGTGCCGGCGGCTATTCTTATGGATCTTGGAGTAGGCGATTTCAAGATACGTCCTGGTGAAGAGCATGGTTATAAGGCATGTGTTGCAGCGACGACAGGACCGGTTGCCGAAGGCAATGTAGGTGCGGGCGCGGGAGCGACGATTGGAAAGATGTTTGGGCCGAAGTATTCGATGAAGTCTGGGCTGGGAACGGCGAGTGTAAAGGTTGGCGATACGGGAATCGTTGTCGGCGCCCTGGTTGCTGTTAACGCGGTGGGCGATGTGGTGGATCCGCGCTTTGGAAGAGTGATTGCCGGAGCCCGGGCTGAAGACGGCAAAGGGTATCGCGACTCGATGGAAGCGATCATGAAGGGTTATCGCGTTGTGGTGCAGAATGGCGCGAATACCACGATTGGGGTCGTTGCAACCAACGCTCCCTTTACCAAGACCCAGATGACGAAGATTGCGCAGATGGCGCATGACGGATATGCGCGCGCGATCAACCCCGTCCACACGATGGGCGACGGCGACACCATCTTTGCAATGTCGACCGGGACGGCGAATGTGAAAGCCGATGTAACCGCGATTGGAGCGATCGCCGCAATCGTGATGTCCCGCGCAATTGTGAGAGCTGCAATGCAGGCTACGAGTCTTCCCGATCTTGGCCTGCCGGCTTACCGCGATTACGCTGGTCGCGTCTAGCTCTTATACATCCCGCTGTTTGCCTTCGAAGGTGCCGTATACGACTGGAACCAGGATCAGGGTCAGCAGGGTTGAACTGAGAAGGCCACCGATGACAACGATGGCGAGTGGCCGTTGAATCTCGGATCCTGCTCCCTTTGCGAACAGGAACGGCACGAGGCCAAGAGCGGCAACGGTTGCGGTCATCATGACGGGACGAAAGCGGAGTCGAGCACCCTCAAGAACAGCATCCTCCTGTGACATGCCTTCGCTGCGAAGCTTGCGGATGTACGAGACGAGAACAACCCCGTTGAGCACGGCGATTCCCCACAAAGCGATAAAGCCGACCGAAGCCGGAACAGAGAGGTATTCGCCGGAGATGAAGAGTCCAAGCACTCCTCCGATGGAGGCGAGTGGAAGTACGGTGATAATAAGAGCCGCGAAACGCACCGATTGAAAGAGAACAAAGAGCAGGAAGAAGATCGCCGCGATCGTGATGGGGACGATGATCATCAGGTGATGCATCGCGCGCTCCATGTTGTGAAACTGGCCGCCCCATTCGATGTAGTAGCCGGGAGCAAGCTTGACCTGTTTGTCGACCTTCTGTTGCAGTTCGGCGACGAATCCTCCGAGATCACGATCCTGTACGTTAACGCCGACGACGATGCGTCGTTTTCCCATATTGCGATTGATGAGCGCAGGTCCTTCTTTGACGTTGACGCGGGCAAGGTTGTCGAGCGGGATCAGCGGACCGTCGGGCGAGCTGATCTGCAGCTCCTTGATGTCAGGAACGCTGTCACGGCGGGACTGTGGCAGGCGAACCACGGCTTCGAAACGCCGTTCGCCTTCGTAGATCTCGGTGGCAGCTTTTCCGGCGATCGCGGTTTCAATGATGTCATTTACATCGGCTGCGTTGAGGCCGTAGCGGGCAATGGCGCGGCGGTCTATATCGATGTTGAGGTACTGCTGGCCGCCTACGCGGTCGACGCGAGTATCCTGCGTTCCTTGAATCGTGTTGGCAATGCGCGCAATCTCTCGTGCTTTTTCGACCAGCACATCGAGGTCATCTCCGTAAAGCATGACTGCGACATCGGCACGGACTCCCGAGACCATCTCATCGACGCGGTCGGAGATAGGTTGCGACATAACGAGATTGATGCCTGGGATCGTCGCAAGCTTTTCGCGCATCTCGTTGGCGATCTTCTCCTGAGTGAGATCGCTTGGTCGTTTTTCAATCGGGGTCAGAGAGGCAAGGACGTCGGCTTCGTTGGGGCCTGCGGGATCTGCGGGGGATTCGCCGCGGCCCACGCGTGAGACGACATTTTCGACACCCGGCACTGTGGCCATGATCTTTTGCATGGCCATCTCCATGCGCAGGGATTCCTCGAGAGATATGTTCGGGACTCGATCAGCGTTAGGCGATAGGGTGCCCTCGGCCATCTCCGGAATGAAAGCTGTGCCGAGAAAAGGAAAGAGGCACAACGCGAAGATGAATAGCGCGATGACGGAGAGGACGGTGATTCTGCGGTGTGACAGGGCCCAATGAAGCATGGAGTTATAGGGTCGGCGCAGGACCCTTACCATCCGTGTGTCGTCTTCCGAGCCTCCACGGAGCAAGTAGATGCAAAGGACGGGAGAGAGCGTGAGCGAGAGGAGGAGAGAGATAGCGAGCGCGATGGCGATTGTGTAGGCAAGCGGAGCGAACATCTTGCCTTCCATTCCCTCAAGGGTCATGAGCGGCAGGAAGACGAGAATAATGATGGTAACGCCGAAGAGGACTGGAGTTGCGACTTCTCCTACGGCGTCAAGGACGATATGCATCTTGGCTTGCACGGATTTGACCTCGTGCCCGTGGTGGCGCGCGTGGCTCAACTTTGCGAAGACGTTTTCGACGACGACAACGGAGCCATCCACCATGAGTCCAATGGCGATGGCGAGGCCACCCAATGACATCAGGTTGGCTGAGAGGTTGATCCTGTTCATCACCAGGAAGGTCAACAGCGGAGTTACGAGAAGAGTCGCGCCGACGATCAGGCTTGAGCGAAGATCTCCTAGAAAGAGGACGAGAACGATAATGACAAAGACAATTCCTTCTCCAAGAACCTCGGTGACGGTGTGAATGGCAGCATCTACAAGCTGAGAGCGGTCGTAGTAGGGTTTGATTCGAAGGCCACCGGGGATCATGTGCTTCGAGTTGATCTCCGCGACGCGTTCTTTGACGCGACTGACAATCTCTTTGGCGTTTCCACCAGTCATCATCAGAACGACACCGCCGACAGATTCGGTGTAGCCATTCTTGATCATTGCTCCGTAGCGTACGGCGGTACCGAGACGAACTTCCGCTACATCACGGATGTAGACTGGCGTTCCGCCGGATTCCTTGAGCACGATGCCGCGGATGTCATCGAGGTCGCGAATGAGGCCGATGGCGCGGATGAGGTACTGTTCGGCATGTTGAGGAAGAATGCCTCCGCCAGCATTCGCATTGTTATGCGCGAGCGCATTTCTCACATCCTGAATGGTGAGCTTGTAATAGCGAAGCTTCTGCGGATCGACGAGTGTCTCGTATTGTTTGACGTATCCGCCGGTGGAGTTGATCTCGGCCACGCCCGGGATGGAGCGCAGAAGCGGACGCACGACCCAGTCCTGCACGGTGCGGCGCTCGACGAGTTCTTCCTTTGTCAGCGGCCGCTTTCCATCATCCGGGCGCTCAAGAGTGTATTGGTAGACTTCACCGAGCGCGTTTGTGATGGGGCCCAGAATAGGCGTGACGCCTTCGGGCATGCGATCACGAAGCTCGCTGAGACGCTCAGACACCATTTGGCGCTCAAGATAAAGGCTGCGCCCATCTTCGAAGACAAGGGTGATCAACGAAAGGCCGGGCTTGTTGAGGGATCGCATGTCGGTCATTCCGGGCAGGCCCGTCATTGCGATTTCAACTGGGATAGTGATGAAACGCTCTACTTCTTCAGGAGATTTTCCCGGAGCTTCGGTAGCGATCTGGACCTGGATATTCGTGACGTCCGGAAAGGCATCGACGGAGAGATGCTGCGCCGCATTGACCCCGAAGCCTACCAGGGCTACAGCAACGACAACCAAAATAAGGCGATGCTTCAGCGCACCATGAACGATGGACTGGAGCATTGCTATTCTCCTCCCTTGATGGCGTTTTGCTTCCGCTGATTGTTGAGATGGAAGGCGCCATCGAGCACAATCTTTTCACTGGGACTCACACCACTTTCGAGCACGCGATTGTCACCGCTCTCGAGGCCAAGGGAGACCTCGCGCAGGATGAACTTTACGGGTTCGATCTGGACAAAGACGTAATCCTTGTTTTCTTCGCGGACGACGGCGGTGGAAGGGATGGTTGTCTTGCGTTCCGTGGCATCCAGAAAGGTCATGCCAGCAAGCATGGCGGGTTTGAAGATGCCGTGTGGGTTTGGAAGATCCATGCGAACCTGCACCGTGCGCGTGGCTGGATCAACAATGGGAGAGACGTAGGAGAGTTTGCCCTGAACGTTCTGGTCCGGAAGGGCCGGGATCTTTACGATGACGTCCATTCCTTTATGCAGGTGTCCCGAGCTTTCTTCCGGAACATCGGCGATAACCCAGACATTGGACAGATCGGCCACCATGAAGGCGATCTCGGCGGGTTGTACGATCTGGCCGAGCGTAACTTTGCGCTCAAGAACGGTTCCACTAATGGTCGACAAGATCGGATAGTCCGCATTGAGCTGACGAGTGCTCTCGAGCCTGCGAATTGCGGTGTCGGACATCCCCAGGCCCCTCAGTTGCGTACGAAAGGCGTCTGCTTCTGTCGAAGCCTGAAGCAGCTCGGCGCGACGACGCTCCAACTCGGCAAGGCCGATGACATCGGCCTTGACAAGCTGTTCGGCGCGCACGGTAGCTTGTTCGGCAAGTTTTTCCTGAGAAAAGGCTTTGACGAAGGAGAACTGCGTGTCTGAGAGATCTGTGCTGTGCAACGTGGCGAGAGCCAATCCCCTTTGAATGTACTGCCCTTCGAGAACGAGTAATTTAATGATTCGGCCTGCGACTGGAGATCCGATACGGGCGATTCGACTGGCATCGGTGTCGATACGCGCGGAGACCTGTAGAGATCCGGCAACGTCCAGAACCTTCGGCTCACCGATCATCAACTGTTTAGCCAACGCTGGTGTCACGCTGATCACGTTCGGGTCCTGCTCGGGTTTCTCGGCGGGAGAAGGCGTATTTTTTTTGCATCCGGCAGCAAGCAGCAGAACGGCAATGAATGCCAGTGTGCAGCGAGCGAGAGAAGTTGTGGGCTTTCCTGTCTTCAATGCTTTTCTCCAGAGGGAACGACACCAAGTTCTTCAAGATCGACGAGGGCAGCCTGCCGCGCAAAACGCGCATCCAGCAGGTCGCCGCGAACGCTCTGTAACACTCGCTGCGCATCGAGTACTTCCACGATGCCTCGCTCTCCAAAGCGATATGCAGCCATGGCTGCATCGACGGCGCTCTCTGCTTCATGCATCGAACCAGCCTGAAGTGAAGTTGCCTGTTGATCGGCGAGTTGATAGCTTTCGTAAGCGCGCTCGAGCGCAGAGGTCAGCTCCAGCTGCCGCTGATTGCGAATGGCCGCTGATTGACGGATGGCCGCCTGCGAATCGGCAATCTGTCCGCGATGCCTGTCCCAGAGCGGAAGAGGAACGTTGACTCCAAGACGCCAGAATGTCAGGTCAGGCTGCTTCTCCCATTCCCCGTAGAAGGTTGGTTGTGGCACGCGCAGGGATCGTTGATGGTCGAGCTCGGTCTGGGCTTGTTCAATCGCGGTATTGGCCTCCGCGATGACGGGATGATCTCTGAGGACCTGAGTACGAAGCTCATTCAGGGGGGCAAGGCGCACGGGAGGCTCGAGATCTCCCCGTGGGTCGATCGGGACATCAGGAGGACCTGCGATAACGGCTCGAAGCACGGCGATCGCGTTGGCTAGATTGATTTGTGCGCTGCGGACGGCGAAGTTCGCTCGAGCTAACTCGGCTTCGGCGCGGGTCAGCTCAAGGCGTCCTTTTTCACCGACCCTGACTTCTACTTCGACACGATTGCGAAGGCCCTGCACAAGGGCAAGATTCTCCCGGGCATATTCGACCTCATGTTTCCAGCGGAGAGCTTCATAGAAGGCATTCTTGACGCTGGCGGTAACGGAGAGCCGTTCGCTGTCGCGCTGATAGCTCTGCCCGGTTCTTGCAAGATCGGCAACCGTGCGGCGCAGAGCGCGTTCCCGAGGAATCTCGATGGTTTGAGAGGCGGCGTAGTGCTGTAAAAGCCCCGGTATGCCTGGAGTGGGGATGTTCCGTGCACTCTGTTTGCCTGCATAGAACTCAACGTTGGGGTTCGTATAAGCGCGCGCAATTTGGGTGGTTGCCGTTGCTCTATCGAGCAGTGCGTTGGCCGCATGCAGGCGTGGGCTACTACGGTCGGCCATTTTAAGGGCTTCATCGAGAGTGAGAGGGACCGCTGAAAGCTGTTCCGTAGGCGTTGGAGGCGGCAGAGAGTCGCTCTTTGGGTCAGGCTGTTGCGCCGTCGCAAAGCGAAGAGAGAACAGGAAGACGATCAAAAACCATCGCAGATGCACGTTGAAGGGAAAGCAATCAAGCGGCCAAAGCGAACAGGGGAAAATCGACGACATTCAACGATGAAACGTCCCAATTGGTACAGTTCGGAGCTGGATAGTGTCCCTTATGGTGCAGGTGTGCGTGATCATCCGGTAGTTTTTCATGGTTTGCATGATGGAGATCGAATTGCAATTGATCCCTCCGATGCCTTCCTGGTTCTCGTCAACAGTGACGGTGACGCGCTTCCCGCTTCTTCTGGAGCCCTCGCAGAGACCTGCGTGGGACAATAAAGAGATGGGGCATTTGCCAAGGTCCTTGACGGTCTTGCGGAAGCCGCGCCTGAAAGCCGCGGCGATTGCGCTGATGATCGTTCTGCTGGCGATCACAACTTGGCTTATCCCGCCGCGTGCGATTGCGCTGCATAATGTTCTGCATCATTTGAATTTTCTGCCGTTCATGATGGCCGGGATGTTGTTCGGCTGGCGCGGAGCGGTGAAAGCCTTGCTCTTTGGGATTCTGGTGCAGGCCCCGATTATCGCCCGGCATTGGGCGCACTGGCCGATGGATGCAGAGGATCAGTTGCTGGAGTTGGCCATCTTTGGCAGCGCAGGCATTATTGCCGGTTTACTTGCGGATCGGGAGCGTATACAGCGCCTGAGAGTGGAATCGACTAAACGAGAGCTCGAAGGTGTGTATACCGAGCTACGCGAGAATGTAGAGAAGATGAAGAGGACCGAGAGACTTTCCGCGGCGGGACAGCTGGCGGCAAGCCTGGCTCACGAGATTCGCAACCCTCTTGCCAGCATCTCGGGTGCGGCTGGAATTCTAAAGCGAGGCAACGCATCCCCGAGCAATAAACAAGAGTGTCTTGGGATTCTCGAAAAAGAATCGCAGCGGCTCAATAAACTTCTGACGAACTTTCTCGATTTCGCGCGTCCGCGTCTGCCACGCTATCAGCGAGTTGATCCATCAGCACTGGTGCAGTCCGTAACAGTGCTGGCTCGCCACGCGGCGATGCGCCAGCAGGTGGAGGTGATCGATGATCTGAGGCAGAGGCTTCCTTCCGTGGATTGCGATGCGGAACAGATGAAACAGGTTCTGCTCAATGTTGTTCTGAATGCAATTCAGGCGTCGCAAAGTGGTGGCCGCATTGTTGTGAAGGCCTTTGCGGAAGAGGAGAGCCTCTGTATAGAAGTGTTGGATGAAGGATGCGGCATGTCCCCCCGGGAGCTTGACAGAATGTTTGAGCCCTTCTTTACAACGAAGGAGAGCGGGACCGGCCTGGGACTGGCGGTCGCGGCAAATATCGTAGAACAACATGGCGGTGTACTTCGTGCTGCCAACAATTCAACGGGTGGAATGACCTTTCGACTTGAATTACCGCTGGAACATGCTCAAAAGGCGGTCGGCAGACTATGAATTCGAAGCAGATTCTGGTCGTGGACGACGACAGCAGTCTTCGCAGCGTGATGAAGATGCAGTTGGAGGAGGCTGGCTATCAGGTTACTTTGGCAGCCGATGGAGCCGAAGCCTATGACCTCATCCGCGAAACACGGCCACAACTTGTCATCAGCGATCTCAAGATGCCAACCAGTGGCCTGGAGCTCATGCGTCGTATCGCGGCCGATGACATTCAACCAACACTGATCATCGTAACTGCGTTTGGTACGGTTGAGACTGCAGTCGAGGCGATGAAGCTGGGCGCCTACGACTATGTAACCAAGCCGCTGGACTTCGAAGAGCTTGTGCTGGTTGTGCATCGCGCGATGGAGCGTCAGAATCTTCTGGATGAGGTGCGGAACCTTCGTTCTGTGCTCGACCAGCGCTACGGTTTTGAAGGGATCGTAGGCCGGGCCAAGAGTCTTTTGCGTGTTCTCGATCAGGCTTCGCGAGTTGCTCAGCGCAACACAACTGTTCTAATTCAGGGCGAGACGGGAACAGGGAAAGAGTTGATGGCGCGTGCGATCCATCAAAACAGCCCGAGGAAGAACAGGCCCTTTGTGACAATCAACTGCGGGTCGATTCCGAAGGAGCTGGTGGAGGCAGAGCTTTTCGGATTCACGCGCGGGGCTTTTACTGGCGCACATGCAACGAAACCCGGAAAGATCGAACTCGCCGACGAAGGCACGCTCTTTCTGGACGAGGTGGGAGAACTCCCTCTGGATGCTCAGGTCAAATTGCTTCGTGTGTTGCAGCAAGGTGAGATTGCCAAGATCGGCGCTACCGAGCTTCAGAGAGTAGATGTTCGTGTTGTAGCGGCGACGCACCGTAACCTGCAGGCGATGATTGAAGATGGAACCTTTCGTGAAGATCTGTACTATCGGCTGGCCGTCGTTCCGCTTTTATTGCCCCCTTTGCGCGAGCGTCGGGAAGATATCCCCGAACTGGTGAAGCATCTATTTAACAAGGCGAAAGAGCGACTCGGAATCTCCGGCGTTGAGCTAGCTGCAAACGTAGTGCAGCATCTTACCCGCTACAGATGGCCGGGAAATGTTCGCGAACTGGAGAATGTGCTGGAGAGGATGCTGGTCCTTAGCTCCTCGAATCTTGTGACTGAAGCTGATCTTCCTGAGGAGATTCGGAGTTTACCTGCAGATAGCTCAGCCTTTTGGATAGAGTTGCCCGAGGAAGGCGTAAGTCTGGAGGCCGTGGAGAGAGAATTAATCCTGCGAGCTTTAGAGCAGTTCAAAGGCAATCAGACCAAGGCAGCCAAATATCTCGATATCAGCCGTCGAACGCTGATCTATCGAATGGAAAAGTATGGCCTGACCCCACAGGACTGAGTCTTCCAGGAATGCCAGGATTTTACTTCTAGAACTTCAGATTCCAATCGAATGCAGCGGACGATGTGGGTGATGCGGTATTGATCAGTAACCGCTCGCCGCGTTGCTCCAGTTTCCCTTTGTCAACTGATCCAGGGATGCCGGGGCCCATGACCATATTCGGTTCAATCTGGGTCTTCGCATCTTTCGGCGCAAGCACCTCGGCGGTAAGTGACGCAGAGGTATTGCCGACGGGCTTCAACAGGAAGGTTCTCGCACTCTGTTGATGGATATAAGCGTCAGCGTGCAAGGCTTCAGTGTAGTTGTGCTCCCCCTTTGATGCGACGGTGTCGTGGATCACGAGACCGGCGTTGTTTTGAAACTCAATGCGGCGAGTAAATTGCGTCAACCCCAGGGCGGAATCGTAAGCTTCGGATCCTTCTCCCACTACGACGAAGCCCCTTGAGGTGAAGTGCGCTTTGGAGATGTGTACTTCGTTGAGGCGAGCATAGTCGTACTTTGCCCATGCGTCATGCCCTACGCCATCGTTGCCCTGTCCCTTGCCATCGACCAGGAGCGTGTTGTGATCCGCAGTTTTAGGAATACCCGAGTAGCCTGAGTCTCCTGTGAGATACGCATGTTTTGCCCAGACGATAAAGCTGTTCACATCCGGGTGAACGTGGCCCTGTTCGAAGTGCCACTCTGGATACTTCGCCCTCAGGGCTAACGCTGCATGTCCTTCCGCGGGGCCGCACTTGAATGCGATGGCCATAGCGTCAGCCGACCAGTCGGTACGCCAGTATGCGACATCGTGATCGCGAAACCAGTGATAGGTGGGAATACTCGACATCGGTGCCGCTTTCAGCGAATTGTCTCGCCATGCAAGCGTCCACCATTCCTCCTGACCGGTATGTCCCATGCCGCGTAGCCAATCGGCTACTCCCTGGATCCGGGGATCGTGGAACCGGGCGGCGAGATCATAGAGTAGGTTGTAGTTGCTTTCGAAGTGTCCCCCAGGATGGCTGCGTTGATAGTCGTCTCCCTGTCGAGCGCGCGTGATCGGCCCTTCAAAGACATCGCCGAAGTCGAACATCATTTCGCCGCCCGGGGTTATGCTGTTTGCGGCATAGAGGTAAGTCTGTCGCAGGCCCGGCTGGTCGAAAAGATTCTCCCCGGTTACGTGCAACTGCGCATCCAGATAGTGAACGATCCAGGGCGTTGCGAAGACCCAGTATTCGAAGCCTTCAAAGTAATATCCATCTTTCGAGTAGGTCGCGAGAACGCGATCGAAGATGGCCCGCGAAAGCGCCGCCCACTGCGCGGCTTCCGGTACTTCACCGTAGATGGCATATGCGGCAACTGCGAGTCCTGCAGTGGGAATGAAGGTGTGGTTCTGGCTGAAGGCCCAAGTGCGGCCTGGTTGCGGCGCGAAGTAGTTATAGAGAAGCTGCGCGTGATGTGCGATGGAGTCGCGATACTTTGTCCGTTCTGCGGGAGAAAGATCGTGATAGAGCAGATCATAAGCAAATCCCATGGCATAAAGCAGATGGCCCGCGGCAAGATCGACATTGGGCTTGCTCCAGCTATAGCCCCAGACCGTGTAGCTCAGCGCGGCATCCATATATTGCTTTGTTGCGGCAAGAATTCTGGGATCGCCCTCCATCTTGTAGGCGAACGCAGCCTCTGCAATTGCCAGGGCAACATCATTCTGAGCGCGGCGTTTCTCTGCCGGTGGCGGTGGCGGCGGTCCCTGGAAGACACGAAGATGAGTTAGTTGCTGCTGCCACCATGCCTTTTGTGGTCCGTGCGCTTTTTTGCGAAGAGTATCCAGTTCGGCCTGTATGAAGTACACGCGCGGATGAATACCCGCCAGATCAGGCTTTGGAGAAGACCGGAGTGTCTTCATCTCCTCGATCAGATATGTCTTTTTTCCGCCAGTATCCTTCGGACCCAGCGCCTCATCCGCGCTTTGAGCCAGCACGGTGCCGCAAACGCCGAGCAAAAATAGGAAGGCAATTTTCCGCGCGGAAGAAAATCGTAAAGAGTGTTTGCGGGATACGGTGGCCGTGTGTGTTATCGTTATCACACAAAAACGGTACACCACTAGACGACTGGTAGACAAGCCCGTTTTCATGAATTGGCGGATGTTTCGAGCAACGAACAACTCGCGAGCAGATATGCAGGTGGCCGAAGTCCATCAAAGGAGACCTAGAGTGCGCATTTCAGGTCTACGTTGGTACATCATCGGGCTTATCTTCATTGCGACCTGCATCAATTACATCGATCGCAGCAGCATCGGACTTTTGTTTACTCATTTCGGCCCTGAGCTGAATATTTCGCGTGAGCAATACGGTTGGATCGGCGCTGTTCTTCTTCTCGCCTACACGGTGAGCCAGAGTATTTCGGGCAGACTGTACGACCGATTCGGAGCGCGTCTCGGATTTGCAGTCTCCATTGTCGTCTGGTGTCTGGCTGCCATGGCTCACGCCGGCATTACCGGTTTCACCAGCTTTGCGGCCGCCTCGTTCTTTCTCGGCCTGGGGGAGGCGGGGAACTGGCCGGGCGCGGCAAAGGTCGTGGCTGAATGGTTTCCTCAGCGCGAACGCGCTATTGGCATGGCCATCTTTAATGGCGGCGCTTCCATGGGAGGCGTCCTCGGGCCGCTTCTGGTGGCAGCACTGCTGGATCCTCTTATTGGATGGCGAAGGACATTTCTTGTCGTTGGCTCATTCGGCTTCTTCTGGCTGGTCGCCTGGCTCATCTTTTACCGTCCTCTCAAGCAGCATCCCTGGATAACGGAAGAAGAGCGCAGTTACATTCTCGACGGCCAAGTCCAGGGTGCGCGCGAGGATTCGCCGTCGCTTCGAACCCTCCTTTCCTACAGGCAGACATGGGGCATTCTGCTGGCACGTTTTGTCGTTGATCCCATCTGGTGGCTCTATATGCTCTGGCTGCCGACATACCTGAAAGATGTTCATCACCTGTCACTCAAGGACATTGGCGTCTTCCAGTGGGTTCCTTATCTCTGTGCAGCACTCGGAGCTCTCTTTGGTGGATGGGCTGCCGGAAGGCTCATTGCACGTGGCCGGACGGTTGATCGGGCTCGAAAGATTGTGGTTGGCACTGCAGCTTGCCTGATGCCGTTCGGAATTCTCGCCGTCTATGTTCACGAGACTTATTCGGCGCTGATCTGTATCGCCATCGTTCTGTTCGGCTTTCAGATGTGGATTTCGAACGTGCAGACGCTTCCGAGCGATCTGTTTCCTCAGTCCGCCGTTGGCACTGTAGCTGGCCTGGGGGGAACCGCCGCGGGCATTAGCAGCCTTTTCTTCAATCTCTGCACTGGCTGGATTGTGACGCATCTGGGCTACAGCGTCGTATTGATTGTTGCCGGCCTGCTTGCTCCTCTTGGCGCCTTTCTTCTGTTTCTATTCGTTGGCGAGATTCGCCGCATCGACATTCCAACAACATCCGTACCTCGATAAATCGATAAATAAGGAGAGCATCATGGCAGCAGGATTCGAGAATCAACTGGCGGTCGTCTTTGGAGGAGGTCGCGACATCGGTGGAGCCGTTGCGGTTGAACTCGCGCGGCGAGGAGCGCAGGTGGCCCTCAGCTATCACAGCTCCGATCCAAAGAAGATTCTCGGAGAGATTAAGGCGACAGGCCGGGAGGCTTTCTCCCGCAAGGTAGATGCGCTCGATACCGCGGCCATCCGTGGCTTTATCGCGGATGCGGCGCTGAAGGCGGGAAAACCAGTATCGGTATTAGTCAATGTTGTCGGCGGGCTGGTTGCTCGAAAGAAGATGGAAGAGATGGATGATGCCTTCTGGGATCATGTCTTCAAGTTGAATGTACGATCCGTCTTCGCTGCCACACAGGCAGCACTCC
>Ga0193743_1000911_pt1 | contig 22798 bp, 20 predicted proteins | sample L2c2metaG_FD_143038 | JGI IMG/M metagenome (GOLD analysis project Ga0193743, IMG submission 143038) | Soil microbial communities from a riparian zone of the East river system, Colorado, United States - L2c2 | ecosystem: Environmental > Terrestrial > Soil > Riparian zone | place: USA: East River... | reverse complement strand
CTTGGCGATCAGCTGTGCGTCGCGGTCACCGGGGTCGCCCGTGCCGAACAGGGCGGACAGCCGCGCCCCGCTCAGCAGGGTCGGCACCTCCTTGTCGAGGTTGCCGGTCATCGCCCGCTCCAGCCCGAGCACCTCGGACAGGTCACGGCCGCGTTCCCAGGCGGTGAGCAGCTCGGTGATGTTCGCCGCTGTGTAGCTGCGGTCGAGCAGCCGGGTGATCAGCCGCAGCCGGGCCAGGTGGGCGTCGTCGTAGATACCCACCCGGCCGACCCGTCGAGGCGGCGGGAGCATGCCCCGGTCCTGGTAATAACGGATGTTGCGCACCGTGACGCCGGACACTTGCGCGAGTTCGTCGATGCGGTACTCCAATGGGGCGCTCCTTCCCTTGATGGCCAGTCTCACCCGTGGCCGTAGCGGGCCAGAGAAACCGGGTCCAGTTCGCGGTCGGCGGCCTCCGAGGCGGACTGCCCCTCAGATGCCTGGGGTGTCCCGGCGGTGGCGCGCGGCGGCATCTTGAGTGTCACGGCCAAGATCGCCCCGGCGGCGGTGACGATAGCGAGGATGAGGAACACATCGCTGTATGCCGAGGCCATAACGGTGAGCTGGGTCCGCTGGTAGTGCGCGAACAGCCCGGGCAACCCGTACTCGGCCAGCTCGTTCAGGGCGGCGGGTGCCGCCGGGCCCGGAGCCGGTACCAGGCTGGCCCGGTCGGCCATCAGCTGGGCCTGCTGTGCGGTGGCGATGGCGGTGAGCACCGCGAGCCCGAGCGAGGCCGAGACGCGCTGGACGGCGTTGCTCACCGCGCTGGCTTCGTTCACCTGCCTGGCCGGGAGCGCGTCCAGCCCGGCGGTCATGATCGCCATCATGGCCAAGCCATTGCCGACACCCCGGATCCAGGTCCACACCACAAGGTCTTGCAGCGTCACGTCGGCGTTGATCCCGCACAGCAGGTAGGTGCCGTAGGCGGCGATGAGGAGGCCGATCACGGCGGGCCAACGCGGGCCGAACCGGTCGTAGAGCTGACCCGCGACGGGCATGATCGCACCCATCGCGATCGCCTCGGGCAGCATCATCAACCCGGCCCGCACCGGGGTGATGCCCTGGCCCTCCTGGACGAACAGCGGGATGTAGAACAGCACCGCGAACAGCCCGACGGACAGCACGGTGAGCAGCAGCAGCGAGTTGGTGAACGGCCTGATCTTGAACACCCGCACGTCAATCAGGGGTTGCTCGACGTGCAGTTCGATCACCACGAACAGCGCCAGGCTGAGCACCCCAACGGTGATCAGGATCAGCACCCGGTAGCCGGTCCAGCCCCAGTCCTGCCCTTGGGAGAGAGCGAGCAGCAGGGCGAAGAGCCCGGTGGCCACGGTGAGAAAACCCCACACGTCGAGCCGGGTGTCCGGACTGATCGGAAAGCGGGGGACCAGGAACATCGCCAGCACCGCACCAACCAGCCCGATCGGCACGTTGATCAGGAAGATCAACCGCCAGTCCGCGTGCTCGACCAGATAACCGCCCAACGTGGGCCCGACCGCCGGGGCGAACACCACGCCCAGCCCGTAGAGGCCCATCGCGGTACCGATCTTGTCCTTGGGCGCGATGCGGTACACCATCGCCAAGGTGACCACCGGCATGATCCCGCCGGGGATGGCCTGCAGGATCCGGAACACGATCATGCTGTTCAGGTCCCAGGCCATCCCGCACAGGGCCGAGCCGACGCAGAAGCCGAGCAGCGAGACGATGTAGGCCCGGGTGAGGCCGGCGCGGTCGCCGAGCCAGCCGCTCACCGGGACGATCACGCCCAGCGCGAGCGAGTAGGCCGTGGTGATCCACTGGATCTCCTGGCTGGTGGTGCCGAAGTCCTTCTGAATCGACGGCACTGCCACGTTCACGATGCTGATGTCCAGCACGGACATGAACATGCCCACGATGAGTACCGCCAGTGGCAGCACCCATCCGCCGGTGCCGGCTGACCGGGCCGCGGCGTTCCTGGCGCGCACGGTAGCCGCCGCACCCGCCGGTGCGGCGGGACCGCCGGAGACACCGTCGCTCCTGAGCGCCATCAGCCAACGTTAACAGTCTCTACTGGTACAGTTCTAGCTGGCACCCTCGGGGTGCGTTCTTTTCACCGCTCGGCTCTGGCCGAGGCCTTGCGTTTGACGGTGCTCACCCAGCGGCGGCCGGCGCGCCCAAGCGGGTACTGGGTGGCCCGGTGCAGGAGCCAGGACACGCCCGACGGAGACCCCTCCTTGCGGGTTCTCAGCGAATATGCGAATCGGACCGGATCGGAGTCCATTTGCTCACCGAGGGCGTTGATGTTTTCGAACCACTTCGCGCTACTATCCGCCGCCGCCTGTCGAAGCTCGGTCGCCGCTTTCCGCTCGATCTGATATTGACGCAGCGCCGCGGGTAGATCGTGGTGCTGCCGGATCGCCTGGTCCAGCGCGATGGAATCTTCAATCGCAAGTCTGGTTCCGGACCCGATCGAGAAATGCGTAGTGTGTGCGGCATCGCCCACGAGAACAATGTTTTTGTGGAACCATGCGTGGTTGCTGACTCGCTGGAAGTTCAGCCAGCGAGCGGTGCTCGCCCCGCCGAGCTTATTGGTCAGTTCATGACCGCCGAGCTTGTCCGCGAATATCTTTTGGACCACCGAGATGCCCTCGTCCGGCCCTAGTCGATCTAGCTCCAGCTCGTGCCAGGTACTCGAGGGGCACTCGACGATGCAGGTGCTGGTCTTGTCGTTGAAGCGGTACCCGTGGAACCACAGCCATCCCGCTGGCGTCTTTTCGAACGCGAAGGTGAACGCGTCGAACGTCTTGTTCGTGCCTAGCCAGATGTAATAGTTCGTTCCCACTTCGATCTGTGGTTTGAAGTGCTCCGCGAGTTGCGTGCGCACCGGGCTGTTGGCCCCATCGGATGCGACGATCAGGTCGGCGTCGGACCAGTCGGCGAGAGTGGTGGCAGTACGGTCGAACTGCACTGTTACGCCGAGTGCGATGGCTCTGTCCGTGAGGATCGTGAGCAGTTCGTGGCGGCCGATAGCGAAGCCGTAACCGCCGGCTTGGGCTGGGGGCTGAGCGCCCACGTGCACTTCCTGGGCCCACCATTGCAGAGCATTGGCCTTGAGGAGCTCGGCGGTTGTCGAGTCGGTGCGATAGAGGCTGTGCAGGAGGTCGTCCCAAAAGACGACGCCCCATCCGTGCGTCACACCACGTGGGTTGCGTTCCACCACGACAACGTCGCTGTCCGGGTCGCGCAGCTTCGTCAGGATAGCGAAATACAACCCGGCGGGGCCGCCGCCAAGGCACACCACTCTCATAGCGCGTCCTCCATTTGGCGGGCCGATCCTTGGGCGGCAGAGCCCTCGTTCTTGGCACGTCGGCGTTCGGCACGCATGCGGCGCGCGGCGGTGAGCTTGCCGCGCGCTGCGCGCAGCAGCTGGATCTGGGTGGCCAGGTGCAGGTAGTAACGCCACCTGGCGCCTCGGTTGCCTAGCCGCCGCGCGATTGCGAACGCGAACTGCACGGGGTCCATACCCGGAGCATCGAGCAGCTCAGGAACCTTCTCCAGGAACCGCATGCTGTCGAGCGCCTGTTCCTGCACGTGGTCTAGCTCAGGACGCCGGCTGGAGTCATACGCCCGTAGGGCGGCGGAGACGTCGTCGCCGTGAGCGTCGACCGCCTCAGCCAGGGCGACCGCATCCCCGATAGCCAGGCGGGTGCCCGACCCGATCGAGAAGTGGGTGGTGTGCGCGGCATCGCCGATCAACGCGATGTTGTCCCGGTACCAGCGTGCATTGCGGACATGCTTTCCGTGCAGCCCGGTCACCGTGCTCACTTGGTCTTCTTGGCTGATCAGGCGGTGCCCGTCGAGGTGGCGGCGGAAGATCCCGGCCAGCTTTGTCAAACACTCTTCCGGGCTGAGCTGATCCAGCCCCAGGCCATGCCAGGTCTCCGGCGGAGCCTCGACCAGGCAGGTGCTGCGCTGCTCGTCGAGGTAATAGCAGTGCAACCAGATCCAGCCTGCCTCGGTCCGTTCGAAGATGTACTGGAATGGCCCGAATGGCTTGTCGGTACCCAGCCAAAGGTAGTAGTTGCGGCCGGTGTCGGTCGTGGTGCCGAATCGGACCTGATCGGCTTCGCGTAGGCGGCTGTTGATGCCGTCCGAGGCGACGACGAGGTCCGCGTCGGCGAACTCGGCCAGGTCGGTGACCTCCCGCTCAAAATGCAGCTCGACTCCGAGCTGACGGGCTCGGGCGACGAGGATCTCCAGCAGCCGCAGGCGGCCCATGCTCAGGCCGTATCCACCTAGATACGCGGTGGGCTTGTCCGAGATCTGGACCTCGATGCCGTCCCACAGCCCGGACGCAGCCTGGATCTGCCTCGCGGTCACTGGGTCGTTGGCGTACAGGCTGGTCAAGACATCATCCCAGAAGCCGAAGCCCCACCCGAATGTCACGCCCTCCGGCTTGCGCTCGAAGACTCGGATCCGATGCTGCGGATCGCGAATCTTGGCACAAATGGCGAAGTACAGGCCGGCTGGCCCGCCGCCAACGCACACGATCTCCACGTTGCTCCCCCCGAGCTGCGCAGTCCGGCCGCGCAACCCCCTGAGAGCCTGCGCGGTCTCGTGAGGACGCCAAGGCCCCGGTTAGCAAACCACGGCGGTTTTACCTGAATCCATCGGGGGCCGGTGGTTACCGAGCGCATCCGCCGCCCTTTTTTACCAACAGCTTGCCTTCGGCTGGCCAGGATTTTGTGTCGGTCGGCATAGCTTCGAGGTATGGCGTCGCTCTCGAGCCGCGGGGCGCCGCCTCTGATCGGCACCTGCCCCCACCCCCGAGACGAGCCAGGCCCGACAGGGGCCCACCACGACGGAGGCCAACGGTGAAAATCGCGCGCGATTTCATCGCACGAGGAGCCGACCCAACCGCCCCGAACCTCTGGCCCTTCGAGGGCGAAGACGATGAGTCTGTCCCGGGGCGTCCGACGCCGACTACGCCGGCCCCGGGAGCCGCGGCGCAAGACGAGTCCGCGACCAAGGACGGAACGGACGGGCCCAAGACCGCCGGCTAAGTCGTGCGGCACGACTGAGTCCGGCACGACGCGCGACACCCGCGTCCGGCGACTTTGCTCTCACCTTGCTCTCCGTTTGCCGTCCCCTAACGTTAATCGGCTTCCCCGGTACCGACATACTTGCGCGGCAGGAGCCCGGTCCACCGCTCGAGGGGGAGAACGCGCACGGTGAGCATCGATGACATCGACCGGTTGGAAACCGCCGCGGCGGGGGCCGACCGCCCTGGGGCCGCGCCAGATTTGCCTCTGAGCCGGACTGACCACGGCGCAAGTCCGCTCTTCAGGTACGTCTGGCCAGACTCCGAGGACCTCAACTCGGAGCTCCGTCGCGTGGTCCTGGAGAACATGGCGGTCTCACCCGGGGTGACGAAATCGAACTGCGGCGGCTGGCACTCGGAGTCAAACCTGCAGCTGTGGAGCGACCCGGCGATCACCACCCTCATGCAGCGCGCGAAGACGATGATGCGAGCGGTCGTCCGTTCCACAGTCGACGATCCAGGCCCGGAGCTCCTCGAGAACTGGCATGTCGAGGCCTGGGCGAACGTCAACGAGATGCGCGACTCGGCCGCTGCGCACCACCACGCATATGGGCTCAACCAGTGGGCAGCGATCTACTACGTCGACTGCGGACAGAGCCCCGATGCCGTGACCAGCGGCTTCACCCGGTTCATGGACATGAGTGGCATACCCAGGCCGATCGCCAAGCGTCGTCCGGTCGTGCGGCGCAGCGCGGAGATCTCCGACAGCAGCAGCGTGTCGGTCGAGGGATGTGCGGACCGGGACGCACCCGAACCCTATGAGGTCCAGATCGCGCCGACCCCCGGGATGATTCTCGTTTTCCCGGCGAGGTGGTGGCACTACGTCACGAGTTATCTCGGAGCCGACAAGCGGATCACAATCGCGCTCAATCTGCGGCACACCGGGTTCGTCGTGCCGGACTTCGAGACGCCCCATTCGCGGCGCCGCAAGCTGTGGCGGGACCATCGCGCGTTGATGCTCGTGCTGTTCAAGGGCAAGCTCAAGCTCAGCGAGACGCTGCACGCTGTGGTGCCGGTGGAGAAGTGGCCAGCCGGGCTCCGCCGCAAGCTCCTGGGCTGAGACGTTACGCCGGGGGGCATCTGAGCGCGGCCGACATCTTGGTCGTTGTGCTGTTCCCGGCCGTGGCGCGGGGGGGTTTTCGCCGAAGGAAAGGTGCGCTGGGTGAGGCCGGTCGTGGTGGTCGGAGGTGGCACCCCTGGTCTGGCGGCGGTGCGGGCGTTGGGGCCGCAAGGGGTACCGGTGGTTGTGGCCCACTACGACGAACGCGACACCGCGCATGCCTCGAAGTGGGTGCACGAGGCGCTCAGCTGCCCACATCCGGAGCACGATGAGCCGGCGTTCGTCGCGTTTCTCATCCTGCTCGCCGCCCGCTACCCAGGGTCGCTGCTGGTGCCGGCCTCGGATCGGGGTCTGGTGACCCTCGCCGGCCACGCCGAGCGGCTGATCCAGGCCGGCTACCTGGTCGCCGCGCCCAGCGAGTGGACCATCCGAACCTGCCTGGACAAGTCGGCTACCTACGCCTTGGCCGAGCAGCGCGGGGTGCCCTCGCCCAGGACGATCGCGCTGAGCGGGATCGAGGACATCGAACGCTACGCCGCGGCGGCGGAGGGGTCCGACGGGTTTCCGGCGGTGCTCAAGCCCACGATGAGCCACCTCTACCTGGCCAAGTTCGGCCGCAAGTGGACCCTGGTTGACAGTCCGGAGCAGGCGGTCACGGAATACCTGCGGGCCGATGAGGTGGGTCTGGAGGTGGTCCTGCAGGAACTGATTCCGGGCGACGAGCGCTGCGGGGTCAACTACAACGCCTATTTCTGGGCGGGACAGCCTTTGGTCGAGATGACCGCGACGAAGATTCGCAACTCGCCGGCGGACACCGGGTCACCGTCGGTGGTAGTCAGCCACGAGCTGCCGGAACTCCTCGCCCCGGGCCGACAGATGCTGCGCGCGCTGAACTACGAAGGCTTCGCGAACATTGAGTTCAAACGCGATCCCCGGGACGGCCAATACAAGATCATCGAGGTCAATGCCCGGCACAACCTGTCCGCGACGCTCGCCGTGAGATGCGGGGTGAACTTTCCGCTGTTGCAGTACCGGCACCTGGTCCACGGCGAGGCGCCTCACCAGCCACCTTGCCGGCAAGGCCTCTACTGGATCGACATCAGCCGGGATGCCAAGGATGCGATGTCATACCTCCGCCGGCCCAAATACACGGTCCGCCGGTTCCTGCGGCCCTACCTGGCGCCGCATGTGGCAGCGGTGTGGGACGCCCGCGACCCGGGTCCGGCCGTGGCGCGTGCTCGGTACAGCGCGAAAGCGGTTGCCAGGCTGGTGGCCAGGCTGATCCGGCGTAACCGCGCCTCTACGGGGGCACGCGCGGCGCTCAGGGGCGGCAAGACGCGTTGACGCACGGATCCGTTGTACCTGGCCAGGCGTCGGGTGATGCCTCTCTCGGGCCGACTGGTGGTGGCCGGATGCGGCGCTCGGCGCTGGGTGTGGCGGTCTGGACCCTACTGAGTCGGGTCACCGGGATGGCGCGGGTACTGGTCGCCGGCGGAGTGCTTGGTCCGACGTACACCGCGAACATTTTCCAGGCCAGCAACACATTGCCCAACAATGTGTACACCGTCTTCGCCGGGCCGATTGTGGCCATGGTGGTGGTGCCCAGCGTGGTACACGCGAGCACCGGCGCCGGGGCAGGACCGGGGCAGGCCCGCGAGGTCCTCGGTCGGGTGGCCGGGCGTTTGTTGACCGTCGCGGGCTTGGCCACTGTCGGCCTTGTGCTGTTGTCCCCGGCCCTGGCGTGGTCGTTGGTGCTGGGAGTGCCCGGACCGGACCGATCGCGGGCCTGGCTACTGGCTCTGGTGCTGATCGTGTGTGTGGCGCCCCAGGTCGTGCTGTACACCGCCATCTCCCTTGCGCAGGCCGCGCAGCAGAGCCGGGACCGGTTTGCCCTCGCTGCCGGCGCCTCCACGCTCGAGAACCTCGCCACCATCGCTGTGGTGGCGGCGGCGGGGACGATGTTCGGATCCGGGCTCGACGTCGCCCATACCCAGCTTGCGATGGTCATTTGGCTGGGCGCTGGAAGTACCGTCGCTGTGCTGATCCATGCTGGGTTGCAGTTCTACGGCGCCGCCCGGGTCGGCTTGCTCGTCATACCCCGGTGGGGCCTGGCGCGGTCTGAGGAGGCGCAGAGGTGTGTGCGTCGCATCGCGCGGTCCATGTCCGTGCCCGCCAAATCGGCGGCCACCAGCTATTTGGTCGCGGCCATCGCCGCCTCCGTGCCGGGCGGGGTAACCGTCATCCAGTTCGCCTCCCAGGTCTCCAACGGCGTGTCATTCATCGCGGCCCGCGCGGTGTCGATGGCCGCGATGCCACGGCTAGCGACGGCGGCGGCCGCCGGGGACCTGCCTGGGTTCGCCGCGGCCTGGCGAAAGTGTCTGCACTACGCGACGCTGGCCGCGCTGCCACCGCTCTGCCTGCTGATGCTGTTCGCGCCTACCGTCGCGGACCTGGTCAGCCAAGGCGAGCTCGCCGATCGGGTTCTGGTGACAGAACTCGGGGCCTGCTTGGCGATTGCCGCGGTCGGTCAGATGGTCTCCGGGATCCATGACCTTGGCCGTCGAGCGTTGTTCGCCCGTCTTGATGACCGTGGCCCCCGGCGGGCCAGCCTGGTGGCGTTTTTCGTCAGCGTCTTGGTGGCCGGCCTCGCGGCGCTTCTGCATCCAGATCCGACCACCACGTTGATCACGTTGATGATGGCGATGGTCGTCGGCGAGGCCGCGGGCGCGGTGATGGTCCTGCTCGGCGTCCGACGCCACATCCGCCCTGAACGGCTCGCCGAGGCGGGCACTGGCGCCCACGCCCTGCTCGCGACTCTCGCGATGTTGCCCGCGCTCGCCGCGGGCTTCTGGTTGATCCGCCACGTTGGCTCCGGCCGACTGGTCGATCTCGCCGTGTTGGCCGGCACGACCGCGGTGGCGATTGCGCTGTTCCTCTGGTGCAGCGTCGCGCTCGGTCGCCGCCAGACGCCCCTGCACGAGGATCGGCTGTGACCGCAGACGGTGCGGGTACCTCCGTCACGATGGCGCGGAACTCGGCGACCGTTGCGGTATGGACGCTGCTGAGCGTGGTGGTGCTGGTGCTCATGTTGGCCTCGCTGCCGGAGCTGTCCGAGGCGATGCGTAGACACGATCCCGCGGCGTTCGCCACGATTTGGCGGCGGGGCCTTGCGTATGCGCTCGTCGCCAGCTTGCCCTTGCTTCTGATGCTGGCAATCCTCGGCGGCCCCACGGCGAACATCCTGGCCAACGGGCTGCGACACGGCTCGGTGATCGGCCCACTCGGAATCTGCCTGGCCATGGTGGCGGTCGCCCAGCTGGTCACCGGGCTCAGTGATCTGGGCAATCAGGCGCTCTACGCCCGGTTGGAAGACCGGGTGCCTAGGCTCGCCAGCCGAGTCACTTTCGGTGTCACAGCGCTGGTGGCCGCGGCCGCGCTACTGGTACCTGCTGGCGGAGCGCGCCTCGTCTGCCTCGTGGTCGCCATCTTGACTGGCGAGCTCGCCGCCGCCGGAATGGTCCTCGCTCGGATCCGCCGAGTCATCCGGCCCGAACTGTTCGTCGACCGGCGGGCGCTGCGATCGACGCTGTTCGCCGCACTGGCCGCGGTACCAGCGTGCGTAGTCACGTGGTGGGTCCAACGCGCCTACGCCTCCGACCAGCTCGGAACTCTGGTTGTGCTGGCCGTTGGCGGGGGGACCGCTGTCGCGGTGTATGCCGCCGTGCTGAAGGCGAGTTGGAAATCCCGCGCCGACATCCCCACCTGACACCGCTGGCGGATTACCCCGCTGGCTCTGTCCTGGGAGGTTCTCCGACCGGCACGAAGGCTCCGGCGGCGGCGGCCGAGGCGGCCGCGCGGGCAGCCTGCTCCTCGGCGGCCTCGTCGAGCGGTGCCGCGCTGGTCAGCAGTCGGTAGTAGAGCGGGGCGGAGACGGCGCGGATGACCTCGGCCGGGTCGGTCCCCGCGGGCACCTCGCCTCGCTCGGCTGCCCGCGTCACGCACGGCGCCCATTCGTTGACCCGGATCTCGTAGAAACGGTGCAGCGCCTCGGCGGTTCGCTCGTCGCACGTGGCGGCGGCCAGAATCGCCTGGAACAGCCGGCCCTGCCTGGGGTCGGTCAGGGTGCGCCGGACGAGCCGGGCGTTGGCGCGCAGGTCACCGAGCAGTGAGCCGGTCTCGGTGCGCGGCAGTGAGCCCTCGGCCATCTCGATGAGCAGGTCGGCGACCAGCCCGGGCACGGTTCCCCAGCGGCGGTAGACCGTCGTCTTGCCGACCCCGGCGCGGCGGGCGACGTCGGCCAGGTCCAGGTGGGCGAAGCCGTGCTCGGCCAGTGCATCGCCGGCCGCCCGCAACACGGCCGCGCGCACGCGGGCGGTGCGGCCACCGGGACGGACCGTGCCCGGCTCGGCTTCGACGTCGGTCATAACGGGTCTCCAGCTCCGTTTGCTTCGTGGCGCTGCTACGCTGGCGAAGGCTAATGAAACTATAGACCCATTAGGAGTCGCGATGGAGTATCGGAGACTGGGCGCGTCGGGGCTGCGGGTTCCCGTGCTGAGCCTGGGAGCGGGCACCTTCGGCGGCCAGGGGCCGCTGTTCGGCGCGTGGGGCCGGGTCGATGTCGAGGAGGCCCGCCGGCTGGTGGACATCTGCCTGGATGCCGGCGTCACGCTGTTCGACACCGCGGACGTCTACTCGGGCGGTGCCTCCGAGGAGGTGCTGGGTGGGGCGATCAAGGGGCGGCGGGACCAGGTCATCCTGTCCACCAAAGCCAGCTTGCCGGTCGGGGACGGCCCGAATGACGCGGGGTCGTCCCGATTCCGGCTGATCGAGGCCTGCGAGCAGGCGCTGCGCCGGCTGGGTACCGACCATATCGACGTGTTCCAGCTGCACGCCTTCGACGCCGGGACGCCGATCGAGGAGGTGCTGTCCACGCTCGACGAGCTGGTGCGCGCGGGCAAACTGCGCTACGTCGGAGTCTCCAACTTCTCCGGCTGGCAGCTGATGAAGTCGCTCGCGGTAGCCGAGAAGTACGGCTATCCGCGCTACATCTCGCACCAGGTCTACTACTCGCTGGTCGGCCGGGACTACGAGTGGGAGCTGATGCCCCTCGGCCTGGATCAGGGCGTCGGCGCGCTGGTTTGGAGCCCGCTGGGCTGGGGCCGGCTGACCGGCAAAGTGCGCCGAGGGCGGCCGCTACCGGCGGGCAGCCGGCTGCACGACACCGCGCAGTTCGGTCCGCCGGTGCGCGATGAGCAGCTCTTCGACATCGTCGATGTGCTCAGCGAGATCGCCGAGGAGACCGGCAAGGCCGTCCCCCAGGTCGCGATCAACTGGCTGCTGCGGCGCCCCACGGTGTCTTCGGTGATCCTCGGCGCGCGCAACGAGGAGCAGCTGCGGCAGAACCTGGGCGCCGTCGGTTGGACGCTCACCGCGGCGCAGGCGGCCAAGCTGGAGGCGGCGAGCGCCACGACGGCGCCCTACCCCTATTACCCCTACGAGCGGCAAGAGGGCTTCGCCCAGCTGAACCCCCCGGTGAGTGCCCTGCTGCCGACGCCATGAGGGTGGCTAGCTGACGCGACTGGGGCTGGGCCACCCGGCTGGTACGCGCTCCGCCTACTACGCCGAGTGGGTTCAGGCTCTTGCGCCGGATCGGCTCAGCCGATATCGACGTGGAACCCCGCCCCTGAACCATCAGGAGATGCTCACGATGAATTACTACTCGGAAGACGCGCACGGGCCGCATGAGATCTTCGAGCTCGGTAACTTCGAGCTGGAGAGCGGAGTCACGCTTCCTGATGCGAGGCTGGCCTTCAAGACCCACGGGACGCTGAATGAGGCCCGGGACAACGTCATTTTGTTTCCCCACATGTGGTCGGGCACGCCGAAGGCGATGGAGATCTTCATCGGCGAAGATCGTCCACTCGATCCCAGTAGGTACTTCATTATCCTGCCCGGTCAGTTCGCCAATGGGTTCTCGTCGTCACCCAGCAACACCCCCGCACCCTTTAATGGCGGGGCGTTCCCGCATGTCACTATCGGTGACGATGTACGTGCGCAACACCGACTTCTCACGGAGCGCTACGGCATCGAGAGGTTGGAGTTGGTACTCGGGTGGTCGATGGGAGCCGAGCAGACCTACGAATGGGCCGTTCGGTTCCCCGATATGGTTAAACGGGCGCTGCCCTTCGCTGGAACGGCCAAGACAACGCCGCACGACTACCTGTTCGTGCGGTCGCATGAGGACGCGCTCAAGTCCGACCCGGCATGGGACAACGGGTTCTACGAGAACTCGAGCGACGTACATGTCGGGCTCCGCCGCCACGCACAGATCTGGTCGGTGATGGGGTTGTGTCCGGACTTCTACAATACGGAAGCCTGGCGGGGCATCGGATTCACATCCCTTGATGATTTCCAGCACAGATTCTGGGAAGCCTACTTCTTGCCGATGGATCCGAACAATCTGATCTGGATGGGCTGGAAGTGGCGACACGGTGACGTAAGCCTGCACACGGAAGGTGATCTCGCGACGGCACTCGGGCGAATCAAGGCAAAGACTTACGTTGTCGCGTTCTCGCAGGACATGTTCTTCCCTCCCAAGGACTGCGAGGCGGAGCAGAAGCTCATCGCGAACAGCCAGTTCCGTGTCGTCAACAGCCTATGGGCCCATTTCGCGATGTTTTGCCTAGGGCCGTCGGATCGAGAGCAAATCGACACATGCATTGCCGACATTCTGAAGGAGGAAGTCGCCTAACTCCCGGCGATAGCCTTCACGGACGCCGAGTCTGGTCGGATCAATTGCTGTCCGGTTGCACTGGTTCCCCGCAAACAGGCGCAGCTCAGCTGCGATCGGCGTGGGCAGCGCCGCGCCCGTGATCGGGCCGCGTCCGTTGGCAACCAGCGCCACTTCGGCGCCCGCCACTTGGCGGCCCGGCGCGGCCTGCCTGTCGTTACGGAACTCCACACCCGGAAGCCTTCCTGCACGCCGAACCTGCCTCTTGTGCCGCTCGGTCACAAGCGGCTGCCGCCGCGGAGGACGGCGGCGCCCAAGCACCGCCGCTCGGAGCGCGCCGCCTCGCCGCGCGCGCAACCCGCCACTTCGCATACCCAGCCCGCGGTTCGCATACCTCACGTCCTGTGCGAGGTGTAGGCCAGGTGTGCAAAGTGGCGGACGGCGGCGGAACGGCGGCGGACACGGTTGGCGCAGCCCCGGGCCCGGTCCACGCGGCTAGCCGGCTTGGGCGGCTTCTCCGGCGGTGACCAGTCGCCGGTAGTAGCCATCCAGCTCGAGCAGTTGGTGATGTGTGCCGCGTTCCATCACCCGGCCGTGATGGAGCACCACGATCTGGTCGGCGGACCGGACCGTGGAGAGCCGGTGCGCGATGACGATCATGGTTCGGCCGCCCGGGCTGCCCGCCGCGCGTCGGTCCAGGGCGGCCCGGATGGCCGCCTCGGTACGGGTGTCCAGCGCACTGGTGGCCTCGTCCAGCACCGCGATCGGCGGGTCCCGCAGCAGCAGCCTGGCCAGCGACAGGCGCTGCCGCTCGCCCCCGGAGAAGCGGTGCCCCCGCTCGCCGACCACGGTCTCGTATCCCTTGGGCAGCCCGGCGATCAGGTCGTGGATCTTGGCCGCGCGGCAGGCGGCGGCCAGCTCGGCGTCGGTGGCGTCCGGCCGGGCGAAGAGCAGGTTCTCCCGAATCGTGGTGTGGAACAGGTAGGTGTCCTGCGCGACGAACCCGATTCCGTTGGCGATCGAGTCCGGCGCCACCTGGGCGAGGTCCTGCCCGTCCACCAGCAGCCGGCCTCGGTCGGGTGGGTGCAGTCCGAGCAGCACGTGGGCCAGGGTGCTCTTGCCGGCCCCGGACGCGCCGACGATCGCGGTCATCTGCCCGGGCTCGGCGCGCAGCCGCACGCCGTAAAGCGCGGGTTGTTCGGCGCTGTCGTAGCGGACCGTCACGTCGTCCACCTCCACCGCGCCCCGGGTCACCCGCAACGGCGGCGCGCCGGGCGCCGCGGTACCCGGTGCGGGCAGGTCCAGCACCGCGAAGATGCGTTCGAACAGGGCCAGTGAGCCGGAGAAGCCCTGGCTGGCGTTCTGCAGCGCGGTGACCGGGCGGATCACCCTGGTCAGCGTGGTGGCGAAGGCGACCACGGTGCCGATGGTCAGCGTGGCGCCGGCGGCGATCTGGATTCCGGCCACCGTGTAGACGGCGGCGGGCAGCGTGATGAGCGCGGCGCCGCGCACCGCGGTGCGCCACCGCCCGGCCAGCGCGCCGCGCAGCTGCACGTCGGCCAGCCGACGGGACTCGGCGCGGAACCGGTCGCGCTGGTCGGAGTTGCGGCCCAACGTGCGGGCCAGTAGCACGGCGGAGGCGGACAGCGACTCCTCGATCAATCCGGCGAGCTGGGAGAACCCGCGCTGGCGACGCCGGGTGAGTGCCCGCCGTTCCTTGCCCACCCGGCCGGTGACCAGCATCAACACCACGGCGGCGACCACCGCGATCACGCCCAGTCGCCAATCCAGCAGCACCAGCGCGGTGCCGGTGGCCAACAGCAGCATGCCGTTCTGGATCGCCGAGCTGGTGGTGCCGGTGAGCACCAGGACCAGGCCGTCCACGTCGGTCACCAGGTGGGTCTGCAGGTCGGTGGTGCGGGACTGGGTGAAGAACGTCAGCGGCATGCGCTGCAGGTGCTCGAACATTCCGGTGCGCAGCCGGTGCACCACGCGGTGTCCGGTGGAATGCGACAGGTGGGTGGCCCCGACACCGGCCACCCCGCCCAGCGCGGCCGCCCCGGCGATGGTCGCGCCCAGCTCGACCAAGAGCGTCAGGTTCCGGTACGGCAGCGCGTCGTCTAGCATCGCCCTGATCAGGAACGGCGCGGCGGCCGCCGACAGCGCCTGGACCAGCACGCAACCGGCCAGGCCGGCGATGCGCAGCCGGTGCGGCCAGAGCAGCGCGCCCACCCGGCGCAACAGCCGCAGGTCCCCGCCCAGCCGTGCGGGGATCAGCCGCTGGGGGGTCAGCGGCCGCTCGGTCATACTCGGTAGTTAATAACGGCTGGACGCCCGGCGCGCGGCCAGCGATGGCCGACCGGCAGGCACGGACGAGGTCGCGGGGCGTCATTGTCGGCGCCGTACTTGTCGGTACGGAGCACTAGGCTCCCCGGTCGTGGACTACACCGCCGCCCTGCTCGAGCAGAACCAGCTGCTCGGTGAGCTCGTCTACCCCGCCGACCCGGCCACCCCGGTGCCGAGCTGCCCCGAGTGGACGCTCAGACAGCTGCTCACCCACGTCGGCCGGGGCCACCGATGGGCGGCGACGATCGTGCGCGACCGGAGAGACAGCCCTGTCGACCCGCGCGGCGTGCCGGACGGCAAGCCACCGGCGGACCCCGACGGCGCGCGCGAGTGGCTGGCCGACAGCGCCCGCGCGGTGATCGACGCAGTGTCCTCGGTGGGCGCCGAGACACCGGTGTGGACGTTCATCGGCCCTCGCCCCTCGGCGTGGTGGGTGCGGCGGCGGCTGCACGAGGCGACCGTGCACCGCGCGGACGCCGCCCTCGCCCTCGGTGCCCTCTACGAGTTGTCGGCGGAGCTGGCCGCGGACGGGCTATCGGAGTGGCTGGACATCGCGACCGCCCGGAGGCCGGATCGCCCAGCGCCGCTGGACCCCGGGACCACGCTGCACCTGCACGCCACGGACGCGGATCTCGGTGCCGGCGGGGAGTGGATGATCCGCGGCGAGGATGGCGGAGTGTCCTGGGAGCACGGGCACGGCAAGGGCGACGCCGCGGTGCGCGGTCGCGCGGTGGACCTGTTGCTGGCGGTGCTGCGGCGGCCGCTGGAAGATCCCGATGCGGTCGAGGTGATCGGCGACGCCAAGACGTGGCAGCTGTGGCTGGAGCGCACCCCGTTCTGAGCTCCTCGCCGAGCTCGCCAGGCCGCCGCTGAGGGCATACCCCGAGCGGCCGCCGCCGGCTTCTGCACGCCGTTGTATGCAGTAGCGTGCCTAGTTGAACCGTGCCCCGCGACGCATACGCTCGCCGTCACTCATCGGGCGGGAGGCCCCGACATGTCCGCGAATGTGTACGACCGCATCCGGGAGGACATCGTCTCCGGCGCACTGGCCCCTGGCACGCCGCTGGTCGAGTTGACCATGGCGGACCGGTACGGGACCAGCCGCACACCCATCCGGGAGGCACTGCGCCGGCTCGAGCAGGACGGCCTGGTCGAGCGCGGGGACCGGGGGATGCGGGTGCGCATGCGCAGCGCCGAGGAGATCCTGGAGATCTACGACGTACGCATCTCGCTGGAGGCCACCGCCGCGCGCTGGGCGGCGGAGCGGCGTACCGAGCTCGATCTGATGCGGCTGCGCCGGGCGCACGAGCTCATGCTCGGCACCGACGCGACAGACGCCGCCGGGATGGCCGAGGTGAACCGGCGGTTTCACGAAACCCTGTGGGTGGCCAGCCACAACGGCACATTGGTCGACATGCTGCGCCACCTCAACGCCCACCTGACCCGGTATCCGACCACCACGCTGACCTGGCCGGACCGCTGGCCGACGGTGCTGGACGAGCATGCTCGGCTGCTCGACGCGATCGAGCGCCGGGATTCGGTCGAGGCGGCCAAGATCGCCGAGTCACACATGGCCGGGGCCCGCGAGATCCGACTTCGGATGGCATCGGACGAGGGCTAGCCCGGGTGATCACCGGTTCGGTGATTGGAAGGACGCTGCACGTCCTTTCAGCCCGGGCCGCTCGGTGGCGCGGCAAAGCGGTGGACACCGGAGGCGGGCAGCCGCGACCATCGGCGCCACCGACGGCGCCAAGCCGGCCGGGTGGGGGAGAGCCTGATGCTGGATTGGGACTGGCTGCTCTGGTTGTTCCTTGGTGGCTGCCTCGTGGTGATCTTCGCGGTGTTGATTCCGCTGAGTCAGTGGCTGACCCGCCGGCGACGCATCGCCAGCGGTTGGGTGGCCTGGTGTCGGACGGCGGCCACCCTGCCCTGGGCGGACCGGTGGCGGCTGTACTTGGCTACCGCGACTGGCCGCGCGGTCTCCGATGCCCGATTGGCCCCGCTGGCCGCCCAGCGAGCCTCGGCCGTGGCGGCCCTGCAGCGGGCCGGAAGCCCGAACTCCCGCTGTTACTTGCTGGTGTTGGCGGGCGCTTACTTCGCTCTCGCGCTGTGGAGCGGATTGCAAGGAGCCGGATCGGCCGCTGCCGCTGTGTGGGCCGTAATGGGGTTGGGTTGCCTCTACCTGGGCGCCACGGTGGGTGCGGCGGGGCGCAGCGCCGAGGCCAATCGAGCCCTCGCTGAGCGCAATGCGGCCCAGTAGAGCCCTGGCCTTGTCGATCATCGATGAGTTCGCGGTATGGGCGGTGGTCGTTCCCGAGTGAGACGAGTGAAATTCACTTATCCGACATCTTCGTGCGCGGTGCCAGGTCGCCGGCCATGACGTGGCTGGCTTTCCATTGCGGAACGGCGCTGTTCTGGTCAGGATCACCGTGATGGTCCTCGCGGTGCATGCCCGGGTCGGCCCGGAAGCGGTGCGGATCCGGAGCCGACCCGCCAGGGCCGAGCGGGGGCCCACCCCAGGCGAGGGAGCGTGATGACTTCAGTCGAGCAGGCCGTCAGTGAATTCCGCCGCACCCCACACGCGGTCGGCCATTCCGAGAGGACCCGGGAGGAGCTGCGCAGAGCGTTGCGCGCGGTCGACCTCTTCGAGAGCACGGACGGTTGGTCGGTGCAAGAGCTGGACGATGACGACGCGATTCTTTTCGGCGCCGGCGGTCAGGAAATCACCACCTGGAAGGAGGACTACCCCTACGGCGAGCGGATGACCCGCGACGAGTACGAACAGCTCAAGCGGGCGCTGCAGATCGAGCTGCTGAAGATGCAGTCCTGGGTCAAGGACACCGGACAACGGGTCGTGGTGCTGTTCGAAGGCCGGGACGCGGCCGGAAAGGGCGGCACGATCAAGCGGTTCACCGAGCATCTGAACCCGCGCGGGGCGCGAGTCGTGGCGCTCGAGAAACCCACCGACCGGGAACAGACGCAGTGGTACTTCCAGCGCTACTTCAGTCAGCTGCCCGCCGCCGGAGAAATCGTGCTGTTCGACCGGTCCTGGTACAACCGGGCGGTCGTCGAGCGGGTCATGGGGTTTTGCAAAGATGAGCAGTATCGGGAGTTCATGAGCCAGACGCCCGGGCTGGAGCAGGCGCTGGTGGACAATGGCATTCAACTGATCAAGCTGTGGTTCTCCGTCTCCAGGGCGGAGCAGCGCACCCGGTTCATGATCCGCGTGATCGATCCGCTCCGGCAGTGGAAGCTCAGCCCGGTCGATCTTGGCTCGCTGGATCGGTGGGACGAATACACCGAGGCGAAAGAGGACATGTTCAAGGGCACCGACGTGCCCTATGCCCCCTGGACCGTGGTCAAGAGCAACGACAAGAAGCGGGGTCGGATCGCCGCGTTGCGCTGGGTTCTGTCCGGACTGGACTATCCGACCAAGGACCGGGACATCGTCGGCACGCCCGACCCGCTGATCGTCGGACCTCCGGAGCAGGTCTACGAGCAGAGCGAGCGGTCGTCGTCGCCCAGCCAATCACGTAGCGCGGTGTAGACCAGCGGGTGGTTGAGCAGGTCGAGGTGGTGTGCGGGGGCGATCCGCAGCTTGTCTCCCACACCCACGTCGGCGCTGACTGAGCGGACCATCATATCGCCGAGGAGCCGGCCCACCGGATGTCGCTCCGAGTGGGTCAGCTCCGCCACCACGGTGTGGTGCCGCGCGGACGCCAACGGCGCGCAGTTGGCGAGCGGGACGCCCGCGCTGAGGTCTTGGATCCCGGCGGAGCGCAGGTCCAGGAGTTCGCCCCAGGCCCTGGTGGAGGGGCGCGCGGAGAGCAGGCCGGCCAGCATCGCCGCGCCCATGGCCAGCGAGGCCCCCGCGTGCGGGCTGCCCAGGTACACCACGTGCCGGACCAATTCGGGCCACCGCGCGTCCCGGGCCACCCCGCTCGCGCAGGCCAGCCGGGACACCAGGCCGCCCATCGAATGTCCGATCAGGTCGATCCGGCGCACCGGCACCGGCCAGCGCTCCAGCAGGGTCTCCAGCAGCTCGCTCAGTGCCTCGGCATTGGTGGCCAGCGGCCGCCCGGTGTTGTAGCGCAGGTATAGGGGGGCCGCGCCGAGGTCGGCGGCCAGCCGCACGCCGTAGTCCGGGTCGGCCGGCCCGCGTCGGGACCGACGGAACCGCCAGGCGTGTTCGGTCTCACCCAAGCCGGGCATCAGGAGCACCAGGTGCCCGCTCGAGGTGGGATACGCCGCGCGCAGTGCCTCGGTGCTCAGTCGCAGGTCGCGCCCGCCGTGCCGCAGCGTCATCCCCAGGTCGAGGTCGTTGCCCTGGGCCGCCAGCCGGTCGCCGAGCAGCCCGTTGACCGCCGCGACCACGCCCGAGCCGGGACTCGACCGGTCCAGCAGCGGCCGGTCCGTGCCGGCCAGGGTGGACGCGACGGCGACCGCCTCGCCGGCCAGCACCGCCGTCGCGCGAACCGCCTGGTAGCTGATCGAGCTGATCACGTCGTGCCCCACCCGCACCGGCCGAGCGACCGGGCCGAGCGCGCTGAATACCAGATCCGAGATGGCCCGGTGGGTCTGCTCGCCGGGGCCCGCGATGAACCCCACGGCGTCGGCCACCAGACGGGCCGCGCCGCCGATCTCGTCTCGCGCACGATGGTCGTCGATGCGTTCAGCCTGGCACACGCCCGGTATGCCGGACAGCAACTGTGCCCCGAACAACGTGTTCGCCGATGGAGTGGGTCAGCGTCGCCGGGCTGGCCGCTCAGATCTTGCGGGCATAGCCCAGGTAGGTGACAATCGGGGAAGCGTCGGGCATCAGTGTCATCTCCACGATGGCCGGGATGTCCTCGTCGGCCACGGTCCCTCGCCGGCGCGCCAGCACCGCCTTGACCAGGCGCGCCGGGTTTCTGGGCTTGAAGTCGGCGATGTCCTCGTTGTGCAGGCCGTGCCGGCGCAATGCCGCGCTCAGCTCGTCCGGGGTGCGCAGCCGGGCGGCGGCATACCGGCCCGGCGGCATGATCCGGGTGAAGGGGAAGCCCTGGAACGCGCCGAGGTAGACCAGGCGGGCCAGCGCAGTCCGGTTGACCGTGTCGTAGACCAGCGGCCCGCCGGGCTTCAGGGCGGACTGGGCCTGCTCGAGCACCCGGTCCAGGTCCTCGGTGATCTCCAAGGTGTCCGCGTAGTAGGCCAGGTCGAACTCGCCGCTCGGCACACCGAGATCCTCTGCCGGCGCGGTGCGGTGGCTGATGTTCAGGTTCTCCCGGTGCGCCAGCTCGGCGGCGATCTCGGTGGCGCGGGCGGACGGGTCGACGGCGAGCACCTCGAAACCAAGGCGGGCCAGCCCGCGCGGCAGCACCCCCCGCCCGGCGCCCACCACCAGCGCACGGCTTCCGGATGGTGACAGCCCCAGCCGGCTCATCGTGCCCCGCAGGTACTCCAGCCGCACAGCCTGGAAGGCCATCGCCCGAATCTGCCGGCCGTCAATCGCCTCGGCCGCCGCCGAATCCAGCTCGATACGCGGTGTCCTGGCCATGAAGCTCTCCAGTGTTCGTCGCAGAAGTCCGTATCACGATTGAACCTACATCGTGGAGCTGGCGCAAACCCGTGGGTGGCGCAGACCAGGTGGGGCCGGCGCAGAGCGTGCAGGGCTTGTGCGAGCCGCGGTGGCTCTGTGCGAGCCCAACGACGGCAACGCGGGTGGTCTCGCCGGCGACTGTTAGGGGGGCGTGGGGGCAGCACGGCGGTGCAGGAGGCGGGTGCCTGGGCCTTCGGCCGCCCCCGGGCCGGGCAGCAGGGTTATGTCGTCCGCCCCCACCGAGCCGCCGCAGTGCGAGCAGCTGGCCGTCGGGGTGAACTCCTCGCCGCAGTCGCGGTGGATCAGTCGGACCGGTGGGCCGCCCGGGGGTGTGGCACGACGATCGCCCCAGGCCATGAGCAGGAGCAGGGCGGGCACCAGTTCGCGACCGGATTCGGTGAGGTGGTAGCCGTAGCGGGCCGGTCTGTCCTGGTACTTGCGGCGCTCCAGAATGCCGTGTGTCACCAGGTCCGTCAGCCGGCGGGTGAGCAGGTTCCGGGATATTTCCAGGTTCTGCGCGATGTCGTCGAACCGGTGTAGCCCCATGTAGATGTCGCGCAGGATCAGCGGCGACCACCACTCGCCGACCACGTCCAGGGTCTGCGCGATCGAGCAGTGCATCTGCCCGAAGCTGGTGCGTCGCACGGCCACCACCTAATGCGTTGACTCATTGAACTAACCGCCATAGCGTACCTGCCGTCGGGTTAGTTCAATGAGAGGACTGACAATGCCGTTCGTCGAGCTGTTCGCACCCAAGGGATCCCTGGACACCGAGCGAGGCCGCCGCGCCACGCGCAACCTGGTCGGCGAGGTCATGAAGGCGGAGGGTGCCCCGGATACCCAGGCCGCCCGGGACATCTCCTGGCTGGTCGTCACCGAACCGGACGCCTGGTTTGTCGGCGGCGAGGAAGCCACCGAGGGGCCGCCTCGGTACGTGGTGCGGGTCAGCGTGCCCGCCGGCTCACTGAACGACGCGAAGCGCGCCGACATGGTCGAACGAGTCACCCGTGTGCTGGCCGAGGTCGACGACGATCCGGAGCGGCTCTACCAGACGCCGGCGGCCTGGGTGCACATCACCGAGGTCCCGGAGGGGAACTGGGGAGCATTCGGGCGGGTGGTCGGCCTCAAGGACGTCATCTCCTTCGTCGCGAACGCCCCGGCGCCGGCCTGAGGTGGGGGCCGCCCGGTGAGCCGAAGTAGGGGTAGCCCGATCGTGATCAGCCGCGACGTCGTGGCATACTGTCCAGCGTGATCGATGTGGCCGGCACCCGCGTTCTGGGTTGTCGCTGTCCGAGGTGCTGTCGCAGCTGTCGCTGCATCTGAGGCCCTCGCACATCCCGGTCGCCCGGCGGCCCCTCACGTCTGTGATCACATTTCATGTTCAGCACCCCCGACCTTCGTGGTCACACCGTCCTGGCCCTGCACGCGCACCCGGACGACGAAGCGATCTTCACCGGCCTCACCCTGCGCCGGCTGGCCGACGCCGGCGCGCGCACTGTCCTGGTCGTGGCTACGGCCGGCGAACTGGGTGAGTCCCGGCTCCCGCTGAGGCGCGGTGAGACGATCGCCCGGCGCCGCATCACGGAGCTCGAGCGGTCGGCCGCGCTGCTGGGCGTGTCCCGCCTGGTGCTGCTGGGCCGGCGAGACTCCGGCCTGCCCGGCTGGGCCAGCGGCGCACACCCGAGGGCGCTGGCCGGCGCGGACCCACGTCGGTTGGCTCGCCGGGTCGCCCGGCTGGCCGAGGCGGAGGGCGCGGAGACACTCATCTACGACGACGAGCACGGGATCTACGGTCACCCCGACCATCTCAGCGCGCACCGGATCGGGGATGCCGCCGCAGCGCTGACCGGGGCGGCGACCTACCAGATCACCGTCGACCGGGAGCACCTGCACGTCAGCGCGCCGGATCGGCACCTGATCCACGGCGCCGCCGAGGCCGCCGGTGTCCACTTCGGACGGACCAGC